>JYMV01025644.1_pt1 | contig 39497 bp, 37 predicted proteins | sample 338911 | NCBI WGS metagenome assembly JYMV01 (sample SAMN03354496, study PRJNA234377) | hydrothermal vent metagenome | biome: Deep sea; feature: Hydrothermal plumes at the Eastern Lau Spreading Center, Western Pacific Ocean; material: Seawater | place: Tonga | collected 2009 | depth 2000 m m | reverse complement strand
CAATATATTAGTCATATATATCAACCTGTTATACGTCTATAGTGATGTAACTCCGTAAGTATAAATTTGAAAGATTTGGACCTGCCGTGATCGGACCCAGGTTGGGTCAAAAAGGCCTATTTTGACACATTCAGTCTCACGCTCAGTATTTCTCACACGCTCTGATTGCGGATATAGTTGTATCCCGATGAACGTAAAGCCCCTGGCGCAATTATGGTTGTCAGGTGGATATTGCCATGAGTAGCACACGGTATGCCTGTGAGATCCAAGTTAGTGACGGTAATGGGAGTTGTGATATTCGTTCTGGCTGGACTGATCTCCTTACCGATCCAAGCAGACAGTGACCTCCCATTTAATTGGGTTCGAAATCTGAACAGTACGGCCTGGGGCTATAGTCGAGTTGACGATCCCAGTGAATACGGATCAAATGGGTTGGTTGAAAGGTTTGAGCTCCGGATGGGGGATTGCAGCAGAAACGAACATGAAGATGACTGTAAATCTAGTCAGGAACGAATAGAATTAGTCGAACTTGATCGACCTGCTGCTCCATTAAACGGTGAAGTATGGTATCGCTGGAAAATGTATTTCCCTGAGAATTACAGCAACATCTATCCGGCCAAGACACATCACATTCGATTTGTTGAGAAAGGCGACAAAATAGTCTGGTCATTCGAAATCGGGAGTACTGGCGTTTTCTGGTTGGGTGGCTATGTCTCGGATGAATACATCTACTACCCGCTAATCGATGAGGACGAACTCTTGACTCAATGGCATGAATTGAGTGTGCATGCGAAGTGGGGGTCGGATAGTGGATTTTTTAAGGTATGGGTCAACGATGTCCAGAAAGTTGACTATACGGGTACAACTTGTCGGGGTTGTCGCCTTCGTCTCGGTTATGGAATTATCCGCTCTAGCTTAGATCAATTTTATTCATTCCACCCAGAAAATGATCTACCGACACAAGTCACCTACTATTTTGGATTTGAAAGAAGCGCCAGCGGTATCGACTACCCAGGATATGTTCCACCTCAAACGACTCACACCACCACTGTAAGCAAACAGTCCCAAACGCTTGTGCCAGTGTTGATCATCGAAGCCAGCAGCAAGAAGACAAAGGGTGTAGGCCAACTTGAACTGGATAAAGGCGCTGCAGAGGTCCCTAACAGGGATAGAGATTGACTGTTAACAACAAACGGGAGCCGTCAAAAGGACTATGAAGGACGAAAAAATATTTATTGCAGCCGAAGAACTGCTCCGGGACTCATTCTTGCTCGCAAGCAATATCCTTCAAAGTGGATTCCGCCCGGACTATATCGTAGGAATTTGGCGTGGTGGTACGCCCGTTGGCATTGCGGTGCAGGAATTTCTTGACTACGCGGGTGTTGAAACCGATCACATTGCAATTCGAACGTCTCACTACACAGGCATAGACGAGACAACAGCTAATGTACAGGTGCACGGATTAGGTTATCTAATACGCAAAGTGAATAAGCAAGATTCACTTCTCATTGTGGATGACGTGTTTGATACAGGAATGAGCGTTGAAGCTGTGATCGCTGAGCTTTCAATGCGGGCTCGACTAAATATGCCTGGTGACATTCGTATTGCGACACCCTGGTATAAGCCCTCGAAGAATAAAACGGAACGGGTGCCTGACTATTTTATTCATGAAACCGCCCAGTGGCTTGTTTTCCCTCACGAACTCACAGGCCTGACACATGAAGAGGTTTGCCGTGGAAAACCGGAAATCGCCGACATCGTTGCCGCGCTAGACACATCAAAAGCAGACAATGCGATTAAGCCTAGCTCCTAAGGGGAGGGGCAGGAGTCAGTGTTACCGTTACAACAACGCCAGAGCGATCCTGCCGATTCTCCGCCTTAACCGTGCCACCGTGAAACTCGGCAATAAGGCGCACGACGTATAGTCCAAGTCCCAGGTGTGCCTCACGAGCGTCTTTAGCGCTGGACACCATTGGGTCGAATAATCTATGTTCGATGTCCTGGGGAAGGGTGGGTCCCCGATTAAGAACAGATAGAGAAATCAGGTCAGGAGCGAGGCCAATCTGAACAACAATATCGCCAATAGTACTGAAGCGAATCGCGTTATCAACAAGCTTGTCTAAAAGCTGGGCCACTCGATCGGGAATCCCTTCGATATAGAATGTACCAGGTAAGGCGTCGATCCTAAGTGTTCGATCAATATAGACCTGTTGATAACCCTCTACACAAGAAGTAACGAGCTGCTTGAGATCGAATCTTTCGAACTGGTCGGATTCTTGTTCCAAGGCTTCTTTTAGGCTTGCGGCTTCTGTCAAACTGGTCAGTATCGAACGGAGTCGGTGTACACCGTTTTGTGCGCGAAGAAGATACTTGTTGTCACGAAGATCCTGGTTGGTATATTGAAGGTTTTCAAGCGAAGAATTCACGACATTCAAGGGGTTATGCATCTCGTGGGCCAGTGTGTCGGGCAGTTTTTCAAGATACCTCGTGTATTGACCAAGATTCTGCAACATGGCAGAAATACTTCGCGTCAGACTGCCAAGTTCATCGGCAGCACGCGTGCCGGACCTAATGTTGTCTCGAAGCAGTCGGCCTTCAGCTGTGGTTGCCTGTTCAGTTTCTCTCTGCAACCGTCCGACCCGATAAGTTAGTCTGCTGGCAAACACAAGGATTATGATCGCCAAAAATAGAAATACGCCAAGAAAAAGAAGCATAAAACGCCGCAGCGTTTCATATTGAAGTGATAGCAACCGGTTCCCGCTCTGCTTCATCAGAATAGCGCCTTGTATTTTTCCTTCTGCCCATATAGGCAGGGCACTGACAATTAGCTTAGCGCTACCATGTCGCCGACGTTCACTAACCTTCGAACCATTGTTTATGACATTCGAAAGGATACGCAGGTCTTCCTTGGACGAATCGACTGGCATGTCTTTGAGCCCCCCTAGGGGTTGGCGTAGCACCCAGTCGTATAAGGCCAGGGGCATGGATTCGATACGATTCAACCATCCTTTATCGGCCATTCGCTCCCGTTGTATTGTTAGCCGACCGGGATAGAGACTCCCCAGTTCTGCACGTAACCGAAAATCCTTGTCCCAAATCCGAATGTTTGCCTCAGAGAGGTAAATGGGTTCAACCAGCTTGGCCAGCGCGGGGGTCATCAGTCGTACACGGCCAAGATTGTGAATGAAAGGATCTGGGTCCGTAGAAATACGCCCAGTTATCTCACGCCCAACCAGGTCGTCCACATCAACAATCTCGAATTTAACCCTCGCCCTTTGTCCCATAATGTCTTTGGGAATTCTTAGTTTAATAAAGTAACCGTCATCAGCAGACTCAATCACTGCAGTGATCTCTTTAAGTGCGTCTCCGGTTTCCGGTTCGTGCCAGCCAGTTTTCATCGAATAGACGCTCATCCGTCCTTCCTCTCTAGCTACTAAAAGGTAACGTTTGAGCTCTATTCCAAATGCCTGAATAGTAACGCGCAGCTGGTCGCTGTTATCCAGGCTAACCAATTCCGGGTTTCTGAATACGACGCTATCGTCGGATACTTGAAACAATGCATAAAGGAACGACTGATGAGTACCCAGAGCGTGACGAACAGACAGAGAGTGCGGCTTGTAATCTGCCGTGCACTCGAAAAACCCGGTTCCCGTGTATTCGCGGATGTCCTGAAAAGACGATTTCCAATCAGCTGCGTTAGCATCGATCGAAAGAGAGTTAGTCAGCTTAGTTGGTAATACCTCAAATGACTGCCCAAGCACTTCAGCTACACCAATATCCGGATCGAACAAGCCCTCCCGGTTCGAAAGCAAACTTGCGATCCCTTCAGAAGTTAAATCAAGCGCCTGTTGCTGTCCCTCCAGCAGAAAGTTTTCCATTTCACGGACCGATTTATAGCCCATCCATGGAATAGCCAGCAGTGAAAGCACCAACAGCAACAACTTGGTTCTAATCTTCAAACCGGTTCGGATGCGTTGACGCCCTGACTTACCCTTCCTGGGTCGTTGATGGGTGGAGAACTTATCGTTAGTCTGTATCGTAGTCACAGCAATCTAGTCGTGGGACCATTTATAGCCTGTACCATGAACTGTTTGAATCCGGTCAAAAGTGGGATCGATGAGCCTGAATTTGTTTCTGACACGGCGGATATAACCGTTGATCGTATTTCTTTCCACCAGGCCTTGGCGTGTGACATCGTTCAGAGCTTCATATGTCTTGACGTGACCAGGTCGACGAGCCAGCGACTCAACCAACCAGAACTCCGTCAAAGTCAGATTCACGATTTGATCTCGCCACAAAACCGACATACTTCTTTCATCTATTTCCAACTGATCTACCTTTATGGACGATTCGGAATCTATCGGGTGTTGAAGTTGTTCGGCAATTCGAAGCAAGGCATGAACTCTGGCGACCAAAAATTCCAAGCTGACCGGTTTGGTAATGTAGTCCCAGGCTGTCATCCTCTGGGAAGAGATGCGATCGGCATCACTATCTCGAGCAGTCAGAAATATGACGGGAAGGTTAGAACTCATGTTCCTGAGTTCCATACACAACTCAAAACCACCGTCCATATCCTCACCCAACATGATGTCCAAGATAGCGAGATCGGGAAGTGACTTTTGAAATCCAGCCTGCGCTTCTGTTTTACTGCCATATGCTTGGATCTCGAAGCCCTGCGCTGCGAGAACGTCTACATAGTTTTCGCGTTGATCAAAATCGTCTTCAACGACGGCTACTATTTTCATGTTGTAGTGCTCAGTTGAATCGTCGCAACCTCAAATATTTCGGTTAGTCCACAATTTGCCTCAGTGGTGAACTTACTCAAATGTCCCTCAAATAACAATAACGCTGAGATTACCCTCTGATTACCATCAATCTGACGCCTCGAAACCAGTTCAAATTATTACAGTTTTGGCTGCAATAAGCCCAGTTGAGCAAGAAATGTCGAAGATAGTGTTTGTACCGCTAACGGACGAAATGGTATTTGAGCACCCGGAGATGATTGCGGGGCCGATCACGACCTATAAAGCGGTCTCTTTGAGAAAGGACAATCGTCCTTTAAACACGGTGAAATCGCTTGGCGCCTCAGGTGCCTACCTGAAAGGCGATATGGTTAGCGGTTTCGACGTCGTTTATGCAGTCGACAAGCCAATAAATCGACCTCAAGAGTAACAAACCGCGGTTATCGCCGCGGTTTGTCGTTAGGCTAAGTATTCCGCAGGGGTAGGGGTGTTGTATCCTGCTTTTCACGTCCAGGTCGCACTGGTCGGGTGGCACTGGGTCTCAAACGAGGTGCCGAAGAACGTTCTCCACCTATAGACATTTTGTCGACAGACATATCGATAGAGCCTTTGAATTGACAGCCATCTTCGAGAATGACTCTCGGCGCCCGAATGTCACCAGTAACCTGACCACTGGGGGTTACCACAACTTGCTCCGCACCATGAAGTTCCCCTTTGACTTCGCCATCAACGCGGATCACGCGCGCATTGATGTTTGCGGTAACACGACCGTTTTTGCTGACCACAAGGGAATTTTCCTTGAAATTAACCGTGCCTTCGATCGTGCCATCGACAATTAGGTCTTCTTCACCCGCAACATCACCATGGATAATAATAGATGAGCCTATGGTTGCTGCTTTTTTGTCAGAAGCGTTCGGCGCCTTGGTTGCACCAGTGGGTGGCTTGGCGGTCGTGGCATCTGCTTTTTCAGAATTAGGTAGTTCGTTTTGGCTCATGTTTATGTCCTTTACGGTATTAAGTAGGTAAATCCCCAGTAGGGAGGCATTGTCTACTGGGTGACCGTCTAGCGTCAATTGGCTGAAGTGGTAATTTCATGAATATGTCCAACTTAACATAAGGTACATTATGCGAACTTCAGTCATTTTGACGCGTAGCTAGAGGAAACAGTTCAAAAAAGTTATCCGTCGTTTGTTGTGCCAGTGTTTCAAAGTCAACACCCCGGAGTTCTGCTAGGAACCTCGCCGTATCCGCGACAAACGCTGGCTCGTTGGTGCGACCACGATAAGGTACGGGTGCTAGGTAAGGCGCGTCGGTCTCGACCAGTAGTCGATCAGCCGGTACGTTTCTCGCGACTTCCCTGACTGCGTCAGCATTTTTGAACGTCACAATTCCGGATATAGACACATAAAAACCCATGTCCAGGGCTGCTTTAGCTGTCGGCCAATCCTCAGAAAAGCAATGCATGACACCGCACGACTCCGAAGCGCCTTCTTCTCGCATTATTGCAATCGTGTCGTGGTTTGCCCTTCTGGTGTGTATGATGAGTGGCTTACTCAGTTCCCTCGAAACCGCGATATGTTTTCGGAAGCGATCCAATTGCCATTTCAGTTCACCCTTCGACCGATAGTAATCCAAACCGGTTTCTCCAACAGCAACAACTACGGGGTCTGCAGCCGCTTCTCGGAGCGTTACGTATCTAGGCGAGTCAAGCACACCGGGATCATGGTTTGGGTGAACGCCTGCGGACGCAAACACTTGGGTATAACGATGGGATATTTCTATAATATTCTTCAGATCTTCTAGATTTACCGATACACAAAGCAGGTAGCCTACACCCGCGGCTTTCGCCCGATCTAGTACACCGTCCAGATCTTCATGCAGGTCGGGAAAATCGATATGGCAATGGGAATCAACCAGCATTAACTGTTAAGTCCGCGATCGTTTGGGAAAAGACAATTTGAGTGCGATGTCTTCCAGGAATAACTGTTCATCGACTGATTTCTTGGGCCAACTAAGAAACCTACCGATTGCGGAATAAACTGAAAATAACACCTCCCGGAACTCCAGGGCCAAATCTGGGGAAATCAAAACTGGCACATCAGGAACATGATCAGGTTTGACCGATTCCTTTAATCCGCGATATATCTCCGATCGAATCACTTTGAGAGTTAAAACAATGTCGTAGATCCCACTCTGGCGCGTAAAGGCACCGGCACTTACATTGCCGGAGATCAAGCCAGCTAATCCAACGATCAACTCTTGGTGAGCTTCCAAATCTTCTCTCGTATTCATTTGAAGCACCTCATGAGGGCCCAACCCGTGCGCAATCAGTTGTTGTGCAACTTTCAAATCCACTTTATGTTCGGTCGTCAACCAATCTATACATTCTTCAGCAGTAGGGTTGTCAAGGTCGAGTCGACTGCAGCGACTACGAATTGTCGCGGGTAAGGTACCGGGGAACGAGGACAACAGTAAGAAATAGGTTCCGCCAGCTGGTTCCTCTAGTGATTTTAGAAGTGCATTTGCCGCATTCAGGTTAAGCCTATCAGCTGGATAGATCAGACAGACTTTGCTTGACCCCAACCCAGCGGTTTTGTTCAACGCATCGGTGACAACCCGTATTTGATCGACCGTGATGATGCTTCTAACTGTCGTCCTTCGTTCTCTTTTTGTGGTATCTGCGTCGGCGTATCTCATCGAGTGACTTCTGAACCTAAGATCACCGACTCCCTCCGCTTCTTCGGTCGATACAACATGCAGATCCGGGTGAACCCCCTGCTTGAACATATGACAGGAACTGCACGTTGTACAAGGTCTGTCACTAATTTCTGCATTACATAGCAGCAGTCCGGCAAGCTCCATGCCAAGATTCAGTACATCGGTGCCCGGTCTGCCGACAAGCAACGTTGAAGACGGGATAACCTGGCTTCTCTGCTGCAACGAGCGCCACAGAGTTTGATGCCACGGACTAATCGTCATTTTTCTGCTCTGAAGGACCTAATATTTTTTCAATTTCAACTCTGATGGCTTTATGTACCTCGGGTATAGGGCCTGATGCGTCAACCACAGCTATACGTGAACGACACTGGCGATATTGTTTCAGATAAGCTTCGCGGACTCTCCGTTTAAACGCGAGATCTTGTTGTTCTATCCGATCATTGGCCTGGCCGCGACGTGTTGACCGAAGAATACCTTGCTCCACTGGCAGGTCTAATAAAATGGTTTTATCCGGTCTAAAATCACCTTGGACAAAAATCTGTAAGCCTTCTATATCCTTTATCGCCATTTGACGTCCACCACCTTGGTAAGCAAAAGTCGCATCTGTAAATCTGTCCGACAATACCCATTGACCATTGGCTAAACGCGGCTTGATAACTTTAGTAACGTGTTGAGAACGCGCCGCAAACATGAGTAACAGCTCAACCTTGTCATCGATGGGGTCGGCGTTGTGAAGAATTATGTCCCTCAATGCCTCCCCAAGTCGCGTGCCACCAGGTTCGCGGGTTATGTGTACATCAATGCCTCTTCCGCTCAAAAAGTCCGATAACAGCTCGATCTGAGTCGTTTTGCCCGAGCCATCTCCACCTTCTAACGTAATAAAGGAGCCCTCGTTCTTACTGGTCTTTCGATTCATTCCTTCGTTGGTAGGTTTTTACAGCTTGTTGATGCTCCTCAAGTGTCTTTGAAAAGTGGTGCGTGCCATCACCTTTGGCGACGAAATAGAAGAGGTCATGTTTTTCAGGATGCGCGGCCGCAAAGAGTGAATCCCAACCTGGACAGCTGATAGGTGTTGGCGGGAGACCATTCCTTGTATAGGTATTGTAAGGGGTGTCCTTAACCAAATGTTCCCTAGTCAGATCCCCGGTAAATTCATCGCTTAGGCCATAAATCACGGTCGGGTCAGTCTGCAAACGCATGTTTTTTCGCAATCGATTGATAAATACTCCGCTAATTCGTGTTTTCTCCTGTGCAACTGCTGCTTCTTTTTCAATTATTGAAGCAAGAATCAACAGTTCATACGAGGTTTTGAGCAAAAGGTGATCATCTTTTCCTGACCAGGCGTCCTGAAGTTTCACCCTCATATTTTTGTTTGCTCGCAGTAAGATACTGACGGGAGTATCGGATCTAACGTAATGATATGTATCTGGAAAGAACAATCCCTCGAGCACTTCATGCTTGGTGCCGATCGCCGATTTGATTATCTCTGATGTTAAGTCACCCTTTTGATTGTAAAGTGGCTTGGCAGAATTCAACCGCTCGATCATGTTGCGAAGCCTGAAACCTTCCGGAAAGGTGATTAAATGTGCGATCACTTTGCCAGCGACTACTTGTGTGATGATCTTCTCGACAGTGTTCCCTGTGGTGACCTCATATTCCCCGGCTCTCAAGTTCGACGACCGCCCAGTTATCATTACCCACGCCATGATAGGTATAGGTGATTTAAGATCACTAATGTGCGTCATCATTTCTGCGAAGTCGCGCAGACTACTGCCCGTCTCAACAAGAAGCACGTTACTGTGAAAAACACGCGGCTCGAGAGCCGTACGCTGGAGGTACGTCATTGCAATTACTAGAAAGGAAACAACACCGGCTATGCCAACGAGAACGTATTTTGACACGTTGTGTCATCCTGAGAGATTCTTAAACGTCTTTTATGCTCCACTATAACTCTAGCAGATAGCCAAAATCACGTGGCCCAGAACCGTCACTCGATGTAACGCTTGAACACGAGGGTGCCATTGGTCCCGCCAAACCCAAACGAGTTGCTCAATGCGGTATTAATGCCAACTTCCCGAGCTGCCCCGGGTACGTAATCCAGATCGCAGGCCGGATCGGGTGTCTCAAGATTGATTGTTGGCGGGATTACTCCATGATAAAGCGATAAAACAGTCGCCACCGCTTCAACGCCGCCCGCCGCACCGAGTAGATGCCCCAGCATCGATTTATTGGAGCTGACCATGAGCTTGTAGGCGGATGGACCAAAGGTCCTCTTTATTGCAAGAGTCTCACCTAGATCACCCTGCGGGGTAGAAGTGCCGTGAGCATTGATGTAGTCGATTTCACTGGGATCGATGCAACCATCGCTCAGTGCGTTTGCCATGCATCTAGAAGCGCCCTCCCCTCCAGTCGAAGGCTGCGTCATATGGTGCGCATCCCCGCTCATACCAAATCCTATCAGCTCGGCATAGATTCTCGCACCTCTAGTTTTCGCTTGCTCCAGTTCTTCCAAAACCACCGCACCGGCACCTTCCCCAAGGACAAACCCGTCTCGCTCGGCATCCCAAGGGCGACTCGCGCCGACTGGGTCATGATTTCTTCGACTGAGTGCCTTAGCTGCCCCAAAACCGGCCATAGACGTTGGGGTGACACTCGATTCAGTACCCCCGGCAACCATGACCGTCGCCTCGCCGTATTGAATCAATCGAGCAGCCATCCCTATGCTGTGAGTTCCCGTTGTACAGGCTGTCGCAATGGCCAAATTTGGACCTTGTGCATTCAACATAATAGATAAATTTCCTGAGACCATATTGATAATACTACTGGGAATATAGAATGGTGAAACTCTTTTGGGTCCTTTTTCTAACAACGTATTCGTGGTTTTTTCAATCGTCTCCAGCCCACCTATTCCCGCCCCAATCAAGACCCCAAAACGTTCTTTGTCGAACCCACTATTCAGGTCCGCATCATCGTAGGCCTCCAGACCCGCGACCATACCCAGCTGTACAAATCGATCCATCTTTCGCGCATCTTTGTTAGGCAGACGTGTCAATGGATCAAAATCTTGAGCTTCACCAGCAATAGAAGATGGATAATCAGTCGCGTCAAAAAAGCTGATGGGGGTAATACCTGACCGACCTTCAGTCAGAGCTGACCAGGTTTCCGGCATGCTACAACCAACTGGCGTAACACAACCAAGGCCGGTGATTACGACTCTGTGTCTGATCATTTAATGGATGCTATAACTAGAAAAGCCGCACTTAGCATCTCGCTAAGGCGGCTTTATATTTCAGGCTAGAAGGTCTTGCATCAACCGCTAGCGTTCGCCTTTATAAATTCTATCGCCTGTTTGACCGTAGTGATCTTTTCAGCCTCGTCATCGGGTATCTCGGTATCAAACTCTTCTTCTAAGGCCATTACAAGCTCCACTGTATCCAGGGAGTCTGCACCTAGGTCATCAACAAACGAAGCGTCGGGTGTTACCTGGTCTTCAGTGACACCAAGTTGTTCGACAACGATTTTCTTTACTCGATCTTCTATGGTGCTCATTGGTTTACTAGCCTCCCTAGGTGTTGCAGCTACAGGTCTTGGCAATATTATGGACGAGTCCCCGGTGCGACCCGGTTCCCCACTGGCGCGCATTAAACAATATTACCCGAGTGAAGTCCATCACGGAGTGCGAAAAACGTACCCTGTATCGATCTTAAGTTAACCAGTTACTCGGTCAAAAACAAGCTGGTATTATAGATTATAATATATCGGCAAGTGGTTGAATATATGCATATAATTACTTAACCCATGTGCATCCCACCATTGACATGCAGAACTTGTCCAGTGATGTAGGAGCCGGCATCAGAGGCTAGAAACGCCACCAGCGCGGCAACTTCATTGGGGTGGCCAAGTCGCCCCAACGGCACGGACTCGATCAGGCTTTCACGCTGCCTTTCCGGCAATATTGCCGTCATGTCTGTGTCGATTAAACCAGGTGCGACCGTATTAACGGTGATGTTGCGGCTTGCGACTTCTCGCGCTAGCGCCCGTGTGAATCCAATCATACCGGCTTTTGCTGCTGCGTAGTTCGTTTGCCCCGCGTTCCCGGTACTGCCAACCACAGAGCCAATATTGATTATTCGGCCATGACGCGCTTTGGTCATTTTACGCAACACTGCTTTTGAAAGTCTATATAACGACTTTAGATTCGTATCTATGATGTCATCCCAGTCTTGTTCCTTCATTCTGAGTAGTAGGTTATCACCTGTTATGCCGGCGTTGTTTACAAGCACACTCACAGAACCATACTCAGTCTCTATTTCGCCCAGCAGTGTATCCACTGATTCTTGATTTCTGACATCCAATCGATATCCTTTACCAGGTATTGCTAGTTTTTTGAGAAAATCACTTATTGCATGAGCACCTTCTTGAGTGGTAGCTGTCCCCACAACGAGACCACCTACACTTCCGAGTGCTTCACATATGGCTTTGCCTATGCCTCTACTGCCGCCCGTCACCAGGCATATTTCAGCCATGAATTCTCTTTTGACGATGTCCAACCGAACTTACGTTCATGATCTAAATTCTATTCAGTCAAGTTTCTCAAGTCGGCATAGATTATGCAGAGATCTGTTGTTCATTCAACTGGCCGAGGTCGTCACGTATTTGAGCGACCAGGTTGGTGGTGACCGCTGTTTGGGCCACCTTAATCGCGTGGGCAAACCCTATTTGATCTGTGCCTCCGTGGCTCTTCACGACCGCACCACGCAAACCCACTAAAACTGCACCATCGTAACGCCTATGATCTATTCGAGTACGAATAGCCTTGAGTACCGGTGCAGACAAAACTCCTAGAAACCGTGACCACGGTGATCGCATATATTCTTCCCGTACAGCCTTCGTCAGCATCTGCGCCAAACCTTCGCTTGTTTTGAGTGCAACATTTCCGGCAAAGCCATCACAAACAATGACATCGACTTCCCCGCTGAAAATTTCATCTCCTTCTACATAGCCGATGAAGTTGATCGGACTACTCTGGAACAACTTGTACGCTGCTTTGACAGTCACGTTTCCTTTGACTTCTTCACTTCCGATATTGAGAAGACCCACTGTGGGGTTAGGTCTATTTTCAAGTGTGCGAACTAAACTGGCACCCATCATGCCGAACTGTAGAAGGTGCTCAGGCAGACTTTCTACATTGGCGCCAAGATCCAGTATGTGTACGTGACCATTGGCTCGTGGGAGTGCACTGACAATAGCAGGTCGATCTATTCCAGGTAGTGTCTTTAGCACAAACCGAGCGGTAGCCATGAGAGCGCCCGTGTTCCCTGCGCTGACACACGCATCAGCTTCTCCAGCTTTTACGAGATCAATCGATATTCTCAGAGAAGAATTCTTTTTGTTTTTAAGCGCCGAGACGGCAGATTCGTCCATTTCAACGACTTCGGTCGACCTGATTATCTCCAACCTCGGATGTGATTTATTCGGACCCAATGCGTTCTCGATTGGGCCGACTGTACCCACCAGTTTGATTGAGAGATTTGGGTTATCTTGCACCATCGAGCAGGCCGCTGGCACTGTAACAGGTATGCCGTAATCACCTCCCATCGCATCGACGGCGAGAGTAGTTTTCACCTCAATAACTATTCCGCTTTTCTATCCGAATTACGCACGAATCGCATGAGCTGAGTGTAGCGATCGAAACGTTACTCAGTTTCGTCTCGGTCGCTGACGACCTTTCGCCCGCGGTAATAACCGTCAGATGTCACGTGATGTCTACGATGCAGTTCCCCAGAAACTGGATCAGTTGACAAGGTAGAGCCAGTTAGTGCGTCATGTGATCGCCGCATATTTCGCTTTGAAGGGGTTTTTCTGTTTTTCTGAACAGCCATAAGTAGTCTCTTGTTCTAGAATTTAGTTCTCGGAGAGCCCAGAATACGAACCACGTCACTCTGGACTGATTGGTGAGTAAGCCAGCCCGAATTTTATTCTTTGCCGCTTAAAGTGTCAAAAAACTCGAAACAGCAGGAGCTTATTCTTGCGTCTTCCTCCCGTACGCGACGCGCGCTTATGGAATTGCTATTGATACCTTTTCGGGTTGTGCCACCTGATATTGATGAATCGCCGAAGCAATACGAAGACGCGAGAACGCTTGTTGAACGGCTTGCGATCGAGAAAGCCCAAATTGTGGGTCAACATGAGGCCAGTGCCTTGATCATCGGATCTGATCAGGTAGCTGTCTACGCCGGCCAGATTGTCGGCAAACCAATTGACCGAGACGATGCAATCTCGCAGCTTGAACTTATTTCTGGGGGCAAGGCGGAACTGGTAACCAGCGTCGCAGTGATGAATTCGCTTACGGGGTGCTCTCAGGTTAAGGCAGTGTCAACTATGATCGAGTTTAAAACACTGCGTCGCCCTGGAATCGAATACTATCTCGACTCTGATAAACCTTACGACTGCTGCGGTAGTGTCCGAATCGAAGGGTTAGGTATCACATTACTGAAAAGTATTCGCTCCGAGGATCCTAGCGCGGTGATGGGACTGCCCATGATCGCGTTGGTATCGATGCTCGAAAAAGAAGGAATAGACCCATTGATGATCGGGTCCGGAAACTAGGAGGTACGAATTGCTGCCCTCGATCAGGCCTCTAACGAACCACCTATCAATCGATAGGTGTCGTCCTCCAGATATATACAACCATCGGACTCGATGATGCTTAAGGCTCGTAGCGGTCTGCCCCGACAGGCACCGCTGACGCATGCGCCCGTTTTGGGATCATAAAGTGCACCGTGGGTTGCGCAGACCAGATACTGACCATCATTGTCAAAGAATTCACCCGGGTTCCAGTCTAGTTCTAACGCCATATGTGCACATTGGTTGACAAAACCGGCAACACCTTCGGTAGATCGAATCACAAAAGCCGCGTACGTTCTTGTCCAATCTGTGACCTCGAAGCGGAACCCCTTCTCCCCAGTTACCAATGAATCGGATCGACAAAGCAGATTAGCGCTGGTTATAACGTTCGGGATCATTACTTATTTCTTAGCCCATAATACGGGAGTGTCTGGAAAGAATTCAGGCCTAGAGTAGTCGACAATTCTTTTTCTACAATTTGGATCTTACCGGCATGAGTTGTTCAAAGTCATCTGGAAATGGGGCTTCTATCTCTAACAAAGCATCGGTATCAGGATGTTGAAGTGCAATCTTAGTCGCATGCAGCAGTTGTCTCTTTATTCCTATCCGCGCTAATTCTTGGTTGTGCGAAAAGTTTCCATATTTACGATCAGCCGCAACAGGAAATCCAACTGATGCAGCATGGACTCGTATCTGGTGCATCCGCCCTGTCATCAGCTTGACCTCAACCAGGGTATATCCATTTATGCTTCTGAGTGGTTGGAAAAAGGTCTGAGCAGGGCTCCCGCTCGGCGATACTATGACTCGGTTAACTACGTTGCCCCGAGTTTTCTTTATCGGTGCCTTAACTTCGTGAACACCACCTTCCCACTTCCCAACCACAATAATATGGTAGGTTTTTTGAAAATATGCCGATTCCTTCTGTCTACGCAGACTGGCATGTAGAGATCTGAGGCAATCGGGTGTTTTACTGAGAATCAGACAACCCGATGTATCTTTATCCAGTCGGTGAGCTAACTCAAGAAAGCTGTTGGCGTAACGCTCTGCTCTTAGTAGATCGATAATGCCACCGGCGAGGCCAGTGCCCCCATGTACGGCAATTCCAGGGGGTTTGTTCACTACCAAAAGCGATTGATCTTCATAGAGTGTTTGGATCATTTCGACCTTTGACAGATCTAGCACGGCAACTGATTCGCGACTCGCCGTTCTAACTGGGGGAATCCGCACCTTATCCTTAGGCCGGAGCCGATAGTCGGGCTTGACTCTCCCGCCATTGACCCGCACCTGACCATCTCTGATGATTCGATAGATGTGACTCTTCGGGACACCCTTGAGTATTCTGCGCAAATAGTTGTCTAACCGTCGGGTTACAGACCTTTCATCGACCTCCAAGACTGTCGGACGATTTGCTTGGGGACCGGCTAGTTCATCTGGGTTAACCATGTTTCTATTTGCCTGAAAAACACTCAAATGCTATAATTCTATGCGTTGTAGAGGAAAAATACCGTGCAAGCGCATGCTATAGCAAGCGCCCGGTTTGAGAGATTTTCGGCACTGTGGACAATATGTCTGGTCCAAATTGGTCCGCCCAGAGTGCCCGGAGAGCACAGCCAGCCGCCAGGTAATTCCTAGCAAAAAGCTGGCTTACTGATAACAAGCAGTTCGGCAAACGACACACTGGGGAAACGTCAGTTGGTACATGCCAAGACACAGCGTCAAAACTGCTGAACGTTTAACCCATGCATAACAGGAATTGTAGTACAGCAAACGCGGCAACAGTGACTTGTCAGTTTGGCAAGTCCTTATACCCAGTCTGCGCCTGAAGCACTCTTCGATCAGTTTTCTCTCACACCATCGGCCTTGCGGTTTGCGGATGGCCCGCAGCCGCTTAGTTGGGCTTAGCCCCGGTACGACTAAATAACTGTTGCCATGTTGCGCACGAGGGGTGCAATTCATGGCACTTAGCGAATCGAAGTTGAGAGAGAACAATGAAAAGAATGCTATTTAATGCAACCCACCCAGAAGAGCTCCGGGTAGCGATTGTCGACGGTCAGAAATTGCTTGATCTAGACATCGAATCGGCAATACGCGCACAGCGCAAGGGGAATATCTATAAGGCTACTGTAACTCGCGTAGAGCCCAGCCTTGAAGCCGCCTTTGTAGATTACGGTGCCGAGAGGCAAGGGTTTTTACCCCTGAAAGAAATCTCCCGTTCGCACTTCAAAAGCTATTCTCCAGCGACACCTATGGCACAAATAAAGATCCAAGATGTTGTGTCTGTCGGACAGGAATTCCTGGTTCAGGTGGAAAAAGACGAACGGGGTACGAAAGGTGCCGCTTTAACGACTTTTATTAGCTTGGCTGGTCGCTATCTCGTGCTCATGCCCAATAATCCTAAAGGCGGTGGTATTTCACGCCAAATCGAAGGCGATGAACGCTCAGAACTCAGAGGGGCCATGGCACAGCTAACTGTCCCAACTGCCCATTCGTTAATCGCTAGAACAGCCGGGATAGGAAAGTCAGTAGAGGAGCTCCAATGGGATCTGGACTTTCTGCTTCAGCTGTGGAATGCGATTGAAACTGCCGCTGCTGACAAATCAGCGCCCTTCCTCGTTTATCAAGAAAGCAACTTGATCGTCCGAGCAATACGTGACTATCTACGCAGCGATATCCAGGAAATTGTTATCGATCAACAGGAAATATTCGATCGTGCCAGTCGATTTATGCAACAGGTCATGCCTCACAACATGGTTCGTCTCAAGCACTACCAGGATACCATTCCCCTATTTTCTAGATTTCAGATAGAGCATCAAATCGAAAGTGCCTACTCTCGAAAAGTGACCCTGACATCGGGTGGTTCGTTGGTTATAGACCACACTGAGGCTTTGGTGAGCATCGACGTTAACTCGGCACGTGCGACAAAGGGTTCAGATATTGAGGAGACAGCGCTACAGACCAATCTGGAAGCTGTGGACGAACTGGCTCGTCAATTAAGAATACGGGATCTTGGAGGATTGATCGTCATCGACCTGATAGATATGACGTCGTCCCATAACAAGAAAATGGTAGAAACAAGGTTGCACGATGCTGTTAAAAACGATCGTGCAAGGATTCAGCTGGGCCATATTTCACGTTTCGGCTTGCTTGAAATGTCAAGACAACGCCTCAGATCTTCCATTAGCGAATCAAATTATGAATCCTGCATGTTGTGCAAAGGTACTGGGCAAATCCGAAATGTGACATCGTCCGCATTGAGTCTACTTCGTATACTCGAGGAAGAAGCATTGAAGGAAAATACAGAAGCAATCGTAGTTGAGTTGCCGCTGGATACAGCAACCTTTCTGATGAACGAAAAGCGTCACGAAGTCAACCAAATCGAAAATAGATTGGGTACCCGTCTCGTAATACTGCCTTCAGCACATCTGCAAGGGCCAGAGTTGAACATCAAAAGATTGCGCAGTGAGGATATTGATGAGATGGGCTCCCATGCGAGCCACGAGCTTAAATCAATCCGCCCTTCTAATGACTCTCTGGAGCAGTATTCTTTAGAACAAAAGCCACCTGAAGCGGCGGTTAAATTGGAGCAACTTGCTACTGAGCCACCCCCTGTTTCTCCGGTCAGCGTGAAAACACCGTCTGCACCATCAATCATTGGTTTCTTCGCCAAAGTACGTAATCTATTCTCTAAAACGGTCGTATTGGTAGAAGAAGAATCAGATAACGCCGAAAAGCCAAAAAGTAACACTCGAAATCGTCGCCGTCACACAGGGCAACGTCGAGGAGGATCAAACCGTCGCAGCCAGACTAGCGGCAGTAACGCTCACAATAGTCCAGGAACTGCCGATTCAGGTAGCCCCCGGGAGGGGCAAAAGAGACAGGCCCGCGGCAACTCACAGTCTAATCGTAACCGCAGACCTCGTAATAGTCGAAAAACAACTGACCAGGGAAACAGTCAACCCGCTGTCCAAAATAGCTCTTCAAGTACGGCGGATAATCAAAAGCGCAAGACTGAGCGGGAAAGCAAAACAGGCACCGAGGGCTAACGCAACTAGGCCATCGCGATTACTATTGTTTGGCTTTGATCAAGTTAGGCGATATTTTCAATACGTGCCGTCTAGGGAAGCAAGTCGATGCACTCTATCTGGTTGGAGGACCCCATTTCGACAAATATTTAGTCATGTGAGGACGTCCATCTTGAACCAACGTAGATCGGACCCTGTTAATTTCTAACTCATAGCTCTCGGTTGTCAGTTGACCTCGGATGTGTTGGAAACGAAGATATACCAGGTAAGTATTAAGCACATCTGTCTCGCAATAATTACGGATCACGTCGATGTGACCTGCGGTGTAATGGCGCCATACATCCGCCCCACTCACACCCATTTTCCCAGGCAGACCTAAAAGTTGCGAAATCTCGTCCAGAGGTGCAGTCGCTCTGGCCTGGAATCCCGACAGAACATCCATAAGATCAATATGACGCCAGTGATATCGATTTGCATAGTTATTCCATCTGAATTCTCTGTCGGTATCGCCGTTTTCCCAGTAACGTTTTGAGACGACACTGTTATACAGCGCACGATAATGTATAACAGGGAGATCAAATCCCGAACCATTCCAGGATACAAGGGTTGGGTCGTATCTCTCAATTCCGCTGAAAAACCGCTCCAAGAGCTCCTTTTCAGTTGAATCTTTGTCCCCCAAACTCCAGACCCGAAATCCGTCACCCTCCTTAAGGGCAACAGCTATCGCGACTATACGATGGTAGTGAAGCGCCAAAAAATCGGAACCACCTGTTTTTTGACGTCGTCGATGTGCCATCGCACGAGCGACATCGTGATCATCGATACCGTCTAACCCCAGTGTTGTCCTTCCAGAATCCGCGTCTGGTACTGTTTCTATATCAAAGACAAGAACTGGTGAATTAAACACTGCTTGCCTTAGATAGTCTCAACTTCTATGGCAACAGCAGTGCGGTATTGTTTTGGTTGCCACATCATCAATCTATCGACGATAAAATATAATCTTTCAATCCCTCGCCCCCTTTGGAAATAGACATCGGTTCTGGAGATTGTCTGATGGCGACATCCGGATCTTTCAATCCATGCCCGGTCAAAGTACAGACCACGACTGAATCATCTGGAATATTTCCTTTTTTCATCTCGTCACAGAGACCCGCTATTGCAACTGCAGATGCCGGTTCACAAAAAACACCACAACGATCCGCCAGCATTTTTTGAGCCCAGAGGATGTTTTCATCATCGGAACTCCTGAACCAGCCATCTGATTCGACCACGGCGGTATTAGCTAAATTCCATGACTGTGGATTTCCAATACGGATTGCAGTGGCAATTGTTTCCGGGTCTTCAATAGGACCACCAGACAGAAATGGCGCAGCGCCGGCGGCCTGACAACCAACCATTCGTGGCTTGGATCCAGTGATTTCGGCATCAGTATATTCGACATATCCCATCCAGTATGCGCTGATATTCCCGGCGTTACCGACCGGAAGGAAATGATAATCCGGCGCGAAACCAAGTTCATCCGCGACCTCAAAAGCAGCTGTTTTCTGCCCCTGCAGGCGGAAAGGATTGACTGAATTGACCAACGTAACCTCTGCCTCCTCCGTTATTCGTTTGACGATATCCATTGCATCGTCGAAGTTTCCTTCAATCTGGACAACTTTGGCACCGTGCATCATCGCCTGGGCAAGTTTACCTATCGAGATCTTACCCGCTGGTATTACCACAAAAGCTCGAATCCCAGCACGGGCTGCATATGCTGCAGCGGATGCAGAAGTATTACCCGTGGATGCACAGATAACGGCCTTACTACCGCTGTGTAAAGCCATCGACAAAGCGACTGTCATCCCCCGGTCTTTAAAGGAACCAGTGGGATTATGGCCTTCGCATTTGGCAAATACATCAATATTGCGTTTGCGATCTGACACGGTTGGTAGATGAACCAACGGGGTACCCCCCTCATTAATATGTACTACTTCAACATCAGGAGAGATCGGCAACCTATCTCGATAGGCAGCAACAATACCGCCTTTGAATATTTGAGCCGTCAACTTGCCTGCACCTCGTTACCCATTGTCTCGACCCGAATTCGAACGACCTTCTCCCTGATTGTTTTCAAGTTCTCGAGTTCCGGTATGGCAAGCGACATCTGGCTTTCGATCGTTCTGTGTGTGAGGATTACAATAGACACGGGTTTATCTCCAGAACTGGTCCCCTTCTGCCTTATAGATTCAATACTGATTTGGTGCTCACCAAGAATCCTGGCAATGTCTGCCAAAACCCCCGGTCTGTCCAGCGCTAGCAAGCGAAGATAGTAAGCAGTTTCAATATCTCCAATCGAACCACACTTATTTTGAGCAAGCTGCTCCGGTTGAAACGCTAGATGAGGCACCCTATTCTCTGGGTCTGTAGTCAGCGTTCTAACGACGTCAACAATATCAGCTACTACAGATGAAGCGGTTGGTTTAGCTCCCGCACCAGCACCATAATGCAGCGTGGGGCCGACAGCATCGCCATAAACAAGGATTGCGTTCATTACGCCATCAACGTTCGCCAACAGATGATCCGCCGGTATTAGACAGGGGTGGACTCTGAGTTCTATTTTTCCTTTGTGCTGCTTTGCTATTCCAAGATGTTTGATGCGATATCCGAATTCCTTAGCGTATGCTATGTCCTGTTGATGTACATCTGTTATCCCTTCTACAAAAACCGAATCAAAGTCTAATGGGATACCGAAGGCAACAGAGGACAATATAGTCAACTTATGGGCTGCGTCGATTCCCTCAATATCAAAAGAAGGATCCGATTCAGCATACCCCAGTCGCTGAGCCTCGGCCAGTACCTGACTGAAGGGGCTCGCTTTCTTGTGCATTTCTGAGAGTATGAAATTTGTCGTTCCATTTATGATTCCGATAACTTGTTCAATTCGATTGCCAGTAAGCCCTTCGCGTAGAACCTTGATGATAGAAATACCACCTGCAACCGCGGCTTCGAATGCGACAACTAGACCCTTCTTCATGGCTAAATCAAAAATATCATTTCCATGAATGGCAATAAGGGCTTTGTTGGCCGTAACTATATGCTTACCATGTTCCAGGGCCCTAACAGCAACTTCTCTTGCGGTCGATTCGCCGCCCATTAGCTCAACGATAAGATCGATCTGTGGATCATCGGTTACTTCGAACGGGTCATCGGTCAGCTTAAAATCACTGATCTCGCAGGACCTTTGTTTGGTTATATCATTGACCGCTACTGCCTTGATATTGATCTGGCGACCTGCTCTACGAGTGATTTCTTCCGCATTTTCGTCGAGTAAATTGACCGTTCCAGCGCCAACTGTACCTAGACCAATAATGCCGATTTGTACTGGTTTCATGTAATTAACGTAATGTACTCAGAGGTCGACTAACGAAGGTGGCGTCGAAGCCATGCGCCCTTAAATTAGTTGGATTATTTATCTATTTTATCGTATGTTGGGTAGAGCGACGTAGTTGGTGTCGATAATATTTCAACAAAAAATTGAGCCAATTCACAACCACCACTAGTCTGTCCCCAGAAATGGATAACGTAGCCACCATAAATATGATCCGTGAATATTCCCGCTCCCGTGTGATGATAGGATCACGATCGTTCGATGCGAGTTTCATCGTAACGCCGGATACCGTTATATCGCCTTGGGTAAGAGAGAACAGACAAACACTCAGCAGCTCTGATCTTATTCCACTACTTGCCCTTGACGTTGATATTCTGCTGGTGGGTACTGGACCGACCCAGGATATTCCAGACCCTTCTGTTTACAGAGCTTTTGTAGACAAAGGAATGTCTATCGAGTTTATGGATTCGGCGGCAGCGTGTAGAACCTATAACATACTTGCGGAGGAACAACGGCGAGTCGGTGCTGGTATCACACTACCCGTTGAATAGTAGACGGAGCACAATCTATTATTGTCTGTCGGGTAGATAAAGTAATGGATCTACTGGTTTCCCATCTAGACGAATCTCGAAATGTAGCCTAACCGTTTCTGCACCAGTACTACCCATGTGAGCGATCAACTGTTCCGCCTGCACTGAATCTCCTTCATCGACCACTAACAGATTGTTGTGAGCATAAGCACTGAGAAAATGTTCGTCGTGCTTGAGAATCAGTAGAAGCCCATAACCCCTTAAACCGGATCCAGCGTAGACAATCTTCCCAGGCGCTGCTGCCACTACTGGGCTACCCTCGCTTCCTAGTATGTCTATGCCGTTGTTACCTGCTGCCTCCGAAAACTCGCTGACAACACGTCCAGCACTCGGCCACGACCAGGCCTGCACCTGACTTGTGATAGCGCTAGATGAACCTTGTTTGACCGAATTGCTTGAGTCTTTTTGACCTTCCTCGGCAAGGGATTGTGCACGGATTACCGAGCTCACCAACGCTTTCACGACCGTCAGTGACCCGTTTCCGTTGGACTGTCTCGATTCCCCGGTAGGACCTAGTCGAATCTTCTGACCTGGAGTCACCTGGTATGGTGGTCTTAATCTGTTCCAGAGTGCGACTTCACGATAGTCCAGCCCGAATTCCCATGAAATGGTATACAGGGAGTCTCCTTCAGTGACTATACGTGATGGATTTTTTGATTTGTCCGGTGTCAGATCGCTGACTGGGATCACCGGGTTGCCACCACAGGCGCTCAGCAAAGAGGCGATTGCCAGGGCAGTGGTTAATTTGGACAATTTCATGATCTGGTCAGCGCAGCAGGATAAATAACGTGACCACCAGAGCAATCATCACCCACCCTAAAAGATCGATGTAGCGTCGGATAACATTGATTAAATCTTCATCTGTCGCAAAAAATGTACCTGCAAAATAGATAAACCCCGCAACGAGAAAAAATCGAGCACCCCGACCGATAATTGAAGCGACTACGAACGTGACCAACGACATCCCCATCATACCTGCACTGATCGTAAAGATCTTATACGGTACAGGTGTAAACCCCGCTACAAGAATTATCCAGATACCATAGTCCGCAAACCATTGTTGTGCTTGTGCCAGAGTCGCTTGCGCACCATAGATTGTGACCAGCCATTCTCCGAATCCACCCAGGTAATACCCCAGAATACCACCCGCAACCGACGCGAGTGTAGTCAGGCCAGCCAGACGCCATGCTCGCTTACGATTTCCAAGCACCATAGGTGCCAGCATGACATCAGGAGGAACAGGAAAGAAAGAAGATTCAGCAAAAGAAACAATCGCCAGGTATTTTGGTGCATGGCGATGTCGAGACAACCTGACGACGGAATCGTACAGACCCTTAAACATAGCGAGGTCGAATCTAACTCTTAAGTTTCAAGTTTAGGGCCCAGTCAGATAAATGCTCTCGCTGGTCATGGTCCGTACCATCAATACGTAACGGTGTTATGGAGACGTAGCCATCATTCACGGCGGAAAAATCCGTTCCGGGCCCACTGTCGGCAGCACTGCCAATCGTTCCGATACGGTACTGTCTATAATCTTCACTAGTGTTAATCTTGACTACAGGGTGAGATCGTTTTCGGTAACCAAGCCGGGTGATTTTATATCCATTAATTTCCTCCAGAGGTCTATCCGGCACGTTAACATTCAAGATTGTTCGACAAGGTAAGGGATTTAATTTAAGTTCGGAAATAATTTCAGAGGCAATTTGCCCCGCTGTCCAATAGTGTTCAGGTTCACTACCCGCCAATGAAATTGCTACCCCGGGATAGGCCAACCGACGCCCCTCTAGGGCCGCTCCTACGGTTCCCGAATAAAGCACATCATCACCCAGGTTAGATCCAGAATTGATTCCAGCAATCACCATATCCGGTTCATTGTCGAGTAACCCATTTAGTGCAATGTGAACGCAATCAACGGGAGTTCCGTCTACAACAAAGCATCTTTCCCCAGACGCCTTAACAGTCAGTAGGTTAGCAAGAGTCAAGGAACTGCTAGCACCGCTTCGATTTTCGCTCGGGGCAACAATTGTAATCTCGCCATGTTCTTTTGCGCTGTCAGAAAGAGCCTTCAGACCTGGGGCCTGATACCCATCGTCATTACTCAGCAATATATGCATTTATATGTCTTTTTTGATCGAGATTATGGCTAGCTGAACCTAGAACAAGATCGTAGGCCAAGGGTGTATTATCTCAACTTCTGCTGTTCCTGTGAATAACACCTATGCGTGCTCTTGAATGTCATAGCGAAACTCATGCATTATTCCTCAACCAAATGAAATCGTTCGAGAATCAAGACCACTATTCCGAGATCCGACGACTGACTTTGATCGGCAGCGTACTTGATTTGCTTCTTGGATTTACCAAAGTGTTGGTTGGATATATCGGCAACTCACAGGCACTTATCGCAGATGGCATACATTCTTTATCAGACCTGATAACCGATGTCCTGGTGCTCATCGCAACAAAGCACAGTGCGCAAGAAGCTGACGAGGGACATCCTTATGGTCACGCCCGTATTCAGACTCTGGTCAGCCTGGTGTTGGCCGGCTCGTTAAGCATCATAGCCATCGCAATTGCCTGGGATGCTGCAATCAGGATTCTATCTCCTGAATCACTGCCCCAGCCAGGGTTTTGGCCATTGGTGGTGGCCGCTATCTCGGTTGTCTCAAAAGAAGGGTATTTTCGGTACATTGTCCGGCATCCCTCCGCTGCCGCCTCGCGAATGTTGTATGCGAACGCGTGGCACAGTCGATCAGATGCGCTATCCTCACTCGCAGTTATTGTTGGAGTTGGCGGGGTACTGGCTGGTTTCCCCTGGACAGACGCATTTGCCGCAATTGTTGTCTCGGGCCTCCTGCTTATTGTAGCTTACAGAATCGGCCGAGAAGGCGCTGAGGAACTCATAGATTCAGCCGCCTCTCCGATTCTGAACGCCAACATGCGAAAGACCATCCTATCAATAGAAGGTGTAAGAGATGCACATGAACTAAGGACTCGTCGGATGGCCGACAAAGTGCTGGCCGATGTGCATATACGAGTGGATCCACTGATTAGCGTTTCTGAAGGCCACCGCATCGGTGATGAGGTGATGGATGCTCTAAAAGCACGATTCCCAGAGGTTGGGGACGTAATCGTACACATTGACCCGGAAGACGATATTGCGGACGACGATTACTCTAAACTACCTTTGCGATCTGCAATCGAGGCTGAAATCAATACGAGTCTTCAGAATTTGCGACAAAACTTCGATAGCCAATTCAGCCTACAGCCAAATAATATAGTCGTACACTACCTAGATGAAGGGTGTCAGGTTGAAATCTGGATGAGTATGCCTGATGAGGCAACCGCCAGAGACTGCAGTCTTGTTTCGCGAAGAATAAGGGATGAACTTATGCCTATCGGTAATATCGTCAGCGCCAGCGTTTTATTTTCTTCAAATTAGTCAGCGTCAAGTTAAAACCGAACCCATAAGGGCGGTGGGTTACCACACTGCACTACCGAGTAGTTACATGTCTAAAAGGGTCGGACCTTGTCCAAGGTGTTCAATTGTCACCTCATGAATTCTTCGCTTAGACGCACTTTTAACCAGCACCTCAAAATCATCGAAAGCAAAGGTTTCGCCTGTTATGGGTATACGTTCTGTATGGTCAAGAATCCATCGGTTTATCGTATCAGTGGATTTGCCGGGAAGTTCAGTATCAAAATACTCTTCAATCAGCCTGACTTCCGCAGTGCCATCTACGCTTATCTTGTTTAGGCCCAGTTCAACAAACTCAATAGGCTTTTGGTCGCTTTCATCATAGATTTCACCAACGAGTTCCTCGAGAAGATCCTCAAACGTGACGACACCCTCCATGGTGCCATGTTCATCAACAACAATAGCCATGTGTTGCTGTTCCTTTCTGAACCCGCTGATAGTATCGGTTACAGGCTGAGTATCGGGAACGAACTTTGCTTCTCGACCGATTTCGCCTACCGGGACCTGTGTCTGTTTATCAATTACTGCGACCATAAGGTCTCTCATGTAGAGGATCTTCTGTATCTCATCGGGATCTTCAGCGAATAGTGGGATTCGACTGTAGGGAGTTTCCTTGAGGGCTTCTAGCGCCTGGGATACTGGCCTACGACCATCATAAGTAAAAACCTTATGTCGTGGTGTCATTACATCTGCAACAGTGAGGTCAGATAAAGCAAAAGCCCTCTCGATCAGGACTCTTTCACCCTGCTCAATCGTTCCCTCTTCCTCCCCATAGCCGATTATGCTAATAAGTTCGGATTCAGTTACCGTAGGATCCTCTTCACTCGAAATAGCAGCTTTCCCCACAATATCCGCTATGACTTCAAATAAGCTGATTAGGGGGTAAATAGTGCGTTGAAACCAGAGCACTATAGGAGAGACAACTAGTGAAATCCTTTCCGAATAACGCGTTGCGAGACTCTTCGGCGTAACCTCTCCAAATATCAGGACCACTACGGTAAGCACACCAACCGCGATTCCAGGTCCTATGCTCCCAAGGATTCGGGTTGCGATCACGGTTGCAATCGCGGATGCACCGATATTCACCAAGTTATTACCGATCAGGATCGCGATCAGCATTTTCTGAGGCTTACTCTTTAATATGAATAACGACCTGGCACCCCGCCTACGCTCTTTCAGTAATGCTTTTGCTCTCCCTTTGGATAAGGCGATAAGAGCTGTTTCCGAGGCTGAAAAAAAAGCCGAACAAAATAACAAAAGTACCAAACATATGCTGCCTAACATACTATTTGGCCCAAGACGGTACGGAGATGTACCAAAGACGGGGGTTCAGATTCTTCGTTCGCCAACTGTGATTCTTTCATTCGTGTCAAACAACAGAAAATAACTGGTAGCGTATTTAGCATGCTCAATAACAATAGACTGTAACATTACTGTGATTTTGATGCTAAGTGCTCAGCATAGGTCCCATATCGACCACGCTTCACGGCACCAGCCATGCAGTCGTACGATCAAGGAATAGAGTCTGTTTCAGGCTCTATTGTTTCACTCCAACGGAATCATCCAACTGTGGCGATCCTCGAGTTCACCGTGTTGTATACCGAGAATTTTATCGTAAAGCTCTGGACACAAATTTCCATGGTGCTTATCAGGGAAACACAGATCGTCGTCGTGATAGCGAATTCGCCCAATTGGAACCACTACCGAAGCTGTACCGGCCCCGAATGCCTCATAGAGTTCGCCATCGGCTTGGGCTTGAAATAACTCATCCATAGACAAACGACGCTCAGTAGCTGTGACATCCATATCGTTGAGTAGAGTCAAAACGCTTTCACGCGTTACACCCGGCAGAATCGTGCCACTCAGGTCTGGAGTCACTACCGTATCACCCAGTCGAAAAAACATATTCATCTGACCGGCCTCTTCCACATACCGGTGTTCCTGCCCATCAAGCCACAGAATCTGGTCAAAACCATCCTCGACACTGTCATTCATTGGCCTTAGTGTCACCGAGTAGTTACTTGCGGTTTTCGCGTAGCCCGTTCCACCGTGAGGTGCTCTGGTGTACCGTTCTTCTGCTTTGAGGTATAGCGGCGACTTTACTCGTGCAAAATATTCACATACCGGCGACGAGAATATAAGTAGTCGGTACTGCGATGCTGGCCGCACAGCCAGATGGGGTTCGGTTGCCACAAGTACGGGTCTGACATATAACGCCTCACCTCTGCGAGATGGGGCCCAGTCCTGATCCAGCATCACAAGCTGTTTGATTGATTCTATGACGAGAGATTCATCTGGTGCAGGTATACACAATCTAGTGCACGAATCCGTTAAGCGAGCCGCATTTCGGTCAACCCTGAACAGTCTTATCTTGTGATCACCCGTTCCTCGGAATGCCTTTAATCCTTCAAAAACTGTTTGGCCGTAATGCAGGGCTAACGCAGCCGGACTCATTTCAATAGGAGCGAATGGAACAATCGAAGGTTCCCCCCACACGCCATCTGAAAATTCACAAGTAACCATGTGATCTGAAAAATAATCACCAAATCCTAGATTTGTATAATCAACTTCTGCCAGACGACTCTTCTTTACAGACTCGATTTTCATTATTTCTCCAAACTCTTTCAGTGTCCTATCTGATTCTGCAATCTTCAATTAGATATTTTTGACCAAATCACGGCTGTCAGATTCTCTACCTCTGCTGCTGACAGTGCACCGCCTTTATTGAATAACAAATTCCCATTGGGATCAAACACCAACACGTTATAGCTATGATCCAGCAATCCCCACTGCTCGACCAGCACTTTACTCTTGTCTGTAACATAAGTTGTGCGGGGATATTTCTTTTGCTTGCCTTTAAGGATATTTTTGATTAGGAACTTCGGTTTCCAGGTCGCCGCCAAGTTAGTAATCGCTACGGATCCTATTTGTTCCGACGGATAATGCTCTTTGGCTAATGCTTCCTCAACATGCTCGTTAATCTTTATTTTGTCAGGGTCGACATACATCACTATGTGTACTACCCCTTTCAGTTCGTTACTATTCCAAGCAGTACCATCGAGCCTGCCCCCAACGTCGTCTGCCAACTGGGCTAGAGGAGGTGCCTGATTTAGTTCCAACTCGGCCTTAACTAGACTGCTGAGAGCGAACAGAATGGTCATGGTCGCGAATATCAGCTTATGCTTGTGTGTCATCAAACTTGGGAAAGAGGCTGCAATGCCTGATCTCTAGTTAATCGCGTTGAATGGTCATAGCATTCTATTGCCATCTGGAAGGATGCGGAATGGGCCCAACGCGCAGAATTCCTTGACCTGGCGGACTACTTCTTGATTTAGCTTAGAGAATTCACTTTCTAATAGATTTTCAGAATCGACATAGTATTGTAGAGCTGACGCAAGGCAATCTGATAGTGCATAGGCGTCGACTTCAGTCGTCTTTTGAAAACTAGGGCAATCGTATCCACCGGTCCAACCCCTCATTTCAAAACTCTTTAATTCTTCTAGACCGAGACCTGGATCGATAGTCCCACAGGGTTTCCAGCCATGTCGACTAGCGAGAACCCTCAACTCGCTCCACTGATTGTTTGTGACGGCCATAAACCGACCGCGATGAGAGCGAGACATGCTCTTAAGTATCACGATGGATATCTGCTGGGAGACCGTTGCTGTAAATAAAGGTCATCCATCGACACGTTCCACCTATTGCCAGCCTTTGAGAAATGGTCGGGGCGAGAGGATTCGAACCTCCGACCACCGCAACCCCATTGCGGTGCGCTACCAGACTGCGCTACGCCCCGTACAATACTTTTCGACCAAGCTACGATCGCAGGAGTTCCGAAATATCTGCAAGTTCCTCTATGACCTGACTGTAGAGCATCCTATTTAGTCCTTTACTGCGCTTTTGTTTTTCTTCTCGAAGTCGATTACCAGCGCCACTAATCGTATAGCCCTCAATATACAGTAGACGACGGATCGTTCTGATCAACTCGACTTCATGGCGTTGGTAGTAGCGGCGATTGCCTCGACGCTTTACAGGCTGCAATTGCGGGAACTCTTGTTCCCAGTATCTTAGAACATGAGGCTTTACAGAACAGAGCTCGCTTACCTCACCAATAGTAAAGTATCTTTTTGCCGGGATCGGTGGGAGTTCCTCTGACGAGGGGTCGAGCATGGTCATAGCTCGTTCGTCTCGGCGTCTCTATTCGGCGTGGATGCATTGTTTTTGGCTATCCGATCCTTGACTTTCTGACTTGCTTTGTAGGTAACCACCCGCCGTGGTGTTACAGGTACATCTTCTCCAGTCTTAGGATTCCGTCCTGGTCGACTCCTTTTGTCTCGAACACTGAAGCTACCGAATCCGGAAAGCTTAACGGATTCACCATTTTCCAGTGATTCGCGAATTGTTTCGAAAAACAACTCGACAAATTCTTTAGCTTCCCGCTTGTTTAAGCCAAGTTGCTCAAACAATGTATTTGCGAGATCTGCCTTAGTGACAGTCATCGTTCTACCCTTCCTCTGGCGGTCTATTTATCTCTGAGCTTGGAGCCCATCTTATTCTTTAGGCTGTCGAGAATATTCTCCATAACCTTCTCGACATCCTGTTCCGTAAGATTGCGTGAAGTTCCTTTCAACGTCAACCCATAAGACAAAGATTTTTTGTCTTTTTCTATCGCAGCACCCTGATATACGTCAAAGAGCTCGATTGAGTTCAGTATCGTTCCACCGGATTCGATGATGACCTTTCTGACTTCGTGTTCCGGCGTAGCTACGTTTACTGTTATCGACAGATCTCGGTTCACAGAAGGGAGTTTTTGTATCGGGCTGTAGACCGGTAGGTCACGAACCGCTATACATTGGGTATCTAATTCGAAAATAAATACTGTTTGATCTAAGTCGAATCTTTTCGTAACATCTGGGTGGAGTCGTCCAAGCCATCCAACTACCTGTTTGCCGTGGGTTATCCTTGCGCTCTGACCAGGGTGAAGTGCTGGATGAAGTGCAGGCTTAAATTCAGTTTTCACGGCCTTGGCAGATAGTTTCAGCATGCCTTCAACATCACCCTTGACATCATAAAAGTCTACCTCTCGGACAGGGCTGTCCCAGCTCCTGCGAGAAGCTCCACCGGTTACCACTCCGGCTATCCTTTTGATCTCGGATCGATTGTTGGTACTGCCATGAAATACATTACCGGCTTCAAACAATCGGATGCGGCGCCACTGTCGACGATAGTTAGCAGCTAGCGTCTGCAGCAACCCCGGCCAGAGGCTTGTGCGCATGACCGACATGTTTGACGCAATCGGATTTTCCAGTGTGATACCGCGTGAGTCTGGATCGACTAGTTTTTGAATCAGCGGATCTCCAAAACTGTATGTCATTATCTCCTGATAATCATTGTCAATAAGAAAATCAGTTAGCCGCTCAGTGGTCAGGCTCGACTCCCGGTCTGGCGTATAGGCGATGACACTTTTAGGGTCGCGGGTAGGCACATTGTGATAGCCATATATCCGAACAACCTCCTCCACCAGATCGTGCTCTTCTTCCACATCGGTTCTCCAGCTTGGTGGAAGAACTTTCCAGCCTAATTTTAGATGCCTTACTCTCATCCCTAGAGATCCAAGGATGAACTTAACCTGCTTATCGGGTATCGTAAGTCCCAACACCTTGATCAGACGCGATCTGCGTAGTGTGATGGGGTTCGGGGTGGTTGTATGGGATTCACTGGCATTCTGAAACACAGGACCTGGGTTCCCCCCGACAGAAGCACAGATCAACTGAGTTGCTCGCTCTATGGCGGTCCGCTGATGGACAGGATCGATTTTCCTTTCAAACCGAAATGAGGCTTCCGACTGAATCCCGTATTCCCGTGCCTTGCGAGCGATAGCGCCGGGCCGGAAATAAGCTGCCTCAAGCATAATTGAAGTAGTCTGTTTATCAATGCTTGAGTTCATACCACCCATGATTCCAGCCATGCCAATGGGTTTATCGACATCTGCAATCATCAATGTTTCAGGTGTTAATTGTATTGATTTTCCGTCAAGTAAATCTAAAGTTTCACTTTTCCGGGAGTGTCTCACGACGATCTTTTCTTTGATTTCTTTCAGATCGAACGCATGTAATGGTTGCCCAAGTTCTAACATCACATAATTGGTAATATCGACAATGCTGCCGATGCTTCGTAGACCACACCGCCTTAGCCGTTCGCGCATCCAATCTGGAGTCTTGGATTGAGAGACGACACCGTCTATCACTCTTCCGACATATCGTGGCGCATCCCGAGGTGCTTGGATTTCCACTTGGACAATATGCTTACTCGCCGCCTTCACTGACTTTAGGGAAGGTCCGCTAATTGTTTCCCCGGTCAGGGCATGCAACTCCCTCGCTATGCCCTGAATGCTGAGACAGTCGCCCCGATTCGGGGTAAGATCGATATCAATTATGTGGTCATCGATCTGCAGATAGTCGTTGAGGGTGTTTCCAGTTGGAGCGTTTGAATCTAGCTCAAGCACACCAGCGGAATTGTCAGTGCTGTAATCCAGATTCAGATCATCTGCTGAACACAACATCCCTCGTGATTTCTGCCCACTAAAGTCAGCTATACGAATTGTTTTCCCACCTGGCAGAGAACTGCCCGGCATCGCCGCGACTACCCGTCGCCCAACTTCAACATTGGATGCTCCACAAACCACGTCGACGTTTCGGCTTTGACCAACGTCAACCCGACAGATCTTTAGACTGCTGTTTCCAGGCAGGTTATCAGTGGACACGATTTCAGCAACCCGGATCTTGTTAGAAAACCTTTGAACCCGGGAGATGGAACTGACTTCAAGTCCTGCCGTTGTCAGCAGATCACAAAGATGTGGTAGATCAATATCTACTTTTATCCATTCCTTTAACCAGTTGAGACTGATAATCATTGGATATTCACGGGCGCTACTAGCTGAATTGATTTAAAAACGAAAGTTCATTATCGAAAAACAATCTAAGGTCATCGACGCCATAACGAAGCATCGTTACCCGTTCTATACCCATACCAAATGCGTAACCCGTATATTTCTCGTTATCGATACCAACTTGCCTAAACACTTCGGGGTGAACCATTCCACAACCAAGTATTTCTAGCCAACCGGTATGCTGACACACTCTACAGCCAGCGCCAGCACAAAAAACACACCCCATATCGACTTCGGCTGAAGGTTCGGTGAATGGAAAATAAGAAGGCCTGAACCTTACCGGCAAGTCTTGTTCAAAGAATTCCCGAACAAAATGAATCAGAATCCCCTTGAGATCGGAAAAGGTTATGTCTATATCAACTGCTAATCCTTCGACCTGGTTGAACATAGGTGTGTGGGTAACATCAGAATCGCACCGGTACACCCTACCTGGAGCTATGACTCTAATTGGGAGTTCTTGATTTTCCATATATCGCACCTGCACAGGCGATGTATGGGTACGAAGGACCACGCCCGGAGATACATAAAAGGTATCGTGCATAGCTCGAGCTGGGTGATCCTCGGGAATGTTCAACGCACCGAAGTTATGGAAATCATCTTCGATTTCAGGTCCATCGGCAACATCAAATCCGAGTCGTCGAAATATGGCTGTAATCCTGCGAACAGAACGGCTTATTGGATGTAATGTGCCATGTTGTACGGCGCGACCTGGCAGTGATACATCGATAATGTCTCGATTTAACGCATTGGCTTGTGCTTGTTGCTCTAGGAGAGCGGCCTTTTTATCGATAGCGTCTGTCAGCTCTTGTTTCGCAGTATTTAGCGCTTTTCCGTACGCTTTTCTTTCGTCAACCGACAGACTCCCGATTCGCTTAAGCTGCAGTGTCAGGTAACCCTTACGACCGAGGTGAGCAACCCGTAGCGATTCCAGGGCAGAGAGTGTCGTTGTGCTCGACACCGCTTTGATCGCTTCAGTTATTTTGGCGGATAATTCATCGCCTGCCGATTGTCGACTCACTGTAGTGCCTGTTTACAAAAAAAAGGAAAGGCCATAGACCTTTCCTGTTGTCTACTAACGCATACCATGGCAATTGCCACGGGCTACGTTAAGCTACCAGTGCTGCCTTGGCTCGTTCTGCCAAAGACTCGAAACCAGGCTTGTCATTGACAGCCATGTCAGCAAGCACTTTTCGATCTATTTCAACCGCTGCCTTCGAAAGGCCATTAATCATCTGACTATAACTGATCCCACTTAGTCGAGCGGCCGCATTAATTCTCACAATCCACAGCGCTCTAAATTGACGCTTACGTTGTCTACGGTCTCTGTAGGCATATTGCCCAGCTTTCATCACGGCTTGCTTTGCAACTCGATAGATGTTTTTGCGGGCACCACGATACCCCTTAGCATTCGCCAATACTTTGCGATGTCTGGCTCTTGCTGTTACGCCCCGTTTTACCCTAGGCATCGGTCTACTCCGTAATCTGATGTATTAACTGTAAGGAAGCATCCGCTTCAGTGCGGATTCATTTGAAGCGTGCACAATTAACTGCGACCGCAACTGACGTTTTCGTTTGGTCGATTTTTTTGTCAATATGTGGTTCATGTATGCCTGCGAACGCTTAAAACGACCACTTGCAGTCGTCTTGAACCGCTTCGCCGCACCCCTGTTTGTCTTCATCTTAGGCATCTTGATTGTCTCTCGAAATACTCTAGTTTACTTCTTAGGCGCAAGGACCATGACCATCTGCCGTCCTTCCATTTTCGGCATTTGCTCGACTACTCCCAGTTCATCCAGATCCGCTTCGACACGCTTTAGCATTTTCATTCCCAGTTCCTGATGGGCCATCTCTCTGCCACGGAACCGTAATGTCACCTTAACTTTATTTCCGGCATCCAGGAATCGCACCAAATTCCGCACTTTTATATCATAGTCACCGACATCGGTTCCAGGTCGGAATTTGACTTCTTTAACGATTATCTGCTTTTGCTTCTTTTTCGATTCCTGCTTTTTCTTTGCGACTGAATATAAGAATTTGCCGTAATCCATCAACCGACAAACAGGTGGTTCTGCGTATGGCGAGATCTCAACAAGATCAAGCTGTTTCTCTTCTGCAATCTGGTGGGCTTCAGTCACTGAAACTATACCCAGTTGTTCGCCGCCTTCTCCGATTAGCCGGATATTTCCGGCTGTAATCTCTTTATTGATCCGCTGCTGCTTTGCCACAACTATGTCGCTACTCCTTTACCTAGTTAGGTATTTAGCGCTTTAACGAAAGACCCGGTAGCGCTGTTGCTACTCTGTCGAGGTGGATTGATCCCAGATCGGTCCCATCTTGTGTACGCACGGAAACACTCTCCGCGTCTATTTCCTTGTCCCCAACTACCAGAATAAAAGGAATTCGGCGCAGAGTCGCATGACGAATTTTATAGCCGATCTTCTCGTTTCTCAAGTCACATTGTACTCTTAAGTTATGATTTTTTAGATGTTTTTGCACGGAAAGCGCATATTCATGTTGCCTGGGCCCAATGTTGCACACGATCAACTGGACTGGGGAGAGCCAGGCAGGCAATTTTCCTTCAGTATCTTCAATTAAAATTCCAATAAAACGTTCGAGAGAACCCAGTATTGCCCTATGGATCATAACGGGCACCTTTTTTGTTCCATCTGCAGCAACGTATTCTGCCCCCAGCCGACCCGGCATCGAGAAATCCAGTTGTATGGTCCCGCATTGCCAACGCCTGCCTATAGAGTCACGGAGTACGAATTCGTGCTTGGGTCCGTAAAATGCACCCTCGCCTTCCTGCACCGTAAAGGGTATCGCCTTTTCTTCAAGCGCAGCCGCCAGTGCTTTCTCTGAGCGGTCCCACAGCAGGTCATCTCCCACACGGTTTTCAGGCCGAGTCGACAATGCGACCTCTATCTCTTCAAACCCAAAATCCTTATACATACGGTAGGTCAGATCGATCAGCGTTGACACCTCACTAGCTATTTGGTCTTCTGTACAGAATACATGGGCATCATCCTGGGTAAAACGCCGACCGCGCATTAGCCCATGCAACGTGCCTGAAGGTTCATTTCTATGACAGATACCGAATTCCGATATTCGTAGCGGCAGATCTCGATAGCTTTTAAGCCCTTGCTTAAAGATCATGACATGACCGGGACAGTTCATTGGTTTAATGGCGTAGTCCTGATCCTCGACGTGCGTTGTAAACATGTTTTCCCTGAATTTTTCCCAGTGCCCTGAACGCTCCCACAATCTCCTATTCAGGACTTGTGGTGTGTTCACCTCCTGGTAGTCATATTCTTTAAGCAGCGTTCGAACATAGGTTTCTATCAGTTGGAACAATGTCCATCCCTGTTCATGCCAGAAAGCCATACCCGGTGCTTCTTCTTGAAAATGGAAATAGTCCAGCTGTCTCCCCAGCTTTCTGTGGTCTCTCTTTTCAGCCTCGACCAACCGGGTTAGATAGGCACTAAGCTGCTTCTTATCTGGCCATGCCGTACCATAAATGCGTTGCAGCATTTCTTTCGTTGAATCCCCACGCCAATACGCGCCGGCCAGTTTTGTGAGCTTGAAAGCTTTTAGATGGCCTGTTGATGGAACGTGCGGTCCGCGACACAGATCGGTAAATTCACCTTGGGTATACAACGAAATCATCTCACCTTCCGGTATGGCACCAATAATTTCCGCCTTGTAGTTCTCACCACTGGCTATAAATAACGCAACTGCTTCATCACGTGGCATAGTTGAACGACTGATTGGAAGATCGGATTTTGCAAGTTCGTACATTTTCTTTTCGATTTCGCCCAGATCAGTTTCTTCAAAACCTGAGGCATAGGAAAAATCGTAGTAAAACCCATCTTCAATAACAGGGCCAATCGTTACCTGAGCCGCCGGATACAGAGTCTTAACGGCATGTGCCATAAGGTGTGCACAGGAATGCCGCAAGATCTCCACTCCCCTACGATCTTCAGGTGTAATTATTGATACAGCTTGATCACTGTCGATACGGTAATCCATGTCGACCAAAGTGCCGCCAACCTCACCTGCCAAAGCACGTTTTGCAAGTCTAGGGTGTATATCGGCTGCGATTTCCATAACCGAAACGGGCCGTTCATAAGTACGGATAGCACCATCGGGCAGTTGGATTTCGGGCACTTGTGTCTTCTCTGGAAGCTGTGGTATCTGGCATCTAAGGCGCAGATGCTTTAAGCGAGAATGCCACATTGAGTCAATGTGGCATTCGATTGATTCAGTATCTGGTAGGCGCGAGTGGGATCGAACCACCGACCACTTGCGTGTCGAGCAAGTGCTCTACCGCTGAGCTACGCGCCTAAATGCTTATAATTAGGGGATTTTACACGTTTACGGTGCCCGTGTGGCGTAAATATGTGGATCAGAATTACTGTTTCCTAGCTTTCCACTGTTCCAGCTTATCCCACAGACCAGGTGGTAAGTCAGGCTAGGCGCCTGCCCTATCGATAGGTTTTACGTACAAGTCCGAGCGTGCACCTTTCGAGTTTGATTGGGTTGGTCATGTGGAATGTTTACAATAAATAACATTGGGCAATTAAGAACTTAATTCGCATAACTACAGTTTCTCTGGCAAAGCCTCGCGCAACGGTCGTATATATTCAATCCCAAAACCACAACACCCACTAATGATCTGCGCACCCTGCTCCACCCAATTTTTGGTGATCCCCACGTACGCTTCGGGTGAAACCGCCGTATCGGTTGTCGCGTCACGATCCTGATTGTTCATGGGCGCCGGCATGTTCTGCAGCTGGGTTCCTATTGCGCCATCAAGAAGAATGACTTCGCCCCTGTTTATACGAGATTTTAGAGAGCTGTAATTCGACATTGTCCCCTCGCTATCTACCACATAGATGGTTCTTATTATAATCCTACGCAATGCATTGAAAGCCGATTCACTGGCCCAGTTCTTTTCGAGGGACAAAACGAATACCAAAGAACACAATTAAACAATCTCACACACAACCCCTATAACAATAGGTCTAGGAATACAATTTTTGGCGAGGGATAAGAAAGTCTGAATTGCGTGTCGAGCAAGTGTTCTACCGTTGAGCCACGTGCCTTTATAAAAACTATACCGCTGTTCTACATTCAATTATCAGCAATTGGCAGGTTGGACAGTTAGCTGACCACCTACACGCGGTCAGTCATGAAACTGGCTGTGAAGTGCCTCTTTTTTAACTCACTGATGCTGTCGCGCAACTGCGCCGCCTGTTCAAATTCAAGCGCACGTGCGTGGTCGTACATCTGCTTCTCAAGGCCATCAATCAAGCGTCCCAGGTCGCCTGCTGATTTGATTTCGATATTTGCAAATTTTGGATCAATTGTGCCCGCCTTACCAAATCTGGATTGGCCTGGTTGCTGAGCCTTCTGATAAACGCCATCAATGATTTCCGTAATTCGTTTTTCTATAGTCGCCGGCGAAATACCATGACGGATGTTGTGAGCCTCTTGTTTTTCCCGCCGCCTTTCTGTCTCGTCGATCGCTCTCTGCATAGATTGCGTCACTTTGTCTGCATAGAGAATCGCTTTTCCATTGATGTTTCGAGCAGCGCGGCCAATTGTCTGAATCAGAGAGCGTGTCGATCGGAGAAACCCCTCCTTATCGGCATCCAGAATAGCCACCAGAGACACTTCTGGGAGATCCAAGCCTTCACGCAATAAATTAATACCTACCAGCACGTCAAACACACCCAGACGAAGATCTCGGAGAATCTCAACACGTTCGACAGTTTCTATATCAGAATGAAGGTATCTTACTCGCACTCCGTGATCTGCTAGATAATCGCAGAGATCTTCAGACATTCGCTTCGTCAATGTGGTTACCAACACTCTTTCAGATGCATTCGCACGAAGTTGTATCTCAGAAATCAGGTCGTCCACCTGAGTGGCCACCGGCCTGACCTCTAGGACTGGGTCTACCAATCCTGTTGGTCGCACTACCTGATCTACGGTACTGGAACTGTGTTCCGACTCGTAGGGCCCTGGCGTTGCTGATACGAACACGGTCTGGGGAATCATTCGCTCAAACTCATCAAATCGCAACGGTCGGTTGTCCAATGCCGACGGCAATCGAAATCCATATTCAACAAGTGTTTCTTTTCTCGAACGATCGCCTTTGTACATCGCACCCAGTTGGGGCACCGTCACATGACTTTCGTCTATAAATAGCAGCGCATTGTCTGGCAGATAGTCGATCAGTGTCGGGGGTGGCTCGCCCACCTTTCGACCAGATAGAAATCTCGAATAGTTTTCGATCCCGTTGCAGTAACCTACTTCTTCGATCATTTCAAGATCATATTGAGTACGCTGTTCGAGCCGCTGCGCTTCCAAGAGGCGTTCCTGGCCTCGCAGAACTGAAAGTCGTTCGGTCAATTCATCTCTGATAAATTTTGTTGCCGCCAACAGAGTCTCGCGTGGCGTTACGTAGTGACTCTTAGGATAGATAGTGAAACGAATCAGTCTTTCATCGACTTCACCCGTCAACGGATCAAATCGCGCCAGGCGCTCAATCTGGTCACCAAATAACTCGATCCGTACGGCAAAACGTTCCGATTCTGCTGGAAAGATGTCAATAACGTCTCCGCGAACCCGAAAAGTACCCCGCCTAAGATCCATTTCATTGCGTGTATATTGAAGCTCAGAAAGACGCCGTAGAATGTCACGCTGTTCTGCCAGCCCCCCCTGCCTCAAATGAAGGATCATCCCGTGATAAGCCGCCGGGTCCCCAAGGCCATAAATTGCTGAAACCGTGGCAACGATGATTGTATCCTCTCGTTCCAGAAGCGCCTTTGTGGCCGATAGACGCATCTGGTCAATGTGATCGTTGATAGACGCATCTTTTTCAATATAGGTATCACTGCTCGGTACATACGCTTCGGGCTGGTAGTAATCGTAGTAGGACACGAAATATTCAACCGCATTGCTCGGGAAAAAGTCACGCATTTCCGCATAGAGCTGCGCAG
>JYMV01014713.1_pt1 | contig 39641 bp, 31 predicted proteins | sample 338911 | NCBI WGS metagenome assembly JYMV01 (sample SAMN03354496, study PRJNA234377) | hydrothermal vent metagenome | biome: Deep sea; feature: Hydrothermal plumes at the Eastern Lau Spreading Center, Western Pacific Ocean; material: Seawater | place: Tonga | collected 2009 | depth 2000 m m | reverse complement strand
GATGTGTATAGCCTTTCGAAAGTGCGTGCAGGGGTCATGAGTATTGGTGACATTTACTCGGAGCGTGGTTACGCCTACGCAGATGTTAATCCTATAACAAAAATAAACGAAAATTCACGAACGGTCGACGTAAGTATCGAGGTTGACAGAGGACGAAAAGTCTATGTCGGTGAAATTACAGTGATAGGCAATACGAGAACGTTGGATAATGTAATTCGGCGGGAATTTCGTCTTAAAGAAGGCGAGCTTTTCGATAGCGTGAAACTGAGACGAAGCAAGCAGCGTATCAATAATCTTCAATTTTTTGAAGATGTAAAAATTGATACTCGCCGAGGCAAGGAATCAGATTTGGTTGATATTACAGCGACCGTAACAGAACGTCAGACAGGCTCTGTGAATATTGGTGCCGGGTTTAGTTCCAGTGAAAACTTAATATTCAATGCGGGTATTTCGCAAAATAATTTTATGGGAACTGGGCGAAGGCTCGTATTTTCTACCAACCTGTCATCTAGAAGAACGGACTTCAATCTATCATTCACAGATCCAAGAATATTCGATACAACGATGTCGGGTGGGGTAGACGCGTTTAATCGTAAAACTAATTATTATAGTTATAAGGCTAGGAAAACTGGTGCAGGATTTCGTTTAGGCAAATCTATTTCTGAATATGACTGGACAGGTATAAATTACAATTTTGCCAATACCGAAATCACCGATGTTCAGACGGCTACAAGTTATTTAAAAAATGAAACGCGGGTTACCAGTCGGGTTTCTCCCTCCTTTATCAGGGACACCAGGGACAATTTTCTGAATCCTTCCTCTGGTTCGCGCCATGTGGTACGATTCGATCTGGCAGGTCTTGGAGGTGTTAAATTTCATAGGATGTCTTATGAAACCAGTCATTACTGGCCGATTGTCGGCAAGCTGGTCGGAATGCTGCATGGTAGTATTTCATGGGCAGACGGATATGGTGATGATGATCTGCCAGCCTTTGAGAAGTATTATATGGGAGGACCCAAAAGTCTGAGAGGTTATACCATCAAAAATATTGGACCCAAAGACGGTTCAGGAAATCCTTTGGGTGGAAACCAGTCCCTATTGCTAAACGCAGAACTTCAGTATCCATTTACAAAGGGATTCAGGGGGTTTTTATTCTATGACCGAGGTAACTTGTATGGGGGAGGGGATGATATGAGTACGACCTCAACAACATGGGATTTAGCAAATATGAGAGATAGTATTGGAGCAGGAGTTCGTTTCTTAAGTCCGTTTGGACCCATAGGGTTTGCCTATGGAATCAAACTGGATCAGGCAACCGGTGAGGAATCAGGCGAATTTCACTTTTCGGCAGGTAATTCTTTTTAATCTTTGAATAGGGGTTTTTCATGTTTAGTGGTTTTATTCGGACGTGGCAGTTTACTAAGAGGTTTTGTTTTTTAATTATATTTTTTATGTTTGCGCAGGCGACTCCTGGTTACGCAAAAGATGTACGAGTTGGTGTTATCGATATTCAGGCAGCGGTTACCGGTACAAAGGAATGGAAAAAAGAATTTGCTTCGTTTAAAACTAAATTTCAAAAAGAAAAAGTTATAATTGCTACAAAAGAAAAGAATTTAAAAAAAATGATCGAAAATCTTAATAAGCAGAGTATGGTACTTAGCCCCGAATTAAAGAGGAAAAAAGAAGAGGCCCTACTTAAAAAAAAGAAAGAGTTTGAGCGTCATGTGCAGGATAAAAACGATGAATTTGCCAAAAGTGAAAAAGCAATCACGAATAAAATTTTAAAGAAAATGGTGAAAATAGTTAAAGATTTAGGTGAAAGCAAGAAATTCACAATGATACTGGAAAAGAAAGTTGGTCTTTATTTTGACCAATCAGTTGATCTCACGGCACTGGCAACCCGAACCTACAATAAAACGAAATAAGATAAAAGACCTACGAACATAATCTACCTTTGCAAAAAGGTTTTTTAAGATTGTGTGGTGTTTGAGGAAGCAGTCTATGATGGATATTGATGAAATTAAAAGGGTCATTCCCCATCGGTACCCTTTTTTATTGGTGGACCGCGTGATTGAGTGTGATATGGAATCACACATTGTTGGTATAAAAAACGTCACTACCAATGAGCCATTTTTCCAAGGACATTTTCCGGAATACCCGATCATGCCGGGAGTTCTTATCATTGAAGCCCTTGCTCAGGTTGCCTGCATTTTGGCTTTAAAAACGTTAAAAAAGGAGGGGCACGGTTCGGTGTTTTTTACAGGGATTGATGGAGCGAAGTTTCGGCAACCGGTGCGCCCGGGAGATCAATTGCGGTTGGAATTGCTCAAAATAAAACAAAGAGGGACGTTATTTCGTTTTCAAGGTAGCGCTTATGTTGGCGACAAGCTAGCCGCAGAATGTACCCTTCAGGCAATGTTGGGAAAAGATACAGGTGATTCTGTAAAGTAGCCTCGCAAGAAAAGGAAATGACAGACAACCCTCCCCGGTGGTTTTTATCCTGCACATTTTTTTAATTATAATTCTAAATTACAGGTAAAAGTTATACAGTGGCTATCCATAGCAACTCTGAAATTAACTCCAGTGCTGAGCTAGGGAAAAACGTTCGGGTTGGGCCGTTTTCTACTATCGGGCCAAGAGTGAAGATTGGGGATCGAACGGAAATTGGACCCAACGTTCATATTGCAGCAGATACGGTGGTGGGCGCGGATTGTCGAATTTTTCATGGGGCATCCATTGGAGGGGACCCACAGATAGCAGGTGCTCGCGATATTGTATCTTCCGTAGAAATTAGTGATCAAACTACGGTGCGAGAGTTTGTTACAATTCACCGTTCCGCTAATGAGAATGAAAAAACAACGGTGGGTAAGGGTTGCTTAATCATGGCTTATGCTCACATCGCCCATGATTGTGTCATAGGAGACGACGTGGTTCTTGTCAACGCAACTTCACTTTCAGGACACATCATTGTTGAAGATCGTGCTTTTATTTCTGGGATGATTGGGGCTCATCAATTTGTTAAATTCGGAAAGCTTTCGATGACCGGGGGTATGAGTCGAATTGTAAAAGATATACTTCCATTCTCGACTGTGGAGGGAAACCCTGCCCGGCTAATTGGAGCAAACGCAATAGGTCTCAAAAGAGCAGGAATAGGACCTGTTGCGAGGAGTGGCCTAAAAAAAGCGATCAACTTTATTATGCATGACGAGTTAAATACTACCCAGGCTATCAAAAAGATAGAGGAGGAAATTGAAATGTCAGATGAAATTCGTTACCTTGTTAACTTTGTGACTCAATCCAATCGGGGAATTATTAGATAATGGCAGAATGTAAAATAGGGGTTGTTGGAGTTGGAAAGATGGGCGAATATCATGTTGGCGTGTTGTCTGATATGCGCGAAGCTGAATTAGTTGGTATTGTAGATAGTGATCAAAAACGCGCCAAAATAGTTTCCGAGCGATACAAAACTTCAAATTACAAGGATTATAAAGACCTTTTCAAAAAAGTTGATGCGGTTGTTGTTGCTGTTCCGACTTCCATGCATTATTCGATTGGCAAAGAATTCATAGAAGCAGGAATCCACACTCTATTGGAAAAACCGTGTACAGATGATCTACGACAAGCGGAAGCGCTGTTTGACATTGCGGCTGAGAAAAATGTAACTCTTCACATTGGCCATGTAGAAAGATTTAATGGTGCGGTTCAAGAATTGTTTAAAATTGTAAAAGATCCAATATATATTGAGTGCAGGCGCATGACCCCATTCTCGGCTCGAATCAAGGATGATGGAGTCGTGCTTGACATCATGATCCATGATATTGATATTGTCCTTAACCTTGTTGAGTCTGATGTGGTCAATATCAACGTAATTGGGAATTCAGTTTTTTCTAAGCGAGATGATTTGATCAACGCTCAAATAGAATTTGAAAACGGGTGTATCGCGAATCTTTTAGCAAGTCGGGTATCTCAAAATAAGATAAGGACACTTGAAGTGACGCAAAAGGAATCGTCCATATTACTCGACTATACGGAGCAGGAAATTTTTGTTCATCGTCAGTCTTCTTCTGAAAGTCAATTGAGCCCAGGTTCGCTAAGATATAAGCAGGAATCCCTGGTGGAACGGATTTTTGTCCACAAGGATAATCCCCTCAAACTGGAGCTTAAACATTTTATAGATTGTGCGGCAAATGGTAGCCGTAGAAAATTAGCCGTAAAGAAGGAATTAAATTCTTTAAACATCGCATTACAAATACTCAGTCACTTCAAATCTGGAAGGTAGTAGTTTCCCCCAGGAATTACACATTCCTTAACTGTGCACCTCCAACCTTCGTCTCATTAAATGTCGGATTCAGAAAAAAAAATAGGGCTACTGGCTGGGGCGGGAGAAGTCCCCGCATATTTTGCAAAGCAAGCCGCCCAAAGGGGGATACGGATTACTGCAGTTTCGTTTTCGGATGAAACACACTCCAAGTTGGAACCTCTGGTGGAAAAAGCCTATTCTATTGGAATAGGAAAACCTGGAAAAATTTTTCAAACATTTAAAGATGAAAATATAACTGATCTTGTGATGCTAGGAAAGGTGGATAAAAAAATAATTTTTCGTCCCAGCTTCTTCGATCTACGCGCGATTAAATTTTTTAAAAGTCTTATAAGCCAGGAAGACAAAACACTTCTCTTGGGGGTGATCAGGGAAATAGAAAAAGAAGGATTGAATGTTCTAGATCAAAAAGAGCTGTTAGGCGAAGTTTTTCCGGGTAAGGGTGTTCTTACCGAAAGAAAACCATCGATCAAAGAAATGGAAGATATAAAGTTTGGGATTCCAATTGCCAAAAAGCTGGCTGATATGGAAATTGGCCAAACGATCGTGGTGAAAAACAAAACGGTGGTTTCGGTCGAGGCAATTGAAGGAACAGATAGAGCATTAGAGAGGGGTTGCGAGTTATCACGCGGAAAGTGTGTTGCCGTTAAAGTAAGTCGGACTAATCAAGACTATCGTTATGATGTTCCTGGCATTGGGCCACAAACAATGGAGAGCCTGAGAAATGGGGGAGCTTCGGTATTGGCAATGGAAGCAGAAAGGGTAATGGTTGTTGATCAGAAAAAAGTAGTAGAGGTGGCAAACCGCGCTAAAATATCTATAGTGTGCGTGTAAAAGGTAAGCTGTTTTACCGCGTTCAAATTTTTCATTCTTAACTTCATAGTAATATTAATGACAGGCAAGTCTATCCGATTTCTGATTGTTGCTGGAGAAGCTTCTGGGGATATGCATGGAAGCGGATTGGTCCGTGCCATAAAAAATTATCATCCTAACTGTGAGTTCAGCGGATTGGGTGGTGATCACATGCGCCGAGAGGGAGTAAAGACATTCTATGATATTGATCGTATGGGAGCGGTTGGTGTCGTCGAGGTATTAGGGGATCTGCCTCATTATTTTAACGTATACCGTAAACTTTCCAGTGAAATAGAAAGTGGTAGCTATGATGCGGTGATTCTTATTGACTACCCAACTCTTAATCTTCGCCTTGCAAAATTATGTCACAAGCATTCCTGCCCAGTACTTTTCTTCATCAGCCCGCAGGTTTGGGCTTGGCGCAAAGGTAGAATAAAACAGATTCAACGCACGGTGGATAAAATGTTTGTTATCTTTCCCTTTGAGGAGGTTTTGTTGAAAGAGAAAGGAGTTGACGCGGAGTTTGTGGGTCACCCCTTTATCGAAACCGTGAGAACTACCATGACTCGTGATGAAGCGATGAAGGAGTTTTCGTTGGATTCTACAAGGAAAATCATTGGATTGATGCCGGGAAGTCGAAATAGCGAGCTTGATTTTCTTCTCGATCTCATGATCAACTCGGCGAAAGAAATTAAAAAACATCTCAAAGGCTGTCAGTTTATTTTACCGGTTGCTGATACGTTGAGTTCGAAGGATGTCCGAGGTCGAATAAAATCCAATTCGCTTGATATAAGAATCGTGGAAGGGAAATCATATGACGTAATGAACTGTTGTGATTTTTTAATCATTGCTTCTGGTTCGGCAACCCTTGAAGCAGCGTTACTTGGATGTCCGATGGTTATTGTATATAAATTAAACTGGATCACTTACTGGTTGGCTCGGGTGCTTGTTAAAATTAAATTATATGGACTGATCAATATTGTAGCTGAAGAAGAAGTGGTTACAGAACTGATTCAGGGCAAGGCCACTGTGAAAAATATTACCAAAGAAGTGGTAATGATTTTGAATGATTCAGAAGGGCGTGAGAATCTGCGGTCCCGTCTCCTTCAAGTTCGTAAATCTCTAGGCGATCCGGGCGTATTAGATAGAGTCGCGGAGCGTATGATAGAGTTTCTTAGGGAGCGAAGGCAGGATGAAAAAATTTCTATTTAACTTTATTTTTCCATATCTATTGTATGTACTAATATTTGTTTGGTGTTGGACGATTCGGGGGTCTCGAAAAAAAAAGGAGTCAGAAGATTACATCCAAAATATTTCCGGAAGTTATATTTTAACCTTATGGCATGGGCGCATTTTTTATTTATTTTATCACTTGCGCCGAAGATCCGATTTTCATTTATTGATAAGTCCCAGCGTAGACGGTGATTTACTTGCAAGATTAGCTCAATTGATGGGTTATTCCGTAATTCGTGGATCAACCTTCAAAAAAGCAGTATCGTCAACACGTTCATTAATCAAAATACTCAAGCGTGGCGAGAGAATTATTATTATTGCTGATGGTTCACGCGGTCCGCGATTGAAAGCCCAGTCGGGTTGCATTCAGATTGCTGGAATCACTAACTCTCCACTCATACCCATGACTTATGGGGCCATGCGTAAAATAGAATTGAACACTTGGGATCGATTTGTACTTCCACTTCCTTTTACTCATTGCACGATAAACTTCGGTGATCGAATTTCTGTGCCGCATCGTCCGGACGGGGAAGTGATCCAAAACAAACAGAAAGAACTAGAAGAATCCCTCAACCTTCTCACCGAAACAAGTGAGTGATTTGAAGTATCCATAAATCAATAAAATCAAGTGGTTTAGTATTTTAATTTTATCAATTATTGGAAGTATAAAGTCTTGTTTGAAAAAAAAGTCGACTTATGCTAAGTTTCCCACTTCTCCGCAACACTTTATAAACAAAGAAGTAATCCTAAGAAACTGAACTAGGTTGACTTGCGAGACTTTTTTAGTTATCCGCTAGAAATTAGGGGAAATCTCTTTTCATCTCGCTAAAAATACCTAATTGAAACTTATAGAGAATTTTGGTGAGCCAACAATTTTTAATTAACATAAATCGTAATATCAAGTGTGGTTGCTGACAGATATAGATTTAGAGTATTCATTTTCATTCATTCATAAAAGTGCAGGAGGTAATTAGTATGACGCCCAAAGAGGTATTGGATTTAGCGAAAAAAAATGAAGTTAAAATTGTGGATATTAAATTCACGGATTTGCTGGGTACCTGGCAACATTTTTCTGTACCCACAAGCGAACTGGAGGAAAGTTTATTTGAAGACGGCCTTGGGTTTGATGGTTCCAGTATTAGAGGATGGCAGGCAATCAATAACAGTGACATGATCGTAATACCGGATCCCACAACCGCGATGATGGATCCTTTTATGCATGTTCCTACACTAAGCTTGATATGCAATATTTCTGACCCCATCACCAAGGAAAAATATTCAAAGGACCCTCGGAATGTTGCTCAAAAAGCGGAGGCCTACCTCAAGTCGACAGGACTTGGGGACACGGGATATTTCGGACCGGAAGCAGAGTTTTTCGTTTTTGATGACGTGAGATATCAAAATGATTCCAACCAGGCTTTTTATGCAGTGGATTCAGAAGAAGGGATATGGAATTCTGGAAATTCTGGCAGAGACGAGGAACCAAACCTGGGTTATAAACCTCGCCACAAAGAAGGATATTTTCCTACATCTCCAACTGATAGTTTGCAGGACATTCGCAGTGAGATGCTGCTTACCATGGAAGAAGTTGGGATTGAAATGGAATGTCACCACCATGAAGTGGCCACGGCTGGACAATGTGAAATCGATATGCGTTTTGCACCCTTGGTAAAATGTGCAGACAACTTAATGTGGTACAAGTACATCGTTAAAAATGTAGCTAAGCGTCACGGTAAAACCGCGACATTTATGCCAAAGCCTTTATTTGGTGATAACGGAACCGGAATGCATGTGCACCAGAGTATCTGGAAAGGTGGCAAACCTCTTTTTGCCGGGGACGGCTACTCAGGTTTTAGTGAAATGGGGTTGCATTATATCGGTGGGATATTGAAACATGCCCGAGCAATTTGTGCTTTTACGGCACCCACTACCAACTCATACAAAAGATTGGTTCCAGGTTTCGAGGCGCCCGTCAACCTTGCTTATTCAAGTCGCAATCGAAGTGCTGCCGTTCGAATTCCCATGCCAAAGCAAAAAGACTGGAAGTTCGTTTTCCCGATCCTTCTGCAAACGGGTATCTGGCTTTTGCAGTTATGCTCATGGCTGGATTGGATGGTATTGAAAACAAAATTGATCCTGGCGAACCGATGGATAAGGATATATACGCAATGGGTCGAGAAGAACTTGCTGATATCCCGACTCTTCCAGGTTCATTGGATGAATCGTTGGAGGCACTTGAGTCAGATCATGATTTTATGCTCAAAGGAGATGTCTTTACTCAGGACCTTATTGATACGTGGATTGATTACAAGCGTGAGAATGAAGTGGACCAGTTACGTTTACGTCCACACCCTTATGAACTCTACATGTATTACGATGTTTAAAATTTAACCAAAATTATATTATAGCCCCTGGCTTTTGCCGGGGGTTTTTTTTTGTTAGATTAATACGTTAGCTATTATTTTTGTAAATGTAAAAAAATTAAGCATTCATACCAGAAAAAAAATGAATGATTCACAACTATTTAACTCAATCCATAATTGTGACCCATGGCAGGATAGTTTTGAAGAATCTCTCCGAGCACACAAGTTTTTAGAACCTAAAAAAGCTTGGCAAAACTTTATAACTTTATCAAGTCAATCTAATTTTCAAAGGTTATTTCCTAAATTTTTTAAATCCCTTATAAAATTGGTAGCGTCGTCATACCATCCAGATTTAGCTTTACACAATTTTGAGAGGTTTGCTCAAACAATAAATGATAAAAACTATCTGTACACAATTCTATCTACCTCACCAGAAACTCTAAAATCCATCATAGTTTTATTTTCAGGCAGTCAGATTTTGACTGATAGTTTGTTGAGCGACCCATCATTTTTTGACTGGATCAATAATTCAAAAATAATAAATAATTCAAGATCCAAAGATGAATTCATGCGGGCTTATTATAAATTTTCAGGAGAAAAATACTTAGATAATAAAACTCCTCAAATGCTACGAAAATTTAAAAAAAGAGAGTATATACGAATTGGTTTGCGAGATTTACTGGGGAAAACAGATTTTGAAGAAACAGGAAGGGATCTATCGTTTTTAGCAGATTTAAGTCTGCAGGTTGCATACGAGTATGTGGATCAAAAAATGAAGGAAGAATATGGTGTTCCTTACTACAAAGAAAATAACAAAGAAAAGAAGGAGGTAGAATTTGCGGTGTTGGGGATGGGTAAACTTGGGGGTTTAGAATTAAATTACAGTTCAGATATTGACCTAATGTACATATATACTTCAAGTAAAGGGGAAACCCACCCAACCGAAGATTATCCGAATACGATAAGCATAAGTATCCATGAATATTTTACGAAACTTGCTGTATTGCTAACAAAAACAATTCATGAAATCACCTCAAATGGAAGCGTGTTTCGTGTGGATCTTGACCTGCGACCAGAGGGAACCAGCGGTGAAATAGTTAATTCACTCGTAAGTTTAGAAATTTATTATCAATCTTGGGGTCGTCTCTGGGAGCGTCAGGCTCTAATGAAGGCAAGGGTGTCTGCCGGAAGCGAGTCTTTGGGGGGAAAATTTTTTGCAATGCTGGAACCGTTTGTTTATAGAAAAAATATAGATTTTTCAGCGATACAAGAAATAATTGGTATGAAAGAAAAAATAAATCAAAGCATACAGAAAAAAAATATAAATAAAAAAAATATAAAACTAGGCGAAGGAGGGATACGAGAAGTTGAATTCACGGTTCAAATTTATCAATTAATATACGGAGGTAGAGAAAAAAATATAAGGGAAGCCAATACACTAGAAGCTTTGAAAGGGCTTCGTGAATTCAATTTACTTGAAAAAAAAGAATACAAACAACTAAAGGAAGCATATGTTTTTTTAAGAAATGTAGAAAACAGGGTACAGATTTCATTTGGCCTTCAAACTCACGTTATTCCTGAAGATAGATTCTTGCAGGCAGTCCTGGCTCTAAAAATGAATATAGAAGGAAAATCCATTGAAGAGCTAAGTGATAAATTAAATGGTGAATTTACACGACAAACCCAATTTGTAAGTCATATTTTTTCTGAACTTTTCAAAAAAGAACAAAATAGGACTATTGGGGGCGATACAAACAAACCAAGTGAAATAAAATCGTTAAATGAACAAGTATTAGAAAGAGCATCGTTTCAAAATAATAAAAATGCTCTGCGGTTTTTGAAAAGTTTGAGAGATGGCCAGAGGTTTTCCCATCCAACCGAAAAAAGTATCAGCGACTTCTATAGTGTTCTTCCAGAAATTCTTGATTGGTGCGGTAAAGTACCGATGGCAAATTCAGCAGTAGAAAACTTGGTAAAATTTATTGAATCAAGCAAGGCAAGAGAATCATTTTTAGATTTATTTTCTAAAAATAAGAAATTTCTAGAATTACTTCTCAGAGTTTTTGGAAGTAGTAATTTAATAGCAGATATTTTAATTAAACAACCTGATTTGATAGATGTAATCAAGGACGCAGAATCCATCTATCGTTTTAAAAATAAAACAAACCTTCAGAAAGAAATAAGTCAAACCCTTGAAAGATGCAATACATTTCAGGAAAAACAAAATAGTTTAAGACGATTCAAGCAGGGTGAAGAGTTGAGGATAGGGGTTCGTTATATAATTAGCGAAGCAGATATAAAAGGAACATTAGCAGACCTTTCAAGCTTGGCAGAAACGTATATAGAAAATGCCTATCAAATCGCATTTAAAAAACAAAGGACTCAGTATATTAAAGAAAAAATAATTCCGGATAGCTTTGCCATTATTGGGATGGGTAAATTAGGAGGTGGCGAAATAAACTTTAAATCGGACTTGGATGTGGTTTTTGTGTATGAAGATTCAAAAAATGATTCACTGTTTTCAGAAAGTGTAGTGCTATTTTATACAAAAATGTATCAGTTAATAAATGAACTGACATCTCAAGTAACTTCTTCAGGGTATGCTTATAAAATTGACTCTGACTTACGGCCCGAAGGTAAGAGCGGCCTAATGGTAAATTCGATTAAGAGTTACGAAGACTACTATAAAGGAAGGGCTCGCACTTGGGAGAAGCAGGCTATGGTAAGGGCAAGGTTTATAGCAGGGAATCATCAAACAGGTCAAAATTTTATAAATATGGTAAAGAAGTTTACCTATCGCCCAAAGCTTGAATATGAGTCGATTATAGACATTTCCAGATTAAGAGAGAGAATCGAGAAAGTTTTAGCAGAAGAGGTCACCAAGGGGAAAAATGTGAAGTTGGGTTATGGAGGGTTGGCGGATATTGAATTTTCTGTCCAAATTCTACAGATGATGCATGGGGGGAAAAACATTCGCTTAAGAGAAACTAATACACTTTCGGCTGTTGTTCAGTTAGATACTTTAGGTATTATTGATCATAAAGATTCAGAAAATATAAAAAAACACTACCTTTTTATGCGAAACTTAGAATGTGCTCTAAGAATTCAAAATCTTTCTTTAATGAGTCATTTGCCGAAGGAACAAGAGAAACTTTTAATGCTTGCAAAGTTTTTAAAGTATTCTGGAAGAAATCCCACTGATATCGTGGAAAAATTCAGAATCGACTATTCTCAAAGTACGAAAGAAATAAGAGCATTTTACAGTAAAACTATAGATACCCTGTTACGAACCGCTCTCTAAAGAAGATGCTAATCACAGAAAGTGTTATTTATTTTTGGGGTTCTTTGGAAATGAATTGAGCTTATATTCTACGCTATCTATTAAAGCTTGCCAACTAGCTTCAATAATGTTTTCTGATACGCCGACAGTCCCCCACTTCGAATCATGATCGCCTGACTCAATTAACACACGGGTTTTAGCCTGCGTACCTTTTTTTTCATCTAGGATTCTCACCTTATAATCAAAAAGAGACACATTTTCCATTTCAGGATAAAATTTACTCAACGACTTTTTAATAGCCTTATCCAAGGCGTTAACTGGACCTATGCCTTCGGCAGCGGTAACTTCCTGCACTCCGTTGACCCGAATTTTTACAGTGGCTTCTGATATAGGTTTCTCGTCTTCACCCCTTTGCTCTATAATCACACGAAAACCAACAAAATCGAAAAAATGTTCTTTTTGGCCAAGGGCATCACGCATCAGTAGTTCAAAAGAAGCTTCGGCCCCTTCGTATTGATATCCGAGTTGTTCGAGGGATTTAAGGTTATCCAGTATTTTTTTGACTTTTGGTTCGTGGCCATCAATATCAATACCGTATTCTTGAGCCTTGAACAGAATATTGCTTTTTCCAGACAGATCTGAAATTAAGATTCGCTGGACATTGCCGACCAATTCAGGATTGATATGCTCATAGGTGGCACTATTTCTTTTTATAGCACTAACATGAACTCCTCCTTTATGAGCGAAAGCACTTTTACCAACATAAGGTTGATGATTCCAGTGTGCCTGATTAGCAAGTTCATAAACAAATGATGACAAATCTGCCAAAGATTGCATTTGTTCATCAGAAACACAGTTCAAACCTAATTTCAGTTGAAGATTAGGAATTACGGAAACGAGGTTTGCATTTCCGCATCGTTCGCCGAACCCATTTATGGTTCCTTGAACTTGTTCCACACCTGCCTGAACTGCCGTAAGGGCATTAGCAACTGCGAGTTCCGAATCGTTATGCGTGTGAATTCCAATTTTTGCGTTAATAGAACTTTTTACCAATGAACACACTTTTCCTACCTCAGAAGGCAAAGATCCCCCATTAGTGTCGCACAGTATGATCCAATCGGCCCCTGCAGATTCTGCTTCCTTAAGCACTCTCATAGCGTACTCAGGATTGCTCTTATAGCCATCAAAGAAATGCTCCGCGTCAAATAATACTTCAGAACAATTATCTTTAAGGTAGCTCACGCTATCCTTGACCATACGTAGGTTTTCCTCCAAAGTTGTGGAGAGCGCTTCGTTAACATGCATATCCCAACTTTTCCCAAAAATGGTAATAACTTCTGTGTTTGCTTCGATCAGATTTTTAATATTCTGATCATTTTTTACATTATTATTGGGATGGCGAGTACTTCCGAAAGCAGTAATTTTCGCTTGTTGAAAATTACTATTTTGGACCCGACTGAAAAAATCCATATCTTTTGGATTTGATCCAGGCCAGCCCCCTTCAATATATTTTATTCCAAGTTCATCGAGTTTATGAGCAATACGAATCTTGTCTTCAACGGTAAAGGAGACATCCTCAGATTGCGACCCGTCTCTTAATGTCGTGTCATAAATGCTTATTATTTTCATAAAATTAATATTGTGATGTTATCAGATGGATTCGTCGTTACCCTTTAGCGCGCTATTTTTTTCTGCCTTATTCATATTAAATACTTTGTGTAGAACGCGAACGGCAAGTTCACCATATTTTTCTTCAATAATACAAGATACTCTTATTTCCGAGGTGCTTATCATTATAATGTTTATATTTTCATTAGATAGAGCGCTAAACATTTTTGCGGCAACTCCTGGATGGCTTCGCATGCCCGCGCCTACAATGGAAACTTTGCATATATTAGGATCAGCACTAATATCACGTGCTTCTATGAGCTTACCTAGTTCTTGGACTATTTTGGTAGCTTTATTTATATCCTCTTTTGTAACAGTAAACGAAATATCCGTATAGTTTTCATCGCTGACATTCTGGATAATCATATCCACTGAAAGATTTCCCTCTGCGAGTCCTGTGAAAAACTTACTGGCGATTCCTGGTTGATCAGGAACACCTTTGATCGTTATTTTAGCTTGATTTTTGTCGTTCATTATTCCAGATACAACCGGTTGTTCCATACTCGAATCCTCCTCACAGATCAAGGTGCCTTTAGACTCTTCCACTAAAGATGATTTTACGACAAGTGGCATATCGTATTTTTTGCAGAATTCAACGCAACGAAATTGCAGTACCCTTGCACCCAAGCTAGACATTTCCAACATTTCGTCGTAAGAAACGCGGTCCATTTTACGCGCATCGGGAACAACATTGGGGTCGGCGGTATATACCCCATCTACATCTGTATAGACTTCACACCTCTCTGCTTTTAAGGCTACAGCTAGAGCAACAGCAGAAGTATCAGAACCACCTCGTCCAAGGGTAGTAACATCACCATGCTCATTTATTCCCTGAAAACCTGCAACGACAATGACATTCCCATTCTCTAAAGCCCTTCTGGAACGCTCTGTGTCGACTCCTTTGATACGTGCTTTTGTATGAGAGTTGTCGGTAAGTAAACCTATTTGCCTACCTGTCATGGAAATAGCAGGGCACCCGATGCTATCAAGGGCTATACTTAATAAGGCACTTGAAACGCGTTCTCCAGATGATAATAAAAGATCAATTTCCCTGTCTTTTCCAGTAGGGCTAATCTGTTTGGCCATATCTAATAGTTTGTCGGTTTCACCTGCCATTGCTGAAACGACAACCACAATATTAAGCCCTTCTTTTCGCATACGGGCAATACGTTCTGCAATTTTTTTAATTCGTTCAATGCTGCCGACCGAAGTACCGCCATATTTTTGTACCACTAATCTATTCATACTTTTTAATTTATATCAAAAAACATGTTCATCAAATCTGAACCAGATTTAAAATGATTATTTCCCTTATTAAGAATATTTTCATCAAATTTATTAACTGGGGCCGTCTCTTTTTCTCCACTAATCACAAATGGGACTCGTCCGTTTTCATACTTTACAGCAACTGCCGAACTGACATGGTTGACAACCACCATCATTTTGACACCGCTATTTAGGGAAATTTCTTTTGATAGTGGGCCGATGACCTTTGAGTCGATATCTTCTATAGTAAGAATTTTGTCATCAATATTTCCCTTTAGTGAAACTTCTTCTGCCCCTGCTACATTAAGGTAGACAATGTCCTTGTTCTGCAATTCGTGAATGGCGGTCTCTACTTTATTGTCGAAATTGGTTTCAGAAAACCCGGTAGCACCTTTAACTGAAACCACGCCTATACCTGCTGCTTTAGCCATCCCCTGAAAAAGTAGTGATGCGGAAATAAGTGAAGCGGATTTCCCAAATTTTTTTTCAAATGGAGGAAGAGTTCCTTTTTTACCGTTCCCCCATAACCAGATACTGTTGGCCGAGTCAAGATTTTCCCGCTTTCGTTTTTGGTTTACTGGATGATTATGCAATATGATCTGGGCTTGATTAATAATATAAATTAAATCATTAAACTCATCGCCATCCGGCATGAATTTCCGAATACCTTCACCGATCAATTCGTTGGGTGGTGTCAAACATTTTGTGAATGGTTCACTTTGTATAACCATTATATTATGAAAACCCAAACCAGGATAAAAAGTAACCAAGCAATCTGATATTTGATCTTGAAGTGCTTTTAAATAGTTTCTAGATTCTTCACAAGACAAATGACCCGCTGTATAATCTTTCATTACCATATCGTTATGACTAGGTTGCAGGGTTACAAAATCACAACATAGTGGAATTTCTCCATCTTTGAGATTCAACCCTATTGCCAACGCGTCAAAATATGCTGGACCAATATCATATTTTGCAGGATCGTAGCCTAAAAGCGAGAGATAGGATATCTCGTTTCCAACTTGACGATTTTCGGGAATGGTTTGTACCGAGCCTGAATAGCCCTCTTGAACCATCCGGTCCAGGTTGGGTGTGTCCGCAAGCTGTAACGGAGTCTTATTTTCTTTTTCTGCAATCGGCTTATCTGTTAGGCCGTTGGCAATTACAACCAAATATTTCATTCTAAACCAAACTGAGATGGGTGATTAGCGGCTTGAGGAGTCTTTAAAATTATATCTTATCTTTCTTAAAATTCCACACATAAACGCTTAAAAAACAATGAAAACTAGATTATTAAAAAATAATATCATGCAAGAGATCGGGTGATATAGTTTTTCGAATCCACAAGTGGAAAAATTTCACACAATACCTAAAACTTATGAAAAAAACCAATTTTTGTTCCCTAATTCATTGGAACATAAGGAGAAATTTAATAGACCGAAGTAAATGGCTATGATACGTTACTAAGCAATTAATATTTTACGCGCCTAATACAGGCGTTAAAAAATGCTCGCATGCACAATATAAATGAAATTTGCAAGGATGGTCAATCTTTGCCGTTAAACACAGAAGGAAATTTAAGGGTTGTCTTTTTGGGGGTTGGTGCAGCTTTCACCAAGCGTAACCGGCAATCCAACTTTTTAATTATACAAGGGGAACATCACGTTTTGGTAGATTGCGGCACCCTTGGACCCTTGGCTCTTGATGATATTGGATTGAGCGTCAGTAAAGTTCAATGTTATCTACCCACCCACAGTCATGCTGACCATATCGGTGGTTTTGAGGAAGTTGCGCTAGTTAATCGCTATATTTCAAACTCACCTAATAAACCGAAAATGATCATCCTAAAAGACTATCAGGATTTATTGTGGACTAAGAGCCTTGCTGGAGGGGTTGAGTTTTGTGAGGCCGCGCAGGGTCAACCACTCCAGTTAACAGATTTTTTTGATATTCATCGCCCAAAAGAAACGGAGTTGGTTGGGAGAAAAGTCTGGTCTTATCAGCATGGTTCGATGGAATTGGTTCTCATGCGCACACTTCATTTCCCGGATTCTGCAGTCAGCATTGATGAAGCACAATGGTGTAGTGGTATTTTGGTAAACAGGAGAGTTTGGATTTCTGGAGATACTATGTTTGATAAGGACTATCCTACACGGTTCTCTAGTATATCAGAGGTGATGTTCCATGACTGTCAAACTTTTCAAGGAGGAATTCACGCGTCCTACCGTGAGCTGATGACACTACCCGATGAAGTACGTTCTAAAACATACCTATATCACTATAATGATAATTGGGACGATCCGAAAGCTTGGGTTAAAGATTCAGATAACTTCACAGGTGACCCTGTCAAAGACGGTTTTATGGGCTGGGCTGATCAACAGGTGGCCTATGACTTTTCATAATCTCAGCACTAAAAGATTTATTGAATTCTTAAAATCAAGGAACAGACCCGGGCTAGATTGCTTGAATGTGAAACGCACAAATTTAATATAGTCCCTTTTGTCGCGACTTGTAGTGACTCCTTTATTACTCTCACCTACCTCAAGATCAGTCCGCTACAGTTTCCTTGCAGTTATTGTTCTGGGAACAATCATCCGACTGGTAGGTATCACTACCCCCTTACATGGAGACGAACTGGTAACAATATCGATTTGGGGGAATATGCCGCTTTTATCCATCCCTACGCATTATGAATATCCTAACAATCATATTTTTCACACTCTTGTAGTCGCTACAATATTTAAGATATTTGGGCTAAATCCGTTTTTATTACGTACTCCCGTTCTGGTTTGTGGAATTGCGAGTATTGCGTTAGCATTTTTAACTACTCATCGCATTACACGCAATGCTCAGGCTGGGTTGGCAGTTTCACTCCTGATTGCAATTAATGGTGGTCACATCTTTTACTCCACGCATGCGCGGGGATACATGTTGATTCTCCTTATTTGCCAATATATTTTTCATCGGTTGGTTGTCTGGATAGATGAATCTAAAATTTCATCAAGGTCCACAAAGGAGTTTTTCACTTTTAAAGAACTTTCCATATTCGCTGGATTAATGGTAGCGGGTACTTGGACAATTCCCACATTCGTGTTTTTCGAAGGATCGTTGGGTTTGTTTTTTTTAATATCGTTTCTTCAATCAAAGCGTGGTAAATGGTTTGATATCCCAAGTCTATATCTAAAAAACCTTACAGTGATACTGATTTGCTTGTTGAGTTTGTTTGTGCAGTATTTTATTTTTATTTCTCCTGAAATGCTTGCAATGGCTTTTTCTAACGCGGCACAATCAGAATTGAGTTCTTTTCCTACAGCTATTTTAAAGGAATGGATTCAACCGATTGACACAGGTGAGCTTTTTGTTGTTTCTTTTGTATTGATTGGACTATTTACCTTGTTTCATCTTAATCGCACTACATTCATATTAATTGTGTGTTTGTTAGTGTTTCCGCCGACAATTATCTATATAGCCTGTTTGTCAGGATTGGTTACCACAGTTCCACACGTAAGAGTATTTTTTTATCTACAACCCATTTTTATATTGTGTGTAGTCATTGGCGCATTTGGGCTTACAAGTAGATTAAGAAACAATCTGAGAAAATTAGTGGGTAAAATAGTTTTAGGTTTTATTTTTCTTCTGGTTACGATTATGTCAGGAAAGGAGTTGCTTCAAGTAACCTGGCCCGATCGATTTGCCCGTCAACCACTTGACCTTGTTGCGAAGTTTGTAAAAAGCCTTGGGCCTAACGATTTAATTCTGTTATCTCACAGTCCCCATGTCGAATATTATTTATATGGTGGCAAGGAAACAACAAAAAGGGTTAATAAAATTATAGACGAAGGAAAACTAGGGGATATCTATTTTGTTGAGTATGGGAAAGCAGGAAAATCTGATTCATTAAAGTTTAATAAGGAAGGCGTGGAGTATTTGCGCCTAAACAATTATTTTCAGGTTGTAAAAACAAAGGAGGAATCAACTGGTATTTTATTGCCAATGAAACTGTTTGCATCCGAGCGACGAATTGGAAACTTTACTTTTCGTAAGGTGAATTCTCAGTTTGTATATAATAGTTATACTTTAAGGTCACCGAAAGATTGGAAGAGATGGAGTGGTGTGATCCATTCCACACCGGTAATATTGGAACCTCCTTCTATGCATACAGGGAAATTACCCGCGTTAAAGATTAAGGAACCAGGTACTTTAATAGCTTATTCAGAAGATGAGATAAGTGATGCAGTTTTCTCAATTAATATTAATTTGGTGACTGCCGATCGGCACATAGGAAAAAAGATGTCATATCTTCATGCGATAGAAGAGGGTGGACAATATGTTTCTAAGAGTGCATGGTTGGCAAATGAGTGGGTATTGGATCATCCTTATGGCCCAGATATTCTAAACCAACATTGGCAGACGAAAATATTTATAACGGAAGGAAAACAACCTGTGGAAATTATTAGAATACCAGGAATCGAACAAGGCCAATTTGGTCGCCTACGCGGTATTCAAAGTTACCGTTTGGTTATATCGAAGCATGCGTCAAAGACTAATGGAGACAAATTATGATTGTTGTAACCGGGGGGGCGGGTTTTATTGGAAGCGCCATCGCTAAAGAGTTAAATATGAGAGGAAGAATGGATCTCCTTATAGTTGACGATATAGATCATCCTGAAAAAGAAAAAAATATCACATCAATCAAATATCAAGAACTAAGAGGAAAGAATTCATTTTTGGAAAAAATTCTTGATCGAAACATCGATTCAATTGAAGTGATAATTCACATGGGTGCCTGTTCTTCAACAACCGAAACCGATGAAGAATTTCTTTTAAAAAATAACTACCACTACACTCGGCACCTAGCAACCTATGCTTTGGAGAAAAACATTCGTTTTATTTATGCCTCCAGCGCTGCAACGTATGGTAATGGGGAAATGGGATACAGTGACGATGAATCTAAGCTGAATACATTAAAACCACTTAATTTATATGGGGAAAGTAAACATAAATTTGATCTATGGGCAGAAAGCCAAGGTATTCTTGATCGTGTAGTAGGGCTAAAATATTTTAATATTTTTGGGCCAAATGAGTACCATAAAGAAAATATGCAGAGCATGGTGCGAAAAGGATTCATTCAGGCAATGGAAAAAAATAAGATTTGTCTATTTAAATCATATCGAAAAGAATATCAGGATGGCGGACAGGAGAGAGATTTTCTTTATATAAAGGATGCAGTTAAGATGACCTTATTTTTTCTAGAAAATCCAAATATTGGTGGGATTTTTAATATTGGAGCGGGTCATTCTAGAAATTGGAAGGATCTCGCTATAAATATTTTTAAAGCAATGGGTAGAGAGCCCCAAATTGAATATATTTCAATGCCAGAAAAGATTCTTCATCAATACCAGTACCACACTTGCGCAGACATACAAAAGATTCGCGACGCTGGCTATACTCAGTCCATAACGTCTCTAGAAGACGGTATTACAGATTATGTAAAAAATTACCTCGTATCCAATAAGCGATTAGGAAATTAGTTAAAACTAAAATTCATTTTTCCGCAAGATAAAAGCCACCAAGCTTTATTTGGTTTAACCATCAAGTCCAACTGGTTTTCCTCTCAAGGTTAGTTCTGCTAGTATTTCGATTTTCTAATTGGACTTGTGGCTTTCAAGAATTTTTGTGACTATATTGGTCGTGGAAAGTCCTTTAACAATAGGAATGAGTTCTACTTTTGCTCCATAACCTTCGACAATTTCACGCCCGGCGACTTCGTCTTTATTGTAGTCGTCTCCTTTAACAAGAATATCTGGACGTACTTGACGAATGATTTCTTCCGGGGTAGTTTCATTAAAAATCGTAATGTAGTCGACAGATTTCAATGCAGAAATAATATTAGCACGTTCTTTTTGTGTCTTGATGGGACGATCATTTCCTTTAATGGATTTAACAGATTCATCACTGTTGAGTCCAACGATTAAAAGATCCCCTTTTTCTCGGGCCTTCTGCAAAAATTCAATATGTCCGCCATGAATAAGATCAAAACACCCATTGGTGAACACAACCGTTTTGCCGACGCTTTTGGCAAGGCTGACAGTTTTGGTAAGTTCTTCTAGATTAAGAACAGATTTCGAGGTACGAAGCATTTCTTCGTGAAGATATTCATCAATTTCAGATAGAGTGACAACAGCGGTTCCTATTTTACCAACAACAATACTCGCAGCCATATTCGATAGCCAAGCAGAGTCTTGATAATTGAATCCAATAGATAGAGCCATTGCAAGAACCGAAACGACGGTATCCCCTGCCCCAGTGACATCAAAAACTTCTTTTGCGTGAGTAGGGATATCAATCGGATTTTCCTTATTTGGGTAGAGAGTCATTCCGTCCTTACCCCGAGTAATTAGGATTGATTCCGCATGAGTCAAGTTCAAAAGGTATTCTGCCGCACGATCTAAATCGATTTTATCCTGAATTTTTATGGGGACGGCTTTTTCTACCTCAAGTTGGTTAGGGGTGATAATACTTGCTCCTTGATAAAGTTCAAAGTTAGAGCCTTTAGGGTCAACAATAATTCGTTTTTTTGAGTTTTTAGCCCTATGAATGATAGCGCTAAAAACTTTTTCCGTTAGTATGCCTTTGCGATAGTCCGAGCAAATCACAATATCCATACCAGGTAGGGTTTTATTGATAAAATTGATAATTTTATTTTCAGTTTCTTCTGTAATAGGGCGATTATCTTCTTTATCTATACGAAGAATCTGTTGATTGTGGCCAATAACTCTAATTTTTGATGTGGTAGGTCTGTACACAAAACGAAAAATACCCTTAGATGATATTTTTTTATCTTCTATGAGGGCGAGTAATTTGTCACCTTTTTCATCGTTCCCGATTGCACCTACCAGATGAACTTCGCATCCAAGAGCAACCAAATTGTTGGCAACATTAGCAGCCCCTCCTAGAGTCAGATTCTCAGATTTTGTTTCAAGAATAGGCACGGGTGCTTCTGGTGATATGCGGCTGACAGAACCCCATATGTATTCATCGAGAATAAGGTCACCTACGACCATGATTCGAGGTTGATGGTCGTTATCTAGAAAGTTTTTAAATTTTGTTTTCATGAATAAGATCTTGTTCGATAATTTCGCAAATAATATGGCCGATAGTGATATGCACCTCTTGAATCCGTGCCGTATCATTGGATGGAACTATAATACCGATATCAACACAATCTTTCATACCGCCGCCATCGTTACCCATAAAGCCTATCGTTTTAGAGCCTATCTTTCGAGCAAGATTTAGCGCAAGAATTATATTTTTGGAATTACCGCTAGTACTGATTCCAACTATCGCATCATTGGGAGTTGCGAGGGCTTCCACTTGACGAGAAAAAATGGTCTCAAACCCATAATCATTTCCAATAGCAGTCAGTGCGGAAGAGTCCACAGTTAAAGCAAGGGCGGGGATTGCTTTACGCTCTTTTTTAAACCTTCCTATCAATTCGGCCGCAATGTGTTGAGAATCAGCAGCGCTTCCCCCGTTACCCATTAGCAGTAATTTACCTCCATTAGATAAACAATCGCGTATGGTATGTGCAGCCTTCAAAATTTCACCAGCCAAGGTCTCGGCAACTTGGTATTTCAAGTCACCGCTATCATGTAAAAATTTCTTTACTCGTTCCATGAAATTTTAAATGTAGTTTAAAAAATTGTTAGTTTCACCTTGGCTCAAAATATTGGTTTATTTTACTTAGGAAGATTCAATCCCTAGCTGGCTTTTAAAATACTCTATGGTCATTTTCAGTCCTTCATCTAATTTAACCTGAGGTTCCCAGCCTAAATATTTTACTGCTTTCTCTATATTAGGTTGTCGAACTTTTGGATCATCATCTGGTAAAGGCTTATAAGAGATCTTACTATGGCTACCGGTGGCTTGCAAAATTTTCTCAGCCATTTGTTGGATTGTCATCTCGATAGGGTTTCCAATATTGGTCGGGTCGTTAATATTAGACATCAGCAATCTATAGATTCCTTCTATTAGGTCGGAGACGTAGCAAAAACTTCGTGTCTGAGACCCATCGCCATATGCAGTGAGTGCCTTTCCTGTCAGCGCTTGTTTAAGAAAATTTGGGATTGCTCTTCCATCGTTAAGGCGCATGCGGGGACCATACGTATTGAAAATTCTAACAATTTTGGTATCGATATTATGATAGCGGTGATAAGCCATGGTAATCGCTTCTGCAAATCGTTTTGCCTCATCGTATACCCCTCGCGGGCCAATGGGATTAACATTACCCCAGTAATCTTCCGATTGCGGATGAACTAGAGGGTCTCCGTATACTTCAGAAGTAGAGGCAATTAGAAAAATAGATTTCTTTTTTTTAGCTAGACCAAGTGCATTGTGGGTTCCCAGTGAGCCAACCTTCAATGTTGGAATCGGAAATTCAAGATAGTCGATAGGGCTTGCGGGGGAAGCAAAATGTAAAATGTAATCTAACGGGCCGTTAATATCAATAAACTTGGTGACGTTATGTTCAATAAAAGTAAATCGGTCGTTTCTAATATGCTTTATGTTTGCAAGGGACCCGGTAATTAAGTTATCCATACAAATAACTTGATGGCCTTTATTCAATAAATAATCGCATAAATGAGAACCAAGAAAACCAGCTCCTCCTGTAACCAAAGTTCTAGGCATTATTTTTCCTCGGTAGTTAAAGACTAGCTTTTAGGTAATGATTGTTTGGAAAACTTATTTCCGATAATTAATTTATGCCCAGCTAAAAAGCTTTTTACGTCCATTCTTTTTTTCCCTTCTGGTTGTATTTCTGTAATAACAATTCTTTCATTTTGGGTTCCGACCTCTATGCCATGTCCAGAAATACGGAGGATAACACCTGGTTGGTCGGTTAAATCACAACTTTTTGTTTCAGTTTTACAGATTTTAAAACGTTTAGACCTTAAAAAAGAAAATGCACCTGGCCAGGGCATAAGTCCACGAACAAGATTGTGAATTTTAACGGCAGGTTGATTCCATTCTATCAAACCGTCTTTTTTTTTAAGTTTTGGGGCATAGGAGGCTAGGTCCGAGTTTTGGGAAGTCGCTTCCAATGACCCAGAATCCAACTGGTTTAATGTTTCCATGACAAGAGAGGAACCTTGATGGGCCAAGGTGTCGTGAAGAGACTGGGCATTGTCTTTATTACGAATTGGAACTTTTCTGGAGAGCAAAATATCACCTGTATCAAGTCCGGCATTCATCTTCATAGTGGTAACTCCTGTCTCGGTTTCTCCATTGATGATGGCCCAGTTAATGGGAGCAGCACCACGGTATTTGGGTAGTAGAGATGAGTGTAGATTTATACAGAAATGATGCGGAAGAGCTAACAAATTTTTATCTAAAATTTGACCAAATGCAACAACAATAAAAACATCCGCATTCAATGCACCTAAGGTTTTTACAATCTCAAGATTTGTACATTTTATTGGTTGGAGTACGGGGATTTTTTTTTCTAATGCGAACTGTTTTACCGGCGGCGGAGTTGATTCTCTACCTCTCCCTTTGGGTCGATCAGGTTGAGTAATTACTAATAAAACATCGTGATCTGATTCATAAAGTTTATGTAGGGTGGGAAGAGAAAACTCGGGAGTTCCCATAAAGACAATGTTCATGATTCTATTGCTTTAAGTTTTTTCTTGAACTTACGTTGCAGTATATCTCGTTTTACTTTACTCAGATTATCCCAGAATAGAACACCATTTAAATGATCCATTTCATGCTGAAAGGCTCGGGCAAGAAAACCCTCCGCCTCGTAACGTAATTCATTTCCCTTAAGGTCATAACCTTTGACTTCGACACGTTGAGAACGTTTAACTTCCGCAAATACTTCTGGAATACTCAGACACCCCTCTTCAGCCATAATTTCATCCTCAGAAGCTGTGATAACTGGATTAATTATAACGACAGGATCACGTTTTTCTTTTTCAATACCCACATCGATTACAAAAAGATCGGAGGATACTCCCACTTGGTTTGCGGCCAGTCCTAAACCGGAAGCTGAATACATAGTTTCGATCATGTTATCTGTCAAAGCGACCAAAGCCGCGTCGATATTTTCAACCTTCAGGCATTTTTTACGGAGTACCGAATCCATGCAGTTGACAATTTTTAAAAGTGGCATTATTTGGGATAAGCTAAAAAATTATAAAAGATATGCTACGCGAGAAAACAGCATAGATTATGGAGTTTAATATTTTCTTGATCAGCTTGTGTCGCCATTCAGCTTGTCTTCCAGAAATCTTTAGAAAAAAATTAATTTTTTTATTAGTTAATTCTAAATAAAATCCTAATTTGTAATTTAACGAACTCATTAAGAAAGAAAATTTGTACCTTTTGTTTAATATAGAGCTTGTATACGGAGTGATTTAGATCGCCTTACTTTCACCATATCAAATTCCCTTAACTAAAGAGAAGGTTATGGCTGGAAGTCTCCTTACGTTGTATATTCAGCGTTAATGCGAACGTAATCATAAGACAAATCGCAAGTGTAAACCTCGCCCGAGTGAATACCTGATTTGAGGTCGATAACAATAGAAATGTTTTTGCTCTTCATTTTTTTACGAAGCGTTGATTGTAAAGCCCCATTTGCTGGCTCTCCATTATTAAATAGAACAGAACCGTTGAGTGAAATTTGAACCTTATCTGGATTAAAGGGTACTCCAGCATAACCTACTGCAGCGATAATTCTTCCCCAGTTTGGATCTTGTCCAAACAAAGCGGTTTTAACTAAAGATGAAGTCGCTACTGATTTCGCAACCCGATGGGCATGTGTCTTTGCTTTTGCGCCTTGTATACGAATTGTGACAAATTTAGTTGCTCCTTCCCCATCAAGTACAATTTTATGAGCAAGATATAAACATATTTCGGTTAATTTTTCGACAAATTTGTCGTAGGCGGAACTACCCGCTCGAATACTTTTATTTTCTGCTATACCATTAGCTAAAAGTATAGCCATATCATTAGTGCTAGTATCGCCATCGACCGTGATTCGGTTGAAAGTTTTATTATTTGCTTCTCTAAGAGCGCGACCGAGTGTTTTTTTGTCAATAGCGGCATCTGTGGCAATGAAAGCAAGCATTGTCGCCATATTTGGATGGATCATTCCAGATCCTTTGGCAATGCCACCCATAGTGATTTTATCTTTCCCAATGTAGAAACTAAGCGATTTAAATTTCGGAGTTAAGTCAGTGGTCATAATCGCTTCAGCTGAACTAACCCATCCGATAGGAGATAACTTGCTAGACAAAGCCGGGAGTGCTTTTACAATTTTATTTATTGGTAAAGGTACACCTATGATTCCTGTTGATGCGATTAAAATTTCTTTTGGTTCAACCGAAAGTTTCTGTGAAAGCTTGGAGGCTAAAGATTTACAGTCTTCCATTCCCTTTGGTCCTGTACAAGCGTTGGCATTTCCGCTATTAACCACGATAGCGCGGAACCTTTTCGAACTTTTTAGAATTTCTTGGCACCAGGTTATGGTGGGGGACACCACTTGGTTTGATGTGAATAGACCGGCAGCAACAGAGGGTTCTTCCGAAAAAATCAGAGCAAGGTCTTTTTGTTTGTTGGTTTTTATTCCACAGAAAATACCGGCCGTGGTAAACCCTGGGATTCGGAACCCTCGGCCTACAGTTTCTTTTTTCATAGTGAATATATCTAGGGAAAAATGCCAGGGAAATTAAGTCCGGTTGTTTCTGAAATTCCTAGCATGAGATTCATATTTTGCACAGCCTGTCCAGATGCACCTTTTATTAAGTTATCAATGGCGCTGGTGATGATGGCCCTTCGGTTGCGTTTATCCACCTGTACACCGATATCACAAAAATTGGACGATAGTGTAAAATGAGAGTTGGCATACTCTCCTAATGGAAGTATTCGAACAAATGGCTCTTCTGCATAAAACTTTTGAAAGTGCTCAATTAGGTTTTCAACGGATTTATCTTGTTTTAAATTGATATAAACCGTACTTAGCATTCCTCGTGTCATTGGTACAAGATGCGGTGAAAAAGATATCTGCACATTAGTTTTAGCTAACGCTGACAACTCTTGTTCGATTTCTGGTGTATGCCTGTGGACAGCAATGTTATAGGCAGAAACTCCTTCATTAACTTCAGAAAACTGGGTGTTAAGAGAGGCCTTGCGTCCAGCACCAGAGATGCCAGACTTAGAATCAACTATGATACTAGATAAGTCCACCCAGTCTTCTGTTACTACGGGGGCTAGCGCGAGAGTTATGCTTGTTGGATAGCATCCTGGATTAGCTACCAGACGAGCGGGCTTAATTTTCTCTCGGTGGATCTCCGGTAAACCATAGACTGCATCCTTCAGCAGTGCTGGTTGTTGGTGCGGGACCGAGTACCATTCCTCAAAAACCGCAGGATCTTTTAGTCGATAATCAGCGCTCAGGTCGATGACCTTAGTGCCTCCCTTTAGAAAATCCGGTACCTTTTCCATAGAGGTTGTATGAGGGAGAGCAAGGAATACAATGTCGCAAGTATCGCTTGATACAGATTCAATTGAGGATAGTTTTGTATCGACAAATCCGCTGATAGAAGGAAACACCTTTGAGATGTCTTCTCCTTGATAGGTTTCAGAGGTGAGAAAAACGATTTCGGCATCTGGATGATTTGTGAGTAGGCGAAGTAACTCAAACCCGGTATAGCCACTGGCACCTGCGATACCAATTTTTGCCATAGTGTTATCCTGTAGATAGCAATCTTTAATCCTTGCGTAAGTCCCAAAATAAGGGAGCAAAGACCAAGGCTATTGTAGTATTGAACGGTTTAATATAATAGCTGAAACTGATTTTTGGGGTAGTATGTTTTCCCGAAACGTTAGCATGCCCAGAATAGAAACTGGGTAGATAATTTTTGTTAGCGTTTAGAAAATTGGAAACGTTTGCGGGCACCTGGTCTTCCGTATTTTTTACGTTCGACAACACGTGCATCTCGTGTGAGGAAGCCCCCTCTTTTGAGAGCTGCCCGATGTTCGGAATCAGCTTCTAGGAGAGCGCGGGACACGCCTAGACGGAATGCCCCAGCTTGCCCAGATAGACCGCCACCAATGACGGTAGCGACAATATCGTAAGACTCTGCGGTATTAGTACAAGTAAGAGGTTGTTTAACATTCATCACTAGAGAATCACGCATAAAATAGTCCTTAACTTCTTTAGAGTTTACAGTAATTTTGCCAGAGCCAGACTCGATCCATACCTTAGCTATAGCTCGTTTCCGTTTACCCGTTGCGTAAAACTTTTCGCCGTTGCTTCCCATAGTGTAGATTTCCGATTGTTTTTATTAATTACAGTTAGTTATTGAATACCACCGATCGCTACGCTTCAGATGGAAATGGTCTCTGGATTTTGCGCGGCGTGAGGATGTTTGTTGTCGTCATAAATTCGAAAATTGCCAGCCAGTACTCTTCCCAGTCGATTTTTAGGCAACATACCTTGAATGGCTTTTTTTAGCAGACTAGAGGGTTTTTTTTCTCTCATTTCTTTGGCCGTGGCTGATTTAATTCCACCAGGAAACCCGGTGTGGTGGTAATAAATTTTTTGATCCCATTTTGCACCGGTTAGCTTCACCTTAGCGGCATTAATTATGATCACATTGTCGCCGCAATCAACATGCGGAGTAAAGGTGGGTTTAGTTTTTCCACGAATGATGGCCGCAACCTTAGTCGCGATACGACCCAGAACCTGATCAGCAGCGTCTACAACAACCCACTTCTTATCTACAGTATTCACATTTAATGAAATCGTTTTCATAAGCTAAACGGCTTGATTTAACAGGGAGTTCAAAGTAAATATGGAAGCTTGCAATACTAGATAAATTACGGCTTGATGTCAACTGGTTTCATAATTTTTTGGCATATTTTTTTATACGTAATACATGTGCGATGCTTTTAAACAAACTCGCCAAATCGTAAAAGCTTTATTTTTTACTTTAAATAAGCTATTTTAGCCGTTCCAAGTCATGGCTTCCAAACTTTGGCCTATCCAGCGAGCAGTTCTTAAAGTCGTTTACCTATTTAAAATCAATAGTATGCTGGAATAGCTTCAAATTTTATGAACGATTTTTCAACCTCTCCCTTTACAGTGACTGAAAATCAAGAAAATACCTCGATGAATTTTGATAAAAGGTTAGATTCCGCAATACACAAATCGCACGATTTTTTGTTGTCCCGGCAAACAGAAGAGGGTTACTGGGTCGATGAGTTGGAGTCAAACGCCACTATCACGGCGGAACTTATTTTTTTTATGCACTTTACCGAAACGGTTGACTTAGAAAAGCAGAAAAAAATTACCACTTATCTCCTCCAGACACAACGAGAGGATGGAAGTTGGCCGTTGTATTTTGGGGGGCCTTGTGACATCAACTCTACAGTAGAATCTTACATGGCATTAAAGCTGGCGGAAATTCCCGAAAGTCGTCCAGAAATGATTCGAGCGCGCGAAGCTATTTTTGCAAACGGTGGTATTAAAAGTACCCGAGTATTTACTAAAATTTTTCTCGCTATGTTTGGACAAATTTCATGGGAAGTTTGTCCAGCGGTTCCTGTGGAAATTATTTTGCTTAAAAACAGGTTTCCCTTAAATATTTATGAAATGTCTAGCTGGTCTCGTGGCACGGTGGTCCCGCTTTCGATCGTGATTAGTCATAAACCAGTGTGCTATCTACCGGAAGGACGTGGTGTCAAAGAACTCTTTACCAGTGATGATCGTAAATTAGATTTTGAACCGGACGGATCAATTTTTAGTTCTTGGAGAAATTTTTTTATTTACCTAGACAAGCTTATTAAATTTGTTGGCAAATCACCCTGGAAACCCTTTCGTAAAATAGCTCTTAAAAGGGCTCTGCGTTGGGTTATTGAACATCAAGAAGAACAAGGAGACTTTGCTGGGATCCAGCCGGCGATGCTCAATTCTTTATTGGCCTATCATTATGAGGGAATTTCCAAGGATGATCCAAAATGGATTAAGGGATGGGAAGCAGTGGAAAGATTTCTCATCGACAAGCGAGAGGGCACACTTTTGCAGGCCTGCGTTTCTCCATTATGGGATACTGCCATAGCAGCTAACGCCCTTTGTGATTCCGGAGTGTCTGCGGATCATCCGGCCTTAGTGAAGGCGGCCGAATGGATTCTAAGTAAACAGGTAGTCAAAGAAGGAGATTGGGCTATTAAGAATCCTCAGGTGGAGCCAGGTGGTTGGCCATTCGAGTTTTATAACGAGCTTTATCCGGACTGCGATGATACGGCGGAGATTCTTATATTTCTTAACCGAATAAAATTACCGAATTCCTATCACAAGTTAAAAGAATCGGAAAGGGCGACCTCATGGCTACTCAGTATGCAATGCCAGTCTGGTGGTTGGGCAGCGTTTGATGTAGACAATGAAAAGGAAATTCTTAATCAGGTCCCATTTGCAGACCATGGTGCCATGCTAGACCCGCCAACAGCAGATGTGAGTGGGCGCGTTTTGTGGCTACTTAGCCAAATTGGGTTTAAAAAAAATCATCCAAAAGTTGAAAAAGTCATTGGTTTTCTAAAAGAGAAGCAAGAAAGTGATGGATCCTGGTGGGGTCGCTGGGGAGTCAACTACATTTATGGGAGTTGGTTGGCTCTTACTGGCCTTGCTTCCATCGGCGAAGATATGAGTCAGCCATATGTTCGTCGAGCGATGAAGTGGTTTGAAGATCATCAAAATGAAGACGGTGGTTGGGGAGAGACTTGCGAAAGTTATAAAACCCCATCGTTAGCAGGAAATGGTACTAGTACCGCCTCGCAAACTTCTTGGGCGGTGATGGCAATGATTGCCGGTGGAGAGGAAAAAAATTTAATTGTTAAGCGTGGGATTGAATTTTTATTGAATAGACAAAAGCTATACGGGTCATGGTACGAAGACGAGTTTACGGGAACGGGATTTCCCATTCATTTCTTTATCAAATACCACATGTACCAACACTTCTTCCCGCTTATGGCCCTTGGAAAGTACCGATCTGCTCTTCGGTCATAAACTTTCAAGGGAAAATTTAATTATTTCATCGTTAATGTCAGGGTTATTTATTGATAAGAAGTGGTTAATGCTGCCTAAGCATCTCGACTGCAAACTTGGTACGGGTGAGATGCTGTGTTGCCGAAGAGATTACTTCTCCGGTTACGACATCGGTTAAAGTAAGGTGCATATCGATATTGGTACCTAGATCAGTAATTTTTCCGGTTAAGATGGCTTGAGAGTTAAGTGATTCACCAAGTGCCTCTAAATCGTTTTTCGCATACAAGTAGTTATGCTGCAGGTTTAGTTGCTGTAAAACTTCGTTGACCTCGCCTTTTTGTGTGACGTGAAAAATACGGTCTTGAAACAGCGAACGGTCAGTAAACGCCTCGACTACTCTAGATGAAAGATACTCGCCAAGAATCGATGTTCGATTCCCCTCATCGACAAAGTCCATAATGGTGATTTTATTAATTTCGTATTCCTCGATATCCTTGGCTATTTCATTTGTTAAACTTTCCGATTTTCCTTGGTAGTAACTCGAGTCGGTTTGTGTTCGAAAAAGCTTGGACCAATATTCTGTGGGGGCCATTCGAAGTTCACAGGCCGACAAAAGGGTAAAGAAAAGTATAGAGTAAAATATTCTGTAAGTTTTCATATCGATTTTCCCCTTTGTTATTAAATGCTATATCGTAATATTAAGCAAAGCGCTAAAGCTTTTTTTGCAATTCAGGTACCCAATTACAGGTTTGCAAGAATATTTTCTAAAACCCTTATAATAAAAGAAATTAAAAGGATTTATGATGCTTAAATAGCGAAGAAAGTTATTAATTTCTCTAAATATTTCAAGAAATAATTGCCGTTTTTGAACATTAAAAGCACATTCATTGCTAGATATATTAAGAGTTTGCCATAGATAGAATTGGCTTTTGCGTAGGAGTGCGCAGAGATTCATAATATGGTTTTAGTGACTTGGTTTGACTAACTAAAACTGAAACCGGACAGGAAAACATTATAAGTTTGTGTTGTTGCGGGTTCGTTTTTTGATCATCCATCAATAGTATACTCAATGATGCATTACAAAACTGAGGACTTTTCTGGAACCTCTCTAGGATTTAGAGTATAAAGAGGGATCAAATAAAAATTATTTAAACATTTTTTAAAGCATTTCTTGATGATTCGGTTTGCTATTTTTACGGGCTATTTAATGTTGATGACGGTTTTGTTCGCGTGTGATGGTGCGGAGGAAGCGAAAGGTCCAGTTATTCAGCCAAAGAAGGAAGCCACTTGGGTTCGCACAGAGAAAGTGCAAACAACCAAGGAGGAAGTTTTCTCGGGCGCTAAAGAAATTTTGGCAGAAATTCCTCTTAATACTTCTTTAGTTGCAAAACTTACTGCCCAAAAATCTGATTCAGTTGTGACGATAGATAAGGTTTCTTGTTTAGATCGATTAGGTTCATTGGATTTAAGGCGAACTTTAGTTCAAAAATATGGAGGAATGTGGGGTGCCTTCGAAAGGAATGTGGGTTCAAAGCCTTATTCTTTTCACGGAATGCAACTCGATAGCAATGTAAATAAAATGGTTTTTAGCTTGAGATACTTGTGTGAAACGTCAGAAGGGGTGCCTTTAAACAAGGTGGCTATTGAATTTAAAAAATTACTACAAGACTATGGACGTGAAGAGACAAAAAAAATACTGATCTCCCGCGGAGAACATCCTGAAGATATTGAAAATTATCTCAATTATGAGGAGTTTGCTCGTAAGATAAGCGCACGAAAAATAGATTTTAAAACGATTAATCTTCGCTTGGATCAGTCGGAGCGTCTAATGAATCTTTATGAAGAGTTATCAAAAAAGTCGATCAACGAACAAACTATTGATGCGTTTCTTTCCAACTCTGTTACTTTGCTAAAAGTAATGAATGAATTTATTCAGACTGATCAGGTGATGGTTATGGTTTTAAATGAAGATGCATTAGTCCCCTATCACCATATAGACCAGGATATGTAACCTCCCTCCCTGAGTTGGTGAGGCAGTAGACTTTACAAAATTTTTAATCATGCGGTATATGTGAAACACACCACGCTAAGATTGAGAGAATGAAAAGTTAGTTCAGCGTGGTTGCAGGTTGTTGGCGAGAACTGGCTTGCTGTTTTCTGGTTTTTGTTTTAGCTGATTTTTTCCCAGGTCTTAATTTTTTTTCAAACGCTTCTCTAATGGCTTCATCCATATTCGAAACTGGATAAAAGTTCATTTTCTTTCTAATTTTATCCGGAATTTCAGGGATGTCTTTTTCGTTTTCCTTCGGCAGAATGATTTTAAAAATACCCCCTCGATGAGCGGCCAGAGATTTTTCTTTGAGTCCACCGATAGGTAAAACCTTTCCAGTTAATGTTAATTCACCCGTCATTGCGACGTCGTGTCGCAGAGGATTTTTCGTCAAGGCGGATACCATTGCGATGGCCATAGTGATTCCTGCTGAGGGGCCATCTTTAGGCACTGCTCCTTCGGGGATATGTATATGGATGTCAGTCTTCTGATAGAAATCTTTTTTAAGCCCGAAATCTTTCGCTCGTGATCGAACATAGCTAAGTGCTGCGTGAGCAGATTCTTTCATAACATCTCCTAGCTTACCTGTGGGCGAAAGTTTCCCGCTGCCGGGCAAAACAGTTACCTCAATTGATAGTAGTTCGCCTCCAACCTCCGTCCAAGCTAATCCCGTGGCAACACCCACCGGAAGTGGTTTGTTGGCGGGCAAGCGTTGGTATTTAGGAATGCCTAAAAATTCTTTAAGATCGTCAACTTCAACTTTAGTTGAATATTTTTTCCCCTTGTCTACAACTTTTTTGGCGATCTTACGACAGATGGTAGCTATTTCTCGTTCTAAATTACGAACTCCTGCTTCGCGCGTATAATTATCCACAATTCGGTTTAGGATTTTTTTTGTAAATTTAACGTTGTTTTTAGTTAACCCGTGTTCTTTTATTTTTTTAGGAATAAGAAACTTTTCGGCAATACCTACTTTTTCCTCATCCGTATAACCAGGCAAGCGGATTACCTCCATTCGGTCCAAAAGGGGGTGCGGTATGGTGTGGATAACGTTAGCAGTGCAGATGAATAGAACTTGCGACAGATCATAATCCGTCTCAAGGTAATGGTCGTTGAAGTTAAAATTTTGCTCAGGATCGAGTACTTCTAGTAGCGCAGAGGAAGGATCACCACGAAAATCAGAATTCATTTTGTCAACTTCATCTAGCATAAATACAGGATCCATGGTGCCGGCTTTTTTTATTCCCTGGATAATTTTTCCCGGAAGTGCCCCAATATATGTTCTTCGATGACCCCTGATTTCTGCTTCATCACGGACTCCGCCCAAAGAAATACGAATGAATTTTTTGCCGGTAGCCTTGGCAATGGACTGCCCTAGGGAAGTTTTGCCAACACCCGGTGGCCCTGCTAAACATAAAATCGGTCCTTTAATTTTTTTGACTAGCTTGAGTACCGCTAAGTGCTCGATGATACGCTCCTTAACTTTTTCTAGTCCGTAATGATCTTTGTCGAGTGTTTTTATCGCTTCTGGGATTTTAATTTTTTCGGAGCCTGTCCCCTGTTTCCAAGGTAGATCAATGAACCACTCAATATAGGTTCGTGAAACGGTCGCTTCGGCTGACATTGGTTGCATGAGCTCCAGTCGCCTCAGTTCTTTTAATATTTTTTCGTTAATGTCCTTTGGCAAGCCAACTTTTTTTATTTTTTCCGTCAATTCATCGATGTCTGTTTTAAACTCATCACGTTTCCCTAATTCCTTCTGGATAGCCTTGAGTTGTTCGTTTAGATAAAATTCTTTTTGACTGCTTTCCATCTGTTTCCGAACACGTCCATGAACCTTTTTTTCGATTTTAAGAATCTCAACTTCGGACTTTAGAGTACTCAATAATTTATCTAAGCGATCGCCAGGGTTGAACGTTTCTAAAAGAGCTTGCTTTTCATTGGATTGAAAAACCATATAGGCTGCAATGGTGTCTGCGTAACGATGTGGTTCACTAATGTTCGCTGTTGCAGAAACTGCTTCAAGCGGTATTTTCTGGTTCAGTTTGACATACTGTTCGAATACACTGCCAACACTTCTCATAAGTGCCTTAAGTTCAGGTGTGGTTTGCTCATTTTCTTGAACACGCTCGATTTCTACTTGATAAAAATCAGTGCTTTTACTGAATTTAATGATGCGCCCGCGTTGCAGACCCTCAACTAGAACCTTTATTGTGCCATCGGTTAATTTTAGAATTTGAAGGATATTGGCGATGGTACCAGTTTCGTAAATATCCTTTGGAGTTGGGTCGTTATAATTGGGATTACGCTGGGAAGCCAGAAAAATATTTTTTTGTTCGGCCATGGATTTTTCCAAAGCGCAAACAGACTTCTCTCGCCCAACAAAAAGCGGGATCACCATGAAAGGAAAAACAACTATGTCTCTTAGTGGGAGTAGAGGTAACAAGGGGTGGTCTGAACTCATTTAACTTGCCTTTTTTTGCTTGTGATAAACGAGGAGCGGTTCTTCACTATTTTTGATTACTTCTTCATTGACTACAACTTCTTCAATATCATCTCGTGATGGTAGGTCGAACATGATATCAAGCATGTGTTCTTCCAGCACTGAACGTAACCCACGTGCACCTGTTTTATGGGCGATCGCTTTTTCTGCGATCGCTCGGATTGCATTTTCTGTAAACTTCAATTTAACATTTTCGAATTCAAAAAGTTTCTGAAATTGTTTTATTAGAGCATTTTTGGGTTCTGAAAGTACTTTCATTAAAGCAGTTGTGTCGAGTTCATTAAGGGTCGCGACGATAGAAAACCGCCCTACAAATTCTGGAATGAGTCCGTATTTGAGAAGATCTTCCGGTTTTACCTTTTCGAGGATGGCTTCCGTTTCCATTTTTCCTTTTAAGATTGGTTCTTGGCTGAATCCAAGTGTTTTTTTTCCTACACGGCTACGAATTATACTGTCGAGGCCAACAAAAGCGCCACCACAGACAAACAAGATATTAGATGTATTAACTTGTAAAAATTCCTGATGAGGATGTTTTCTTCCACCTTGTGGTGGAACGCTGGCAGTGGTGCCCTCAATAATTTTAAGTAAGGCTTGCTGTACACCTTCCCCTGATACGTCACGAGTGATTGATGGATTTTCTGTTTTGCGAGATATTTTATCAATCTCATCAATATAAATAATTCCTCGCTCCGCTTTTTCCACATCGTAGTCTGCAGCTTGTAATAGTTTTAGGATAATATTTTCTACATCCTCTCCAACATAACCGGCTTCGGTAAGTGTTGTGGCGTCGACAATAGTAAATGGTACTTCAAGAATTTTTGCCAACGTTTGAGCCATTAAAGTTTTTCCAGAACCGGTAGGACCAATAAGCAGCACATTGCTTTTTTGAAGTTCTACTTCGTCCATATTTGTATTAGCTTCTATCCGCTTGAAATGGTTGTGAACGGCGACTGAAAGTATGCGCTTGCAACGGTTTTGCCCCACAATATAATTTTCGAGGTGACTGTAGATGTCCTTGGGTTTTAATAGGTGTTGTAGATCCTCGGACTTTGCTTGGGCCCATTCTTCTTGCATGATCTCGTTACATAGTTCGATGCACTCATCACATATAAAAACAGTTGGGCCAGCGATCAGCTTTTTAACCTCATCTTGGCTCTTGCCACAAAATGAACATCTGTAGTTATTGTTCTTTGGAGGCCTTTTTTTGCTCATAGGATTCCTCTATTGGGTGATCAAGAGAAAAGGTAGCTCATATTCTCGGTCAAAATTTACTCCTTTTTCTTTTTGGACTCTTCGCGTTTAGTGATTAGCTTATCAATTAAACCATATTTTAAAGCTTCCTCACCAGTCATATAGTGATCCCGCTCCGTATCCTTACGAACCTTTTTAGGATCCTGTCCGGAGTGCGTTGCGATTATTTTGTCAAGAATTTCTCGAATGCGGGTGATTTCTTTGGCCTGGATTTCAATATCTGTATGTTGGCCTTGAAACCCACCGCTCGGTTGATGGATCATTATCCTTGCGTGTGGAAGAGAAAATCGTTTCCCATTAGCTCCAGCTGCTAATAGCAAGGCACCCATACTGGCTGCCTGCCCAATACAAATTGTCTGCACGTCTGGCTTGATATATTGCATGGTATCGTAGATAGCCATTCCCGAACTTACCTGTCCACCAGGAGTATTGACGTATAGATAAATATCTTGATCCGGTTCATCTGATTCTAAAAAAAGCATTTGGGCTATAATGGCGTTGGCTACATTATCGTCAACTCCAGTACCAAGGAATACGATTCTGTCTTTAAGTAGGCGCGAATAAATATCGTAAGAGCGCTCTCCACGGCTGGTTTGTTCAATTACAATTGGTATCAACTGGTTATAAGTATCCGTCATATACTCTCTTTCTTATTTCAATTATAAAATAATGAGATGGTTAAACTATGCGCTCCTAGCCTATGTAGCGCTCAAGAACTGCTTGGAGTAATGCAAAAAATAAGTTAAGACGTGTTGCTTTGATTATTGTCAATATCTTCTTTTCTGTCAACAACTTCTTCCTTGATCTGAACTTCCTTCATCACTGCATCGAGCGTCTTATCGCGCTTGATTCGGCTTTGTAATCTCGCTAAGACTCCATTTTGTTCCCACTGTTTTTTCATTTTATGGGCATTCGTTTCGCCCAACATGCGAACCATATTGTTGACCTCAGCATTGAGTTCGCTTTCATCAATCTTAATATTAAGGTTAGAGGCCAATTGATCAAGTACCAGCTCCTGTTGTAAGAGTTGGATGGCGTTTTCTCTGTGTTCTTTCTTTTGTGAGTCTGTTACATGTATTTCTTCTTCGTTGATAGATTCTGTTTGATTTTTGGCCTGTTGTTCCTTTTTTAAAGCCTGAACGACCATATGCTTGATTTGTTCTTCCACTAAACCTTCGGGAACTTCGATAGGGTTCATTTCAGTGATTTTTTTTGCTACTATTTTTTTAGCCTCCCTATGAGCATCTCCGCGAGCGTGCTCTTCAAGTTGAGACCTGATTTGTAGCTTCATGTCTTCTAAGCTAGCGAACTTATCTTTCGGCTCAATATTTTTAGCAAAGTCATCATTCAGTTCGGGGAGTTGGTTTTTCTGGATTCCTTTTAGAGAGACATGAAAAATAACTTCTTTGCCTGCGATGGATTTATTAGAGGAGTAATTTTCAGGAATTTGAACAGGGATATCTTTTTCTTCATCCACGGACATACCTATGAGTTGATTTCCCATGTCCTTCAACAGGTACTCAGAGCCGATTTGGACTATATGGCCACTGCCCTGCCCGCCTTCAAATGCTTCGCCGTTCAGAGTTCCATTAAAGTCAAGCTTAACAAAGTCCTTATCTTCAACAGGCCTGTCTAATACTTGCACTTTGGTGCCTTGACGTTCACGTTGATAATTAATCGCTTGATTTACATCCTCATCAGTCACTCGTGTGATTTCAATGGGAATTTCTACTTTGGAGTAGTCGTTAATTTTAAAGTCAGGAACAATTTCTACTGAAGCTGAAACACTTATATCAGTTCCTTCTTCAGCTTCGACTTCTAGAATTTTTGGTGGACTTACCGAGCGGAACCCTTTTTCTTCTATCACTTCAGCGAGGCGTTCGCTGACGAGTTGGGTCATGACCTCCTTTTTAACATTTGGTCCAAATCGTTTTTCTAACATTGACATTGGTGCTTTCCCCGGACGGAACCCAGGTACCTTGACCTGTCGGGCGAGAGTAAGGTAAGAGCTTTGAACCTTTGCTTGGTAGTCTTTATAAGCAATATCAAACTTGATTTTCTTTTTACAGGAATCAATATCTTCTATTTTTGTATTCATGTTTTGTATTAAGGTAAAGATTGTTAATGTGGATGGGAGATTTTAGACTTCTATTTTTTTCGGAATATAATTCTAAATCAAGCTCTCACCACATTCCTCTCACACAAATTATTATATTTAAAAATTTAGTGCGGGTTATTTTTAATCGAAAGACGGCTCCAGCTATGTTCTAATATTTTTAGGATTTTTACTCATTGAAAGACCCCCATTTTACCATAGGTTATACGATTCTTTTCCATGAGGTGCAAAGTAATCCACGGCCACCAAAATATACCTCAAAAAATCACACTCAAATAGATACCTCGCAGCGGACCTGCAGAGCTGACTCGGGAATTAGTCCAGATCAAACATTTCTGTATAGTTTTCTGTCAAACTAGGCGGCTGAGCTTCTTTTCTTAACAAGCAGTTTCCTATGGCAAGCGCTTCAATCCCGGTTCCCATAAAGCATCGGAAAGCATCTTCAGGAGTACAGACTATGGGCTCTCCTCGCACGTTGAAACTAGTATTTACCAGTACCGGGCAACCGGTTCGAGACTTGAATACCGAAAGTAATTTATGATAGCGGGGATTGGTTTCTCTGTGTACCGTTTGGATGCGAGCGGAATAATCCACATGAGTGATTGCTGGAATATCAGAACGCGGCACATTTAATTTTTCTATTCCAAACAACTGTTTCTGCTCGTCCGTCATGGGTCGCTGGTATTTCTTTGCAAT
>JYMV01052911.1_pt1 | contig 39722 bp, 36 predicted proteins | sample 338911 | NCBI WGS metagenome assembly JYMV01 (sample SAMN03354496, study PRJNA234377) | hydrothermal vent metagenome | biome: Deep sea; feature: Hydrothermal plumes at the Eastern Lau Spreading Center, Western Pacific Ocean; material: Seawater | place: Tonga | collected 2009 | depth 2000 m m | reverse complement strand
CATATCGGAGCTAATACTGACGTTCCTGCTGGAGATATAGGAGTAGGTGGACGTGAGATTGGATACATGTTCGGTCAATACAAGCGTATCCGTAATGAGTTCGTAGGAGTTCTTACGGGAAAAGGCATAAGCTACGGTGGATCACTTATCCGTACTGAAGCTACTGGTTACGGAACTGTATACTTCGCACAAGAGATGCTCGCCACAAAGGGAGAGAAATTCGCAGGAAAGACAGTTGTAATTTCTGGATCAGGCAACGTTGCTCAATTCGCAGCACAAAAATGCATCAATCTTGGAGCGAAAGTAGTTACCGTGTCTGACTCGAAAGGATTCATCCACGACCCAGAAGGAATTACTACTGATAAGCTTCAGTGGATCATGGACCTAAAGAATGTAAAGCGTGGACGTATCAGTGAATACGCAAAGCAGTATCCTAGCAGCACTTTCCATGAAGGGTCTCGCCCATGGAACATCACTTGTGATGTAGCTTTACCTTGTGCAACTCAGAACGAGATACTTGAAGCTGATGCTAAAAATTTAATCGACAACGGCTGCGTTTGTGTGGCCGAAGGCGCGAACATGCCTTGCGCTCCTGAAGCGGTTGAATCATTACAGAAAGCGGGCGTTCTCTTTTCTCCTGGAAAGGCATCTAACGCAGGTGGGGTAGCTACTTCTGGTCTTGAAATGTCCCAAAACAATATGCGTCTTTCATGGACTGCTGAAGAAGTAGATAGCAAACTTCATAACATTATGAAAGCCATACACTCGCAGTGTGTCGAGTACGGAACTATGGAAGATGGGTCTGTCGATTACGTTAAGGGGGCTAACATCGCGGGATTCGTTAAAGTAGCGGACGCAATGCTAGACCAGGGAGTTGTATAATTGTAAGACTGTTTAATTAAAACCTACATACTATGATTACAGGATTTTTACACCTCCACTCTACTCTTCGCTGGGTAGTTCTTGCTCTTTTACTCATCACGTTTGTGAAAGCTGCTATCGGTCTCTCAAAAAACTCTACTGATTTCGGATCTCAAGGAAAGCTCGGGCTTTTCACAATGATAGCACTCCACATACAGCTAGTGATCGGACTTACTTTGTTCTTTGACGGACACTGGTCTGAATACACACTGGACGGAATTACAAGATTCTTCATGATGGAGCACACACCTATGATGATTATTGCAATCGTTCTTGGAACTCTTGGTCATTCTCTTGCGAAGAGAGCTACAGACGTTCGTGCTAAATTCAAGAAGCAAACGATATTTTTCGGAATATCACTGCTCTTAGTTTTCGGAATGATCCCTTGGCCATTTATGCGCAACTTCGGCGAACTTTTCGGTTGGATTTGAGGCATACATATCTGATTCCCTCTCTTTTTATTGCTGTATTATTCTCGTGTGGTACCGGAACCAGTAATAAGAATGGTGGAGCTGAAGGACTAAAGTCTATCGATTTTGAGGAGGTTAAAGCTACTTACGGGTATAAATGCTCTATGTGCCATGGGCGCGAAGGAGTATCGGTGATAAGGAATGCACCGGATTTGGTCTATAATCAGCAAAATATTGAGGAGAGGATGGAAATAATTTCCAATGGTCTAAATACCATGCCGCCTCAAAAAGATGTGCTGGAAATTGAGATGATTCGAGGACTTGCTATGTATATTGATAGTCTTGCGAATTAAGATTTAAGCGATATGGCGAAACGTATTCCTACAAACACAAATGTTGAGAAGGAGACTTGTGTACTTGTGGGACTCGCTACTCAGCAGCAGAAGCGTGAGCAATTGGAGGAGTACCTCATAGAGCTTGAGTTTCTCGTCACTACGGCTAATGCGGTTACTAAGAGGACGTTTATTCAATCTCTGACCACACCTAACGTGAGAACCTTTATCGGATCGGGTAAGCTTCAAGAAATAAAGGAATACGTACTTGCTGAGAATATTGATATGATCATTTTTGACGATGAATTAAGTGGATCTCAGGTTAGAAATATCGAGAAAGAAATCGAGGGAGTAAAAGTCCTCGATAGACCTAACCTAATCCTTGACATCTTCGCTCAAAGAGCTCGTACAGCCCATGCGAAAACTCAGGTCGAGCTAGCGCAATACCAATACCTTCTCCCTCGTCTTACGAATATGTGGACTCACCTTCAGAAGCAGAAAGGTGGTATAGGTATGAAAGGGCCTGGGGAGAAAGAAATTGAGACAGATAGAAGGATTATTAGAGATCGTATTGCGTTGCTGAAAAAGGAGTTGGCCGCTATCGATAAGCAGATGGCGACTCAGAGAAGTAACCGTGGAGCTTTGATAAGGGTCGCTTTAGTTGGGTATACAAATGCTGGGAAAAGTACACTTATGACCGCCCTATCTAAAAGCGATGTATTCGCTGAGAATAAGCTGTTCGCTACCCTAGACACTACCGTAAGAAAAGTCGTGGTGGGGAATCTTCCTTTCTTGTTAAGCGATACCGTAGGGTTTATTCGCAAACTTCCTACTCAACTCATCGAGAGCTTTAAGTCTACCCTAGACGAAACTCGTGAAAGTGATTTCCTTATCCACGTAATTGACGTTAGTCACCCTCAATTTGAAGATCAACTCGCAGTTGTAGAAAGAACTTTGGCAGAAATCGGTTCTGATGATAAGCCTACACTTTTACTTTTCAATAAAATCGACCTTTTAGAGGATGCCGATCAGGAAAGTGAATTAGCTGTTAACTTTGGAAACGAGTTCGAAAGTACTGCGGAAGATCTCATATCTGGATTGAAAGAGCGCTTTGAAAAAGATGGTAGCGACGTGATTTTCCTAAGCGCGAAAAGCAAGGATGATATCACCACTTTGAGAGCTTTGCTTTACGAACGTGTGAAAGACTTGCACATAAAACGCTATCCTTACAATCAATTCCTTTACTAACTTCGTCATATGTCTATCCGCCAAGAAAAAGTAGGTTCTCTCCTTAAACAGGAACTAAGTATGATATTCCAACGTGAAGCAAACATGCATTACGAAGGACTTTTTATTACTGTAACTCAGGTACGTATGTCCCCTGACTTAGGATCTGCGAAGATATATCTGAGTTTTATGGCCGTTAAAGATGTGGAGGAAGCTCTGAAAGTGGTAAAAAAGGAATCGAATTGGACTCGTCGAACTTTAGGAGGCATCATAGGAAAGCAGGTTCGTAGAATTCCTGAACTAAATTTTTACATCGACGATAGTCTTGACTACTACGACGCTGTGGAGCAAGCTCTGAAAGGGTAAAGCTGTGCGTCTTCCATTCCGACTTGCCCGACGATACGTTTTCCAACCGAAGTCACGTAAACTCGTCCACGTAATTTCCGGAATCTCTATGTTCGTTATTGCAGCTGTGACTATGGCTATGATAGCTATCCTCTCAGCATTTAATGGGATCGAGGGATTAGTCCAAAACTTATTCGGCACACTCGATGCCGACCTCGCTGTAGTCCCCGTTTCTGGGGAGGTAATTCCGAACGAGCTAAGCGCGACAATCTCAGCTCATCCCGGAGTAGCCATCTACTCCGCCGTTATAGAAAGTGAGGCAATTATTCGAGGGAACGGGATAACTCAGATTTGTTCTGTGATAGGCGTGGACTCGAACTATGGGCAAGTTTCGAAAATCGAAGGGGCTATTGTAGAAGGGGTTTGGGGTAAATCATTCCTGAACGAGCAGTGTATATGCCTCGGATATGGAATCCGTTCAGAAATAGGAGTCAGATCTGACTCATTAGAGCCGCCGTTAATGTCATTAGGCGCTCCCATACGAGGAAAGCGACTCAGTCGTAATAAAGAGAAGGCTTTCCGAACTCTTCCCGCCCTCGCTTGCGGAACTTTTTCGATAAATGCCGACCTGGACACTCGCTACGTACTAGCGCCATTGCAGCTTACTCGTGAATTGTTCGACAGGCCTGACGAAGTTTCGAGGTTTGAGATACGTGTAGCGAAGGGCTGGACTAGCGAAATGTTGGCGACGGACAAGGAATTCCTCGAGGCTTTAGGACCCGAAGTGATGTTAAGGACTAGAGCTGAGAAGCATAAGTTTATAACCCAAACCAATCGCGCCGAAAAGTGGGCAACTTTCGTTATTCTGAGCTTCATTTTGGTCGTAGCGGCTTTCAATATCCTAGCCTCTTTAACTATGCTTCTGATCGATAAAAGAGACGATTTAGAAGTCTTTAAAGCGATGGGAATGAGAGGTCGAGATTTAGAGCGGACTTTCTCTATACAGGGACTTGCCATCAACATCATAGGTGGAGCGATAGGCGCGGTTATAGGCATCGCGCTCGTCATCGGTCAGGACTCCTATGGATGGCTCACCCTAGAGGGCTCGGTAGTTCCCTCCTACCCAGTGAAACTTGCGCTTATAGACGTCGTCGGCACCCTCGCCATCGTAATCGGAATAGGGGGTCTAGGCTCCGCAGCTATGGTAAGATTTCTAATCAGACGTATCTAAAACCTACCTATTAAAATCGTGATCTGCGAAAAGTCCTCCGATGAGATTCAGTTTCGCTCTGATCTCTTCGACCGTATCAAGCGTGACCAAATCTAATCTGTGCTTCTTGAAATCTGGAATCCCTTTGAAGTAATTCGCGTAGTGACGACGCATCTCGACTATGCCTAATCTGTCTCCTTTCCATTGTAATGAACCTTCGAAATGCATTGAGGCCGCAGCGATTCTTGCAGCCATATTTGGTGGGGCCAAATGTTCACCCGTAGCCATAAAGTGCTTGATTTCATTGAAAATCCACGGAGCTCCTATGCTTGCACGCCCTATCATAATTCCATCAATGCCGAAACGATCTCGATATTCCACAGTTTTTTCAGGGGTATCGATATCTCCATTTCCGAAAACAGGAATGTTTAAACGAGGGTTGTTTTTCGTCTCTGCAATTAAAGACCAATCCGCCTCTCCCTTATACATCTGCGCTCTTGTGCGCCCATGAATACTTATCGCAGCAATCCCTACATCTTGCAATCGTTCCGCCACCTCGACAATGTATTTTGAATTTTCGTCCCAACCTAGACGAGTTTTTACTGTGACAGGAAGCGAGCAAGTATTGACGATTTCTTTCGTCATCGCAACCATCTTAGGAATATCTTGAAGTATCCCTGCTCCTGCACCCTTACACGCGACTTTCTTTACTGGACATCCATAGTTGATGTCGATTAGGTTCGGACCGGCTTGTTCTGCGATAGCGGCGGCCTCTCTCATAGGACCGATATCTGATCCGAAAATTTGGATTCCTACCGGGCGTTCGTATTCGAAAATATCGAGCTTCATCTTACTTTTCGCAGCGTCGCGAATAAGTCCCTCAGAGCTAATAAACTCAGTGTACATAAGGTCTGCACCATACTTTTTACATACGGCACGAAAGGGCGGATCACTCACATCCTCCATCGGAGCAAGCAATAGCGGAAACTCCGCTAACTCTATGTCTGCAATTTTTACCAAACCTTACTTAAATTTTCACGAACTTGCCGCAAAATTAAGCCCTTCGCATGTTGTTCATACAAGCCGCCTTCAGGAATCTTCACCCGCTCTTGCAATTTATCTTCATTGTATGCGTAGCGCTGACCGGAATGGGGCTGTCTGTTTTCCTCGGAACCTACGTGTCTGCGGCAGTTTGCGACACAGGCGGCACTTTGCCTGAGTTACTTTCTGCCATGTCTAATTTGGATTCTGAAACTGGGATTTGCGCTAATCTTCTTCTAAATTCTTTAAACCAAATCATTGCCTTCGGCAGCGCCGGACTCGCGTACGCTCTCCTATATGGATCTGCGTCCGGAGTAGGGTTTTCTTCAAAAGGTAAATCCGAACATCTATGGAAATTCCTAGTCGGAGCAGTTATTATTACTATGGGATTCTCGCCTTTTCTCGATCTCTCTTACCGTCTAAATGAATGGTTACTCGTCGAGGGATCGACTATACATTCTATGGCTGCTGCGCTCGAAGCCGAAGCTGCGCGCATAACCGAGGCCATGCTCCAAATGGAAACCTCGAACCAGTTTATCGCAACCCTCGTAGCTGTAGCATTACTTCCTGCAATTTGCGAAGAGTGGCTATTTCGAGGAACGATACAACCCATTTTCGCTAAGTGGAGTGGAAATATACATATCGGGATTTGGATTAGCGCTGCAATATTTAGCGCGATTCATCTTCAATTTTTCGGGTTTATCCCGCGCATGCTTTTAGGTGCCGGATTCGGATATCTAGTATACGCAAGCGGTAGTTTATGGCCTGCTATACTTGGACACTTCATCAACAATGGTCTTGCTGTATTTGCCGCTTGGTGGCTAGGACCGCAGTGGATTGCGGAAGGGATGGACCCTAGCGCCGGGAGTTGGGGGATAGCCGAAGCTATTTCTACGCTCGTAGGCGCAATCGCAATAGTATTGAGCGTTCGATGGTTAAAACGCTCGAACGACGTAGAGGTGCTACCGATCTAACAAAGCCCGAGCGATGATGAGATCTTCGGGGGTCGTTAATTTCATGTTTACGGGATCGCCTGGGCAGAGAGTTATTGAATGGCCTGCCGCTTCAAAAACAGAGGCATCATCGGTAAAAGCTGGGGAATAAGGTGCTGCGAAGGCTGGTTTAAGGAGCGAGATATCGAAGCATTGAGGGGTTTGGACTGCAATAAAGTCGGAACGATTTACAGAAACAGAATCTGAACCAGATGAGGAAATTTTACGGATGCTATCCTTGAGAGGAATCGAGGGGATAGCGGATCCGTGAGTGGCAGCTGTGTCGAACGCCGTACGGATGAGGTCTATGGACGGAAAAGGTCGGACGGCATCGTGAATTGCGACAAGGCCTTCATCGGGGAGCGAGGTGAGACCGGCGAGGACGGAATGGAATCGCTCGGCGCCGCCTTTGACTAGATGGGTCGCGCCTGAAGGACCGTGATGAGATTCTAGGTTTCGAAATTCATCGAAGAGAGATTCGTGAAGGACGAGAGTAATCGGAGCATCGGGAACGGCCTGCTGAAAACGACGAAGGGTCCGCCATAAAATAGGCAGACCCTCGATCATTAAAAATTGTTTCGCAGTTTTTGTACGCATACGCGTACCCGTGCCGCCTGCTACTATTATAACGAAGCGGCTCACTGGCTTATTACTTGTTCGCTTCAGCGAAACGTCCAGCAATTGCGTTCCAGTCTACAACATTGAAGAACGCTGAGATGTAGTCTGGGCGACGGTTTTGGTAATTCAAGTAGTATGCATGCTCCCAAACATCGAGGCCCATAATAGGAGTGCAACCGCATCCAATACCAGTCATAAGTGGGTTATCCTGGTTCGCAGAAGAACAAATCTTCAACTTGTCATTTCCTTCAGAACAAAGCCAAGCCCAACCAGACCCGAAACGAGTAGCCGCAGCTTTCGAAAACTCATCTTTGAAAGCGTCGAACGATCCGAAAGAAGCGTCGATAGCAGTGGCTAGATCTCCAGAAGGAAGACCACCTCCATTAGGAGACATAGAGTTCCAGAACATTGTGTGGTTATAAAATCCACCTCCGTTATTTCGAACAGCAACGTTATCTGTATTATTCGCCATTAGATCCTCAATGCAAGAACCCTCTAGGTCTGTTCCAGCGATAGCAGCGTTAAGCTTGCTTGTGTATCCTGCGTGGTGCTTACCGTGATGGATTTCCATTGTGCGAGCATCGATATGCGGCTCAAGAGCATCGTATGCATAGGGTAGCTTTGGTAATTCGAATGCCATTTTAATTAATATTTAAAGTTTGTGAGAGGGAATCACTTTGATTCGGCTCAATCTCTGGGAGCAAATATAGTCTTCCATCGCGACTGCCGAACCTACGTTCTTCTAACAATTCATAAAGCGCTCTTTCTATGGCGTCGTCCCCCTCGTACAAGGCCCTGTAGAAGCCGTTGTCGTCCTCGACGATTCGGATGACTTGAGCGTAGAATCGATTCATTATCCTCTCTATTCCCTCTCTCCCTTCCTCTGTTGAACTTTCAGGCCAAACCATTTCCATTTCCGCCACTACCCTTTTGATAGTAGCCTTCCCTCCCTTATTTATATCCATCCAAATCTTGCTCGATTCAGATAAATTATCGGGTAATTCGTTTCGATGTAAATCTATCCATGAAAATGCCGCATCTCGGATGGCACCAGTCCAAACCAGTTCTGAAAGAACTACGTTCGATCCGGGGTTATTTATCGGAATAAAGATATCTGGAGTGATTCCTCCTCCTCCGAAGACGGGACGTCCTAATTTTGTTCGGAAAATTACGGTATCGGCGACTTTAATACTGTCCTCGAAATAGAGTTCGCCCGAGTCAAATCGATCTATCTGGTCGTGTTCGTAATTAACGTCTTTGCCGTAGGGTTTTTGAATAGCTCGACCGCTCGGAGTATAAAACCTCGCGATAGTAAGTCGTAGCGCGCCAGCACCGGGTACGTCGTACTCTTCTTGGACGAGGCCTTTTCCGAAAGATCTTCGGCCTAATATTATAGCTCGGTCGTTATCCTGCATGGCGCCAGCGAAAATCTCACTTGCAGACGCAGAATTTTCGTCGATTATTATCGCGAGAGGCCAATCTTTATACTCCCCATCGACTCTAGAAAGGTAATTTTTTCTCGCAACGGCGTTCCCTTCGGTGTAGAGGATTTCCTCGTCTTTATTGAGGAAAAGGTCTATCATATCTACGGCCGGGTTTAAGTACCCTCCTCCATTAGATCGTAAATCTATAATCAACGAATTAACACCTTCAAGCTCTATCTCGTTCATCGCTTTTTCGAACTCAATAGCTGTCGTAGCGGAAAATCGATTAATCTTTATATATCCCACCTCGTTCTCTAAAACGAAAGAGGCGACGACGCTATATATAGGAATTCTATCACGTTCAATCTCAACATTTACGTGCTCGAAAGAACCACTTCGCACTAAGCCAAGTTCGACCCGAGTACCTCGCTCCCCCTTCAACAACTTCATCACTCGCTTATTATCAAGCTTCTCCTGAGAAACTTCGACCTCACCGACCTCAACAATTCTATCTCCGTCTAGTACACCTGCCTTTTCCGACGGCCCGCCTTCTATTACCGACACCACCATTAACGAATCGTCCTTAATAATAAATTCCACCCCTATACCCTCGAAATTTCCTTCCATCGATTCCGCATTCGCGTCAATCTCTTCCTGAGTGAAATAGTAAGTGTGAGGGTCTAATTCGTTAATGATCGCATCGACAGCAACATCGACGAGCGCCTCCCTATCGACGGAATCGACGTAAAGAACTTCGATTTGGTCTAAAATGTGAGATATGCGAGAGCCCATAAACGTTTTTCGATGCGAAACATCGTCACACCCACGGCCCAACATCAACCCCGCCGCTAAAGTCAGCGCGAAAATCAACGGGCCCGTGGGACCCTTAAAAATAGACTTTTTGTCGTTTTCGCTCATCTTATTCACCAAGTAATTCGGTCAAAATAGAGGACTTTTTTAAGAAATCAATTCCATCTGTATCCTTGTACGCCACCTTATAAACGACACGCACGATGCCCGATTGTAAAATGAGCTTTGCGCAATCTCTACATGGAGAAAGCGTTATATAAAGAGTTGCCCCTTCTGCGCTATTGTTAGATTTCGCGAGCTTCGTAATGGCATTTGCTTCAGCGTGCAGAACATACCAAAACGTTTCCCCATCCTCATTCTCACACACGTTCGGAAATCCACTCGGCGAACCATTATATCCATCGGCGATAATCATCCCATCTTTTACGATAAGAGCACCTACGTTTTTCCGTGTACAATGGGACAGTTTCGCCCATTCTTCAGCCATTCTCATATAGGCATTATCGTACCTATTTTGCTTTTTCTTCACTTCCTTCATTAATGCGCAAGATAATCTACGTAGTTTCGTTTCATGCGTATCTATACAAGAACTGGTGATGATGGCACAACTGGGCTTTTCGGTGGTGCAAGAGTGAAGAAGGACGACCTAAGAATCGAGGCCTACGGCACTGTTGATGAGTTAAATGCCTTTTTAGGTAAACTTATTGAACATGAAGCTCTCGCGCCCCATTTAGATTTTTTCCGAGACATTCAATCGCAACTTTTCACTCTAGGGAGCCATTTGGCCACTATTGATCCAGAAATGAAAGCCAAACTTCCACCCTTCGATTCAAACGCAGTAACAGCTTTTGAGAAATGGATGGACCAAGTCGATGAGAACGTACCCGCTTTAAAGAACTTCTTGCTACCAGGTGGTCACCCCTCCGTTGCTGATGCCCACGTCGCGAGGGCAGTTTGTCGAAGAGCCGAACGCAGATGTGTCTCTTTAGCACAAGTTGCAGACATCGATTCCGAGCTAATAATATACCTAAATCGACTCTCAGACCTACTATTTACAACTGCCCGCCATCTTTCAAACGTTACTGGCACTGAAGAAATCGCTTGGAAGACGAGATAATCGTCTGAAAACTTGCAATTCATTGAGATTCTGTTATTTTTGCGCGCTGTAACCCTTACATAAGTAAGAAAGCAAGAATAGCAATGTATTGGACTCTCGAATTAGCCTCTTACTTAGAGGACGCACCTTGGCCCGCTTCTAAAGACGAGCTCATCGATTTCGCTATGCGTACAGGTGCTCCACTAGAAGTAGTAGAAAATCTTCAAGGTCTTCAGGACGATGGAGAAAACTACGATACGATTGAAGATATTTGGCCTGACTACCCTTCTAAGGAAGACTTCTTCTTCAACGAAGACGAGTACTAGCTAGCGCAAGTCCGCTTTAACTCAACAGTCGCCTCACCGTAGATGGACATTTCTGCTCCATCAAGACTTCCCTTCCCGCAGTTAATTCTTCTATCAACTCCTCCTCGCCGTGTTTTATGGTCAGTAGGTCTAACTCGCTTGTGAGTTTAGTCCAAAACCCATTGCCAAGTCCCTTAATAAAGCTCTTCAACTTTTCATCATCTTCATCGAAAACCAAATCGAATTGTATCGCTGAGTTCTGCATCATTCTAATATGAATTCCCGAACTATTTAAGGCGCCGAACACAGTAGAGAGGTGATCCTCTCCTACGAATGAACGATCTGACGGGCCGAGGGACAGTCGCACAACGTTAGGGCGAGAAATGTACATCGGAACGGAAGGCGTCTGTCCAGGGTAGGCACCTATGCGAGTTCGCGGCGCATCGGGATCGATAAAGCTTCGTAAATAAAGTGGGATGCCATCGTTTTGGAGTGGTTTAATCGTTCTGGGATGTATTACACTCGCACCGTAGTAGCTTAGTTCTAACGCCTCCCCATAATCGAGTTCTGTCACAGTAACAGTGTTCGAAAAAACCTTCGGGTCCGCATTAAGCATTCCAGGAACGTCCTTCCAGATTACGACCTCTTTACTTCCGATTGCACATGCAAGCAATGCCGCGGAATAGTCCGATCCCTCACGACCTAAAGTAGTAGTACTTCCATTTTTAGATCTTCCGATAAATCCCTGAGTCACGACTATTCGAGGAGATTTCGAAGACGAGCTAGAAAGTTCAGTCCTAAGCCCTAACCCCATCTTGAAAATATCACTCTCATCGACTCGAGCTTCTCTATGCCTTTCGTCTGTAGAAATTACGTCTCGAACATCGCGCCAAACAACATCGAAACTCTCCTTTCGAAGAAATTCCGCTAGAATCCTCGTACTCGCATCCTCTCCAGACGCCACTAGCGCGTCATATCGAGCATCGATATTTTCAAGTTGACTCGCTTCTTCGAGTGCTGAATAAAAAACCGAGCTTAAATCCAAACCTATCTCGAGCTCTCGAGATATTTCGTTGTGAGAGAAGATGATTTCAGAAATTTCGGTTTGGGCTTTATCAAATCCATCCGAATTTAAGATCTTAAAAATCTTCTCTAAAGCGTTAGTTGTCTTGCCCATAGCGGACACCACCACTACCGCGGGGTCAGACAAATTCGTGTGTAGAATCGTCGCCACATTCCTCACGGCAGACGAGTTTTTCACCGAGGCCCCACCAAATTTGTGGACTGAGAAATATTGTGGGTTTTGCTGATTCTTAATTTGCACAGCGCGAAGTTACCTGAAGACGGCTATTCGAACTACATTGCCGTATGGATTCATTACCGATAGTTGATATTGTTATAGGCGTAATTCTGATTTGGGGTGCTATTTCTGGCTTTCGCAAGGGGTTGATTTTATCTCTCGCTTCCTTCGTGGCTATAATAGCGGGGGCGTTAGCGGCTTATTATGGTTCAGATGCAATAGCCGCTCAGCTCGTTGGAAAAGTGGATTGGTCTCAGAAACAGATTGCTGTTGCGTCCTTTGCAATTGCCTTTATAGGGGTGGTTTTACTTGTCCACTTGCTAGCAAAAATGCTCGGTAAAATCCTTGACCTAGTGGCATTGGGATTCGTAAATAAAATTTCTGGAGCTGTTTTCGGCGCTTTGAAAAATGCACTTTTACTTACATTTTTAATCTTCGGATTAAAAGGGTTTGGTAATTGGATCCCGGAAGATCTAGATGACGATTGTGTGATTTACCCCGCAGTAGAATCGATTGCGCCTTTGATACTTCCTTATTGGGAAGACTTTAGGGAGAAAACTGACCTTGAACTCCTTAAAGAGAAAATCGAGGAAACGGTTGAAGACGCGAAGGAAAAGGTCGACGAAGTAAAGGACGAACTAAAGGACGAACTAGAGCGCTTGGAAGGCGCTGAATAATTCCTGGACTTGGGTAGTTAGGGCGTCGCGCTTAGAAAGGTAGTCATCGTCTGGCGAGAGGTCGGTATTTACACTGACGTAGAACTTGATTTTCGGCTCGGTGCCTGAAGGGCGTACCGTTATTCGAGATCCCTTTTCTGTAACGAACTGAAGAACGTTAGATTTCGGGAGGTCGATCTTAGTTACTGTCGAAGTAAGAAGGTCGTGATGTTCACTGGACTCGAAATCGAGAAGAGCGATGACTTTTTCACCAGCGATATTTTCAGGAGTCGAAGTTCTAAACCCTGTCATCATATCTGAAATTTCTACAGCGCCATCTCTACCATTCTTCACTATCGCGACTAATCCCTCTTGGTAAAGCCCGAACCGCCTATGGATTTGTTCTAATTTAGAAAGCATAGTCTCACCTGACTCTTCAAGGCTATGAGCCAGTTCCGAAAGCACACAGCACGCAGAAACCGCATCCTTATCCCTCGCCGTATCCTGAATTAGGTAGCCATAACTCTCCTCTGCCCCCACAATAAAATTCCTCTTGCCATGCTCCCTATTCCCTTCATCAGCAATAGCAGCAGCAATATGCTTAAATCCCGTCAATGTAGTCCTTACTCCTAGACCAAACCCCTTTCCTATTTCTGCCAAAAGCGGCGATGTCACCACAGTAGTTGCAATAAAGTCCGAAGAGTCATAAGCTCCCCCTCCCAATCGGCCAGCACTAAGTACGTAATCAAAAAGCAAAGCTCCAGTTTCATTTCCGTTCAGAAGTTGAAACCCTCCTTCGCCATTCGGTACGGCAAGACCTACTCGATCCGCGTCTGGATCTGTTCCCATAACAAGCAACGCTCCCTCTTTCTCTCCCAGCGAAATCGCTTCTGCAAGAGCTTGCCCTTCTTCTGGATTGGGGCTTGTTACAGTGGGGAAATTCCCATCCGGGGCGGATTGAGATTCAACTTCGTGCACGTTTGTAAACCCGAACTTTCTAAGGGCTGGCGGGACACTTACCGATCCCGTCCCATGAAGTCCTGTGAAAACCAAACACGCCCGTGATCCGTTATTTGCAAGTGACTCCGATCGTCTCAACTTTAAAATAGCGTCCCTATAGCCCTCGTCCATTTCACTCCCCAAATACGTAATCAATTCCTCCGATTCGATTTCAACTCCCGACATCTTTACCTCAGATATGGAATTTATTTTCCTTACCTCCGAGATTATTCCGGTATCGTGGGGAGCTACGATTTGGCCTCCATCATCCCAATAAACCTTGTAACCATTGTATTCCGGCGGGTTATGCGACGCCGTAATCACGATGCCGGCGATACAACCGAGTTCACGCACGGTGTACGAAAGCTGGGGCGTAGGCCTCAACTCCGGATAGAGTAGCGCTTCAATTCCATTCCCAGCGAGCACACGAGCCGTAACCTCCGCTAACTCAACGCTTTGATGACGACAATCATACGCAATCGCTACTTTATTTGTCCCGACGTTTGCAGAATTCACAAAATCTCCAACCTGACTTTTGATGTAATTCACGAGACCTTGAGTCGCCTGAGCAATTACCGCTTCATTAATTCTGTTCGTTCCCGGGCCGCAAATCCCCCGCATCCCGCCTGTCCCGAACTCCATGTCCTTATGGAACGCCTCCATCAAAACCTCGCGTGCATCTTCTTCCAGCCACGTCCGCACTATCTCCCTCGTTTTCCTGTCATGAGGCTCTTTAGTCCAAACCTCTGCTCTCCTTTTCACCCTCTCATATTCACTATCTACACACATCTTCAATGACTCTTTCCAATTTCTTTTCTCAAGACCTAACAACTCCCTCAATTTTTCACCTCCCAAATGAGAATTAGACGGCCTTTTCGCACGAGTCGGGTATTCCGCAGAAGTAATTCCCACTACTTCAACATCCATCTTCAACTCCTCGAAAATCCTACGAGCAAACGATGCCCAGCACGTCACCCCATCATCGCTAAAGTGATAAATCCCACTGTCTATATCCCCAAACGAGTTCACCCAGGCATAAATCGCCTCTGAAAGTGAACCAGTATATGTCGGAGTTCCCCTTTGGTCATAAACAATCTTAACTTTATTCCTCTCACCTCCTAACCGCACCATCGTAGTGTAGAAATTCCTCCCAACATTATCGTAAAGCCATCCAGTTCGAACGATACAATATCGCCCTCTCCCTCCATTCATAGCCGCTTCAATTGCTCGCTCCCCAGCCTCCTTCGACTCCCCGTAAACCCCAAGCGGCTCCACCTTATCACTCGCCTCATACGGCTTTTCCTCAGTCCCCCCATCCTCTCCGTTGAAGACGTAATCTGTACTGATATGCAGTAACCCCACGTCCCTTTTTGCACAAGCCTCAGCAATTAACCCCGGCGCCACAGCATTTACGCTCCACGCTGCCTTTACGTCCTCCTCTGCATTATCGACCGCTGTATATGCCGCTGCGTTAATTACGACATCGGGACTCTCAAGATCGAGCACCCGCCCAATCTCCGATAAGTCCGTAACATCCAAATCCTTCCTAGCATAACCCACGAACTGAATCTCGTGACTCCCTTCGAATCGCCTAATGAGGCAACTACCTAATTGCCCTTTTGCTCCAAATACTAATGCTTTTTTCACTCTACGAATCTACAACGAACCGTATATTTGTTTTAAACAATAATCATTTTGGCACGCCACTTGCATTGGTAGACTTAATAAATACAATATTCAGATGAAAAAAATATCATTTTTACTGCTCTCTATATTCTTACTATCATTGACCTCTGTTGCCCAAACAACTAGCGACAACTCTGATTCTAAGAAGAATAAGAAAAGCAAAAACGACAAAGAGGTAACTCGCATTTTCACTTTCAGTGCAATGTCTGATATTCATAACGAGGGCAATTTTGACGTTGTCTTTGACAGCCCTCAGCTCGGTTTTGACTTTAGCTACATCAAACAAGTAAAAGGAAAAATGTTTTCAAGAGGGTTTAGTCTCGGATGGCAGCCAATTGATACAACAAATGATTCTATTAATATTGGAGGTTTTCCTGGCACTCTTAAAGCTACAAACCAAATGGTGCACGCACATTATACTTTACGCCTAGCTGTTTTTAGAAACAGTGGTATTCAACCTTATGTAGAAGGAATCGTAGGAGCAAAAGGTGCTGCTATAACTTCGTCATACAACTACGCCATGAGTGAACAGGACGCCGTAAATGAAATCCCATATTTCGCAGCTACATGGAATTACGGATACGCAGCTGGGATTAGATTAAGAGCTACCGACTTTATATATGTTGATGTGCGCTATGCTCGTATTCAATCTGGGGATTTAAAACGCATCATTAACATGTCGATAGACGAGATGGGTGAGGTGGATTACGAAACTGATATATGGAAAGTTCCTGTCGGATATCTGCGAGCCGGACTTACTTTTTCTTTCTAGACAGATCGCATCGCGTCAACCGGGGGCATTCTCGCGGCAGATAAAGCCGGGGCGATTCCCGCTACTAGTCCAGACACAACGGCAATGCTCATTGCCATTCCTACTCGGCCCATTGATATTGTAAGCGTCATTCCTATGTCGGAGATATTTACAATAAACATCATAAATTCTATTGCAATAAGAGCTAATATCGCTCCGAAAACGCACAGAACTATGGCTTCGAAAAGGAACTGAATGAGAATAAAAGAGGACTTCGCGCCAAGTGCTTTTTGTATCCCTATAATCTTCGTTCGTTCTCTTACCGACACAAACATGATGTTAGCGATACTGAAACATCCCACGAGGATGGCGAAAATCGCAATGAACCAACCGCCTAATTCCACTTGGGTGAAAATTGAGGAAATGAGGCCGGTAAGCATATCGACTTGGTTTATAGAAAAATCATTCACATTACCTGGACGAACCCGACGCACACTCCGCAACTGTTGAATAATCTCATCCTTCAAAACCTCCATCTCCACACCTTTCCTAGCTTTAACCATTATTGAAGCGCCAGTTGTTTTGTGTACATCAAAAATGCGAGGAGCGAAAGTCGCAGGGACCATTACGAACTCATCGAATCCACTTGACACAATAGATGCCCCTTGATGTACGAAAGTGCCTATAATTTCTAGTTTTTGGCCTTTAATCTTAATTTTTCTGCCCAAAACCTTCTCCGTTCCGAAAAGATTCATCGCTATCTCATAACCGATTATTGCTACAGGTCTACCCGAGGAGCTTTCTGATCCGTTAAAAAATCTTCCAGAAGCAAAATCTAAGCTTATTACAGCAGGGTAACTATGTGAAACAGCGGCAACAGGAACGTTTGGATATGAATTATCACCGGATTCTACATTGTACATATCCTTCATTTGGAATGCAACATCTGAAGCTTGAGTAAGCCTATCCGCAAGCTCCTCAGAATCGCGAAGTGACGGCTCCCTCCTCTGAACATATTTCCACCAAGGATATTCATCACCTATACTCCATGGCCATTTACTTACGAACAGTACATCGTCGTCTAACATGCTGAAGGAATCCATTAAATCTTCCTCCATAGAGTCCACTACCGCGAAGATTGCACTGATCACGAAAATCCCCACCATTACGCCTAAAAGCGAAAGGAAAGTTCTGAGTTTATTGACCACTATCGCGCTCCATGCGAAGGATAAACTTTCTCGTAATAATCGTAGCCACATCATGCCTTCAAATCTACACCTTGAGTTAACTTCGCCCACTCGAATCAATTCAATATTTTTCATGTCTAAGCCTCGTAAATTACGCTCAGCCCTAATTTCTGTTTTTAACAAAGAGGGACTTGCTCCAATTGTACAAGAATTACAGCGACTAGGAGTCACTATTTACTCAACTGGGGGAACTCAGAAGACTATTGAGGATCTCGGTTGTGAAGTTGTGCCGGTAGAAACTCTAACCGATTATCCGTCCATCTTAGGTGGTCGAGTAAAGACTCTTCATCCCAAAGTTTTTGGCGGAATTTTGTCTCGTAGAGATAATGAAGGTGATAAAGCCCAAATGTCAGAGTACGCTATCCCTACTATCGATCTCGTCATAGTAGATTTATACCCTTTCGAGGAAACAGTAGCAAGTGGAGCAGATGCAGATGCAATTATCGAAAAGATCGACATCGGCGGAATCGCTCTTATTCGTGGAGCTGCGAAAAACTTCAATGACGTAGTAATAGTTCCTAGCATGAACGATTACGGTACTCTATTGGAAATTCTTAAAGAAAACGATGGAGAAACCTCTTTAGAAGAACGCCGTGCATTAGCCGCGCGCGCCTTCCGTACAAGCTCTCATTACGATACGATGATTCAGCAGTACATGATGGGAACTGTCGAGGGTTCTGACGCGATTGACACTCTAAACTTGAGCGTGTCTGAAGCGAAAACTCTTCGTTACGGTGAGAATCCACACCAAAACGGTAGATTCTTCGGAGGACTTGACGGCATTCTGAAACAACTTCACGGCAAGGAGCTTTCTTACAACAACCTACTCGATGTTGATGCGGCAGTGAGCTTAATGGAGGAGTTTAAAAATGACTCTCCTACATTCGCTATTATGAAGCACAATAACGCTTGTGGACTTGCTTCTCGTGACACTTTAGCGGAAGCATATGCTAGAGCTTTAGAGGGCGATCCTGTTAGTGCTTTCGGAGGAGTTCTTATCGCAAACCGTAATATCGACCTAGCTACTGCGGAACAAATCCACTCTCTATTCTGCGAAGTAGTTATCGCTCCAAAATTTGATTCTGACGCTCTTGAAGTCCTAAAAGGCAAAAAGAATAGAATTCTGCTTGAGCGCCAAGACGTCACACTTCCTACCACGACAGTTAGAACTGCTTTGAACGGATTTCTCGTTCAAGACAGAGATAATGAAATCGAAAAAGCAGAAGATCTTACTTGCGTGACAAACGCTACTTCTGACGAAAGTGCAATTGCTGATTTGCTATTCGCGATGAAGCTTGCAAAGCACACGAAATCGAACACTATCGTTTTCGCTAAAGACGGTCAGCTTTTAGCTTCAGGTACAGGCCAAACCTCTCGTGTTGACGCTCTTAAACAAGCTGTCGAAAAAGCAAACGGCCTAGGGCTTTCACTTAAAGGGTCATCTATGGCATCCGACGCTTTCTTCCCGTTCCCTGATTGCGTAGCTCTAGCTGCTGAAGCCGGGATTAAGCACGTAATTCAACCAGGCGGATCTATAAACGATCACAAAAGCATCGACGCATGTAACGAGTTAGGACTTGCAATGCACACTACAGGTGTAAGACATTTCAGACATTAATTATATTAACAACCAACTAACACCGAAACTCAACCTTTTCAACCTATTTCAAAACTTATTCACTAAGTGGAATTTAAGCGTCATAATAAGAGGAATTGAGAGCCCTTGCATGTAGCTTTGGGTATGGGCTTGTTTAATTTCTTCGTGCAGGATATCGCAATTGATTTAGGTACTGCAAACACTATTATTTACTACCAAGACAAGGTGGTCGTCGACCAGCCTTCTATCGTAGCTAAAGACATTAAAACCGGACGTGTTGTAGCGATAGGTCGTCGTGCACAACAGATGCACGGTAAAACGCATAAGAATATCGAAACGATCAGACCATTGAGAGATGGAGTTATCGCCGATTTCGAATCTGCCGAGCAGATGATTAAGGGGATGATTCGAATGATCAACGAAAATAAAAAATCGTGGTTCACTCCTTCTCACAGAATGGTAATCTGCATTCCTTCTGGAATTACTGACGTTGAAAAACGAGCAGTAAAGGATTCAGCTGAGCACGCAGGTGGAAAAGACGTATACCTCATCCACGAACCGATGGCCGCTGCGATAGGAATAGGGATTGACGTTGAAGAGCCGATGGGGAATATGATTGTGGATATAGGAGGTGGAACTTCGGAAATCGCTGTAATTGCTTTAGGTGGAATCGTAACTGACACGAACATCAGAATTGCTGGGGATGAGTTCACTCGAGACATCGAGAATTATATGCGCAGCCAGCATAATATTCTAATCGGTGAAAGAACTGCTGAGCAAGTGAAAATCAATGTTGGTTCTGCTTTATCTGAGCTAGATAATGCGCCTGATGATTATTCTGTTCTAGGTCGTGATTTGATGAGCGGTCATCCTAAGGAGGTTATCGTAACTTATTCTGAAATCGCTGGGGCTTTAGATAAGAGCATCACTAAAATTGAGGACGCTATTCACACTGCTTTAAACCAAACCCCGCCTGAGCTAAGCGCCGACATTTTCAGAACTGGTATTTACTTAGCTGGAGGCGGAGCATTGCTTCGAGGTTTGGACAAAAGGATATCCTTAAGAACTAAACTCCCTGTACACATTGCGGATGACCCTCTCCACGCTGTAGCTAAAGGGACTGCAATTGCTCTTAAGAACATTGATAGATTTCCATTCCTAATGAGGAATTAAGAGGCGAGTTAATCTCCATCTCTAGTGCGTACGCTAATACAACTTCTTACTCGAAATCACCGATTGGTGCTATTCATAGTACTTGAGATTATTGCACTTAATTGGATCGCTTCCACCCACGCTCACCCTAGAGGGAAATTAGCATCTGTGGGAATGAGTTTTGCTTCTCGCTGGACCGATGTTGTGGGGCGAATTACACATTTTCAGTATCTCGAGAAAATCAATGTCGCCCTTTTGATGGAGAATGCTAGACTTCGCACTGAAAACTTAAATCTGCACGAACCTCGAAACGATATCTCGAATGACTCGAATGACTCAAATAATAGAAAGTCTTACATAGATAATTCAGGAGAGAATTGGCAAAGCATTCCAGCTGAAATAATTCGGTATACAAAATATTCGAAAAACAATATTCTTGTTGCGAATAGGGGTTTATCGTCGGGTATTATTCCCGGAATGGGGATGTTAGACAACGGCAACATAGCGGGCTTAGTGACTGAAGTGACTGAACATCAATCCCTCATCATACCTGTCATACACTTGGGGACTCAATGGAGTGCGCGATTAGGAGAAGAGGGAGCGGTGGGGATTATGGTTTGGGATGGAGAAGAAATAGGGTTTGCAACTTTGCAAGACATCCCTCTTTCAGAACTCATCTTACCGGGAGACCCCGTGATTACCTCAGGATTCCAAGGGACATTCCCGGCGGGGATAGCCGTGGGGAAGGTGGAAGAAGTGGTGGTGACGCACGCAGATAAATTTCAATCTATCAAGGTCAAATTAGGGGCCGATTTTAATAGAATTCATTACGTGGAGTTTTTGAGAAACACCTCGGCTATTGAGATTGACTCATTAATTAGTTCTGCATCAACAAAAACCTCATTATGAATCCCATAATAAGATCCATAGGAATTCTAGTTATTACTTGGTTATTACAAGTAGTTCTATTCCGGTTTGGCGTTTTTTATGGGGGTTGGATGGTGATTTGTTTTAATATCTACGGCTTGATTCTATTGCCTGTAGACCTTCACAAAACCATGTACTTAATCATCGGAGCTATGATGGGATTGTTTATGGATATCGTCCTTCTCACTGGCGGTCTTCACATGGCAGCCGGAGCTTTTACAGGGTTTATAATACCCTTTCTAACGAAGATTTTAGCTCCAAGAGATGGCTTTGCTCGGGAACAATCCATAAGTGTACTTCAAGTGGGTTGGAGTAGGTTTCTCACCCTCAGTTTTCTAATCACATTCTTTTACATGTTCGCGCTTTTTGCTGTGGAGGGAGGCCGATGGGGATTGATCTCAGGTGCAATAGGAAAGGCATTCCTATCTAGTGGACTGAATCTTGTTTTATTCGCTATAACTCAAGGTCTTTTTGGGGCCAAACCCAAATCTAAAGGCCCACAAATTAGCGCTTATCCTTGGTCATGAGTAGGTCGGGATTACAAGATAGAAGCGTAGTTTTCGGTGCTATCGTTGTTGTAATAGCTATTATTTTTATTGCTCGACTCACACATCTTCAACTCATTAGTTCTGACTGGTCAAACTATGCGGGACAGTTGACAGAGGAAAGGGAGACTTTAGATCCGATGAGGGGTCAGTTCTTAGATAGAAACGGTGAGCTTATTGTAACGAACATCGCTAGCTACGACTTGCTTATAACGCCTCGCAAAGCAAAAGATCTTGACACGACAGCTTTAGCAGTGTTATTGGGACTTGAGATCGAAGAACTCACTCGAAGGCTAGATAAAGCGGCTGCTTATTCTCGGTACGTGCCTTCTGTTTTAGAGAAACAACTTAGCGCGAGGGAGTATGCGAAAATCTCGAAGGGGTTAATGAAATTTCCAGGGATTCGATCTCGAACTAGGTCTATTCGTTCTAACGTGGCGGGAGTAGCTGGACACCTCCTGGGCGAATATCGAGAAGTTGACCGAAAGGATATGAAGGACGATGCCTTTTATCATTTGGGGGATTATAAAGGTAAGTCCGGGCTTGAAGCTAAATTCGAAAAGGATCTTCGAGGTCGAACAGGTGCTCGATTTCACATAGTGGATGTGAGAAATAACGTGCAGCAGACATTAAGTGAACTCGACACGATGCCGATACCGGGCGAGGATGTCACTCTGACTATAGATTTAGAATTGCAGAAGTACGCCGAGAAATTATTAAGAGGGAAGCGAGGAAGCGTAGTCGCTATTGAGCCAGAAACAGGTGAAATCCTAGCCATGGTTTCCTCTCCTTTTTATTCAGGAAATAGCTTGACGGGAAAGCGACGAGGTGCTGTTTATGATAGTCTTCGTAGACATTCGTGGAAACCACTTTACAATAGAGCGTTGAGGGGTACGTATAGGCCGGGTTCGATTTTTAAAATGGTTCAGGGCTTAATCGCTTTGGACGAAGGGGTCATTTCCACATCGACAGTTATCGAATGCAACCGTTCTATTATCGGTTGCCACGGTCCCCACTATGCAGACGACCTTACTAATGCAATTACACACTCATGTAATCCCTATTTCTACGAGGTAATGAGACGGGTAGTTCAAAGGGGAAGAAGTGAAAACAAACTTGAAGACGCCTCATTAGGACTGACGCATTGGAATACGAGGATAAAAGAATTCGGGTTTGGGACAAACCTCGGAGGACACATTCCCGGCACACGTGCGGGTTCTATCCCAAATTCTGAATATTACGATGGGATTTATGGGAAAAATCACTGGGGATATTCTACGATTTTTTCGATTTCAATTGGAGAGGGGGAACTTCTGACGACACCCCTTCAGATTGCAAATCTTGCTGCTATTATTGCGAATAGAGGATATTTTCTAGAGCCACATCCAGTAAGAGATGTCGGAGGTTTGGGTAAGCCGGAGGGTCTAGATTCGATACACTACATGAGTGTACCATCCCTATATTTCGACCCCGTAGTGAATGCTATGCAAAACGTAATAGAGGGTCAACACGGAACCGGCTCGCGCGCGAAAGTTGAAGGAATTACTATTTGCGGTAAAACCGGAACCGTCCAAAACCGTGACCTTGAAGATCACAGTGTTTTTATGGCATTTGCTCCTAGAGACAATCCCGAAATCGCTTTAAGCGTGTATGTAGAATATGCAGGCTCGGGGGGGGCTTGGGCCGCACCTATTGCAGGTTTGCTAATCGAAAAGTATCTCAACGACACCATTACTAACGTTGCTAGGGAGGAGCGTATTATAAATTTCCAGCATGAATAGTAGGAAATCTTCAATACTCAAAAACTTAGATTGGACGACCTTATCTATAGTAGCATTAATGATGTTTTTCGGATGGATAAATATCATTAGCGCAACTTCTAATGTTGAATTAGCCGAGTGGCTCGATTGGAGTGGCAAAGGCGGAAAGCAATTAATGTGGATCTTTATTTGTTCGGGTTTGGCATATCTCATCCTTAATATAGAAAGTGATTTCTTTATTAGAACGTCCGTTCTACAATACGTCCTCACGTTAATTCTCCTTGTTGCTGTACTTATTATCGGGAAGAAAATTGGCGGTGCTAGGTCTTGGTTTGCACTGGGAAGTTTCAGCCTACAGCCGAGTGAATTTGCGAAACCCACCACTGCATTAATACTCGCATGGTATCTATCTCGAGACTCCACAAAATGGAGGAGCCTCAAAGTCCGAGTTCTCTCCTTTCTCATTATCGGTCTCCCAGCCTTACTTATACTACTACAACCCGACGCCGGAACGGTTATCGTTTTCGCCGGCTTCATTTTCGTTTTCTATCGAGAGGGGCTTAGTGGTAACGTTCTCATCGTAGGATTCGCGAGTCTCCTCATAGCAATTACGACCATACTGATAGGAGTCACTTCCGTTCACTACCCCTACATAGGGCAAGAATCCGGTATAGGAATTTTCTGGATCTTGTGGGTGATTGTAGGGACTGGAGCAATTTATCTTTTCCGGGAGCTTACCGTTCCTAGAAAGAGACCATACCTAACTCGCTGGGGAATTGCGAGTGTTGTTTTCGGATTATTCATTTCTATAGGGCTTCATATGGGAATGGAGAATGTCCTTAAGTCACACCAAAGAGAACGGATTCATGTCCTCTTCGGCATTGACGTAAACAATCCAGACGCCGACTATAATATTAGACACGCTAAGGCGGCTATCGGGAGTGGAGGATTCACCGGGAAAGGTTGGATGCATGGACCTATGACTGCATACAGCTTCGTGCCTGAACAAGAAACCGACTTTATTTTCTGTACCGTAGGCGAAGAGTGGGGCTTCTTAGGTAGTTCGATTGTAGTTCTTCTGTTCACATTCCTCATCCTGCGCATAATTTTTATCGGAGAGCGGCAAAGATCCAAATTCACTCGAATTTACGCGTATGGAGTCGCGAGCATTCTGTTCATGCATTTGCTTGTAAACATAGGAATGGTGCTCGGACTTGCCCCGGTCATCGGAATTCCACTCCCCTTTTTCAGTTACGGAGGTTCATCATTGCTGGGATTCACTTTCTTAATTGCTGTGCTTCTCAAGCTTGATAGTGAACGATTTAGCATATTGAGGTAGGTTTTAATAGGCCAAAAACTTCTATTCGTCGAACTTTTTCGGTAATTCATTTTGATTTTCGAAATAATTGTATCATATTTGTATTATGCTTACTGCACTAAATACATGTTGCTGTTGTTGTCCACCAAAAGGAGGCAACCCTGACATGTGTGCGTGATAGCTAATTAAAATATAGACACGTAACCTTAAGGAGCCTCTGAACGTATCAGAGGCTCCTTTTTTATGCAATAAAATGACAGCTCCAGTATTAGACCCACGATTACAAGCTCTTGAGGAACTCAGGTGGCACGTAGGAAACAGCCCATTGCACGCAATGTTGAGGCTCTCGCCTAAACCTGGCGTAGAGATTCATGCGAAATTGGAATGGCAACAATTCGGCGGAAGTGTAAAAGCTAGACCGGCATTCAACATTATTCACAATGCAGTAGTTTCAGGTGCATTAAAAGGAAAACGACTACTCGATGCTTCATCTGGAAATACTGGAATAGCATATGCGATATTTGCTGCTGCTGCCGGAATTCCTATTACACTATGTGTCCCTGAAAATGCATCTAAGGAAAGGAAGCACATTCTTCGCGCGTTAGGCGTTGATCTTCGTTTGACTAGCCCGTTCGAAGGAACAGACGGAGCTCAAGCTGAGGCAAGAGAACTTGTACGCAAGGAGCCTAACAAATTTTGTTACGTTGATCAATACGGAAACGAAGCTAATTGGAAGGCACATTATTATGGGACGGGGCTTGAGGTTTGGCATGAAACTGCTGGAAGAATAACACACTTCATCGCTGGGCTAGGGACTACAGGAACATTTATGGGCACTGGAAGAAGGTTGAAAGAATTGAATCCTGCGATAAGATTGATCGCCTTGCAGCCTGAAACAGCTCTACATGGGTTAGAGGGTTGGAAGCACCTGGAAACTGCAAGAGTACCCGAGATTTATGACCCAGGCGTCCCTGACGAGATGAGATTCGTAACTACTGAAGAGAGCTATCATATGATGAGAAGAGCCGCTAGAGAAGAAGGGTTAATTTTAAGCCCATCTGCTGGTGCAAACCTTGCTGGTGCATTAGCTTTAGCAGAAGAAATAGAGGAGGGAGTTATTGTAACAATACTCGCTGACGATGCTACTAAGTACAGTGAAGTAATTGCGAAAGTCTTATAATTAATAGAAAATGAACGATCAATTTTTACCTCTCAATGTTGCTGAATCGGCGATGACGGAAATGAGAAACCATGGAGAGGAGGCCTTCCCTAACGAGTGTTGTGGCTTTTTCTATGGCGAAGAAACAGACGGAGAACGAATCGTTACACTAGCGAAACGCATAGAAAATGTGAAGGAAGGCGATCAAAGACGTCGCTTCGAAATTTCGGGGAAAGACTATCTCGCGGCAGAGCGATTTGCGGCCCGCGAAGGACTATCTCTTTTAGGAATCTATCACAGTCACCCCGTTCATCCAGCAATCCCAAGCGAGCACGATCTCGCAGTAGCTATGCCTTGGTTCAGTTACATTATTGTAAGTGTCGAGCCTTCGGGTGTAGACCACGTCAGGTCTTGGCAATTAACGCCCGAAAGGGAGTTCGATGAAGAGCGATTAGTGGTGAACTAAAAACAGAATTAAACAAAGAACTTAGAACTATAATAAATCATTCAAAATGGCAACTCTCATAATCCCAACACCCTTACGAAAATTTACCGGAGGGGAGTCTATCTATACAGCTTCAGCATCGACAGTTAAAGAACTTCTCGTAGCGCTATACACATCTCATGATGGTATTAAAAAGCACCTCTTCGATGATGAAGGCGAGCTGCGAAGCTTTATCCGAGTCTATCTCGGCGACGAAGACATTAATGAGCTGGAAGGAGTCGACACGAAACTCGAGGACAGAGATGAAGTAAGTATCATTCCTGCTATTGCTGGAGGATCTAAATAATTAACGACATGTCACATCAAGATATCACATTTTCGAAAGAGGAATTAGAGCGTTATAGCCGTCACCTCATTATTCCGGAGTTTAATATAGAAGGTCAACGAAAACTCAAAGCCTCGAGCGTACTTGTAATAGGCTCTGGTGGACTAGGAAGTCCTCTACTTTTATATTTGGCTGCTGCTGGAGTTGGAAGGATAGGAATCGTCGATTTCGATACCGTTGATGCGTCTAATCTGCAAAGACAGGTCCTGTTCGGAGTAGAAGACGTAGGAGTATCTAAAGCTGTGGCGGCTGAGAAGCGTCTCGCCTCGTTAAATCCGCATATCACTATCGAGGTTCACGACACTATGTTTACTGTGGACAATGCTCGTGAGCTTGTGAAACAATACGACGTTGTAGCAGATGGTACAGATAATTTCCCTACTCGCTACCTAGTAAACGATACCTGTGTACTTGAAGATAAGGTAAATGTATATGCTAGTATTTTCAGATTTGAAGGTCAAGCATCTGTCTTCAATGAGCTGCTCGCGGATGGAACTAGAGGTCCTAACTACAGAGACCTTTTCCCTTCTCCTCCACCTCCGGGGCTTGTCCCAAGTTGTGCAGAAGGTGGCGTAATCGGAGTACTTCCTGGAATCTTAGGGTCCATCCAAGCTCTAGAAGTTCTAAAAGTAATTTCAGGCGTGGGTGATACATTGAGCGGAAGGCTTTTCCTCTTCGATGCTACTGCTTTTTCTACTCGAATATTAAAGATTAGAAAGAATAAAAATAATCCTCTTAACGGAGAGAATCCAACCCAAACCGAGCTTATCAATTACGATCAGTTCTGTGGAATAGGAGTCCCTTCCGAACAACTCAGAGAGGTGGAAGAAATTACTGTACTCGATTACGACCAGTGGAGAAAAGACGGGAGGGAGCACGTGCTCATCGATGTGAGAGAGCCATACGAGTACGGCATTGCAGAAATGGGAGGTACGCTGATTCCTCTCGCAACAGTTCTCGAGAGCACAGATAGAATCCCTAAGGATATTCCTGTTGTGGTGCAGTGTAGATCTGGCTCCAGAAGCGCAACTGCTATTCGCGAACTCGAAGACACGCACGGATACACGAATCTAATAAACTTAAAAGGAGGAATCCTTGAATGGCAAGAGGCTGTACAGCCTATGCTTGCCCGATATTAAATGAAACAGATAGGTGAATAAAAAGGAGTTGAAATCCCGTGATTCAACAATTAAAGCCCGAGGAGAACTTCCTCGGGTTTTTTTCCGCCAAATATCAACCTCTCTGGATTCTCCAACATTTCCTTTATCATGTATAAGAAGCTCACGCTTTCTTTTCCATCGACTATCCTGTGGTCATAACTAAGGGCTACGAACATGATAGGTCTGATTTCAACTTTCCCATTCACGGCAACTGGTCGCTCCACGATGTTGTGCATCCCAAGGATAGCACTTTGTGGAGGATTTATAATCGGAGTTGAAAGCATAGAGCCGAAAACTCCACCGTTAGTGATGGTGAATGTTCCTCCCTGCATCTCATCAATAGTAAGATCTCCATCACGTGCGCGAATAGCAAGACGTTTTATCTCTCCCTCTATCTCAGCTAGAGACATCATCTCCGCATTGCGAACCACAGGAACCATCAGTCCTTTAGGAGAACTAACAGCTATACAGATATCGGCATAATCGTGGAAGATTGCATCCTTCCCATCAATCATAGCGTTTACACCTGGATACTCAGCAAGAGCGATTGTTACAGCCTTCGTAAAGAAGCCCATAAAACCGAGCCCTACACCTTTTTCATCTTTAAACTTCTGCTTGTACTTCTTACGAAGATCCATAATAGGCTTCATATCCACTTCGTTAAAAGTGGTGAGCATTGCAGTGTCGTTCTTTACTCCCACAAGACGGTCTGCTACTTTTCTTCGTAGCATAGACATACGCTCACGACGCACTTCTCTACCTCCTGTAAAACCTCCTTTTGCCGCTACAGAAGAAGGATCAAACCCGGCTGCCATAGCTGAAATAACATCTTGCTTAAGCACTCTTCCACCACGTCCAGAGCCTTTAAGCGCTCCTTGCCTAATTCCTTTATCCGCCATGATTTTCTTTGCAGCTGGAGAAGAATGGCCTTCAGCGTAGCTACCTGTCGAAGCAACAGGAGCCTGAACTGAAGATGGTACTGGTTCAGCAACCGGAGCTGGGGCTGGGTCGGCTTTCTCAACAATAACCGGCGCTACAGCAGAGGACTCGGGTGCAGGTGCTCCAGCTGGTCTTTCAGCGTCCGTATCGATAGTGCAACAAACATCTCCTACAGGAACGACATCGCCTTCCTCTACTTTCAGAGTGATGATTCCAGCCATTTCAGCAGGTAATTCTAAAGTGGCCTTGTCCGAATCTACTTCGGCAATAGCTTGGTCTTTCTCGACGTAATCTCCGTCGCTGACTAACCAAGCGGCTATTTCCACTTCTGATATGCTTTCTCCCGGTGAGGGAACTTTCATTTCAAGTATCGGCATAATTAATAGTTATTTGGTCGCGTATTCTAGAACGGCATCGATGATGGCGTCATGTCTACGTGCGTAGATAAGAGATGATCCTGAAGCAGTCGTTCCGCTAGCAGGTCTAGTGATTGCTTTTTCCAAGTCACCCTTGTAGTGCATTGAAATAAATGGCCATGCTCCCATGTTTCTTGGCTCTTCTTGAAGCCAAACCACTTTTGATTTCTTTCCGTAACGATTCACTATTAAGTCAATCGCCGTTTCCGGTAAGGGATGAAGTTGCTCAACACGCACTAAGGCAATGTTCTGAGTTTTTGCAGAATCCCGCTCTTCAAATTTCTCGAGTACATCGTAATAGATCTTCCCTGAGCATAGCATGATTGTGTCGACTTTCTTAGCAGAAGCGGGTTTCGCCATGCGAGGATCGTCAATTACTTCGTGGAATTTTCCTTTAGCGAGATCGCTCACTGTTGAGACCGCTTTCGGGTAGCGAAGTAGTTTTTTCGGAGTGAATGCCACTAGAGGTTTACGGAAAGGTCGAACGACCTGACGACGTAAGAGGTGAAACATTTGAGCTGGAGTCGTACAGTTAGCGATAATAATATTTTCTCCCGAACCCAGGGTGAGGAATCTTTCAAGACGGCCTGAACTATGCTCTGACCCCATGCCTTCATAACCGTGTGGTAATAGAAGAGTAAGACCATTCATAGTACGCCATTTATCCTCTGTCGCGCTTAAGAACTGATCCCAAATGATTTGGGCTCCATTATTGAAATCTCCAAATTGAGCTTCCCAAATCGTAAGTCCATTAGGACGAGCGAAAGCGTACCCGAAATCGAATCCAGAGACTGCGTACTCAGAGAGTAACGAATTGTAGATGCTAAGTTCTGCTTGACCTTTCTTAAGGTTGTTTAAAGGAATTATCACCTCTTCGTTTTCCTCGGTCTTTAGGACGGCATGACGATGAGAGAAAGTTCCTCTTTCAACATCTTGCCCGCTAATTCTCACGGGATGCCCCTCGACAAGAAGAGATCCGTAAGCCAGAAGTTCAGCCATACCCCAATCTAAACGATTAGAGTCGAGCATTTTGCGTCTATCATTAAGGAGTTTCACTACTTTTCTAAAGAACTTCTTCCCTTTTGGAGGGGTGCTAATAGAGATCCCTATTTCCATCAATTTCTTCTCCGGAAACTTAGTATTTGGAGACGTTGTGAGTTCATCGTGAGTAGCTGTGCGATAGTCTTTCCAAATCTCAGATAAGAAATCCTCTACTTGGTTCGTGGCCTTCTGTTTTGCGATGGCGAGACCGTCTTCCATTTGGTCTATTTGAGACTGCCTTAAAGTTGCGCCTTCCTCAGCGGATAAGGTGCCCGAAGAAATGAGCTGAGCCAGATAAATCTCATAAGGAGATGGGTGGGCTGCTATGGCTTTATAGAGTTTCGGCTGGGTGAATTTAGGCTCATCACCTTCGTTATGACCGTACTTTCTGTAACCTAACAAGTCGATGAAAACGTCACGATGGAAAGTCTGGCGATACTTCAATGCAATCCTCATAACCTGAACTACGGCCTCAGGATCGTCAGCATTGACGTGGAATATGAGGCTTTGAGTAACCTTTCCTACGTCTGTACAGTAAGTTGAGGTTCTCGCATCGAGGTAGTTCGTGGTAAAACCGATTTGGTTATTTACTACGATATGAAGCGTTCCGCCAGTTCTATAACCGTCAAGACCAGCCATTTGAGTAACTTCATAAACAATCCCTTGACCTGCAATAGCGGCATCTCCGTGTACTAAAACAGGTAGAACAGCGGTCTCGTCTCCCCCCCTTTCGTCAATCCTAGCACGAGAAATACCTAAAACAACAGGATCTACAGCTTCTAAGTGAGATGGGTTGGGAGCAAGAGTAATAGAAACTGATTTTCCTGAATCAGTTTTCTGAGTGTGTGAATGACCTAAGTGATATTTAACATCCCCTTCGAAATCGTCGTCACCTTCGTAATCCTTCCCTTGGAATTCGCTAAAGATGTCTTTGTAAGACTTGCCTAGAATGTGGGTAAGAGTACTCAACCTCCCCCTATGCGCCATTCCTATAACGACCTCCTTAACCCCGTTCTCTGTTCCGAACTCGATAAGAGTGTCTAAAGCAGGGATGAGGGATTCGCCACCTTCGAGGGAAAAACGCTTTTGGCCTACAAATTTCTTCTGCAGAAACTCCTCAAACAAAGTCGCTTGGCTAATCTTCTTAAGAATATGAAGGCGCTCTGAATCATTAAATTTCTTGCGCTTTTCGAGCTCAATATTTTTACGAATCCACTGCACACGATTCGGTTCACGGATATACATATACTCCGTGCTGATGCTTTTACAGTAAGTTTCGTCGAGATGCGCGATGATCTCTTTTAGCGAAACTGGTCCCAAACCTATCTCATTTCCCGCCTGAAAAACTTTCTCTAAATCCAAAGAGTCTAGCCCGTAATTTTCGAGGGCTAGGTCAGGAGTATATGTTCGGCGCGTGCGAACCGGGTTAGTTAAAGTAAACAGGTGACCACGTGTTCTATATCCGTGGATTAGGTCTAGAACCTTGAATTCTTTGAGCGTGTGTGGAGAAGCTGCACCGTCACCGAAGTGAGAGTTTGCTAAATCAAATCCTGCGAAAAATAGTCTCCAAGAACGATCTACAGACTCTGGGTTGTTGAGATATTGGGCGTACAAAGCGTCCAATTGTTTAGGTTCAACATTATTTAAAAACGATAGTGGGTCCACTCTAATGTATTAGGTCTAAATGCCGGTGAGCAAAGTTACACCTCTTCAACCGATTAAGCATCAAATTTTCTTTCTATTTGGCGTGTTTCCACTTGAGAAAGTTAATCGGGTAATCACTTTCATCTCAGCTCTTTGGATTGAGAGTTCTGCGAGTTTTATAGCGCTCTCTTCAATGCTATCACGTCCTAACGCCTCCACCACTCTAACCTCCCCTAAGTCTAATCTGTAAAATGCGGCTCTGAGTCTATCTGGGTTATTTATGAGCATCATATTAATCCAAACCTCGATGGACTGCTTTTGCTCCGAATCGTCTAACTGAAAATCCTTTGTGATTTGGGCTTTTACAGCTCGTTCGAATTCGATCTTATCTATCCCTTCCGGAAGGTTTTCCCTTTGAAATTTCATGATGTACGTTCTGTCACAGAACTCACGAGATCCCCGAAAATTTTATGGTTTTCCGGGCTAAGAGCGAGTCGTGAAAGAGCGAGGAGAGCGTCATCTGCATATCCCATCATTTTTTCACGAGCCGCAATATCCGCACCTGAATCTATCATCGCCGTGCTTATGAGTGTGATTTTATCTGCACTTTCTAGACAAGGTGAGATGTTTTCAGGTATCATCCCCTTAGATTGAGTGTAGAGCCATAGAAATGTCTTCTTTTCAGAAATAATATCTCCCCCCACCTTCTTACCCGTAATACTTGCGTCACCGAAAGTGTCTAGAAGATCATCTTGGATTTGGAATGCAAGACCTGTCTGTTCACCAAACCTATACCAAAGCTCAACTCTCTCCTTAGAAGCTCCTGCAGAAATTGCCCCCATCGCGCAGGAACAAGCCAGTAAAACTGAGGTCTTCAGACGAATCATCTCCAGGTAATTATCTATCGTAACATCGCCCTGACTCTCGAATTCCATATCCAATTGCTGTCCTTCGCAAACCTCTCTAGACGTTCTATTGTAAACCTTTAGAATATCGAGAAGGACGTCAGATTCAACGTCCTCGAGTGAAATGCTCGCTAGAGTAAACATCGCATCCCCACTTAAAATCGCCGAATTCTCACCATAAACTTCGTGCACCGTCGACCTACCCCTTCTAAGCGGAGCTCCGTCCATAATATCGTCGTGCATCAGAGTGAAATTATGAAACAACTCCACTGCAATCGCTGCTGGCATAGCCTTTTCAAGCGGCGCTCCTTCAGCCTCGCATACTGACAACGCGAGAATCGGTCTAATTCGTTTCCCGTGAATTTTCAGTAAATAGTGAACTGGAGCGTACAGCCCTTCGGAAGGGAAATTCGCTAAAAAAGCCTTGAGACCGTCACTAAATTTATCTTTCATTTTTCGCTAACTGAGCGAGCAAGTACTCTCCATACCCACTCTTTCTAAGTGGCTCGGCGAGCTCTCTTAACTGAGCATCGTCAATATATTCCATTCTCCACGCAATCTCCTCGATGCTTCCGATTTTAAGTCCTTGGCGTTGTTCGACAACTTGAACGTACTGTGACGCTGCATGAAGACTTTCGTGAGTGCCTGTATCAAGCCAAGCCATACTTCTATCGAGCTTGCTGACCTTGAGTTTTCCTTTTTCTAGGTAGGCCTTATTTACATCGGTGATTTCGTACTCTCCCCTAGCACTTGGCTTAAGGTTTTTTGCGATTTCGATTACTTCGTTATCGTAAAAATAAAGTCCCGGAATCGCGAAATTAGAGCGAGGGTTTGATGGTTTTTCCTCAAGACTTAAAGCATTCCCTTCTGAGTCGAAATCTACTACACCGTATCGTTCAGGGTCACGCACGTAGTAGGCGTAGATCAACGCTCCGTCAGTAGAAATGTTCGAACGCATCTGGCGACCGAAATGATTCCCGTGGAAAATATTATCTCCTAACACAAGAGCGACATTACCATCGCCTATAAAATCTTCTCCGATTACGAAAGCTTGAGCTAAACCGTTTGGTACTTCTTGAACGGCATATTCGAAGGTACATCCGAGTTGCGAGCCATCACCAAGAAGGCGTTTGAACGCATCCGAATCCTCTGGGGTAGTGATGATTAAGATTTCACGAATCCCCGCAAGCATCAGTGTGGAAATCGGATAATAAATCATCGGCTTATCGAAAACAGGCATAAGCTGCTTACTGACCGCTTTTGTTAGGGGCCAAAGCCTTGTTCCACTCCCACCAGCTAGAATAATTCCTTTCATGAGTAATAATGCTTCGTTATTCCTGCAATCTATCCGATTCTGACCTTCTTTTCACAATTTCTTCGTGATTTTCGTCTCCCTTACCTGGCGTTAATCCGAACTCTATCCTTAATTCTTCCAAATCAATATCCTCATCTTCATCGATGATTTGCATAAGTGGCTCTTGGAAAGCTTTCGTGGTAACGAATTGCTCGAAACTTAAGAGTAGAGACGGAAGAAGGAGAAGATTTGCGAACATCGCAACGAATAAAGTCACGCTTACTAAAACTCCTAGAGATCTCGTTCCATCAAATTCAGACATTGCGAACATCATAAATCCACTAAACAGAACGATAGAAGTGTACATCATGCTTACTCCTGTTTCTTCTACCGCTAATATTACAGCCTTCTTAATATTCCAGTTTAAGCGTTGCAATTCCTGACGGTATTTCGCTAAAAAGTGTATTGTATCATCAACCGAAATTCCGAAAGCGATAGAGAAAACTAGAATGGTAGAGGGTTTAATGGGGATACCTACCCACCCCATCACTCCAGCAGTAAATAGAAGAGGTAAAATATTCGGCAATAAGGCGATAAACACCATCCTCACCGAAGTAAAAAGCAGAGCCATAACTAATGCGATAACAAGAATCGCGAGCGAAATACTGATGGCAAGATTATTTACCAAATAGTGAGTGCCTTCAAGAAAAACGATGCTCGTTCCTGTTAAAGTGACATCGTATTTAGCCGGGGGGAATATTGAATCAATGCGTGGGCGAAGTTCATCAATTAAAGCATCCATTTCGAGGGTGCCTATATCTGCCATTTGGGCTGAAATACGAGTAATAGTTGTAGTAGAATCGAGGAAGTTTCGAGTAACACTAGCCGCATTCGCACTTCCATTAGATTTCTCTTCGGTACGCCTGGTGTAGCCACGGAGCTTCATCTTTTCCCTGTTCGAAATGGGCAGTCGATAACTAGATTTCTTTCCGTCATTTAGAGCTTGCATTGCGAATTTTGTCGCATCTACAGCTGACATACTTCTACTAAACTCGGGATATTCTGCAAGCAAACTTTGCATCCTCTCTATGCGCTTCAAGTTCCCAAGAGATAGTGCCTCTCCTTCCTCCCCTGAATCGATAAGCATCTCAAAAGGCATTACACCATTGAAATTCTCTTCTATCCAATTTAAATCCGTAAGTACTCTATCGCTATCCGGCAAATCATCGACAATATTACCTGTCGTCTTCATTTGTACCATTCCGGCAACGGAAAGTCCTAAAATTACTATTGTAAACAGATAGACAAACCCCCTTCTTTTTTGAACCATGGTCACGAACACCTGAACCACTTTGAAAACCCATTTACGGTCGAGGTGAGATGTTTGGCGTGGAGCTGGAGGAGGTAAAAGAGTAAGCAACGCCGGGATTAGAGTAATGCTTATCACGAAAACCGCCATGATATTCAGCGCCGCAATCGTACCGAAATCCTTGAGGATATCACTCTTCGTGAACATAAAAGTCGCAAATCCCATTGCAGTTGTGATGTTCGTCAGCAAAGTGGCATTTCCTACCTTGGTAATCATGCGCTGCAAAGCCATGGCCTTGTTCCCGTGACGCTTGTATTCCGCGTGATATTTATTGACTAGATATATGCAATTGGGGACTCCTATCACGATTATGAGGGGAGGAATTAATGACATCAAGAGCGTAATCGGGAAGTCGAATAATGCTATCGATCCTGTAGACCAAACCACGCCTATCGCCACCACACTCAAACAAACTACTGCCGTAATAAAATTTCTAAAGAACAGAAGCAAAAGCAAAAAAGTAACTAAAAGCGCCGCTCCGATAAACCAACCTATCTCTCCCTTGACTTTGTTCGTCATTTGGATTCTTATGAAAGGAAGTCCACTCATGTAGACTTGCATGCCCGTTTTTTCACTCCATTTATCGGCTAGTGCTGTAACATCTTCCACTACGGTTCCACGGTCTTCCGAATTAAACAAATCAGAATCAATAAAGACCATCATTAATGTCGCGTCTGATTTTTCTGAGAAGAGAACGCCGTCATAGAAGGGTAGATCTCTTACTTGAGCATAGATCTCATCCACTCTCTCTTGACTCAAAGCGGGCCCTCCCCTAGTCAAGTCTGATGCGAGAGGCACGACTCTAAACGTCGCATCCGAGGTGTCTTTTTCGACCGTAAAAGCATGGGTGACACAGAAAACCGAATCGATGATTACCGTCGACTTTCCATCCACATCAACACGAACATCCCTAATCTCTTCCGCAAGATCGAACCAGGCTTGGAATCCCTCTGCTTCGTAAATTTTCGAATCCTCCACCCCTATCACTAACAGATTCCCCTCTGCTCCGAAGTGTTCTAAAAACCTTTCATGGTCAATAAAAGTAGAGTCTGTTTCTGGCAATAACCCATCAAATTCATATACGAGTCGTAGCTTAGGGATGTATGATCCCATAAATACCGTTAGCCCTCCCAGCGCGATTAGCACGAAAAAACGGTAGCGTAGAAGAAGTGAAGCTATTTTTGACCACATAAGCCCCGCAAAGAAACAACAGACAGGGGCTAGTTCGCTACCTTTGCTACCTATTCTTGAATAATATGGAAACCTACGACGTAATTGTCATCGGAAGTGGCCCTGGAGGCTACGTGGCAGCCATCCGATCTGCTCAACTTGGTAACCGCACTGCTCTTATAGAGAAGTACCCAACTCTTGGCGGGACATGCCTAAATGTGGGGTGTATACCCTCTAAGGCTCTACTTGACAGCTCGGAGCATTATCACAAGGCGAAAGAGCAGTTCTCAGCCCATGGGATAGGCGTCGGCAATCTCTCCTTAGACTTCCCTCAGATGGTTAGTCGTAAGAATGATGTTGTAGACCAAACCACAGGCGGCATCGATTTCCTAATGAAGAAAAACAACATCGATGTTCATCATGGACTTGGCTCGTTCGTTGACGCAAATACTATTTCTGTAGCCCCTACTAAAGGCGATGCATATAATCTCGATGCGAAGAACGTAATTATAGCTACCGGGTCTAAACCGAGCTCCCTTCCTTTTATCGAAATCGATAAAAATCGAGTCATCACTTCTACCGAAGCACTTTCTCTCGCGAAACTTCCGAAATCTATGGTCGTAATCGGTGGAGGAATTATCGGACTCGAGCTAGGGTCAGTGTATGCACGTCTCGGCACGGAAGTTACCGTAATCGAGTACATGGATACGTTAATCCCGTCCATGGATAGAACGCTCGGAAAGGAACTTCTTCGTTCCCTAAAAAAGATCGGAATGAAGTTCCATCTTAAAACTGGAGTAAAAGAGGTCAAGGCCGCAGGACGAAGCGTCACTATAAAGGCCGACAATAAAAAGGGCGAAGAACTTACGTTTAAAGCGGAATACTGCCTCGTAAGTGTCGGGCGCAAGCCATTCACGAGCGGCCTCAACCTCGAAGCGGCCGGAATTACTACCGACGAACGCGGAATGATACCTGTCGATGGATCCCTTCGCACAACTAGGCCCCACATATATGCAATAGGCGACGTGATAAAAGGCGCTATGCTCGCTCACAAAGCCGAAGAAGAAGGTGTGTTCGTTGCAGAAACTATTAACGGCGAACATCCACACATCGACTACAACCTCATCCCAGGAGTAGTTTACACTTGGCCTGAAGTTGCGTCTGTGGGCCGCACGGAAGAGCAGTTAAAGGCCGACAACGTTAACTACAAAGTGGGTTCTTTCCCTTTCAAAGCAAGTGGTCGAGCTCGCGCGAGCATGGATACGGACGGACAAGTAAAAGTCCTCGCCCACGCCGACACAGACGAAATCCTAGGAGTTCATATGATAGGCCCTCGTGCCGCTGACATGATCGCCGAAGCTGTAGTCGCTATGGAGTTCCGTGCATCTGCCGAGGACATCTCTCGCATGAGTCACGCCCACCCGACCTTCACGGAAGCACTCAAGGAAGCCGCGCTCGCAGCTACCGGAGACAGAGCTATACACGTTTAATTTTCACGTTTAAACTCTAATTGAAAAGTGCACGTTCCAGATTTAAGTTCCCTTTGCGAAAGTGAATCTCACGTAGTACTTCTGTTCGATTCTGGCCTTAACGCCACCTGCTATTTAGGGATAGGATCTAAGCGCGAACTCATTTTCGAAAAAGCCGAGCCCGGAATGCTCGATGCTTTTGAGGCTTTCACTAGTCAGAAAAAATCATGGACTTTCGGGTGGCTAGGCTATGATCTCAAGAACGAAATCGAGCATCTCGAGACTCGCGTACCGTCCCCCCTCGCACACCCCGTTTTAGCTTGGTGGGAACCCGAAATCGTAATTAAGTTCGGCGACTCCGGAATAGAAATTCTTCAAGGCGAAAAAGACGACATTCGCACAATGGAAGCTCTAGAGTGCCTTAATCGGGAGGTGAAAACGGATGAGGTGAGGGGAAGTAAAATGGTTTGGTCTTGGAATAAAAACGAATATCTAGAGGCATTTCACGAGGTAAAACGGCTCATCCAAAACGGGGACGTGTACGAACTCAACCTCTGCATGCCCCTCAAAGGCCGGGCCCCATCCGAAGCCAGCTGGCCACTTTTCACGCGCCTCCAATCCCTTACCCAGGCACCATTCAGCGCCTACTTACAATGCGATTCTCACCGAATCATGAGCGGAAGCCCCGAGAGGTTTTTGCGCAAGACAGGCAACCGACTCCTCTCGCAACCCATCAAAGGGACTGCCCCCAGAGGCCTTTCGCCCGAGGAAGATCTTGACCTCATCCGAGAATTACAGGCAAGCGAAAAAGAACGCGCCGAGAACGTAATGATCGTCGATCTCGTCCGAAACGACCTCAGCCGAGTCGCTGAAAAGGCGACCGTCGAAGTCACTGAGCTATGTGCTATTCACTCTTTCTCCACCGTACACCAAATGGTTTCCACCATAGAATGTCGCCTCTCCCCAGAAAAAGGTCTCGCCGACATTCTTCGCGCCACGTTCCCCATGGGATCTATGACGGGCGCCCCTAAAATTGCCGCCATGAAGCACATAGACCGCCTCGAACTAGAAGGCCGTGGCGCTTATTCCGGTTCCGCGGGCTACATCAGTCCTGATGGCGATTTCGACCTCAACGTCCTAATCCGATCCCTCTTCCACAACGCTTCGTCTGAAAATCTCGTCGCAGGAGTTGGTGGAGCCATCACTTCCTTGAGCGACTCCGAGTTAGAATATGAGGAGTGTCTGCTTAAAGCAAAAGCCGTTTTCAAGGCGGTTCGGGGGTAGGTGGTTAGTTAGATTACGTAAGGTGAAGTCTGCTAGGATAAAACAGGGCAACTGCGAATTTCAAGAAGTCGCGTAAAGTTTAGGCGATTAATTTCGCTCCGCTGCAAGGTCTCTTCGCTGCACAAAACAATTAGCCTAAGTGACAGAAAAAAGCGACATAGACTCAACAATAGAATGCCTTTATATAAATTCATATATTAGCAACTAAACACGATTGCGCTTTATCTCGGCGTTGTGCTCAATTGAAAATGGCTATAGAAATATCAACAAAAAGAACAAGGTTAAGGTTAATTGAATTATCGGATTTGAACTCAATTCATAAGCTTCTTTCGTTAGCTGAAACGGACGAATATAATGCGTTAGGAATCCCAAA
>JYMV01036146.1_pt1 | contig 39734 bp, 40 predicted proteins | sample 338911 | NCBI WGS metagenome assembly JYMV01 (sample SAMN03354496, study PRJNA234377) | hydrothermal vent metagenome | biome: Deep sea; feature: Hydrothermal plumes at the Eastern Lau Spreading Center, Western Pacific Ocean; material: Seawater | place: Tonga | collected 2009 | depth 2000 m m | reverse complement strand
TGGGCAGTTTTGAACCGGCTTTTCTGCAGATGCCCGCGGAAATCCTGGTCTGCGCCATGCGCGACCATCAGAAATATTTTCACCTTGTCGATGAAAAGGGGCAGTTGTTACCCAAGTTCATCGCAGTGAGCAACATCCGCAGCAAACAACCGGCGCGGGTCCGTCAGGGAAATGAGCGTGTGCTGCAGGCCCGCCTTTCGGACGCGCGCTTTTTCTGGGATGAAGACCGCAAACGAACACTTGAGTCCCGTGTCGCCGACCTCGAGAGCGTTACGTTCCATCATGAACTGGGAAGCCTGCGGGATAAAACAGATCGACTGATCGAGCTTGCCGGGCATCTCGCCAGACTTCTTGACGAAGATGCCGACAACTGTCAACGAGCAGCTCAGCTGTGCAAAGCCGACCTGGTCACCGATATGGTTGGTGAATTTCCGGATCTGCAAGGCATCATGGGCCGTTACTACGCGACTCATGGCCGAGAAAAGAAAGCGATCGGAAGGGCGATCGAAGAGCATTATCATCCCAGACATGCAGGCGACGCTCTACCGCAATCCAAGGCCGGCCGTATCCTGGCAGTGGCTGACCGAATCGATTCTCTGATCGGCCTGTTCGCTGTCGGCGAATTCCCCAGTGGTGACAGCGACCCTTACGCTCTGCGACGGGCAGCATTGGGGATTATCCGCATACTGGTGGAAAAGAAAGTCGACTTGGACATCGCCCACTTGGTGGATCTAAGCGCAGCGGCCTACGAGCAGGCTGGGCTTGTCATCGACACGCAGATCCGACAGCAGGTAAAGGACTTCATCGTAGAACGTTATCGCGCGCTTTACCTCGCCGCCGGATTCAGTAATGACGAAATTTCTGCCGTCATTCAAAGCGGCGCAACTCGGCCGCTGGATTTCGACCGGCGGCTTAAAGCAGTTGCGAAGTTTCGTCGTGCACCGGCGGCCGCCAATCTTGCGGCGGCGAACAAACGCATCCGTAATATCCTACGCAAAGTCGATCAGCAGGTGCCTCTTAAGATTAATGACCAGCTGTTCGAGCATCAGGCCGAACACGATCTGTCTGCTGCCCTGGTACATGTCTCAACCGAGGTGTCGCCACTGATTGAGCGCACTGACTACGCGGGGGCACTACAGCTGCTCTCTGCCCTCAGTGCCCCGGTCGACCGATTTTTTGATAATGTCATGGTGATGGCTGAGGATCCGGCGTTGCGCAACAATCGTCTTGCGCTTCTGAACCAGCTGGCAACCCTGTTTCTGGCGATTGCCGATATCTCTGTTCTGCAGATGTCTGATTGAACGATGTCCAGCGATCGATACAGCGACATGCTTACCGCGGTGCAACGGTTCCACGACAAGCACAGGTTCCGCGAATTCGGGGGCGAAGATCTTCCTTATCGAGTTGCGTTGATGGCGGAAGAACTGGGCGAGATTTCTGCCTGTATCACCAAAGGCAAGACAGACAAAGCACTGGCTGAGGAATGTGCTGACCTGTTGATTTTGCTTATCGGCACCGCGATATCCGCCAACCTAGACTTAAGTGAGGCATTCTGGCGGAAAATGGAGAAGATTGAGCAGCGTCCAAGCCGCATGATCGATGGTCGAATCCGCGTTTCGGATTTTGGGAGTTGATGCCTGTGTCTCTGGTTATTCTGGATCGCGACGGTGTGATTAATCATGACTCTGACGACTACATAAAATCGCCGGACGAGTGGCTGCCTTTACCCGGTAGCCTGGAAGCGATTGCCCGACTTTGTCGGGCAGATTACACGGTGGTAGTGGCAACCAATCAGGCCGGAGTCGGCCGAGGCCTTTTCAATCTGGAAATGCTAATCCGCATACACCGTAAAATGGCATCGAGTATCCGCGACAAAGGCGGTAGGCTGGACTCGGTTTTTTTCTGTCCCCACAGCCCCGCTAATCGGTGCGGTTGTAGAAAACCAAAACCCGGCATGCTTCTGGAAATCCGTGACCGGCTGGGTATCGGGCTCTCTGGTGTGCCCGTTGTGGGGGATTCACTGCGTGATCTCGAAGCGGCGGCGGCGGCGGGCGCCATGCCGGTAATGGTCAAAACGGGTCGGGGTCGACTTACCCAGGAAAAGCTCTCACAAGGCGAGCTATCACACACACTGGGGCAGACGCCAGTTTACCCAGATCTGGCAGCATTCACCGACGCACTGCTGGATGGTCGCCTGGAATCAGTTGCTCGCAACACGGACCAGGGGACGCGCCACTAACCTGCGGCGACCTGGAGAACATCGTGTCTTTCACCGTTTGGTTACGCTCCAGCCTGTTCTTCGGCGGAATGGTCGCTTCGATTTTAGTCTTCTGGCCGATTTCTATGGTCTCCTGGGTGCTGCCCATCGTTCAAAGGATGCGGGTCATCGGCGCTTGGGCCTGGTTCATCAACCGATGGCTCGGTGCCACCTGTGGGCTGCGCTATGAAGTCAGCGGGCTGGAAAACCTGCCGCAACAACCCGGTGTGATCCTTTCAAAACACCAGTCAGCGTGGGAAACGATTGTGTTCCAGGTCATCTTTCCACCACAGACCTGGGCACTGAAACGTGAGGCGTTATGGATCCCCTTTTTCGGTTGGGGCCTAGCGGCAACAGATCCCATTGCGATTAATCGTTCTACCCGTGTCCGCGCACTCGATCAACTCTGTGAACAAGGCAAAACGAAATTGGCTGAAGGCCGCTGGATCGTGATTTTCCCAGAGGGGACGCGTATGCCGCCGGGTGAGCAAGGTCGTTATTTCCCCGGCGGGGCGATGCTGGCAGTCAGGGCCGGCGTACCCGTTGTTCCCGTCGCACACAATGCCGGACAGTTCTGGGGCCGGCGAAGCTTTCTGAAATACCCTGGCACTATCACCGTTCGGGTCGGGCCTGCCATCGACACCCGGAACGCCAAGGCCCGTGAGGTCAACGAGGCGGCTGCGGCCTGGATCGAAGACACCATGCAGGAACTCTACCGCGACAATCCGCCATTCCCGACAACGCCCTGAGTCCTCTTAACGGACGTCCTCCAGAGACCGGGTTCGACACTCAGCCGATGAGTCGCTCAGTGCAGCGGTCAGGTGGGCGAAGTCTTCAGCGCTCAGCATCTCCGGCCTGAACTCTGGATCGATTCCGCAGATCGAAAATGCGGTTTCGGGCTGATAGTGCTTAAGGGCATTGCGCAAAGTTTTACGCCGCTGAGAAAACGCCGTTCTGACCAGCTCTGAGAATGCTTGCTCATCGACCACGGGACCGATTGGATAGGGACGGGGAGTCAAACGGATCACCGTCGATTCAACCTGGGGAACCGGCGAAAATGATGTTGGATCTACGTTGAACAGGCTTTCAACGCTGCAGACGCGACCGATCATGACCGTAATACGCCCGTAATCTCGCGAACCCGGTGCTGCCGCTAGGCGCTGCGCCACTTCTCGCTGCAACATGAACACCGCGCGATCAATACAGTCCACCACAGTCAACAATCGAATCAGCAGTGTAGAAGCGATGTTGTAGGGCAGGTTACCGACCAGAACCAAGCCACCCGTCAGCTGGGCGGCCAGCGTTCGAAAATCAAAGGTCAGCACATCCTGCTGATGGACCGTCACCCGACTTTCGTCATCGTAGCATTCGTCCAGGATCCTGGCGAGATCACGGTCCAGCTCAACCAGATGAAGCGCCCGACAGTGTGCTAACAGCGACGTCGTGAGTGCGCCCCGGCCCGGCCCGATCTCGACCAACGTTTCTTTTGGACCTACCCTGACACTTTCCACAATTCGGGCGATGACCTCACGGTCGTGCAAAAAGTGCTGACCGAATCGCTTGCGCGGTCGCAATTGATCACCGTGATCAGGTGGCACGGGTCATCCGCTCAGCCCATTTGAGCGCAGTCTTCAGGCTGGAAACCTCTGCCGTGCCGGTGCCGGCCAGATCCAGTGCTGTGCCGTGGTCCACAGAAGTCCGGACGATCGGCAGACCCAGCGTGACATTTACGACATCACCGAACCCGTGGTGCTTGATGACAGGCAGTCCCTGATCGTGATACATGGCGACAACCGCATCCAGCGCTACGAGTTGGCGGTCTGTGAATGCGGTATCTGCCGGCAGCGGCCCCACCAGCTCGAAACCCTCCGCCCGTAGGGTCTCGAGCACCGGCGCAATAACGTGAATCTCCTCTGTCCCCAAGTGTCCGTCTTCGCCGGCATGGGGATTCAGCCCACACACGCCAAGGACCGGTTGCGTAAGGCCGAATCGGCGCTCAAGGTCAGCAACCACCGTGCGCAGCACGCTTTCCAGTCGCTTCGCTGTTATGGCAGCCGGGACCTCAGCCAGGGGTAGGTGTATCGTCACCAGTGCTACTCTCAGCGTGTCCGTTGCCAGCATCATCACGGGCTGCTCACTACCACAGCGCTGTGCAATAAATTCAGTGTGGCCGGAAAAAACGTGACCAGCATCGTTGATTACACCTTTGTGAACCGGACAGGTCACCATCGCTCGGTAATCGCCGGCCAGGCATCCATCCACCGCACGCGTCACGGTCTCAATCACATAGGGCACATTGGCTTGATCCAGCTGGCCAGGCAGACTGCTCGCGCTCAATGCAACCTGTTCAACGCGCGCCGTAGCGCCAGGACCTGCAACACCCGAGTCAGTCAGAGCCAGTTCGAGCCCGATCGCCGCCGCCCGCTGCAACAGCAGTTCGGTGTCTCCCACCACAACCAGAGGCACAGCACAGGAATCCTGCAACAGCTGGACTATCAGTTCCGGGCCGATACCAGCCGGTTCACCCGTGGTGACAACAATCGGACTGTTGGTATTTTGACCACTACTGTTCATCGGGGTCACTCATCCAGTAGGCCAACGTTTTGTAGGGTGTGTCCAATGTTTGAGTCCAGGCAATGACAGCCGTTTTATCCGTCGGGCGATTCTGACTGAGCTTGTGGTGAGTACGCGCTCGAGCGGGTTCAAAGCATATGCCAAAAACCGCTTGCGACAACTGTTCGATGTAGTCCGAAGGTGCATCGCTTAACCGCCAGTCAGACCCGTGGCTATGTTCAAACTGGTCGACCTGGTGCGACAAAAGGGCCAACAGGTTCTGGTCTGGGACCTTTTTAAGCGTGCCGAAAAACTGCGCGGCCACATAGTTCCAGGTTGGCACCACTTTGCCGCTGTTCGGTTTCTCCGCGTAAATAGACGGCGACACATACCCATCGGCGGCCTGAAAAACCAAGCGGCAAAGAAGCGGCCCCTGCATAAGCAGCTCGTAGAGCGGGTTAGTCCTTACCAGGTGCCCTTCCAATACGGTCTTACCAGACCGCTGAACGACTACAAACGGTGCAAATACCGCATCACACAGCGTGCCGTCTTCGGCCTGAATGCTGGCGAACTTAACTTTTTCAGCCACCTCAAAGGCGTGCTCCGGATTGTCGTCGGAGAACAGTTCTGGGGGGTAGTGTCTTGTGGTCACTGCGAATACAGATGCGGCATGTGGCTGCACAGGCCGTTTATTCGACGGTGATGGGGTTGTGGGGGTAGGAGGGAAGACGATGCAGTAGTGCCCCCACTGCTTTTTTTTGGGATATCTTCCAGATATTCTCCTGTCTTTGTGCGTCTTTTGCACTTGTTCATAAGAAATCACCATATCTTCCCCCTTATCACCCTCTATCACCTCATATCCATCACTTTTGTGTCCTTGATCCACATATTCTATGCGATCACCGACCAACCCCATTTGGAAATTTATGGTTAGGTGGTGATCGTTGGTTTCTTTATCTAACCGAACCCCGATCTTTTCAATCAAACCCTCCAAATAGTCCTTTTTATCTTCTTTGGACAGATCATTCTTAAGTCGCAAATCATCTCCATACTTTTCAATCCAATCTAACCATTTGTTCTGGTTTCCAAGTTCTTTGATTGCTATGCGGGTCTGTTCTATATCGTCTTTTACCTTTTTCAACTCTGCAACCAGATTTGATTTGATACCTGCATAGATCTCCGCATCATCGTATTCATTCAGCAGATTTTTCGTTTCCACTTCAGCAATAGACGATTGAACCAGTTTCAATTGTTTCATTAGTCGTTTGGACTTGGTTTTCTGGTTGCGGAGCAATCTCTCATTTTCTTTATCACCCTTGAACTTTGATTTCAGTACCTCACCCTTGAAACCTTCTTTCAAGATTGAAGAATTGGAAACAGTATCAATCACCGTATCCCACACAAACTTATCCGTGATAGGAATATTCAACGAACGAACCATCGTGCAACCGTGTTCTCCTACTTTTCCTCGTTTCCATTTTTTATCTTTAGATAATGCACCTTTCTTCCAGTTTTTCATCTTGCAAGGACAATAATAAAACCGTTCATCTCGTTTTTCCCGTGTGCGTGCAGAAATATTAGAACCACATTCTTCACACACCAGTAAGTTGCGAAGCAGATAAAACTTCTTGGTGGCATTGTTCTGCGACTTTCGGGCAAAAACTTTCTTGCGTCGTTCTTGACACTCATTCCAAATAGTTTCATCAACAATAGCAGGACAGGTTTGGTGGATAGTTTCACCAGACTTCTTATCCGTCCATTCGTAAAGACCTTTGTGGTGGGTGTTTTGTAGTAGTTTGTCTATTGACCCAATAGCAAATAAACCACCTCGTCGTGCGAGTACTCCATTCGTATCAAGTTGAGACTTGATCCACATCGTGGATTTACCATCGTAATACCAACCATACATTTTTTTGACCCACTTACTTTCTTCGGGATGGAGGCATAGTTTCTTATCTACAATTTGATACCCGTACGGTGCCGGACCTCCTAACCATGTATTCTGTTCTCTGGTCTTATGAACTTTACCGATGCGACTTCGTTCAGTTCGCAAAACATTATCGTATCTTGAAATCCCATCAAGAAAAGTCTTTAACAAGTCATCGTGCGGATTAGTTAAATCAAATACACCATCTTTGGTATAGAGAACTACACCTTTCTCCTCCAACCTAAAGTTAATTAAATGTTGAGTTTGTTTATTACGAGACAACCGATCGTTGTTATAGGCAAAAAGATGTTTAACTAGACCATCTTCAACATCAATTAACAGGGTTTCTAAAACAGGTCGGTTGTCTAGATCATCGTGACTAGAACTTTGAGTTCCTTCGTCACGAACCTCGTAGTCCATACCAAGTTCTTTAGATTTCTTAATACCTAATTCTTTCTGGGTTTCTAACGATGATCCATCTTCTTGAGATCGTGACGAGATCCTCGTATATATGTATAGGGTTTCTTTCTTCTTCATTTCACTAACTACTCAATAACAAATAATCTAAAAGGGCAGGGCAAGGGGGTTCATCACCCCCTTACTCAATACAGATTAGTAGGTAATAGGTCGCAGGTTGCGGATTGTGTTTCGGTTCTTTTGATAAGCAACAAGGTCGTTTAGTTGATCTTTGCAAACTCGTCTTACACCTTCACTTATCAAACTGTTGATAGACCGTGATGGGTCTAAATTCTTTACTTTGTTTAGATCAGTCCAAAGTTCATTATCAATAGCACATAGGTAGTTGTGTTTCATCTTTTCGTATTCCTCTTTTGTTTTAGTAAATGTTTCCAGGTGCGATCGGCACCAACACCGGCACTGGCAGCAGTCCAAGTGGCATAACTCAACATCTTTCCTTCCGCATAAAACAGATCGGCAATAGTAGAAAAGGCATCACTTATCTGTTTGCGGTCATCTTCGGGAGTAGTTGAACGAGATAGATTGTTTGCGGTGTTCTTCAATACATTTACTTTTTGATTTATGACTTTTCCATATTGATTAGATTTCAATACAAAACCACCGATAGCACCGGTTCGTATTGATATTTCATTCAAGTCATCCAACTCATCTACATGGTCGGAAGACGCAGTAATTACTTTTCTACTTTCCTCTACTAAATCAGGCATCATCTTTCACCACGATAATCGTACCCACCGATCTACCAATAAACTTTTCAATAGAATTGTTCTTATCGGACACTTCGATTTTCGTAACATCATTCAACACCAGTACCGATTTGATGTTTGAGTTTGTAATCGCACGGGCAAGTTGAACTTTGTTCTTTGGAATTGTTAGGGCACCAATCATATTTTTAGTATCCAGTCCAAATATTCTTGGCAGGATTTTCCTGACAACTTTATTTGGTAAATCTCTTTCTCTCTATACATTAGTCATCACCCACAGTGTCTAATTTCAAAATGCGTATTTAAACTGTCGTTTGGGTACTTCACCAGATCACTATTTTCGTAATCTATACATTCGTAATTACCGTTCTCAAATATCTCTTTCGTACAGTACTGTTTAAGTCGGTCTAGATCGTAATTCTTCCGACACCGAACAAATCCAAATCTATTCATCTTGCGAGCAACATCTTCCAAGACAAGTTTGGTTTCGGTGAAGGTTCTGTTGGATGCAAGTCGTTCTCTATATTTATCTTTCACTAGAATTGGGTCTGGTCTAGTCATCAACATATTGATGTGATAGTTCGGGAGTTGTTCTATACAAAATAAAAACTCCAATTTGGGTACATGGTGTTTCGGAAACACATCACGAATTACCCGTTTTTTGTACTCACCAATATCCTCTCTAACTTTCTCATAGCATCTTTCCCTGTCATAAAAACGAAAATAACGACCCACCGAGGATCTATAAGTAATCACAAGATACAGAAAGTAATCTTCACTAGAACAATTCATAAAGAACTCATACTTCTTCATGAAATCTTCTTGGAGTTTCGGGTGGTATTGTTTTAGTTGAAGCATCTCTATGGTGTTCGGTACCTTGCATTCATCGTTAGATAATTAGGTACAGAGAACCCATCAAGTCATCCAAAGGATCACTTGTGGTACTTCTTCCAACGGTGGTATGCAAAATAGAACTTCTTACATTCAGCAAGTTAATTTGGTTATTTCTAGTTTTATTAGCATTTACATCTTCATAAAAATCTGTTGAAGAACAACACAACTTACGCATTTCGGACACATTCCGGTTTATATAATTTCTATATGTATGGTTTATTTATAACTTTGCGACTTTCACGCAAAAATTATCCGATGCCGTGATCCACGGAAATATCTAACCGAATAGTCGGGTATCTTGTTCCATCAACCTGATGAAGTATCACCTCACCTTCTATTCGTCTATCTTCTGGTATTGACCCATCGGTATTGTTTTCCCAACCAGTTTGGTACGCATACCATTTCTTACCACCTATCTCAAACTCTTTGCGGGGTGTTTTTCCATAACCGTCGGGTGAAAAATAATCTAATACCTGTTTCACCAGTTCATTATCTTCTTTGTAATACTCTTTCATCACAACTTCCTCATCGTTTCCTGTCGCAACATTTTCACTTCTATTGGTACTTCAATATCCATCAATACAACCTCACATCTGTAAATTAGTCATTAAATTTGCAAGTCTTTTTGGGTTCGTAGAAAAATAAAGTGCCGTGGTCTGGATACTCGAATGACCCATCAGCACCTTCACGCAATTTATATCCGCACCACTCTCTATCAAGGTGGTAGCGAACTTCCTGCGACCACTATGACTACTTGCATGACCAAACCCCGCATCTTCGTAAATGCGTTTGATTAACCGAACCATCGTGTTCGGTGAGAAAAACCGACCTTTCTGCGATCTGAATAATGGACTGGATGGTTCAACGAACCGACCACGCACTTCCATTTGATTGGTGATGTGCTTTTCTATTGCATTTATAACCTTGTGGTTATTCAGTGGAATATCACGGTGTTTATTCCCCTTCGTGTAGGAACCAATCAAACGCAGGGTATCAACCACCTTTCCACCGACCATCACATCACTCACTTTTAGAGATGCGAGTTCCTTACTTCGCAGACCGCACAGGTGAGACAGGATGATGATTAGGTAGTTTCTGTATGTATGCACACTACCAGACCCCAAAATCGTCTTAAAAACGATTTTGAGTTGTTGGTCAGTCAAAACCACAGCAGATCCAGTTTTACCTTGCCTACTCATCATCAATTCTCCTTCAATTAATATCCTAATATCATTCTATACTATTATATTAACACATTACGAAGCATATGTCAATCCCTTTTTAGAAAATAAGTGAATAAAAAGAACTACTTACGGCAAAACATCATATAACACTACATTTAATACATTTTGCCCTCAAATGGGGAGTTTATAAGGGTTCTATCCACGAACCGGAGGGCAAAATTAGACAGTTTCGGGGGATATCGTCGGGTCCTTCTCAATGAAGGTGCGAGAGAAGTCGTTAGAAAAACGAAAGAAGAAATGGGTCAATACAGAAAAGATCGAGAAACCAAACTATGAATGAACCCCTCCGTAAAACGAGGGGTCTATTGATATTGTTTTACTAACTCACCGTCCTTGTAGGTTCCTTTGTCCGATAACTGTCCGTCAGGAAGGTAATAGACCCAAGGACCTTCTTTCTCACCATCCTTGTAGGTTCCTTTGGACGATAACTGTCCTTTGTACCAGTAAAGGACCCAAGGACCTTTTTTCTCACCATCCTTGTAGGTTCCTTTGGACGATAACTGTCCGTTGGGGTAGTAATGAACCCAAGGTCCATCTTCCTTACCGTCCTTGTAGTTGCCTTTCCAACGTAACTGTCCGTTCTTCCAGTATTCAACCCACGGACCATCTTGTATACCATCCTTGTAGGTTCCTTCGTACCACACCTGTCCGTTGTCGTGGTAATAGACCCAAGGACCTTCTTCTTCACCGACCTTGTAGGTTCCTTTGTACGATAACTGTCCGTCTTCGTAGTACTGGACCCAAGGACCTTCTTGTATACCGTCCTTGTAGGTTCCTTCATACGATAACTGTCCGTTGTCTTGGTATTCGACCCAAGGACCTTCTTTTTCCCCGTTTCTGAATGTTCCCTGTGTTGTTTTATCCGTAATGTCCCCCGTAAACGGAACATCGGTAAACTCTTTGTAGTAAAGACCGTCCCGTTCCACCAAGTCGTCTATCGTTGTGAGGATTTGTTTCATCGAGGATGAAAGTCGTCTTTAGTTTGTAGAGTTACAAATCCACTCAACACCCTTTGTATTTCTTACGAATACATTCACGGGCAAGGTCTTGTGCCTTTTCTATTTGGGCAGGGGTCATTTCTTCAGCAAGGATGTCTCTGTTTTTGATCGCTTTTTTGTTCCCAGATGTTGCGGCAATGTTATACCAAATATGGGCATAGACTTTGTCCTGTGGAACACCGTGTCCTTTGCGGTACATTACACCGAGATTGTATTGGGCATCGGCATCCCCCTGTTCGGCAAGAGGTGTCCATTCACGCAGAGCAGTTGCGAAGTCATCCCTGTTATAAGCAGCAACTCCCTTCTCGTAATCTCCACCCCCACTACACCCCAAACCTCCCAAAAGAACCGCAAGGGTCAGGCAGATGGTGAGGGTCAGGTTTTTCATCAGGGTAGTTTAGGACGGAATATCTGGGTGTATGTCTATTCAACACCCTATGTATTCCTTACGAACACATTCACGAGCAAAGTTCTGTGCGACAGAGATGTCAGCAGGGGTCATTGTTTTGGCAACTTCGTCTCGCAACTTACCCCCATTCTCATCTCCATTGGAGGCAGCAATATTTCCCCACATATGGGCATAGACATTGTCCTGTTTGACACCGTATCCTTTGTCGTACATCCACCCCAGATTGGTCTGGGCAGAGGCAACCCCCTGTTCGGCAGCAAGGGTGTACCACTTCACCGCAGTCTTATAGTCCTGTGGGACACCATCTCCTTTTGCGTACATCGTACCCAGAATGAACTGGGCATCGGCATCCCCCTGTTCAGCAGCACGGGTGAACCACTTCAGGGCAGTCTTATAGTCCTGTGGGACACCATCTCCTTTTGCGTACATCCACCCCAGATTGTGCTGGGCATGGGTATGCCCCTGTTCAGCAGCAAGGGTGAACCACTTCAGGGCAGTCTTATAGTCCTGTGGGACACCTTGCCCTTTGTCGTATATGTGACCCAGATTGGTCTGGGCAGAGGCAACCCCCTGTTCGGCAGCAAGGGTGTACCACTTCACCGCAGTCTTATAGTCCTGTGGGACACCTTGCCCTTTGCTATACATCACTCCCAGATTGAACTGGGCATCGGCATCCCCCTTTTCAGCAAGGGGTCTCCATTCACGCAGAGCAGTTGCGAAGTCACCACTATCGTATGCCGCAACTCCCTTTTGGAAATCAGCACCCCAACTCGTCCCAACACTTCCAAGAAGAACGGCAAGGGTCAGGCAGATGGTGAAAATCAGGTTTTTCATCGGGATAGTTTAGGACAGAATGTCTGGGATGGTAGGTATGTCGGTTATTGATTGATAAGGGTTTTATCAACGAACCGGAGGGCAAAGTTAGACAGTTTTGGTTCATACCGATGGTTCAATCTAACTTCTCTGGTCTTTTTCTTCTTAACGATGGAGTGTGCGTGTGACCCGTGAAACATCTTACCCCGTGGGGTCTTGTAATCGTTCTGGTTCAACCAGTCGGCAATGTGCCGGTAATTCCACCCTTTTTGCCTGAAATCACTAATGGTGCCGTATAGGAACTGCTGATACTGCGAATATGGTGCGACCCAGAGATGGGTAGCACGGACAGAAAGGACGAAAGTTAGGAAAACCTCGGTATTTTGGGGGGTTTGATTACCCCCGACCCCCACTACTCCACGGTAACCGACTTGGCGAGGTTGCGCGGCTTATCCACATCCGTGCCCTTGATCAAGGCCGCATGATAGGCCAACAACTGCATCGGCAGTGTGAACACAATGGGCGCCACTGCACTGTCCACCTGGGCCACGTGAATCAGCTCAAGATCTTCCTCACGCTCAAAGCCGGTTTCCGGATCAGCAAAAACGAATAACCGCCCACCACGGGCCCGCACTTCAGCCAGATTCGATTTCAGCTTCTCCAGCAGCGCGTCGTTCGGCGCAACGGCGACAATTGGCATGTGCTCATCAACCAAAGCAAGCGGGCCATGCTTGAGTTCACCTGCAGGGTAGGCTTCGGCATGAATATAGGAAATCTCTTTGAGTTTCAGTGCCCCTTCCAGAGCAATTGGGTAATGCGCCCCGCGGGCCAGGAACAGCGCGTTGGCCTTGTTACCGAATGCTTTCGCCATCTGGGCGATTTCATCCTCGATGTCCAGAACTTTTTCCAACGCACTTGGCAGCGATCTCAGTTGTTTGACCACGTGCGCTTCAAAGCCTGCGTCGAAGCCATGGCGCCGCGAGAGCACCAGTGCCAGCATCATCAGCCCAGTCATGGCAGCAGTGAAGGTCTTGGTGGATGCAACCCCGATCTCAGGGCCTGAATGGGTCATAAAACTTAAGTCTGACTCCCGCACGAGAGAGGATTCCGGCGTATTGCACACCACCAACGAGCCTACAATTCCCTGACGTTGGGCTTCTACCAACGCGGCGAGGGTATCTGCTGTCTCACCCGATTGGGAAATCGTCACAAGGAGCGTTCCACCGCGTGGCGCATGACGCCGATAGCGGTACTCGCTGCCGACTTCCACTTCACAAGGCACACCGACGTATTCAAACCAGTGTTTGGCGACGAGCCCAGCATGATAACTCGTGCCACTGGCAATGATTTGCACCTGTTGCGTCTGGTTGAAAATATTCATCGCCTGCGGGCCGAAAGCCTGTTCAAGGACACGATCTCCGGCCAGGCGCCCTTCAAGCGTATCCGCAACAGCTCGGGGTTGTTCGTGGATCTCCTTGTGCATGTAATGAGAAAACTCCCCCAGTTCGACATCGCCGCCGGACTGGTTGCTTTCCCGCACAGGCCGCTCTACGGGATTACCACGAGCATCACGAATCGTGCACGTGCCGTTCCGAATATCGGCAATGTCACCGTTCTCCATCACGATGTACCGGCGGGTCACTGAAAGCAGGGCAGCTATGTCGGACGCGATGAAAAATTCGTCTTTGCCCAATCCTATGATCAGTGGTGGTCCCTGACGGGCGGCGATCATGCGGCCGGGTTCTGTGGCTTGAACAACCCCCAGCGCAAAACTGCCATCTAGTTCCTGAACCGTGCTGCGGACTGCTTCTGCGAGATCCTGACCCGTGTTCAGGTGCATGTAGATCTGATGCACCACTACTTCAGTATCGGTTTCGGAAGTAAAAACCAAGCCGTAGTCCGTCTGCGCCTGCCGCAGTTCGTCGTGGTTCTCGACTATGCCGTTACAAACCAGCGCCAGCGTGTCTTGGCAGATGTGCGGATGTGCATTTAGTTCGGTGACAGCACCATGAGTCGCCCAGCGTGTGTGGGCGAGTCCTGTCGAGCCAGAGAGATTTCTATGCGACAGGGCCTGCTCTAGCATTTCAACCTTTCCAACAGCCCGTGAACGATCGAACCCGCCAGCATCATTGATAACCACGACACCGGCGGAATCGTAGCCTCGGTATTCCAGTCGCTGTAATCCCTTCAGCAAAAATGGCGCCACATCGGCCCCTGAGACCGCGCCAATTATTCCGCACATTTTGAGACCGACCGCATGCTGATAATCTGTAATTGTCCAGCTAGGCAGCTTTCAGCTACTTTACCTGATCCTTTTTCTGTGGTCTTTGCCAATTATCCCGCGTGACCTGCTTGCTCCGACTCAACGTAAGTTTCCCGGCCGGCGCGTTACCTGTCAACGTAGATCCGGCACCAACGGTTGCCCCAGGTCCGACTTCTACCGGCGCCACCAACTGACTGTCCGAACCTATAAACGCATCGTCGCCGATCAGGGTCTTGTGTTTATTGGCACCGTCATAGTTGCAAGTAATCACGCCCGCACCAATATTCACGTTTCGTCCTATTTCAGCATCACCAACGTAAGCCAGATGGTTGGCTTTAGATCCCTCACCCATGCGGGTTTCCTTGAGTTCTACGAAATTTCCAACGCGGGCTCCCTTCGCCAGCACGGTCCCGCTGCGTAACCGTGCAAACGGGCCGATGCTGCAGTCCGAACCAACTCTGGCACCTTCAATCACACTATTCGGTTTGACGCTAACACCATCCCCTAATTCGCTGTCCACTACGGTACAGTTAGTACCAATCGTGACATTGTTGCCCAAGACAACGTGGCCCACCAACAACACATTGACATCAATCATACAGTCGGTACCGAACTCCATTGTGCCGCGCAAATCGAATCGGATCGGGTCCCGTAAACACAATCCCGCGCGCATCAGTTCTTCAGCCTGACGCGCCTGGTAAGCGCGCTCCAGGCGTGCAAGCTGCTGGGCTGTATTGACGCCGCTGACCTCATCAATATCTGTCGTCGTGTGCGTCAGCACAGGCGTGCCGCTCTCGACCGCGTGGCCGACGGCATCGGTGAGGTAATACTCACCCTGGTCATTTTCGTTACCAATTCGCTCCAGCAGTCTGCTTAACACTGTCGCAGGCGCAGCGATAAATCCTGTGTTGATTTCGCAGATTGCTTTTTCATCCTCGTTGGCATCTCGCTCCTCTACGATGCGCGCGACAGATCCGTCGCGCCCCCTGACCACACGGCCATAGCCACCGGGCTCCGGCACATGTGCTGTCAGTACAACCAGGTTCCTGCCTGCGACAGCGGCCACGAGTGACGCCAGGGTAGGTTGTTTGATCAATGGTACATCACCGTAAAGCACCAGGACGTCGGACTCCGGATTCACTGCCGGTAGCGCCTGCAATACGGCGTGGGCTGTTCCCAGCTGTTGATCCTGACAAACCCAGTTCACACCGGACAATTGCTGGACCGCACGCTGTAAAACGCCGTCGTCGTGCCCATGGACCACGTGTATGTGAGAGGGCTGTAACCCGGCTGCGGTGGTCATTACGTGGCTGAATAACGATCTACCTGCGAGGTCCTGCATAACCTTAGGTTCGCGCGATTGCATGCGCGTGCCTTTGCCTGCTGCAAGCACGATCACTTCGAAGGTCATGATGGGGATATTACTGTAAACAGCTGGCGGATACAGTCGCCTTAGCAGTGGTTTGCGGCTCAGTGAAAGAGCTGCTGGACCTGCTCGCTGATATCTTCCGCTGTTGCGTCCCGGATATCGGCAACGCGTGCTGTAAAAGTTATATCCTGACCAGCCAATGGGTGATTTCCATCGACTGTAATTTTGCCGTCGTTGATATCGGTGACGACAAAATGCAGGATCTCGCCCTGGTCATTCTCGGCATCCCCTTCAGCACCGACAAAATGCAGCTCTTCGGGCGTGTTATCAAGTTCATCGAAGTAGATCAGGTCCGGATCATGATCCCCAAACGCTTCAGAGGATGTCAGAAATACGTCGACCTGTTCTCCTTTGCACAGACCCTCCAAGGCAGTTTCGACTTGTGGAAACAATGGACTGCTACTGACGCCATGCACATAGCAAACCGGTAGATCGCTGTACTCCACGATCGTACCGCTGCTGTCTCTAATCGTATAAACGATTGAGACGAACTTGTTTTCAGTAACCAGCAAAGACGACATCTTAAACGATCGCCGCGTGGTCGGCGGCCTGTTATCAGGCGCGGCCTCGGCCGCGAAGTTTGTTGATGGCACGTAGTTGTGCGGCTGCTTGTATCAGCTCGGCCTTAGCCTTTGCCAGTTCCAGTTCGCCGCCGCGGTCGGCTAACGCCTGTTCGGCTCTGCGCTGTGCTTCGAGCGCTGCGGCCTCATCGAGGTCTTTGGCTCTGAGCGCCGTATCCGAAAGCACAGTCACAACATGCCCCTGGACCTCTAGCATGCCACCGGAAACAAAGAAAAACTGCTCTTCACCAGATTCCTGCTGTACTCGAATTTCGCCGGGCTTGAGACGTGTCAGCAGCGGAGCGTGTTGTGGCGCAATGCCGATCTCTCCCATCTCGGCAGGCGCAAACACCATGGTGCCTTCTCCGGACCATACATCTTGTTCGGCACTGACGATATTAACTCTGATGGTATTGGCCATGTGCTGGGATCCGCCTTTAATCAGATGACGGTTTTTGCCTTCTCAACAGCTTCTTCGATTCCACCCACCATATAGAACGCTTGTTCTGGCAGGTCATCATGCTCACCGTCGACGATGCCCTGAAATGCGCGGATGGTGTCTTTTAGGGCCACGAACTTGCCCGGTGAACTGGTAAAGGTCTCAGCTACAAAGAACGGCTGGGACAAAAAGCGCTGAATTTTACGGGCGCGGCCGACGCTCAGCTTATCCTCTTCAGACAGCTCATCCATGCCCAGAATAGCGATAATGTCGCGCAGTTCTTTGTAGCGCTGCAGTGTAACCTGAACCGCTCGAGCAGTATCGTAATGTTCCTGACCGACCACCAGAGGATCCAGCTGTCGGCTGGTCGAATCGAGCGGATCAACCGCGGGATAGATACCGAGCTCTGCCACCTGCCTCGACAGCACCAGGGTGGCATCCAAATGAGCAAATGTTGTCGCCGGTGATGGATCCGTCAGGTCGTCCGCGGGCACGTAAACGGCCTGGAACGAGGTAATCGAGCCCGTGCGGGTTGAGGTGATACGCTCTTGGAGAATACCCATCTCGGCAGCCAGCGTCGGTTGATAGCCCACGGCAGAGGGCATCCGGCCGAGTAGTGCAGATACTTCGGTACCTGCCAACGTGTAGCGGTAGATGTTATCGATGAAAAGCAGCACATCGCGGCCTTCATCACGAAAGTGCTCCGCTATTGTGAGCCCGGTCAGGCCCACACGAAGACGGTTGCCCGGCGGTTCGTTCATCTGGCCAAAGACCATCGAAACCTTGTCCAGCACACCTGATTCTTTCATCTCGTGGTAGAAATCGTTCCCTTCACGAGTGCGCTCACCCACCCCGGCAAAAACCGACAGGCCAGAATGCTCTTTGGCGATGTTGTTGATCAACTCCATAATCGTTACCGTTTTGCCCACACCAGCGCCGCCAAACAATCCGATCTTGCCGCCTTTGGCGATCGGCATGATCAGATCGATGACCTTAATGCCGGTTTCAAGAATCTCGATGCTGGGCGCCTGGTCGGCATAGCCCGGGGCCTTGCGGTGGATGGGCAGGACATGGGGTGATTCAACCGGGCCGCCTTCATCGACCGGTTTGCCCAGCACGTCGAGGATACGACCGAGGGTTGCTTCACCGACTGGTACCGTGATTGGTGCCCCGGTATTGGTGACTTCGATTCCGCGCTTTAGGCCATCGCTGGACCCCATTGCAATAGTCCGAACCACCCCATCGCCCAGCTGCTGCTGGACTTCAAGGGTCAGGCCGGTTTCTGAGACCGCCAGTGCATCATAGATCTTGGGAACGGACTCCCTTGGAAACTCGACGTCTACGACTGCGCCGATAATCTCTACAATGTTTCCGTTACTCATAGTGTCTTCCTCATTAAAACTGGTCGAGTTTATTGCGGGTTCTATCAGACAGCCGCCGCTCCGCCGACGATCTCTGAAATTTCTTGGGTAATCGATGCCTGACGCGCCTTGTTGTAGACCAATTGCAGCTCGTCGATCATGTCACCCGCGTTATCCGACGCTGATTTCATCGCCACCATTCGGGCCGCCATTTCACAGGCAATGTTTTCGACCACGCCCTGATAAACCAGCGATTCGATATACCGCGTCATCAAGGCGTCTACCACGTCTTTCGCATCTGGTTCGTAGAGATAATCCCAGTAGTGAGACAGGTTTTCGTCCGGCTGCTCGGCATGGATCGGCAATAACTGTTCCAGCTGCGGCGTCTGCGACATGGTCGATTTAAAGTGGTTATGCACAAGGTACAAGCGATCTATGTGGTTGTCAGTATAGGCGTCCAGCATAACCTTAACCGGGCCAATCAGCTCGTCCAGATGCGGGGTGTCTCCCAGCCGTGTCGCCTCTGAAACAATGTTGGCGCCAACCCGTTTGAAAAACTGAAGGCCCTTAGAACCGATCGTCGTCAGATCAATCTCGGCGCTCTGCGATTGCCATTCGATCAGCGCATTCACAACGTCCCGGAACAGGTTGATGTTAAGGCCACCGCAAAGACCCCGATCGCTGGATACGATGATGAAACCTACGCGTTTAGCTGGGCGTTCTAGCGTAAAACTGTGTTTATATTCCAGATTAGCCTGCGATACATGAGCGATCACGTCGCGCATTTTCTCGGCATAGGGTCGGGCCTGATGCATACGCTCCTGAGCACGACGCATTTTGCTGGCCGCGACCATTTCCATCGCTTTGGTGATCTTCTGAGTATTCTGGATACTCTTGATCTTGGTCCGAATTTCTTTACCGCCAGCCATTTCCTGTTATCTTGCCGTAATCTTTGTGGATAGGTCCGGTTACCAGCTGCCGTTGGCCTTGAAGTCCTTCAGGGCCGCGTGAAGCTTTTCAGCGATATCATCGTCATACTCCTGATCGCGATTCAGCGCCTCGATCAGGTCTGATTGCTGACTTATCATATGGCTTAGCAGCGCCTGCTCGAAGTCCACGACCTTTTTGACTTCAACATCATCGAGATAGCCTTCGTTGACTGCAAACAAGCTGACGCCCATCTCCGCCACTGACATGGTTGAATACTGCTTCTGCTTCATCATCTCGGTCGCCCGCTCACCCCTTTCCAGCTGCCGACGAGTTGCTTCATCCAGATCAGAGGCAAACTGGGAAAACGCAGCCAGTTCACGATACTGTGCGAGTGCGAGCCGAATCCCACCGCCCAGCTTCTTGATCAACGCGCATTGTGCTGCGCCGCCGACTCGGGAGACTGACAACCCGGCATTGATGGCTGGACGTATGCCTGCGTTGAAAAGATCAGTTTCCAGAAAAATCTGCCCATCGGTGATGGAGATGACGTTGGTGGGTACGAAGGCCGAGACGTCCCCAGCTTGCGTCTCGATTATCGGCAGTGCCGTTAGCGATCCAGTCTGTCCCTTGACTTGCCCGTCTGTGAGCTTTTCCACTTCATCGGCGTTGATCCGGGCAGCTCGCTCCAGCAGCCTTGAGTGAAGATAAAACACATCGCCAGGATAAGCTTCTCGACCCGGTGGACGGCGCAACAACAGACTCACCTGTCTATAAGCCCAGGCTTGCTTGGTCAGGTCGTCATAAATGATGAGAGCGTCTTCGCCTTTGTCTCTGAAATATTCGCCCATGGCGCAGCCGGAGTAGGGTGCGATGTATTGCATCGCCGCCGACTCGGCTGCTGAAGCACAAACCACGATCGTATGTGCCATAGCGCCATGTTCTTCCAGCTTGTTCACCACGTTGGCCACCGACGACGCTTTTTGTCCGATGGCGACATAAATGCATTTGATCCCGGTGCCTTTCTGATTGATGATCGTATCAATCGCTACCGCGGTTTTCCCGGTCTGTCGGTCACCTATGATCAGTTCGCGTTGGCCGCGTCCAACTGGAACCATGGCATCAATTGATTTAAGGCCGGTCTGTACCGGTTCTGAGACGGACTGACGACTGATCACACCTGGCGCCACCTTTTCAATCGGCGATGTCTGCGTTGTGTCAATATTGCCTTTGCCATCAATCGGTACGCCGAGTGAATCCACAACCCGGCCAAGCAGCTCAACTCCGATCGGCACTTGTAGGATTCGGCCGGTACATTTGACGGTATCACCCTCGACGATATGCTCGTAGTCTCCGAGCACCACAGCGCCGACAGAGTCCTGTTCAAGATTAAGCGCAAGACCGAACGTATCGTTTGGAAACTCCAACATTTCACCCTGCATGGCATCCGCCAGGCCATGAATACGCGTAATGCCGTCTGTCAAACTCACCACGGTGCCTTCTGTGCGGGCTTCGGCACTGGCATCGAAATCCTTGATCCGTTCCTTAATCAGTTCGCTGATTTCGGAGGGGTTTAGCTGCATGGACATACCTGAATTCCTCTCAATCGCTCCGTTTGTGGCCGATCAGCCGCTGATGGCGGTGGCCAGTTTCTCGAGTCTGGCCCGAACCGAGCCGTCGATCACCAGGTCCCCGGCGCGTACGACAGCACCGCCGAGGAGTGATTCATTAATTCTTACCGCCAGTTCCACGCGTCGGCCCATACGTTCGCTAAGCGCCTCGGCGATCCGCTGCTGCTGACTTTCGGTTACCGGCAATGCGGATTCCAGTTCTGCCTGGATTGTCCGCTCAGCTTCTGCGCGTAGGTGCTCGTATTGCTCGGCAATTGAGGGCAAGGCGTGAAGACGTTGGTTCTGCGCCAGCAATCGCACCAGATTCCGGGCGTTCTCATCGAGCCGCTCACTGCAAATTTCCGTTATCACAACAGCGAGCTCGCGCCTTGATACTCTGGGGTTGTTGAACAATGCGCCCATATCTGGGTCCATTGCTACTGCGGCCAGAAATTCGAGTGCTTGTGACCAACGGGAATAGTCCCCACTTGCTTTAGCAAGCTCGAAAACCGCCTGTGCATAGGGTCTTGCAATAATTGAAAGTTCAGCCATAGATTTCGCGCTTCATAGGTATCCGCCGATACCGGCTAAAGTTCCTGGGCGAGATCATCGATCAGCTTAGCGTGATCACTTTCACCCACTTCTCGACCCAGAATCTGTCCTGCACCGGCAACCACCAAGGTAGCGAGTTGTGCTCGCAAAGCTTCGCGCGCCTGATTGATTTCCTTGTCGATCTCGCCCCGCGCAGCCGTGAGAATACGGTCGCCCTCAGTGCGTGCAGTAGACTTGGCTTCCTCGACGATTTCTGTCTCGCGTCGTTCTGCTCTGCGTATGATTTCCTGCGCTTGTCCCTTGGCTTCTTCAAGAGCCTCTGCGGCGTATTCTTCTGCCCGCGCCTTCTCACGCTGACCTTCATCCGCCGCGGCAAGGCCATCAGCGATCCGGGTTTTGCGTTCGTTCAGTGCTGTAATGATAGGCGGCCAAACAAACTTCATGCAGAACCAGACGAAGACCGCAAATGCAATAGTCTGCCCGATCAGCGTCAAGTTGATGTTCATAACCTGTTTCCGTCCGAAAAAGCCAAGTTATTAACCGCCCACTACGGCGAACATGATGTAGAGCGCGATGGCCACACCGATAATCGGGATAGCATCCACCAAGCCCATAACGATGAAGAACTGGGTCCTGAGCATCGGCAGCAGCTCTGGCTGTCGGGCGATGCCCTCCAGGAATCGTGCGCCGAGCACGCCCACACCCACACCGACGCCCACACCGGCTAAACCGAGCAGAACCGCGCCGGCAACGTAGAGTAAAGCAATTTCCATGAGTTTCTCCTATTAAGAAAAGTCAGCTTGATACCAATAATTCTTCGCTTGATGCTGGGCCGCTCAGTGGTGGCTGTGCGCCATTTCGAGATAAACAATAGTCAGGGTCATAAATATAAATGCCTGCAATAGCACGATCAGAATATGAAAAATAGCCCATCCTAACTGCAGAACGCCGCCCACCACAGCAAAAGCCAGTCCCCCTGAGAACAGCAAGGCAATCAAAATAAATATCATCTCGCCAGCAAAGAGATTACCGAAAAGCCGCAAAGACAGTGATAGCGGCTTTGCAATCAGGCTGACGAACTCTAAGAAGAAATTGATTGGCATCAGAATGATTTTCAGTACCGGGTTGGTGGCTTGGAACGGCTGCATCGTCAGCTCAGCCGCGAAACCCAGTGGCCCCTTCACCTTGATACTGTAGTAAAGCGTCAGCAGGAATACCCCCAGCGCCATACCAAAGGTCGCATTGGGGTCAGTTGTGGGCACCACCTTCATGTACTCAATGCCCAACAGATGCGCAATCTGTGGAATCCAGTCCACTGGCACCAGGTCCATCAGGTTCATGAGCAGGATCCAGACGAAAAGCGTCAGTGACAGCGGGGCGATGAGATCGTTCTTTCCTGAAAAAGAACCGCGTACATTGTCGTCGATAAATTCGATGATCCACTCGACGAAATTCAACCAGCCGCTCGGCGTGTCCGCTGTTGCTTTGCGGGCCGCCTTGCCGAATAACCAGAGGAAGAGCGCGCCCAATATCACTGACCAAAACATCGTGTCGAGATGGATTGCCCAGAAGCCCATTTCTCTTGCTTCGGCAGCGCTGTGCGCCAATCCCCATGTACCGTCCGGATGCTGGCCATAGGCCAGGTTCTGTAGGTGATGCTTGATGTAGCCGGTCGTTGTCAGGCTGTCGCTGGCCATTGCTGTTTAAATCTGTCTTCCCACTTGTTCCGGTAACTCGACCGTATGTGTCGCCGCTGTAACCACAGACGCGAGGGTCGCCGAGACCAACCCGCCCAGAAAGGCAGCAAAGTTCAAATCTTCAAGGGCTATAAAAGCACACCCGCACAGTACGCCGATGATTACGAGTTTGCTAAATTCCGCCCGGTAAAGCTCGAACATCGCAACCGATCCATTGTTCGAGCGACTGCCAGCAAACACACGCCAAGCCGCATACCCATTCCCAGCCACGCCGATTCCGGCACCGACCAATGCCGAGTGCAGAAGATTCGGTCCGAACAGCCAGAGGGCGAGCGCCAGTAGCGCCGTCACCCCACACTGTGCTGCCAGCACTCGTCTTAACACGTTCTCGCCCGGCACACTGTCTGTTGTTTCATCGCCTCAATCACGCTGCCTCACGATGACCAATACGCGAGATAAACGCTCCGGCGCAGATACTAAAACAAGGCCGGTACACCGCCGCAGGGGTCGCGCAGTATAGGTGAGCGCCCAAACACGGTCAACACGCGCCCGGGGCCTTCAGAAACTGTCCTACAGGGTTCGCCATAACCGCGTATTCATGGGCATCTTTGCTGACCCTGCTGTCTGCGTTCTGCCAGCATCCTGTCGAGCTTGTGTTGGATCTGATCTGCCTGTCCCGAAGTTCTCCTGTTGTCACAGATTTATTGTCTTACCCGCTTGGTATTAAATCCGAAATGAGCTGTCCTGGTCGAGAAGATTTTATTCGGCTGACTAAAGCTCACTGATGCCGTAGCCAGCAGCGGTTGTTCTAGGCACAGGTGTCCGCTACTACGCCCATGCCTGTGATAAAATTTTTAGCTTTCTTAGTCACCATCTGTCAAACAATGGATATCGAGCTCGCCCGGTTTAACATGATTGAACAGCAGATTCGCCCGTGGGAGGTGCTGGATCCAGCGTTATTAGCGTTGCTGAAGAAACTGCCCCGCGAACTGTTTGTGCCCCCAAAAGATCGGGATTTGGCGTTTGCTGACTTAAACCTGCCGATCGGCCACGGTGAGTGCATGATGCAGCCCAAGGTTGAAGCCCGTTTGACCCAGGCCCTGGCATTAACGTCCACTGATCGGGTCCTCGAGGTCGGTACCGGCACTGGCTACCTGACTGCTCTTTTGGCCAGTTGTTGCGCCCATGTTACAAGCGTCGACATCTATGGTGACTTTCTGAGGCCTGCTGCGACCCGGCTCGAAAACCTGGGCATTGTCAACGCCACGTTCGAAGAAGGAGACGCTGCTGAAGACTGGACCGAAGACGACGCTTGGGACGCAATTATTCTCACCGGCTCGGTGCCCGTTCCACCTCGTGCCCACCGCAATCGGCTGGCACCGGGTGGTCGGCTGGTCGCGATTGTTGGCCAGTCACCCGTCATGGAGGCTATGCTCTATAGCCGCGGCGATAATGAAGAATCGACTGAACACTCTATTTTTGACACCAGTTTGCCGCCCCTGATTAATGTCCGGACCCCCTCAGCATTTACCTTCTAACCTCAAGATTTACGGCGGATTCAAAACCAACATGATTAAAGCGTTCCTTTACACCGTAGTTATTCTGATGGCGTCGGGCAGCACTTGGGTTTCAGCCCAGAATCAGTACACCGTGCAACCTGGGGACACGCCGTGCGAAATCGCAGAACTGTTCGGGGTGCGCTGCGCGGACCTAATGGCGTGGAACGGTCTGGACGAGAGCGGCGTAATCTACCCCGGCCAGTCCCTTAAGATTACCAGCGCGCCGGCGGTCGAATCCGACGAGGAAGAAAGTCAGACCCAGGCGGCCACCGTCACTACAGGCGTCTCCGCTACCACTGACAACGAAAACCCAGCGCAAACCGACACTGACACGGCCCGTGATTCAGCGACAACGGTCATTGTCTCTTCTTCAGAGTCGACGACCAGCGGTATCGACCTGCTGGCCATATATCGTCTGGCGTGGTCCAGCGATCCTGAGTTCGCAACACAAGTCCACCGGCGTGAAGCTGGGCAAGAAGCTATTCCTCAGGCCCTAGCCGCATTCCGGCCACATTTATCTGCGTCGAGCAGCTACACACTCGTCTCCAGAGATCTGACCAATCAGGCCGCATCAGCCACAGTGTCACTCAAGCAATCGATATACGACCGTTCAAGCCGTCTTCTGATCAAGCAAGCACGCCTGCAGACTGATGCGGCGGATGTTAACTACCAGATCGCCGCTGAATCACTGATTCAACGCGTGGCCAACAGTTATTTTGCGGTACTCTCAGCCCAGGATAACCTAGAGCTGTCAGAGCGTAACCAGCGGGCTATTCGTAGACAGCTGGAACTCGCCGAAGAGCGGCTCGATGTTGGCCTGGGCACCCGGACCGATCTTTACGACGCCCGGGCCCGCTACGAATACTCTGTAGCTGAAGGTATCGAAGCCCAACGGGTGCTGGTCGACATGCGGCAGGTGCTGGTCGCCCTGGTGGGCAGGGACCCCGGTACGCTGCTGTCACTGTCTCCCGCTGCGGCATTATCGAAGCCACAGCCTGATGATGCTGGGCTGTGGATCGGCCGGGCCCTATCGGACAATCGGTCACTCAAAGCGCTGTCACTGGACACGTCGGTGGCTGAAACAGAGATCGACCGGCAACAAGCATTACGGCGACTCACGGTGGGGCTGAATCTATCTGCCGAATACTCTGACAGTGCATCGGCCGACGGCACCGACGCCAGCTTGACCCTGTTGTTCAAGTTGCCGTTCTATCAAGGCGGCCTCATCAACGCCCAGATCAGAGAAGCGACTTCGAATCACAATGCTGCCCGCGCCCGCTACGAATCGGCTCGCCGAGAAATTCAGCGCAAGACACGCCAAGCATTTCTCAGTATCAATAGTCAGCTGCGTCGAATCACCGCGCTGGCACAAGCTGTTACCGCCGGAGAAAGCGCGCTTCAGGCCAAAGAAGAAGGCTTTGCCGCAGGCTTAACCACCAACATTGAGGTGCTCAACGCACAACGAGACCTGTTCCGGGCCGAACGAGACTACCTCAAAGCGCGTTATGATTATGTCCTGCAGGTCCTGGTGCTGGAACAGCTGGCAGGCCAGCTTAACGAAGAGGATGTTTCACGGGTTAATCGATGGCTTGGCTGATCCGATGGTAAAGGCTGTTCGGAAACCTCGGCCGGGCTTATAGTCGGTCTATGCGACTCGTGTACCGTTGGGCATACTCGGCCATCCGGCGACTTGACTTAAGTCAGCGGCCCCTGAGTAGCGGTATCTGCTACAACGGTCTAGCGCTGCTCCTGATTCTACCGCTGCTGCTCACTGGTTGTGCTAGCTCAGAAAAACTCGGTTATAACAGTCCTTCACCGCTCCAACTCACTGATCCTCTTGAACCTGTGAATCGTATGGTCTTCGGCTTCAATGATGGCCTGGACCGTTTTTTGATTCGCCCCGTCACTGTAGTTTACGCCCACGCCGTGCCGTCAGCGGTCCGATTGTCGGTCAGGAATTTTTTTAGCAACCTGCAGCTGCCCGCAACGATTGCCAACGATGTATTACAGGGGCGGTTTGCTCAGGGTCGCCTCGACTTTGAACGACTGCTTATCAACAGCACCCTCGGTGTTGCCGGCCTTTTCGACGTCGCTGGTGCTGTTGGCAGGCCGCCGCACGAAGAGGACTATGGTCAGACCCTGGCCCGGTGGCGACTGCCGTCCGGGCCCTACTTGGTGTTACCGCTGCTGGGGGCCAGCAATGTCCGTGATGCCGTCGCGCTTGTCCCGGCGTTTATCTACCCCGACCCTGTGTCATATAACGCCAGTGGTCGTGATCTCACCCTGGGCTACGCCCTGCGCACATTCAACGCGCGCGCTGAACTGCTCATCGCAGACCATATCCTAAAACTTCAGCTCGATCCCTACTTGTTTGTCCGCGAATCTTACTGGCAACAGCGTCTCGCCGCGATCTACGACGACCTCCCACCCGCCGAACGCCGGGCGTGGAGTCTCGAACCACTCAGTGACTGAGCTGGGCTGAGTTCGACGTTGGCCACCTGGGCCATTGGCGACGTTCAGGGCTGTATGTCTTGTCTTGAGCGCTTGCTCGATAAAATCCGCTACAACCCCGATTCTGACTGCCTCTGGTTCGTGGGCGATCTTGTCAGTCGTGGCCCCAATTCCGAGGCTGTGCTCCGATTCGTCAAATCGTTAAAGGGTCGGGCAACCGTGGTGTTGGGGAATCACGACCTTCATTTCTTGGCCCTATCAGCAGGGCTGCACCAAAATAAGCCTACCTACCGGCTTGATCATCTACTGCACGCCCCTGATTTAGATGAACTGACCGATTTTATCCGCCACCTGCCCCTGGCCCATTTCGACTCCGGCCTGAATGCAGCGCTGCTGCACGCCGGGCTTTATCCGGGCTGGTCGCTGCATCAGGGACTGTTGTTGGCCCACGAAGTAGAAAACATATTACGCTCAGACCAGTGGCTAGACTTTCTTGCCCACATCTACGGAAACGCCCCGGCCCGCTGGGATGATCGGTTAACCGGCTGGGACCGCCTGCGCTTCATTACCAATGCATTTACCCGGATGCGTTATTGCACGCCGGATCTTGACCTTGAACTGGAATTCAAGGGGTTGCCCGCCGCAGCGCCGGCCCCGCTCAAGCCCTGGTTTGCTATAAACGGGCAGCCACTGGGCAATACGCGGATAATCTTTGGACACTGGTCAGATCTTGGCATTTACCAACAGCGTACGCTCTACTGCATAGATGGTGGCTGTGTCTGGGGTCGGCAACTGGCAGCAATGCATCTGCAGTCAGAAAACGGTAACATCGTAACTGTCCGTTGTGGCCGGTAGAACAGGAGCGTCAATATTATGGAAAACCCCTACGACATCGACGTTCAGGTCGAAACGACCTATGTCGCTGAACACTCTGAACCCGATGAAGACCGGTTTGTTTTTGCCTATACCATCACCCTGGTAAACCGCGGCTCTGTCACCGCCCAACTCATTTCTCGGCACTGGTTCATCACCGATGCTGATAACCGAACCGAAGAGGTCGAAGGTGAGGGCGTAGTCGGTGAACAGCCGGTGCTCAAACCTGGGGAGGGTTTTCGCTATACGTCCGGTGCGGTCATTGAGACGCCCGTGGGCACGATGCACGGTACTTACCAGATGGTGGCTGAAGACGGCCGTACGTTCGACGCCACCATTCCGCGTTTTGTGCTTTCAGCGCCTCGCACCCTTCACTGATAAGTAATTGATTTTATTATATATCTAAGTGGTGCACGGCAAAGGCGTTGCGCTCGATGAACGCGCGACGCGGTTCTACATCATCGCCCATCAGGACGCTAAAGATCTCATCGGTACCAACGGCGTCTTCAATCTGTACTCGGCACAGTGTCCGCTGACTGGCATCCATCGTCGTTTCCCACAATTGGTCGGGATTCATCTCGCCCAACCCCTTATAGCGTTGCACCGTCAGGCCGCGCCTGGCCTCTGACATCAGCCACTCAATGGCGCCGGCAAAATCCTCTACTGCCGTCTCTTTATCGCCTCGAACCACCGTCGGTTGCGAACCCACTAAAGTGTCCAGTCGCTGGCCCAGCGCAATCATAGATCCATATTCCTGGGTATCGAAAAACTCAGCGGGCAGTCGAGTCTGACGGTACTGCCCGTGGTGCTCGCTCTCTACCACCAGCGACCACTGCCCCACGCCATCGGTAGTATCGAAGTGAACGCGATACTGGGGGCCGCCCTGTCCTGTAACCCCTGATAGCCTGGTATTCAATAATTGTACGAATTCAGCCTGGTCTTGCTCGGTTGGTTGGCCCTTCTGACCTAATGGCGTCAAGGCACTGAGCGCCCATAGCACTTCGGTCTGGTAGCGTCGGGCCAGCCGGTTAATCGCGGACTTAATCGCGAAGTATTCGGTACACAGTGCCTTGAGCTCGGGGCCGTCCAACACCGCCCTGGGTTCATCTCGTCGCTGGAGTTTCGCCCCCTCCATCGCCAACCCCAGGAGATAACGATTCATCTCGTCGTCGTCCTTCAGGTAGGTCTCTTTCTTGCGCAGAGAGACCTTGTACAGCGGCGGTTGCGCGATGAACACGTGGCCTCTTTCCAGCAGTTCGGGCATCTGGCGGTAGAAGAATGTCAGCAGCAGAGTTCGGATGTGCGACCCGTCGACATCTGCATCGGTCATGATGATGATCCTGTGATACCGCAGTTTGCTGACATCGAAATCATCCTTGCCGATTCCGGTACCCAGCGCAGTGATCAGCGTCGTGACCTCATCGGAGGCCAGCATTCGGTCAAAACGCGCCTTTTCCACGTTCAGGATCTTTCCTTTAAGGGGGAGGATGGCCTGGTAGCGCCTGTCGCGCGCCTGCTTGGCTGACCCACCAGCGGAGTCTCCTTCCACTAGGTAAATCTCGCTCTGCGCCGGGTCTTTTTCTTGGCAATCCGCGAGCTTGCCCGGCAAACCGCTCATTTCTAGGGCGTTTTTTCGGCGGGTCATCTCGCGAGCCCGCCGCGCAGCCTCGCGGGCGCGCGCAGTATCAGCGATTTTGTCGACGATCGCTTTGGCTTCTGTCGGCCGCTCAAGCAAAAACGCCCCGAGATACTCGGTAATCAGCGATTCGACCGGCCCCCTGACATCTGAGGAAACGAGTTTTTCCTTGGTCTGAGACGAGAACTTCGGATCCGTCACCTTCACCGCCAACACAGCCGTCAGGCCTTCCCGACAGTCTTCGCCTTTTAAATCCACGCGGGCCCGCTTCGCGGCTCCACTGGCCTCCATATAACGGCCCAGCGTTCTGGTCATGGCGGCGCGTAGGCCCTCCAGATGAGCACCCCCGTCGCTCTGTGGGATATTGTTGGTGTAGCAGAAAACATTTTCCTGATAGCTGTCGTTCCACTGCAGCGCGAGCTCAAGCTGAACGTGATCCCGTCCCGCGCTGAACGCCAACACTGTTGGGTGGAGCTTGTTTTTCTTGCTTCCGAGGTGTTCAACAAACGCCTTGATTCCGCCTTTATATTCAAAGACTTCCTCTGTTCCCGCTCGTTCGTCCACCAATTTGTTTCGGACGCCCGAATTGAGGAAGGCCAACTCCCGGAGTCGCTTCGCCAGAATATCGTGGTGTAACACGAGGTCCGTGAACACCTGCGAGTCGGGTCTAAAATGAACTTCCGTGCCAGTGCGGGCAGTGTCACCAATCTCGGTCAGCGGTCCGGTCGGGACCCCCCTTTGGTAATCTTGGCGATAGGTTTGACCCCCCCGATGAATTATCAGCCTGAGGCTGGATGACAACGCGTTAACCACCGAAACACCCACACCGTGTAAACCGCCAGACATTTTGTAGGAATTCTGGTCAAATTTCCCTCCGGCGTGCAGTTGGGTCATGATAACTTCTGCCGCAGAACGCCCTTCTTCTGCAATCACCCCGGTCGGGATGCCCCTGCCGTCGTCCACCACCGACACCGTCTCGTCAGCGTGAATCGTCACGGTAATTTCTTGGCAGTGGCCAGCGAGTGCTTCGTCTATGGAGTTATCGACCACTTCGAAAACCATGTGGTGAAGGCCAGTGCCGTCATCGGTGTCACCGATATACATGCCGGGCCGCTTGCGGACCGCTTCCAGCCCTTTCAGAACCTTAATGCTGCTTTCGTCGTAGACTGGTTGACTGCTCATAAATACTCCTTAGGGTGGGCTTTTATTCTATCACAAACGAGGGTTGCTAGGCCGCAGAAACGGCTATTTTATGGGCTTTTCACGGTGTTTCACGTGAAACCATAGGCTTGAAGCCCAGGTACCTGTGAGATCCGTTGTTTCACGTGAAACACCGAAACCCGGCAGGCTGTTGTAGGGTCCTACTTATCTACAATCGCATGGGCATGATCAGGTACAGCGTGTCATCATCATCAGGCTCGTGAAGCATGCACCCGCTGTTGCCGTCGTGCAACTCGGCCTCTACGGTCTTTGTCGACATGGCCCGCAACGCATCCATCAGGTAAGTCACGTTGAATCCAATCTCCAGGCTGTCGCCTTCATAATCCACGCTCACCTCGTCACTGGCTTCTTCATGGTCTGGATTGTGTGCCGACAGCTTCAAACAGCCGTTGGATAAATTCAGCCGGATGCCCCGATATTTTTCGTTGGTCAGCACCGAAGTTCTCGCCAGCACTTCGTGTAGCTGTTCCCGGTCAGCGACCATTTTTTGTGACAGGACTTGCGACATGACGGCTTTATAGTCCGGGAATTTTCCATCGATCAGTTTGCTTGTCAATTGAGCGCCGGGTCGGCTGAATCGCACGTGATTTGGATTAAGTTCCAGCGTTATCTCGTCTCCACCGTCGGCCAGGAATCGGTTGAGCTCCAGAACAGCCTTCCGCGGAACGATAACCTGACGCTGCGCCCCAGCAGCAGCGGGTAGTTTGGTTCGGCTGCGCGCCAGCCGGTGTCCATCCGTCGCTACGGAGATCATCGTGTCACCATCCAGTTCAATCAGCACACCATTTAAAAAATACCGGACGTCCTGTTGCGCCATCGAAAAGGCTGTTTTGTCGAAAAGGCGCCGCAGCGCTGATTGCTCCAGGCGACCCCGTTCCTCCCAGTTCTCCGTCTCGAGCCGCGGGAAATCGGCAGCTGGCAGGGTCTGCAAGGTGAAGCGGCTCTGTCCCGACTTGATTTTCAGCTTGCTTCCTTCTGTGCTGAATTCCAGTTTTGCGTTTTCGGGTAGCGCACGAGTAATGTCGAGCAGTTTACGAGCGGTCACGGTGCACTGACCGTCACTGCCATCTAGAACAGTGGTTTCAATGGTGGTTTCTACCTCCAGATCGGTGCCGGTCAGCGTGAGAGTGTTGCTGTCTAGTTGTACCAACACGTTCGCCAAAATAGGCAGTGTTTGTCTCCGCTCTACTACGCTGGTAACGGTAGTGAGTGGTGTTAACAGTTGGTCTCGTTCTATTAATAATTTCATAGATAGTCTGTTAACTAATGTAATTAAGCCTGTTGATAAAGAGATTAAGTTATTTTAATCAATAAAAACAAATGGATAACACTAAATAGTCGTGTGTGTAATGCTGTGAATCAAATCCGGCACAAGGTGAATAAGGTGGTGTGAAATTCGCATCTAGGAAATCATGCCATAGTTTCCCACTGGAAGCCCACACGTTATCCACTCAGAAGGCGCTGTAGGTTCTGGTAGTCTTCGCTGATCTTAGGGTCCGTCTTAATTAACTCGCTGACCTTGCGTTGAGCGTGCAATACGGTTGTGTGGTCTCTACCCCCGAACGCGTCGCCAATTTCTGGCAAACTCATAGTGGTGAGTTCTTTGGCCAGCGCCATTGCGATCTGGCGAGGTCGGGTAATCTGCCGGTTACGCCGCTTGGAATGCAGGTCCGAGATACGCATCTTGAAATATTCCGCGACGACTTTCTGGATATTCTGTATGGTGATTTGGCGTTCCTGAAAGACCAACAGGTCGCGCAGTGCTTCCCGAGCAAGGTCGGTATTGATCTTGCGTCCGGTAAAGTTAGCACTGGCGATTATCCGGTGGAGCGCGCCCTCGAGTTCCCGCACATTGGACCGAATCTGTTTGGCTACAAAAAAACACACGTCTTCGGGCAGGTCGACGCCTTTCTGCTGGGCTTTGATTTTTAAGATGGCCATTCGAGTCTCGAGTTCGGGCGGGTCGATCGGGACGGTCAGGCCGCTACCGAAACGGGAAATCAGGCGCTCCTGGACGCCGGAAATCTCACGCGGAAAGCGGTCACTGGTAATCACGATTTGTCGCTGGCCTTCTAGTAACGTATTGAAAGTATGGAAAAATTCTTCCTGTGAGTGCTCTTTTCCTGAAAAGAACTGAATGTCGTCAATCAGCAGGGCATCCAGAGATCGATAATAACGCTTGAAATCATTGATTTTGTTATGCTGCAGGGCTTTGACCATATCGGCCACAAACCGTTCGGAGTGCACGTACACGACTTTGGCTTCCGGCCTAAGTTGCCGGGTCAGATTACCGGCAGCTTGCATCAGGTGTGTTTTACCTAAACCGACACCCCCGTAAAGAAACAACGGGTTATAGGCTTGCCCCGGGTTTTCCCCGACTTGGCTGGCAGCGGCCCGGGCCAGTTGGTTGGATTTACCCTCAACGTGGGTCTCAAAGGTAAAAGCTGGGTTGAGACGGCCTTCAAAACCCAGAGCAGTCGAGCCTTTGTTGTGGGCTGCCGGTGACTGATCGGCTGTAGCGGTAACAGTGCTGCCTGCCTGCTCACTGCCGATATCCAGTCTGATTGCTGCGGGTTTGGGGCTGAAGTTTTTCGCTAGGCTAGAGATCAGCCCCAGGTATTCTCTGTGTACGAAGTCGCGCACAAATCGGTTGGGCGCTAGCAGCGTCAGACCGTCAGCGTTTTCGACGGCGTGCAGTGGCCGGATCCAGGTATTGAACTGCTGGGCGGAGAGGTCGTCTTCGAGACGACTTAAGCAAAGTTTCCAAAGGGCGGTGGACACAGGTATAGGGTTGGTCGGGTTTGTCGACAGCGCTTTCGGCGCGATTTAAGTTTATTGTCGTGACTGTGCGGCTGCTGTCATGGCGGCCAGTCTATACGATATATTGGAAGTTATCCACAGAAATTATCCTATATTATTTTATCCACAGCGTGCTAGAGACCCCTAAAACCATTGACATTACGCCATAATTACGAGTAAAGTCCGACGCCTTTTTTGAAAGCCGGCCACAGAATTCGGGATACGCATTATGAAGCGGACCTTCCAGCCCAGCGAAGTTAAACGGAAACGACGACATGGTTTCAGGGCGCGGATGAAAACACGGGCAGGACGAGCCGTGATCAGCGCGCGACGAGCCAAAGGCCGGGCGCAGCTCAGCGCCTGAGTGCCGGGCGACGTTATCCGCCGGCAGTGAGCAATGCCCGCTTCATGCGAAGCGAACGCCTCTTGCGTGGTGTGGATTACCGCACGACGATTGCCAGACGATGCCGTAGCGATGATCGCCTGTTTACCGTTTATGCGGCGAGGCGCCAGACAGGCAGCGCGCGGCTCGGCATCACAGTCTCCCGACGAGTGTCCAACAAAGCGGTGCGGCGCAATCGACTGAAGCGTCGCGTCCGAGAATCTTTTCGTTGTCATAAGGAGCCTCTGGTTGGTCTGGATCTGGTTGTGATCGCGCGCCAGGAAGCTAACGAAACCGATCGCCTGCAGGTCGATCAGAGCCTGTTCGGCCACTGGAGACGAGTGAGAGATAAATGCGGCAAGTAATCACAGGGGTACTACGCGGATATCGGTACTTGATCAGTCCGCTATTGGGGCCGACCTGCCGTTTCTATCCCACGTGTTCGTCCTACGCCATAGAGGCCATCGAGCGTCACGGAGTAACCCGCGGTGCCTGGCTGACTCTGCGCCGGCTGATCCGCTGTAACCCCTGGCACCCTGGGGGTGTGGACATGGTGCCAGACGAGAACGCGGGCACCTCCAGCTGCTAGCATCGCTGAAGCGCTAAAAGTGGATTTCCAAAAACTCATACTGTTTACTGGTTTGGCGCTGGTGTTGGTCCTGATTTGGCAGGCTTGGGTCGAGCACAACGCAGCCCCCGTAGCGGTAATGACATCGCAAATAGCTGCTCAAACTGGGCAGAGCCAAACCATCGCGGTGAACACCGAAGACGTCCCCAGTGCGCCGACCACCGCCAACACAAACACAAACACAAACACAAACACTGCTGTAACTGGAATTCCTAAACCGACATTAAAGAGCTTGCCCACAGGTGATATCGTGGTGGTTGAAACAGACCTCATACGCGCCGTCATAGATTCCTATGGCGGTGACCTGAGGCGGTTAGAGTTGTTGACATATCCCGAAAAGCTGGAGAATCCAGATGAACCGTTTCGGCTGTTAAACGAAGAGGGCGCTGACCTGTTTGTTATCCAGGGCGGCCTCTTGGGCACACAGGGCGAGTTACCAAATCACCATACACGATACGTCGCTGATCAACACAATTATTATTTGTCACCCGCTGCCGATCGCGTAGAAGCGATTCTTAGGTGGCAAAGCCCCGATGGTGTTGGGTATCGCAAGGTTTATACGTTTTATCGAAATAGCTACTACATCGACATCCGTTACGAGATCGACAACGCCACCGCCACAGCGTGGCAAGGGTTCCTATATAACCAGATACTTCGCACTAAGGTCGAGCAGAAATCTAGTGGACTCGGCTTCTTTGGCCGGCTGCCAAGCTACACAGGTGGCGTTATTTACACACCGGAAGACAAGTACCAGAAGATAGATTTTGATGACATGTACGACGAGAATCTGGCACGCAACACACCCTCGGGTTGGGTAGCCATGTTGCAGCACTATTTCGTGGGTGCGCTGCTGCCGCGGGGGAGCAGCGCTTATGAGTTCTATTCAACGGTCACAGCCCGAGACAGCCAACCGCATTATCACATCGGTTACAAGAGTGTAGAGCCGACCGTCGTGCCGGCCGGTAGACAAGGGTCTCTGAATGCTCGACTGTTCGTTGGGCCTAAAGAACAGAAACGTCTCACCGAGGAGAACCAGCAGCTGGAGTTAACAGTGGATTACGGCTGGCTGACACCGATCTCATCGCCGCTGTTCTGGTTATTGACTTACATCCACCGCACTGTCCAAAACTGGGGTGTGTCCATCATTCTACTGACGTTGCTGGTTAAGCTCGTGTTCTATCCGCTGTCGGCGGCCAGCTATAAGTCGATGGCGAAGATGAAGAATCTCCAGCCGCGTATGAAAACGCTCAAGGAGCGCTTTGGCGACGACAAACAGAAGTTCCAGCAGGCAATGATGGAGGTTTATAAAAAGGAAAAAATCAATCCTCTTGGCAGTTGCCTGCCGATCGTAATACAGATTCCGGTCTTTATCTCGTTGTACTGGGTGTTGCTGGAAAGCGTCGAGTTGCGGCAAGCACCGTTTATGTTATGGATCAAGGACCTTTCCGTTCAGGATCCGTACTACGTGCTGCCGCTGCTCATGGGCGCTTCTATGTTTGGTCAGACGATCCTAAACCCCACACCAGTTGACCCGATGCAAAAAAACATCATGCTGGCCATGCCAGTGATGTTTACGATCTTCTTCCTGTGGTTTCCCGCTGGGCTGGTGCTGTATTGGCTGGTGAACAACCTTCTGTCCATTGGCCAGCAGTGGGTGATCACACGAAAGATCGCGGCATCCGGAGGCTAGTTCAGGCGAGTTGACATCGCCCGGTCGACTGCGGTCACGAACGGTGCAACAGGATCAAGATACCATCGCCGCTATCGCGACGCCGCCTGGCGTAGGCGCTATCGGCATAGTGCGGATATCAGGGCCTCGCGCCGGGGTCATCGCGCACGCCATCACCGGTGTGCTGCCACCGCCAAAACAAGCCACGCACCGGGTGTTCAGAGCGGCCGATGGTTCGCCACTGGACAAGGGACTGGTACTTTATTTTGCCGCGCCGGCCTCTTACACCGGCGAGGATGTACTGGAGCTCCAAGGCCACGGCGGACCCCGGGTACTGGACGGCGTTCTGGCCAGCGTTTTAAGCCACGGCGCCCGCCCGGCCCGCCCGGGTGAATTCACTGAGCGGGCATTTCTTAATGGCCGACTGGATCTCGCTCAGGCCGAAGCGGTCGCCGATCTCATTGACAGCCAGACACAAGCCGCTGCGCGGGCTGCCATACGCTCGTTGATGGGGTCATTTTCAAGGGAGATAAACGCACTATCGAAGGAGATAGGAGATTTAAGAGTAAATTTCGAAGCAGAAATTGACTTCTCGGAAGAGCCCGTGAGCGCCCTGGATTCGAGCGCTGCACAAGCCCGGTTAAATCACACCAGTCAGATACTGGCGTCATTGCTGGACCAGGCCCGGCCGGGAAGTCTATTGGCCCATGGCGCCCGGGTCGTGCTGGCTGGATTGCCCAATGCCGGAAAATCAAGCCTGCTGAATGCGCTGGCGCGAGAAGACCGGGCCATCGTCAGCATCACCCCGGGCACCACGCGCGATGTGGTCGACACGACGATCGACATAGCTGGACTAGCGGTCCAGCTGATCGATACGGCGGGCTTGAGAGAAAGCACTGATTACGTCGAAGAAGAGGGTGTTCGTCGGGCGACACAGGCGATTGAACAGGCCAACTTGGTCCTGTTTGTAATCGACGATACCGCACCGCACACCAGCCAGGATCACGCATCAATGGCGCCCGGCGCAGGAGGAATACTTCGGGTTTATAACAAGTGTGACCTCAGTGGCAGGCCAGCAGGGACTGTAGTAAACGAAGGCAGCGAAGGCGTTTCAGTCTCGGCCAAGACAGGTGCGGGTATCGATGCTCTGGAGCAAGCTATTCAACAAGCGCTTGGCTATACCTGTTTGGGTGAAGCGCCGCTGATGGCCCGCCGGCGCCACATTGAGGCACTGCTCAAAGCACAATCGCATCTGCACGCCGCAGAACAACACGTCGGGTCGGCTCAGGAGCTACTTGCGGAGGAGCTTCGTCTGGCACAGCTCGCACTGGGTGAAATTACGGGCGAAGTCACCACGGAAGACCTGCTCGGCCAGATCTTCTCGACGTTCTGCATCGGTAAATAGGGGGGTCTATCCAAGTGGGGCGACCCAAGTCTTTTCATTTGGCCTTGGTCGGAATGAGGCAGTCAAACAACGCTCGTCACAGGACGTTATTCGAATCACCAGCTTCTGTTGCGAGCATCTGACCCAGACAGGGTTAAACCAAAATTCCCGGCAAGTTTAGACCTTTGTCCCGGGCGCATGCTATCGCCTCCTCGTAACCCGCGTCGGCGTGACGCATTACACCGGTGGCAGGATCGTTCCACAACACGCGGGCCAGTTTTCGATCCGCCGAGGCTGAACCATCAGCCATTATGACCAAACCGGCATGTTGGGAGAAACCGATACCCACACCACCGCCATGATGAAAAGACACCCATGTCGCACCTGATGCCGTGTTCAGAAGCGCGTTGAGTATCGGCCAGTCGGAAACAGCATCTGACCCGTCTTTCATGTTTTCGGTCTCGCGGTTTGGGCTTGCAACCGATCCGCTGTCGAGATGATCGCGGCCGATCACGATCGGTCCACTCAGCTCGCCATTTGCCACCATCTGATTAAAGGCCCGCCCAATCCTATCGCGATCGCCCAGACCCACCCAGCAGATACGGCTCGGCATGCCCTGGAAGGCAATTCGCTTTCGGGCCATGTTCAGCCACCGGTGCAGGTGCGGGTTATCCGGGATGAGTTCCTTGACCTTTACGTCGGTTTTGTAGATGTCTTCGGGGTCCCCCGACAGCGCCGCCCACCTGAAAGGCCCTGTACCAGTGCAGAACAGGGGCCTGACGTAAGCGGGCACAAATCCAGGATAGTCGAAAGCGTTCTTGACCCCGACTTCCTGAGCCATCTGGCGGATATTGTTGCCGTAGTCCACCACCGGAATTCCCCGCTCCCAGAAATCCAGCATCGCCCGCACCTGAACCGCCATGGATGCTTTGGCTGCGTCAGCAACACCGGCCGGGTCAGTTCGCCGGCGCTCGATCCAATCGTCAACTGACCAGCCCTGGGGCAGATAGCCGGCCTGGGGATCATGGGCGGAGGTCTGATCGGTCACCACATCGGGCAGGTATCTGGGATCCTGCCGGGAACGCGCTGCGATATCCGGAAACACGTCGGCGGCGTTACCCAGCAAACCCACCGAGATAGGTCGGACATTGTTGTGGGCATCCTCGACCAGCTTAAGGGCGTCGTCCAGATTGTCGGCCCACGCATCCAGGTAGCGTGTCCGCAGGCGCGACTCAATCGACTGCATGTTGCATTCCACGGCGATCATCGAGGCGCCGTTCATGGTCGCTGCCAGCGGCTGGGCGCCGCCCATACCGCCGAGCCCCGCTGTCAGTATCCACCGGCCCTCGAACGAACCGTTAAAGTGCTGTCGGGCCAGTTCCGCAAACGTTTCATAGGTCCCCTGGACGATGCCCTGGGAGCCGATATAGATCCAGGATCCAGCCGTCATCTGTCCGTACATCATCAGGCCCTGTTGATCCAGTTCTGAGAAGTGTTCCAGTGTTGCCCAGTGAGGAACCAGGTTCGAGTTGGCAATCAGCACCCGGGGAGCTTCTTCATGGGTCTGGAACACACCGACGGGCTTACCCGATTGGACGAGCAGTGTTTCGTTCTCCTCGAGGTTCTTGAGCGAACTTATAATTTGATCGAAACTGTCCCAGTCGCGGGCAGCCCGACCGACCCCACCGTAGACGATCAGTTCGGCCGGGTTTTCCGCAACCTCAGGATCCAGGTTGTTCATCAGCATTCGCATCGGGGCCTCGGCCCCCCAGTGCTTGCACTGAAGTTCATTCCCGGTTGGCGCTTTGATGTGTCGTTCTGGTGCGTATCGGTTGAGTGTCGTGGCTGGCATAGTCCTATGTCCTGACTTATCCAAAAATTTTCGTTGGGTAAACTGATTCTACATAGTTTGCCCAGTTCCAAAGGTGCCATAGCACCAACCGCTTCTACCGGTCGCAAACTAGCTTGTGCTGATCAATGACGGCAACGGTTGTTGTCTTGGCCATCGCGTGACGGAC
>JYMV01003219.1_pt1 | contig 39802 bp, 29 predicted proteins | sample 338911 | NCBI WGS metagenome assembly JYMV01 (sample SAMN03354496, study PRJNA234377) | hydrothermal vent metagenome | biome: Deep sea; feature: Hydrothermal plumes at the Eastern Lau Spreading Center, Western Pacific Ocean; material: Seawater | place: Tonga | collected 2009 | depth 2000 m m | reverse complement strand
GAACCACAAGAATCTGTAGATGTGACATAATAGGTTCCAGCTACAAGCCCTGTAACACTCGAGGTTACCTCAGCATTGGACCAGAGATAGGTGTATGGTTTCGTGCCATACAAAATAGATATGCTTGCTTCACCTGAACTGCCTCCATTGCAAGTAACATCTGTTACGGAAAGTGATCTTGTCATTTCGTTTGGCTCCACGATAGTGATGATGTTATTGGCTACGCAACCATTGACATCGAAAACATTAACAGAATAAGTTCCTGGAAGGAGATTGGTTGCAGTTGAATCAATTAGCCCATTACTCCAATTATAGTTGTACGGCGGGGTCCCTCCAACAGGTATTGCTGAGGCTGTACCGTCATTGCCACCATTACAGTTCACATCCGTTTTTGCAATCGTTGTTGACAATAATACCGGCTCATCAATGATCGCTGTATCTGTAACAACACACTCATAAAAGTCTGTAATTGTTACATAGTAGGTGCTTGCAGACAAACCCGAAACATCCTCTGTTGAAGGACCATTTGACCATGAATATGTATAGGGTGCTGCCCCCCCTGATACAGAAAGATCTGCACTGCCATCGTTGCCGCCATTACAGTTGACATCAGCGCTTACAAGTGCTGTGGTAATCTTAAGAGTGCCTTCAACTGTTGTGGTAGCGCTTGTAATGGTAGTTGTTGAAGCCTCTGAAATACCGGTGTTTACGACTAAAAGACTGGTCCCCGAGACTATAGTAGTAGCCGTTGTTTCTGTAGTTGTCACGGCACCGTTATGGCAATCCCCACTAACGCCATCAGCGTCCGTTTTAACCATAAACAGATCACTGGCACCTTCCCCAAAGGTGGTGGTTCTTCCAATCATTACTATACCTCCGTCTGCTGTTTGCTGTGCCCCCCGGAACACCTCGTCATAACCAGAGCCCCCGTAGGTTCGGTCCCATATTATAGCTCCATTATTGTCTACTTTTATCAACTGGTATTCGAAGATTACACTGTTTCGGGCTGTTGTAGCTGTAACTATATAGTTTCCATCTTCTGTTTCCCAGACCGAGAATCCGTAGTCCACGTTGTTCAGCCCATAAGTTTTGGACCATTGGTGCGCACCAGCGCCATCCACCTTAAGAAGATATATGTCAGCTCCGCCAGCTCCCCAGCTCCACGTTGTACCAGCAATGATAAATCCTCCATCACTAGTTTCCCAAACGGAATTGCCGTAATCATTTCCACTTCCCCCATAAGCCTTTGTCCACAAAGTGTCGCCATTTTCATCCGCCCTTATTAGCAAAACATCGTTTGCCCCAGCGCCAAAAGCATCTGTCTCCCCCACTACTATATATCCTCCATCCTCTGTTTGCCTTACATCATTGCCGTAATCAACACCTGCACCATTGTAGGTCCTGGTCCAGGCTAGAGAGCCGTCAGCGTTGGATTTGATGAGCAAAATACCCTGTCCTGATCCAGCCCTGGTTCCTGCAGTAATGAATCCCCCATCTAAAGTTTGCTGCACGCTACGCGCGTAATCTGAATTTGATGCCCCGTAAGCCTTTGTCCAAACTGTATCGCCGACACTGTTTATCCGAAGCAAATAAACATCTTTAGAGCCTGACCCGTAATTTTCAGTTTCACCAGCAATAATGTATCCTCCATCAAAGCATTGATCAACGGCATAAGCTGCATCTCCCAGGGCACCACCATAAGCTTTTGTCCAATTTACGGTTCCATTTGCACCTGTTTGTACAACGTAAACATCATCATCACCAGCACCGTAATTTTGGGTATAGCCCACCGCAATGTATTCACCGTCCATTGTTTGGCTGACTGCGTGCCCATAGTCTGTTCCGACACCTCCATACGTTTTTTGGAAAATATCAGCAAATTCTGAACTCGGAATGTTCTGGAAAGAGCAAGCCGTGGTAACGGTTAACGAGGGAGCATTCTCAGTGACGGTTGGGCTGGCCAAAGAAGCGCCCGCTCCAACTGAAGGAGTCTGGGCTGCTACTATAGTATTGCTCCACTGCATTACCGTCCCTGACGGCGATTCACTGTTACAAGACACATTCCCATAGGAATCGGTTTTAATGAAATAAATATCTTTACCTCCAGCACCAAAGCTTTCCGTGCTGCCACCGATCACATAGCCGCCGTCAGATGTTTGCCTTCCCGAGAAAGCCTCATCATTAGTCAATCCGCCAAATGTTTTTGACCATTGGATATTCCCGTTTGAATCAAGGTTCACAAGATATGCATCAGCACCTCCCGCTCCGAAACTTAGTGTTCTCCCTGCAATCAAGAATCCGCCGTTTGCCAGTTGTGAAATAGAATTCGTGAATTCCTCATTAATTCCACCAAAGGCTTTAGTCCACAAGGTGTCTCCTGTAGAATTCGTCCGAACGACATAAATATCCGAGTTAGTTCCTAACGAGGCATAGTTGGTGCTTCCAGCTAAAATATAGCCACCATCTGACGTCTGGAGGACTGATTTTGACCATTCCGTGCCTGTTCCTCCATAAGTTTTCATCCATGAAAGCACCCCTGCACTGGTGAGTTTAGCTAAAAAAGCATCGTTTAACCCGGCACCATAGCTGCTAGTAGTTCCTGTAACAATATATCCTCCATCAGTCGTTTGTATAATATCATATGCCACATCAAATCCGCCACCACCAAATGTCTTCGTCCAGGAGGTATCGCCATTTGCATCGGTCTTGAATACAAATATCTCGGTGGTTGATCGAGAGGTTTGCCCAGCAACAACAAACCCGTTATCGGCAGTTTGCTTAAAAGCTAAACCGTAATCCCAACTGCTTTCTCCATAAGTTTTTGTCCAGACTAAAGTGCCGACACTGTCGGTTCGGATAAGCATAACATCACTAAGGCCCGCGCCATAACTATTAGTAGTAGCCAGAATCACATATCCGCTATCTGAGGTTTGCTGAACATCATACCCATATTCCCAACTTGTCCCTCCATAAGTTTTTGTCCATTGAATATTTCCGGCTGAGTCCGTTTTGGTCAGATATGCATCATAACTGCCTGCTCCATGGCTCGTGGTTCTGCCCGTAATCACATAACCTCCATCGTTGGTTTGCCTGATCGATTCAGAATAATCATCCGATGTCCCACCGAAGATATTTTGTCCGGATGTTTGTGCTTGAACAGAAATCTGTGGAATTATACAGAGAAGAAATAGCATGATTAATGAAAGGGGGGTCATTGAAGTGGCAGGTGCTTTCATGGCGTAGATTTATTAATTCTTTGTGAAATGGATTTGCGGTAGTGTATAAAGAAAGGTCTAGCTTGATGCAGCTTCCTAAAATTGGCTACCTTAACAAATATAAAAAAACCCCACATAAGATATCAAAGAGCCTATGGGATCTTCTCAGGTGTTACCCTATGAAGACGAAATTTAGGGAGATTGTGTCTATGAAAAATGGCTGGAATTAGCGACTTTCAGATAGGCAATTAGAACATAGGGCGTCCAAACAGATCGAGTTCTGGCTTTTTCTTGGGCTTCTTTCGGTCTCTTTCTTTTTCCTTGATGAGGCCAAATAGGTTGTGAAGCCCTCTTCTTTTCTTGATCTTTCCATTCTTTCTTTTGGTAGTGTTTTGCTTGCGCTGATCTCGCTCCTTGCCTTTAACGGCAAACACATCTTTTTGCTCAGGTTCTCGCTTGGTTTGGCCTAAGATATTCTTCTTCTTCCTGACCTCCCGCTTTTTTTCATTGTACACGTTCATCGGAGGTTCCTCCTTGTACACCTCTTTTACAAATGCGTCTTCTGCTTCTTTGGGCTTGCTTGTGAGAAGCCCCTTGTCTTCCCTTACCTCTTTTTTCTTAGCGTTGTACACGTATTGAGGCTTTTCCTCCTTCTTCACCTTTTGACTAAACGCTCCCTTTTCCTCCTTTGGTTTATTGCTTAACATTCCGCCAGTCGGAGTGACCTGTCTCTTCTTCTCGTTATAGGCATACATGGGGCCATCCTCCTTCTTTACCTTGGTGGTAAAGGCATCATTACCTTCCTTGGGATTCTTGCCAAGTACACCTCCAGTAGGCGTTACCTGTCGTTTCTTTTCATTGTAAGCGTACATGGGGCCATCCTCTTTCTTTACCCTAGTGGTGAAGGCATCATTGCCTTCCTTGGGATTCTTGCCAAGCACACCTCCAGTAGGCGTTACCTGTCGTTTCTTTTCATTGTAGGCGTACATAGGTCCGTCCTCCTTCTTTACTTTGGTGGTGAAGGCATCACCTGACTCCTTCTTCTGGTTGCCGGTTGGGGTGACCTGCTTCTTCTTCTCGTTGTAGGCGTACATAGGTCCGTCCTCCTTCTTTACCTTCGTGGTAAAAGCATCACCTGACTCCTTCTTCTGGCTGCCTGTCGGAGTAACCTGTTTCTTCTTCTCGTTGTAAGCGTACATAGGGCCGTCCTCCTTCTTTACCTTAGTGGTGAAAGCATCACCTGGCTCCTTCTTCTGGTTGCCTGTCGGGGTGACCTGTCGGTTCTTTTCACTATAGGCGTACATCAGGCCATCCTCCTTCTTTGCCTTGGTGGTGAAAGCATCACCTGACTTACCGGCCTTCGTAGTTTCAGCCTTCACCGCGAAAGCATCATCCATCTTTCCGATATTGGTCTGTTTCGCATTTGTTGAAAACGCATCGGGTATTGGTTCGGTGGTTTTAGTTTTTGCCTTAGCAGCAAATGCATCATCTGTGCGTCCGGAGTTGGTTTTCTGCTTTCCAGATTTAAATGAGTCTTCAAGGTTCCCTGAACTTTTGCTCTTTCGCTTTGACGCAAAAGTATCATCACCAGAACTTCCACCAGTCGATTTCGATTTTGAGGTTGAAAAACTACTTTTCGGATCTTCTTTAGAGCTCTTTTTCTTGCTGCTTTTAAACGAATCTGGCACAGTTCCTTTAGGGGAAGTTTTTCGATTAGAAGAGAAGTCACCTCCAGATGGGCTCAATACCCCGCCAGGCTGAGGCACACCTCCTTCATAGGACGTGTTCCCTGTTTGTGCGGAAGAAGAAGATACTTTCGATGAAGTGTTGCACGCGGTGGTCAACAATGCAACGCATAGCCATATCAATAGATATTTTAGCTCAACACCTCTTCTCATTCCATACTAATAATGACTTTGCCAATTGAATCCCCATATATAAAACGGCAATATCAGTGTAATGTTCCTTATTTTCGACATTTTTAACCTCCGGTTACACATTCACCTATCAGTTCATGTCTAAACGCAAAAATACTTCCAATAAAGCGAATAAGGTCTCTATTCCTAAAATACACAGGGTCTTTAACAAATATCCGAAAAAGTCCTTTAACCACAAACAAATCTCCAGAAGGATAGGCGCCGATAATGAAGCCCAAAAAACGCTTGTGGCACAAGCTTTAACGGAGATGAAGAAGAAAAAGATACTCAAAGAGGTAAGACCAGGGAATTTCCAGTTAATTCGCCGTCCACAAGACACAAAGTCTTTTGCGGTAAAGGGCATCGTAGACATGACCTCAACCGGATCGGCATATGTTATAATAGAAGGCGCGGAATCGGATATTTATATCTCTCCCAAAAACACGAAAAACGCATTGCATCAGGACCTTGTCAATGTCAGGGTAATGAATAGCCCTTCCCGTGATCACAGCCGCAGCCGAAAGAAGTTTAATTTAAAACTAGAAGGCGAAATTGTAGAAGTTCTGGAGCGAAAGCGTACTGAGTTCGTCGGAACGCTTAATATTTCAAAGGATTTTGCATTTCTCATACCCGACAACCCCAGAATGAATGTAGACATCTTCATACCGATCAAGAATCTGAAAGGTGGGAAGAACGGTGAAAAGGCCTTGGTCAAAATGATAGATTGGCCTGACACAGCTGCAAGTCCATTCGGGAAAGTGGTGCAGGTATTGGGGAAGGCAGGAGACAATAATACAGAGATGGTCGCTATTCTCTCAAGCCACGCGTTGCCATCATCATTCCCAGAATCTTTAGAGAGAGAAGCCGCTAAGATCCCCGTCGAGATTACCGATGAGATTGTAGAAGAGCGGAGAGACTATAGAGAGGTAACAACGTTCACCATAGACCCTGTTGATGCTAAAGACTTTGATGATGCCCTGTCCATACAAAAAACTAAATCTGGAAATTGGGAAATAGGTGTACACATTGCAGACGTTTCTCACTATGTAAAAAAGGACTCGAAAATCGATAAGGAGGCTTATGAGCGAGCAACCTCAATCTATCTGGTGGACCGCGTTATCCCAATGCTTCCCGAAAAGCTCTCTAACCAGGTGTGTTCTCTTAGGCCTGATGAGGAAAAATTATGCTTTGCAGTAATTTTTGAAATGAACGATGACGGGACCATTCTGAATAAATGGTTAGGCAGAACGGTAATTCGTTCTAATAAGAGATTCACTTATGCAGAAGCACAAGAGTTAATTGAAGCAAATAACGAAGACAAACCATTGGCCAAAGAGGTTAAAAAGCTGGACAGCCTAGCCAAAATATTGCGGAAGGAAAGATTTTCCGGGGGTTCTATTGCTTTCGAAAAAACAGAAGTGGGATTTGTTCTTGATGATAAAGGAAATCCTTTGGCTGTTGTTGCGAAAGTAATGAAGGATTCGAATAAGCTAATTGAAGAGTTTATGCTGCTGGCCAACCGGCTGGTATCTGAAAGAATTGGTAAGACTGGTGGTGCCAAGCCGGGCGAGGCATCGCGCAAAGTAAGGCCATTTGTTTATCGGGTTCACGATTCTCCTGACAAGGACAAGCTCATGTTGTTTTCCAAATTCATAAGCACATTTGGATACTCAATCAAATTAGGCACTCCACGAGATATTGCATTTTCATTGAACAAGGTGCTACAGGAAGTAAAGGGCAGGCCTGAGCAAAATGTTATTGAAACATTGGCCATACGCACGATGGCTAAGGCAGAGTACACGACCAAGAACATTGGACATTATGGCTTAGGATTTCAATACTATTCACATTTCACCTCGCCTATTAGAAGATACCCTGACCTTATTGTGCACCGTTTATTGGAAAAGTATCTACAGAATGAGAAGATTGACCAAAAGGAGCTCAATTCCCTGGAAGCGGAATGCCAACATTGCTCAGAACAGGAACGTGCGGCGGAGCAAGCTGAGCGTGATTCCATAAAATTTAAGCAAGTGCAGTTTATGGCGGATCAAGTTGGCAATGAATACGGCGGTATCATCTCGGGAATTGCTGAATATGGCTTATTCGTTGAGTTGGTGGATAACAAGTGTGAGGGACTTGTTCGCAGCAAAGATTTTGATGATGACAATTATCACTTCGACAAGGACAATTATTGTTTTAAGGGTCAGCGAAAGGGTAAGAAATATCAACTAGGCGATAATGTAACAGTTGTGATCAATAGTGTTGATCTAATCAAAAAACAAATCAACCTCCTCCTGGTTTAGGGCATGAAAAAAGCCCCCTGGCGGGGGCTTAATCCATTAACCCATAATCAAATGAAATAAAGAATTCATTTATTTTTCAGCCAACTCCTTCTTCATCGCTCTCACGCTCTTGTTAAGCTGTTCATCAAATGAAACACCACCTTCTCCTGTATTCGCTTCGATCATGTGGTTAATGATATCCATCTCCCTAAAACTCCCATTACCATCTTTCCTATAATCAACCAAGGAGTTTCCTGCTTTCAAGTAATTACCTTGATTCGCTTCCATATTATAGATAGCGAAAGCCTCATCCAGCTTATCCTTAATTGCATATTTGCTATAAGGACCATCAAACACTGCCTCAAGCATCTCAAAGGTTTCAATTGAGGCGCCTATGTCACTTGGGTCATCGTTTCCCGAACCACAACTCGCAAATGCAACGATAATCGGTACTATAAGCAGCTTTTTTAATCTCATGCTCCTATTGGTTAATTATGGTTAATTGAATTCAAGGCAATGATACTATAAAAAATTGAGGGGGTTTGCTCTTTTTAGACAAGACTAGCTCTGTTTGCGACCAAACTCAATTTAATAACGCCCTATTAATGGCCTGATTTCCGCATTTTGAAGGTATAAAAGTGCTGAAAATGGTTTGAATTACCAAATAATTACTCATTAAACCAGTTTGAGCTTGTTCATCAACTCATTTTTGTAGGAGCTTCCTATTGGAATATGCTTCATGTCGTGCTCAATAATAATATTGGGAAATTCTATTGCAGATATTTTATCCAGGCGAACAATAAAGGATCTATGAACGCGTGCAAAATCTGCAGCTGGCAGTTTCTCCTTGATACTTTTCATCGTCGAATGGATTATGTAACGGTGATCAATGGTGTTGATTCTAACATAGTCCTTCAGCGCTTCGATAAAATAAATCTCCTGGGTTTTAACTTTTACAAGTTGGTATTTTGATTTAACGAAGATGCTACCATCCGAGTCTTTGTCTGCCTTGATGATGGAATAGTACAGGTCCCTTTCCTTTTTGATCTTCTCCTCTTTTTTGTGCTTGTAGAGTGCTATCTCAACCGTTGTGCGAAGATCTACCTCCTTATAGGGCTTGATAATATAGCCGTGCGGCTGTGTCATTTTTGCCTTGGAGAGAGTGTCCTTGTCGGCATAGGCCGTCATATAAATGATGGGTACGCTAATTTCTTTATGAATTTGAATGGAAACATCAATTCCCGTCATCTTACCCTTGAGCATAATATCCATAAGAATAAGATCTGGTGTCTTGTCTTTTACAATGTCAAGAACCTTTTCCCCTTCGGCAATAGTTCCAACAACATCGTAGCCTAACTTCTCTAATGTCACTTGGATATCCTTTGCAACAATGCTCTCGTCTTCAACTATTAGAATTTTTGCCCTTTTCATCTGCAATTAGTAAAGTGCTAAACTATTCAATTCTGCCATAATAATGAAGCCTAAGTTAATTCAATTGGGCTATTGAAGCTACTCAATAGTCGTCTCCTTGTAGCTCTGGTTTCACTTTCACGCCATCTATCTTAACTTCCAATCCCCCTTCGTACTCAGAGACATATGTTATAATTCCTTCCTTGTCATACCGTTTCCAAACACCTTCTTTAACTCCCATTACATAGGCCCGCTCTTCCCTCAACTTGCCGTTATCATAATAATATTTGTGTTTCCCATTCGAATCCCCCTCTATAAATTCACCTTCAAAGTTCAGCTCTCCATTATGATAATAATGCTGCCATATCCCATGTTTTTTTCCATCTACATACTCCCCCTTTTCTTTATGATCACCCATTTCATACATCCATGGCCCGTCCTTTAAACCGTTAATATACTGACCTTTGGTAATTACACTTCCTGTATCGCTATATTCCACCAAATTTCCATTTTCCTTACCGTTGGTAAATTCTTCTTCCCTCAATATATTTGAACTCTCATAAAACCACTTCCACGTTCCTGTCGGCTTATCATCCTGATAATTCCCGCGTTGTTCTATCATACCACCTTCGTAATAGTATATCCACTCTCCAACTTTGAGATTGTCCTTATAAGTACCCTCAGCCTTGAGAGCATCCCCCGGGTCATTGAGCATTGACAAAACATAAAATTCTCTCCATTCACCTTGCTTTAAGCCTTTCTTATTTACCGTACCCTCACCTACAATATGGCCCTGACTGTATATTTTAGAACCCGTTACATTTCCTTCAATACTATATTCTCTATAAACACCATTGGGTACTCCATTTACCAGGGTCATTTCCGATTTAACTATAGCGCCTGGGTAATATTCTCTATCTACTTTGATGTCTGTAAATTCCACTGCATTATCAATCAGTTCTCCATCTTCGTACTTATATGTATTTAATAATCTTCCATCTGCAGAATATTCTCTATAAAATCCCTCACGCTTTCCTCTGACATACTTTCCCTCCATCTTAACAAACCCATTTTCGTGAAATTGTTTCCATACACCTGTTTTTAAACCTCTGTTGTCTTTCCTATTGATCATTTCCTGATCCACCATGAAATCATTTTCAAATTTTCTAATTGTTATAATATACCCCTCTTCCCCATACTCTAAACTCTTTCCTTGTTTAAAATCCATCTCATAAGTAATGACTCTATGGATTTTCCCATTATTAAAATAATAACTGGCTACATCATCCTTTTTATCAGCGTTATAATTCTCCTCAGATATCAATATGCCTTCTTCGGAATAACGCTTTTTCAATCCTTGCTTTAGGCCACTTTTGTAATTTATCTCAATCGCTACCTTCCCTATCTTGTTGTAAAATAACCATATACTATCCAGCTCATAATTCTTTCGATTACCCTCTGATTTTATTACATTATTTGTATAGTATGCTTTCCAGTATCCATCTGGTTTACCGTTTCGCATAGTCCCCTCGCTGGAAATATTTCCGTTTTCATAATAAAAAACATTATAGCCGTTAGGAGATACTGTGTTTTGACCAAGACAAATAGGCACACACAGTACTGTAATTAACAATACCAAAATGAAGTGGGTAATCAATGTAATCTTCATAAAGTTGAATGAACAATTATTAATTCATATTAATAATATATTAAAGTTATATAATATATGATGATGATGATATCATGTTAACAACTACAGTAAATATTATCACACAATCTTTGATAATCCATAACACACATTCTGTGAACATATAATTAACAACATTTATTCTATAAGTACTTAATTTTTAGACGTTAGACATTTTATTAACCGCTTGTTAGTAACCAATGAAGTTCATAAGTTTTTTAACGAAACTCGGTATTTATGTTAACAAGAATGTTCAAAATTTCATTTAAAAATGTGTGTTAAAAATTTTGATAAGAACTTTTTAAAATTAAGTACGAAGGATTCAAAACAAACAAATTTATTTATAAGAATTTATTAACACTCAATTAGCAAGATGTTAACAGTAATATTACAGCCAGAAGGTTGAATATTCATAAATTTGTGGTCTAAAACAATCCAATATAGACGAAACTTAATATGGAATCAAATAAAACAGTTGCAATAGGAAGCGATCATGCAGGATATGAACTAAAGGAGTCCATAAAGAAATATATGGATGAAAAGGGTTATCAGATGGAAGATCATGGGACCAGCTCTAGCGAAAGCACAGATTATCCGGAGTATGCGCATGCAGTTGCTAATTCAGTGGCTGAGGATAATGATGTTAATCAGGGTATATTAATTTGCGGAAGTGGGAATGGGATTAGTATGTCAGCCAACAAGCACTCAGGTATCAGAGCTGCTTTGTGTTGGGATAAAGAAGTAGCTGTACTTGCAAAGCAGCACACTGACGCAAACATAGTCGCTTTACCTGCAGGCTTTATTACCACGGAAGAGGCATTGGGCATTATTGATGCTTTTCTGGAAGAAGAATTTGAAGGAGGGCGACATCAAAGAAGGGTTGATAAAATTGATCAATAATCAAGTTATTAGATTGCGTTCAGAATAATGAAAGCACTAAATATTTTTGTTTTAGTTGTTTCCTGTGTTTGGTCGGTGAGTTCAGTTGGCGCGCCTCACGATTCTCTTGCCGTTAAATATGGCAACACTATTAGAAGTATAGATCTCAGTAAGCACCTACACATTCTTGCGTCGGATTCGTTTTTAGGAAGAGAAACAGGGCAGCCAGGACAGAAGCTAGCAGCAGATTATATCTCTAAACAGTTTGCCTCTTTTGACATTCAACCTCTAAAAAAAGACAATATACTGGACGGTTATTATCAGAAATTTTTAATGGAATTGCAAAGCCCTTACGGGGCTACATTGACCGCTTCTGGCATCAAATATGAATTCTTAAATGACTTTTACTATTTCCCTTCATTTGATGATCTGGATTTAGATGTACCTGATGTAATGTTTTTGGGTTATGGTATTGAGGATGATAAATACAATGATTACGAGGATTTAGATGTGAGCGGCAAAGTGTTATTGGCTTTTGCCGGTGAACCAACAGATAAAAAGGGAAGGTCGCTGGTAACGGGTAGGCCGGGACCATCAAAATGGTCTAACAATTGGCGTCTTAAGCGAAATACGGCAGAGGAAAAGAAAGCAGCAGCCTTGATGATTATTTCCGACGATTATGAGAGCAATCTCGAAAACTGGAGACATTATGCGGGAAAGCCGAGGATTAAATTAGTTGTGGAGAATGATACAACGAAATCTACATCTATTCCAATGTTTTATATTTCATCCAGAATGTCGCTAAAACTGTTTGGACCATTGGGGAAGAAGGGAACCGAGAGTAAGTTAAAGAGGAAGATACGCAAAAAGAAACACTCCATGAGCCGCCAATTAGACATAGCCTTTAATATCAAGGTTGATCGTGAAATAGAAAGGATTTCTTCAGAAAATGTGCTTGGATTTATTGAGGGGTCTGATAAAAAAGAGGAGGTGTTGATAATCACAGCGCATTACGATCATTTAGGCGTGATAGAAGAAGAGATATTTAATGGTGCTGATGATGACGGATCCGGAACGGTAGCTTTGATTGAAATGGCGGAAGCTTTTGCTTTGGCGAAAAGCCAGGGACACGGACCAAGAAGAAGTGTTTTGTTTATGCCCTTATCAGGAGAGGAGAAGGGACTGCTGGGATCAGAGTATTATGTGACTAATCCTGTCTTTCCACTGGAGAATACAATTGCCAATCTAAATATTGACATGATAGGACGAGCAGATACCCAGCACGCTGGAGATTCTAATTATGTATACTTGATAGGGGCAGACAAGTTGAGCTCTGAGCTTCATGAGATAAGTGCCAAATGTAATACTGATTTCACAAGCCTGGACCTGGATTACACCTATAACGATCCAGAAGATCCTAATAGGTTCTATTATAGGTCAGATCATTACAATTTTGCCAAAAACAACATACCCGTTATTTTTTATTTCACTGGAGTGCATGCAGATTACCACAAATCGACGGACACCGTAGATAAAATAGACTTTAATAAGATGGAAAAAATTACGAAGTTGGTTTTCTTCACAGCGTGGACTTTGGCAAACAGGGAAGAGCGTATTATAGTTGATAGGATAGAAGAAGAGTAGAAAGAAATTCTCGCCCATGTCAGAAACATTACAAACCTTTCTTCAAGATTCCGCTCTCAAAGCGTCGAGCAAAGTACACAGAGAGAAACTTGCATTTAATATACAGCAGTACGACGACATGGTTGTAAAAGCCAAGGGTAGGTATGCTGATCTGGAGCTTGCCAAGAAGAGGGCAGCACACATTAAAGCCAAAACATTAGAAAGTCTTGAGAAGTACTTAAAGGAGTTCGAATTTAATTTTACAAATAATGGCGGTAAACTCATATGGGCACCAGATGCCGACTCTGCCATAGCAAGCATTAGCAAGATTGTAAGTCACGCACAGGCAAAGATGCTGGTCAAAGGGAAATCGATGACCACAGAGGAGATTCACTTCAACGCCCATATGGAAGCGCAGGGAGTAGAATCTGTTGAAACTGATCTGGGAGAATACATTGTACAGCTCGCAGGAGAGCCACCGTACCATATCGTTACTCCTGCCATGCATAAATCGAAAGAGGATGTAGCCGAACTCTTTCATGAAAAAGAGGGACTGCCTGCTGATAGTACGCCGCAGGATATTACCGCGCATGTTAGAACTGTCCTTAGAAAAAAGTTTACTTCGGCGGATATTGGAGTTACTGGTGGCAACTTTCTCGTTGCCGACATTGGAGGTGTAGCAGTCACAGAAAATGAAGGCAACGTATTGCTCACCGCTTCATACCCAAAAATTCATATTGCCATTGTAGGAATAGAAAAAATGATCCCCAATATGGAGGATCTTGATCTATTCTGGTCACTACTTGCCACGCATGGCACAGGTCAGCACATGACGGCATACAACTCAATAATAACCGGGCCAAGACAGGAAGGCGAGGTGGATGGTCCTGAAGAAATGTATGTTGTATTGCTCGACAATGGAAGAACCAATGTCCTGGGTCAACAACAATTGAGAAGGGCACTAAACTGTATTAGATGTGGTGCGTGTTTAAATGGGTGCCCTGTTTATAAGAGTATTGGCGGACATGCATATAATACAACATATAGTGGTCCAATTGGCTCAATCATAACGCCTCACTTCAGAGGCATGGAACAATTTCAACATTTGAGCTCCGCCTCATCCTTGTGTGGCAAGTGTACAGAGGTGTGCCCTGTTAAGATTGATCTTCACAAAATGCTGATTCACAATCGCAGCCTTTCTGTTTCTTCTGGGAATTCTGGAATGCTGGAAAGGTTCACGATGTTCTTGTGGAAGAAGGGAATGTTGAAACGAAAACTAATGGATGGTGTAAGTTCAGGATTTAAAAATACGCTGCTATCCATTTTCTTCAAAAAGACCTGGGGAGAAAGGAGAAAACTACCGCAAATTGCCGGTAAGTCATTTAGCCAATCCTGGAAAGAGAAGAATGACAAGAGTTAGGATGTTAATATAGCTTCTATTACTTTAGGGAAGTGTTCATGCTCCAAATCGTGAATTTTTTCCGCTAAAGAATCCACAGTATCATTTGAAGCTACCGCACAGGTCTTCTGTGCGATTATTGCACCGTCATCATAATTTTGGTTCACATAGTGAATGGTAATTCCGCTTTCCTTCTCGTGTGCTGCGATCACTGCTTTATGCACGTGCGATCCGTACATGCCCTTGCCCCCGTATTTTGGCAGCAAGGCCGGGTGAAGATTCACTATTTTCTTGGGGTATGCGTTGACCAAATAAGAAGGCACAAGCCACATAAAACCCGCAAGCACGATGAAGTTAATATTAAATTTTTTAAGGCTCTCAAGGAGTTCGGATGTTTCTTGAAAAGCATTCCTGTCTAGCACAAGACTGGGGATATGATGATTATTTGCTCGCTCCAAAACATATGCATCTTGCCGGCTGCTTATGATTAAGCTTACGCGTATGTCAGAGTGGTTGGCAAAGTGCGTAATAATTGCCTCAGCGTTTGTGCCTACACCAGAGGCAAATATGCAAATGTTCGTCATGAGAAGCTGGTTAGTGCTTTGTTCAAATTTAGGTATTTAGATCAAAAATGTCATTTTTCACAGACGTGGTTACATTTACTATATTCGCAATGCTATGGAAGACAAGAAATTCATACCATTTGAAGGTCATAAGTTCTCTGAAGAGGAAATGATTCAGCGCAGTGAAGAACATTATTATTTCATGGACACCCGCAGAAGTATCCGAGAGTTCTCCAGCCGTCCTGTGCCAAGGGAAATATTGGAGAACATTATCAAAACTGCATCTACTGCTCCTTCAGGAGCACATAAGCAGCCCTGGTCTTTTTGCCTTGTCAGTAGTGCTGAAATGAAAAGAAAAATTAAGCTGGCGGCCGAAGAACAAGAGAAAGAAAATTATTCAAGCCGGATGAGTATCAGATGGATAAATGATCTAAATCCGTTCGGTACAAATTGGCAGAAACCGTTTCTTGAAATAGCACCTTATTTAATTGTGGTTTTTAAAAGAATCTATGAAACGGTGGATGGAGAGAAGCATAACAACTATTATGTTAGTGAGTCAGTGGGGATTGCAACGGGTATGTTACTTTCGGCCATTCACCACGCTGGCTTGTGTTCACTTACGCATACTCCAAGTCCTCTAAATTTTTTAGCTGAAGTGCTGGAGCGGCCCGAGAATGAGAGGGCATTTTTATTAATTCCTGTTGGGTATGCTGCAGAAGAAGCGAAGATTCCTGATATAAAAAGAAAGCCGCTGCATGAGATTGTCACCTATTTTTAAGAAGTAGACGTCACTGATTAATAATTTAAAAACATTGTTTTTCACTGAGAAAATCTATTTCTTTGCAGCACTTAAAAAATAATAACAAGGTCTATATAGACTTAAAACTATATTATCATGTCAGATGTATCTTCGAAAGTAACAGCAATAATCGTTGATAAGTTAGGAGTTGATGAAAGCGAAGTAACCGCAGAAGCTAGCTTCACTAACGATTTGGGGGCTGATTCACTTGACACTGTTGAGTTGATTATGGAATTCGAAAAAGAATTCAACATTGCCATTCCTGATGATCAGGCCGAGAAGATCGGAACAGTCGCCGATGCAATTAATTATATCGAAGACAACTCCAAGTAAATCATCCTTTTATGAAGTTAAGACGTGTAGTGGTTACAGGTCTTGGCGCCATGACCCCGCTTGGTAATAGCGTTACAGAATATTGGAAAAATCTTGTTAGTGGAGTTAGTGGGGCCGACACAATAACCCGGTTCGATCATTCACTTTTCAAAACGCACTTTGCCTGCGAGGTAAAGGATTTTGACCCGCTAAAGTACTTTGACCGAAAAGAAGCGCGAAAACTAGATCTTTACGCTCAATTTGCCGTAGCTACATCTGAGGAAGCCATCAAGGACAGCGGCTTGGATTTGGAGTCTCTTAATATGGGACGAGCAGGGGTGATCCTTGGAGTTGGTATCGGTGGGCTACAAACATTTTTTAATGAATGTGTCAACTTCGCAGAAGGTGGCGGGGTGCCTAGATTCAATCCGTTCTTCATTCCGAAGATGATAGCAGACATTGCATCTGGCCACATTTCCATTAAACATGGATTTCAAGGGCCTAACTATACCGTTGTTTCAGCGTGTGCGTCTTCTACTAATGCGCTGATAGACTGCTACAACCTGATCAGGTTAGGGAAGGCTGACGTGTTCATCTCGGGGGGTGCTGAGGCAGCAGTCAATCAGGCGGGCGTTGGAGGATTCAATGCAATGCATGCACTATCAGTACGAAATGATGATCCAAAAACCGCGTCCAGGCCATTTGATGTTGACAGGGATGGATTTGTGCTTGGTGAAGGAGCTGGAATATTGATCTTAGAGGATTTAGAACACGCGCAGGCACGCGGCGCGAAGATTTATGCTGAAATTGTGGCAGGCGGTATGTCGGCAGACGCTCATCACATTACGGCGCCACACCCCAAAGGCCTGGGGGCGAAGTTAGTGATGCAGTCAGCGCTTGAAGAATACCATGGAGACAAAGAAGACGTGGACTATATTAACGTTCATGGAACTTCTACCCCTTTGGGCGATATATCTGAAAGCATGGCAATATTAGACGTGTTCGGAGATCATGCATATAACCTCAATATCAGTTCAACTAAGTCGATGACAGGGCACCTTTTGGGAGCGGCAGGTGCAATTGAGGCAATCGCATGTATTATGGCTATAAAAGACGGTGTAATTCCACCAACCATCAACCACTTCAATGACGATCCGGACTTGGATAACAAGTTAAATTTCACCTTCCACAAAGCGGAGAAGAAAGAGGTGAAGGTTGCGATGAGTAATACCTTTGGCTTTGGTGGGCATAACGCCACCGTTATGTTTGAAAAGTTTGAGGGCTAGTCAGCCCTAAATATTTTTTCATTTACTGATCCTTGCAAGCAAGTTGCCAGTGCATACTGCTAATTTTATGGAAAGTTTAAGCGCCCTGTTCTCAAATGACAAGCAGTTTCTTTACAAGATGAAACGCTTAACAGGATTTTTTCCCCGCAATGCGCAATTGTACAGGCTTGCTTTCAGAAATAAATCGGGAACTGAACACGACAATTCAGAAATTTCCGGAAACAATGAGCGGCTTGAATACCTGGGCGATGCAATATTGGGTTCAGTGATTGCGGAGTTTCTGTTCAAGCGGTTTCCCTTTAAGGATGAAGGGTTCTTGACCGAAATGCGTTCTAAAATTGTCAGCAGGCAGCATTTGAATAAACTCGCTGTAAAACTTGGTCTTGATGAGTTTATTTCTGAAGACCGTGATACTATGAGTAAATCTGTTTATGGGGATGCATTTGAAGCTCTGGTTGGAGCGATATATTTGGACAGGGGATATAAATCCGCTACAAATTTCATTATCAATCGAATACTGGAGCACCATGTTGATATGGAGGAACTTGAAATGCAAGAGTTTAACTTCAAAGGTAAACTGATTGATTGGGGCCAAAAGGAAAGAAAAGAGATTATTTTTGAGCTGATGGAAGAGATTGGCGATGGGTATGGTAAAAAATACAAGATTGCTATAAAGGTGGAGGGCGAAAACTGGGGTGAAGCGGTGGATTTCTCAAAGAAAAAGGCGGAACAAAAAGCAGCTGAGCTGGCATTGCATGCCAAGGGGCTTTTGGATACTGATAGTAAAGACGAAAAATGAAGAAGCAACTCCTGACAGTCGAATATGATTTTAACTTTCTCTTAATTGGGTTGTGTTGTGTATCCAAGGATTATAGGGTTTGCTATGAAATCAATAACAAGCTGGGGCTGATACTTAAAAAAGTTGACGACATTGTACTCGGGACTACAGCGAAAAGAAGGGGTAAGGAGCCAGATCTTCTGCCCGATGAAGATGGTGATGATTGGGCAAGGTATTCAGTGTATGTGCACATGCATCCTCAAACGGGGTTGATTTACAACGTAGTGGCCAATAAGTCAAAAGGCAATTTGCTTATACCCGAGAAAAAGGAATGTGACTATTTCTTATTGATCACAGGAGAGGCACACGATAAAGAGAAACAAGAGGCATTGAAAAAAATTAAATCCATTCCAATGATCTTAACGGCTTTTGAGATTGATCCTAATACACTCAAATCGAAGGACCATTTGATACTGAATGATTGATACCCGATGAATAAAACGAAAATAGTAGCTACCATTGGTCCCGCCACGTACGATGAGGCTATATTAGCTCAAATAATAGAAGAAGGAGTTAATGTATGTCGAATCAACTTTTCTCACGGATCACATGATGAGTATTTGAAGGTTATCAATGATGTTCGAAAGCTCAATGATGAAAAGGGATACCACACAGCCTTGCTGGCAGATCTTCAGGGTCCAAAACTTAGACTCGGTGACGTAGAAAATGGAGAGGTAGAGATAAATACGGGGGACAAAATCACACTCACCTGTGAGGAAACAGTAACCAACGCTGATCGGGCATTTATAAACTATCGGACGCTGGCCAAGGACGTAACAGAAGGTGCCAGAGTATTAATTGATGACGGCAAGATCATACTAAGGGTTATTAAGAGTGATGGAAATAAGGATATTGAAGCCGAAATTGTCCAGGGCGGCTTTCTAAGGCCCAATAAAGGGACTAATTTCCCTGATACACAGGTTTCAATGCCATGTCTGGCAGAAAAGGACTATGCCGACTTGAAATTTGCTCTTGAACACGGAGTAGAGTGGATTGCGCTTTCATTTGTAAGATCAGCAGAAGATGTAAGGGAGGTCCGGGCGATTATTGATGAAGCAGATAGTCCGGCGAAGGTCATAGCGAAAATTGAAAAGCCGGAAGCACTGAAGGTAATAGATGAGATTATAGAAGTGGCGGATGCAATAATGGTAGCGAGAGGAGATCTAGGTGTTGAAATACCCATGCAAGATGTGCCAATAATTCAAAAAGAGCTAGTGATAAAGTGCCGAAAAGCATCTAAGCCAGTAATTATCGCTACCCAGATGATTGAGAGCATGATGGACAGCATAACACCCACCAGGGCGGAGGTAAATGATGTGGCCAATGCGGTGATGGATGGAGCTGATGCGGTGATGTTGAGCGCTGAGACTTCGCTGGGCAACCACCCCGTAGAAGTAATAAAGGCAATATCCAAGATTATTACAAAGTCGGAGACCTTTGATGAAATTTATTTCCACTATAAATTGCCTGATTCCAACTCAGATCGGTTCATATCGGACACCATATGCTTTAATGCCACCAAGATGGCAGAGAGCGTGGAGGCTTCAGCTATTGTTACGATGTCATCTTCCGGGTACACCGGACGAAAGATCTCAAGTTACCGGCCTAGGGCGAATACATTTGTATTTACCGCCAATGGGGCAATTCTGAATATGTTGAGCCTTGTCTGGGGCGCACGTGGCTTTTACTATGATAAATTTGAAAGTACCGACCGAACCATTTCTGACATTATGCAGCACTTGAAGGATGAAGGCTGGGTTGCTGAGGGGGACCTTATTATCAATATTGCAAGCATGCCAATTACTGACAAAGCAAAATCCAACATGTTAAAGCTTAGTGAGGTAGTTTAATCTTATTGTTGAAACACTTCAATTTCGAAGTCATCCACAAAGATGGGGTCTCCTCCCCTATTCCAAACGTAAACCCTAAGAACAGCTTCGGAGAGTTTGTCTAGATTGTATTCTTGATGTTTTACCGCTCGCCACCAATTATCTTGTAATGGTTCAAAACTAGCACCCCTGGAAGAGTTCCATAGTTGGTTTTCTCCCCCCTCTTCAGCAATCAGCACCAGCTCTATTTCTTCGACGTCTTCGGCTCGAATATTAATGCTGCAGACCAAATGAGTAAAATTTGCACCCAGGGCGATCAGGTCTGAGAATGGGAGATTGTAACTCGCTGAGAATCCATGAGCTGGAATTACATTGGAGGCAATCCCGGAAAGAGAATATTCACTTGAAACAGTTTCACTATAGTCCGACCAATATGAATTTGGCTGCTCAAAATCATTGCTTTGAAACATGATCGATTCCTCAAGTATCAATTCGCCCCTATTCATAACACGATAGAGGACAAGCCCCTTCTCAACGTGAATGGGCTCAACACCATCTGGAATGCGCCGTGCGTAAAGTGGAGCATCGAAATAAGATAGTGCAGATAGTGCCTGGGTGGATGAGTTGTTGAGCACATAGATTTCATCATTGGACTGAAAGGCATACCCAGGTTCTTCTTTATATGTTATCCAGCGTGGTTTGCCCTCACTCTGAAATCCCTGGTAGTACTCGGCAAAGGTCTTTTGAACAGTATTGGTGATCACCACAGCTCGCTCAGAAGCACCCAGTAGGTGATTGTTGATCAAGAGCTTTTGGGCCTCGTAATTAGATTGAATTCCGATCAATACATCATCAATTGGCTTCACCAGTAAAATAGCTGTGAATGCCAGGAAGATCGTCAACGGAACAAACTGCTTATTGTTGAGGGGCAGAAAGTATCTAATCGCTACAATAATTAAAATGCTACAATAAGTATATATAGCTAGAACATTGCCTGTGAACAGCGATGTAATCGCAATAATTGCTGAGATTATTAAAATACGGTTTTTGTATTCGCGGCTGGTAAAGAAGGCATATAACACAGGCGCTGCTGCAATTGCCGCAAGTGGAATCAAGAACAGAAAATGCCGGGGCTGTGCCAACATGGGTATATAGTGATCAAATGATGTCGACATAAAATTGGCCGACAAGTAGGCAATCGATGTTACTGTTGGAAAAAACAATTTAGGATCTTCCATTCTAAGCACATCCCGGATATTGAAGGTCAATAGTGGGGGAACGGAAAACATGAGCGCTGTGATAAAAATATGCTCGGTAAATAGCATTGGCAATCCATAGGTGATTCTTTCTATTAGTTCAGAGGCTGGCCGCTGTGCATAGGTGCTCAGGTTGAAGAAATTACTCGTTGTAGCAGCTGTAACCCTGCTTAGCGCAGAACCAGTAAGCTGATAGAGAATGCCCAGATATGCAATCAACATCAGTGACATAATGGATATAGTAAAGACCCAAAAGCGAATATGCTTTCTTTGTAGTATGTCTGAAAGCAGTACGAATAAGATTACAGGAACCAGGAGTACAATTGCTGCTTTAGAGAGAATTGCAAAAAAGATGGAGATCGAAAAGAGCAAGCCAGCTATTAAGGGCCTTCGGATTCTTCCGTTTCGGTATTGGTTAACGACCACTATTGCCGCTAAACTACCAAGAGCCATATATATATCAGGCATGAGCTTGTCAGTGTGAAAAAGCATCCAGGGGGTGAGTATGAAGAGACCCAATGCGAGCAATAAGCTAAGTGTGCTGTGCTCGCGGGATGAAGCATAAACCAGGTACAGTGTTATTATCGATACTAACATGGCCGGTAGTGCCGAAGCCAGATCCGTAATTCCGAACACCATGTACGAGAGAGCCGTTAGTCCCAAAATGCTCCATCGATAGGCGAAATGATAATCGTCAAGCAGCAGGTTGCCGTTCATCAAATCATTAGCCATCCTGGCGTACATAAGGTCATCGGTGCCATAGTGTGTCTGAAACCCAATAAAATGGTAAAGGATGACCAATAATCCAAAGGCACAGAGCAAAAGGAATTTAATATCGGACTTAAGAAATTGTTTCATGTTCTGATTAGAAGCAATCTAATTGCAGACCCCCATCTGCAATCCTGGCTAAAGAGCAGACTGGAACTGCTCAAGGAATCGGATATCGTTTTCGAAGAAAAGACGAATGTCATCAATCTGGTATTTGAGCATTGCAGGTCTTTCAATTCCCAATCCGAAGGCATAGCCCATGTATTTCGAGCTGTCAATATTGCAATTCTCCAACACCGAAGGATCCACCATCCCGCATCCAAGGATCTCAACCCAGCCGGAGTGCTTGCATACGGGGCAACCCTCACCCTTGCATATCAGGCAAGAGATATCCATTTCCGCAGATGGTTCCGTAAATGGAAAGTAGGAAGGCCGGAACCGGGTCTTGGTATCTTCACCAAACATCTCTTTGGCAAAGTAGTATAAGGTTTGCTTTAGGTCGGTAAAGGATACACTTTCATCAATATAGAGCCCTTCGATCTGGTGAAAAATGCAATGAGCGCGGGCAGAAACAGTTTCGTTTCTATAAACCCTGCCTGGACAAATAATCCTAATGGGGGGAGCGGTACTTTCCATTACCCTTATCTGTTGGGGAGAAGTGTGTGTGCGCAACAATATGTCTGGGTCGGTCTGCAGAAAGAACGTGTCCTGCATATCGCGGGCAGGGTGGTCCTCAGGAATGTTCAGGGCTGTGAAGTTATTCCAGTCCGTTTCAATTTCAGGCCCTTCTGACACGGTAAACCCAATGTGTTCAAAAATCTTGATCATTTGATTTCGAACAATGGAGATTGGATGCCGGGTACCTAATGGTAGCGGTACACCTGGGCGTGATAAATCCATTTCATTTTCTTCGCCTGACTTTTTTGAGGAGAGCTTGGATTTAAGAGATTCAAATTTAGCTTCAGCCCTATACTTGATGTCATTGAACTTAGCCCCTAGCGTCTCGCGAGCTTCTGCGTCGGCATCCTTAAGCCTTGAGAACAGCTCTTTTACTTTACCCTTCTTCCCCAGATACCGGACCCTATATTGCTCTAACTCCGAAATTGACGAAGCAGTACTTTGCTCAATCTCCTTGATTAATTGTTCTAAATCAAGATCAGCCATTATTTACTTTGACACCTTTAGCGTTATAGTGATGTTCTGAACAGGTACTGTTCGGTTTACCTGGACTGAAGCGATCTTGTCGACGATATCCAATCCTTCTACGACTTCACCAAAAACAGTATACTGTCCATCAAGGTGAGGAGTCCCTCCAATGGTAGCGTAGTCCTTAATTTGTTGTTCCGTATAAGTAATCTTGCGCCTCTGAGACATTTGTCTTAAAGTCGATTCCGGAGTTATCCTTCCATGAACAATGTAGAATTGAGATCCGGAAGAATTCCTTTTGGGATTGACCTTGTCACCCATTCGTGCAGCTGCTAAAGCTCCCTTTTTGTGATAATATTGTGGAAGTATTTCAGAAGGTATGGTTTCGCCAATACTTTCCTCCCCATTGGTTCCTGGCTTCCCTCCACCCTGGACCATAAATCCTTTGATTACTCTATGAAAAGTTGAGCTGTTCATTTCACCGCTCTCCACAAGCTTCAAGAAGTTGTCGCGGTGCAAGGGCGTTTCATTGTATAACTTCACCTTGATAATGCCCATTTCTGTGATAATTTCCACAGTTTTTTCCTTCTGCTTATTCTTTTGGGCAAACAGGTCTGTACCAGCGAGGGTACACATTGCAAATAAGGCCAACATCAAAATGGTTGTGTTCTTTTTCATTGTTCTTGTTTTTAAGTTATTCCGTGTCTTGTGCGAAATTCGTGCCTATTATTACCGAGACAATCGAGAAGCAATATTACTCAATATTTTCCTTTTGATGGTCCGCTTGGCTATACGTAACATGCGTTTTGAAGCAATTTTGTGAGGCCGGGGGCGTTATTTGACAAGATGTGTATTTTAGCCCTCACAAAAGTGTTATGGGCTATCTCGACATCATCTTGTGCATTCTGCTAATATGGGGGCTTTACAATGGCTATACCAAGGGATTGATAATTCAGATGGCATCTCTGCTCGCGTTGATTCTCGGAGTGTACGGTGCGATTGTGTTTTCGAACCTAACGCAGGGCATATTGACATCTAATTTTCAGATAGACAACAAGTATATTCCCATAATTTCATTTGCAACGACCTTCATTGCGATTGTTATTGCAGTCCACTTTTTAGGCAAGGTGCTGGAAAAATCGATAAACATGATAGCGCTGGGCTTGTTCAACAAGCTGTTGGGGGCTGTGTTTGGCTTGCTAAAGGTCGCCTTGTTGCTGTCAGCTTTGATCTTTGTGTTTGAAGGTCTTGACAAGCAATTTTCATTGATACCCCAGGATGCAAAAAGCAAATCAGTACTCTATAGACCGATGAGTAAGCTCATTCCCGCGATTGTTCCTGATGCCAGGAAAATAATGAACATGAGGCTAGTAGAATACTAGTTTAAAATAGCTGCTACTCCTGGTAGTGTTTTCCCCTCCATATATTCCAGCAAAGCACCTCCACCTGTGGACACATAGCTTACCTGGTCAGCCAGGCCAAACTCGTTAAGAGCGGCGACGGTATCTCCTCCTCCGATCAGGGAAAACGCACCTTTCGTGGTGGCATGCGCTATGGCATGTGCCATTGCCCTACTGCCGTTTTTAAAATTTGACATTTCAAACACGCCCATTGGCCCGTTCCAAATGATGGTTTGAGAGCCACGCACTACTTCCGTAAAGTGGTCTATTGTTTGGGGCCCGATGTCAAGACCTATCCAGCCTTCAGGAATTTGTTGAATGTTCACAATTTCGACAGCGCTTTCGTTGGAGAATTGTTGCGAAACAAGGGAATCAACAGGAAGATGCAGGGCAACTCCCCGACTCATAGCAGCAGCAATTATTTCTCCTGCCATTTCAATTCTGTCAGGGTCAACGAGAGAACTTCCGACTTCACCACCTTGTGCTTTAATAAAAGTGTAGCTCATTCCTCCACCAATGATAATATTGTCTACCGAGTCAATAAGGCGGCGAATGATATCAATTTTACCGGCGATCTTAGCTCCGCCCAAAATGGCTGTTACCGGTCTTTGGGGCTCATCCAGGGCCTTGCCTAAGCTGTCCAGCTCCTTCTTCATCAGGCATCCGAACATTTTTGTTTCAGAAAAAAACTGAGCGATAATACTGGTGGAGGCGTGTGCCCTGTGTGCAGTTCCAAATGCGTCGTTGATATAGATTTCCCCAAGCTCCGAGAGTGCTTCTGCAAAATTCGGATCACCTGCCTTTTCTTCGGGATGAAAACGCAAATTTTCCAGCAAAACGATCTCTCCAGCAGCAGCGCAGTCACAGATTTGCTTCACCTTATCACCAATACAGTCAGTAGCAAAATGAACGGTGTTACCGGTTATATTTTGCAGCCGCTCAACAAGATGACCGAGGGAGAGCTTACTCTCAAATCCACTCTTTGGCCGCCCAAGATGGGACATGAGAATCGGAACGCCCCGACCTTCAGTCACTGACCGTATAGTTGGGAGTGCTGCCCGAATTCGGGTGTCATCAACGACTTCTAATGCGTCATTTAGAGGCACGTTAAAATCGACTCGAATGAGCACTTTTTTGCCTTGAAAATCAGCGTTTTCTATCGTATTCACAAAGCTAAGTTATGGTTATTTGTTTTATCGGGTTTGAGTGCCCGCAGGAAAATTATCTTTAACATTCTGTATTCTAGAGATTCAAAGGCAGCTACTGGGTGCTGGTTGCAGGGCCATGTGAAGAAAATCGAGCGACCAGCCCCTTGTACCATTTTTCTAATAATGAAAACATCAGCGAGAAACCCCAATTTATTAAGGAATTTGTGCAAAATGACCTTATCTTTATCATCATCCTTTAATCGATATTTTTATGCTATTTTCAGAGGTAATTGGGCAAGATGCGGTCAAGGGAAGGTTGATTTCTACGGTCGAGGACAACAGAGTCAGCCACGCTCAACTATTCTTAGGACCGGAAGGCTCGGGAAACCTGGCAATGGCCATTGCCTATGCTCAGTACATTTCTTGTGGGGATCGTCAACCAAAGGATTCTTGTGGGGTGTGCACATCTTGCGTAAAGTATAACAAGTTGGCCCATCCGGACTTACATTTTATTTACCCTATCAATTCAACCAAGGATGTTCCGAAACCGGCAAGCGCTAAGTTCATTGAAAAATGGCGAGAGGCTATAACGGAAAATGCCTACATAAGCCTGGGTCAATGGTACACGGAAATTGGGATTGAAAACAAGCAGGGATTGATTAACGCAGTTGATTGTAATGACATCATCAAAAAGCTCAGCCTAAAATCGTTCGAGTCAGAATACAAGATAATGGTCATCTGGCGACCTGAACGCATGTTTCATGCGGCAGCGCCCAAACTTTTAAAGATTTTGGAAGAACCACCGGAGAAAACACTGTTTCTATTAGTGGGCGAGAACCGTGAAGAGATACTAAAGACCATAGTTTCACGCGCACAAACCGTTAAGCTGAAAAGGATAGACGAAGGTGATCTTTCCGATGCACTTAGCGCTAAGCATGGAGTGGAGAATTCTAAAGCCCTACATTGGGCGAAACAATCTGCTGGCAACTATACTGAGGCTTTGCGTTTGATGGAGTCTAATGAAATGCGGTACTGCTTTAAATCTGACTGGATACAGGTTACGGAATGGATAGAAATTGTTGCTAAATTAGGCAGGGAAAGGCAGAAAAACTTTCTCCAATACTGTTTGGGGATGGTTAGGCAATCGTTGCTTTTGAACTACCACATTGAAAGCCTCGTAGGCATAGAAGGTAGAGACCTGACCTTTGCTGAGAGATTTGCTCCGTTTGTGAATTCGGACAATTGCATAGAATTTACTGAGCTTCTTAACACGGCCCACTACAATATTGAGCGCAATGCCAATCCGAGAATCTTGTTCATGGATCTCTCGATGAAGATCGCTGATCTCTTGAAGCCGGAAATGCAACGCGCATGAGAGTAACATTCCATAGTGTTCGCGTAGTCCCGTGGATTGTAGTAATTGCAATTATGGGAGTATTTCCTGCCTGTGACCCCAATAGGGTTTTCGAAGAGAATCGGGAGATTGACGGAGGCGCCTGGAAGGTACTTGACACTATAACCTTTCAAGTCGAAATAAGTGATTCAACCAGCCCACACAACATCTATATCAATATTAGAAATAGTGGGTCATACGCTTATTCGAACTTGTTCATGTTTGTTACCACCACTTTTCCCAACGGTAAGACAAGCAAGGATACTGTCGAATGTATATTGGCGGACCAGCAGCATTGGCTGGGAAGTGGACTGGGAGACCTTTGGGACCACCAAATATTGTATAGACGCCAGGTGCGATTTCCGCTTTTAGGCAGGTATGCCTTTACTTATGAACAGGCACAGAGAAGTGGCCAAAAAGCATTTATTGAGGACCTGCCTGGAATCCAGGATGTGGGAATCAGGATTGAGAAACATAACTAATCTGATAAAACGGCGTTAGCTTATCCGTGGACGGGCACAATAGATATAGAAAATGGATTATTGGGTTCTGGCTAGTTGTTCTAGGCGGAGCAGGTGGATTTGTGCTGATGATGTGGGCGGTTACAGCGGGGATGTTCGGTTCTTTACCAACTTTCGAGGAGTTGGAGAACCCCCAAAGTAATATTGCGACTGAAATTTTTTCCGCTGATGGCCAGCTTCTAGGTAATTATTTTTTAGAGAATAGGTCAAATGTACTTTACAAGGATCTTTCGTCTAATCTGGTCAATGCACTGGTGGCAACAGAAGACATTCGCTTCTTTGAACACACCGGAGTGGACTTACGTGGCTTGGCCAGGGTTCTGGTTCACACCATCATATTGCAACAAAATCGTGGTGGAGGCAGCACCATAACCCAACAATTGGCCAAAAACCTATTCCCACGAAAAGAGCTTTCAAAAATCGAATTGGTTGTCAGAAAGTTAAAGGAATGGGTCATTGCAGCTCAATTGGAAAAGAGCTATACAAAGCAGGAGATCTTGTCGATGTACCTGAATACGGTGCCTTTTGGGAGCCACTCTTATGGGATTAAGTCAGCCGCAAGAACGTTTTTCAATACAACCCAGGACTCACTTAAAGTCCAGGAAGCCGCGGTACTGGTGGGCTTACTCAAAGCACCTTCATTTTACAACCCAAAGAGAAATCCAGAACGGTCAGCGCTTAGAAGAAATACGGTAATGAGCCAGATGAAAAAATACGGTTTCATTACAGAAACTGAATTTGATTCGCTTAAAGCCATACCTATCGAGTTAAGCTATACATCTCAAGACCACAGCGCTGGGCAAGCCACCTATTTTAGGGAGTATTTGAGGGGGCAGATAAATGGGTGGTGCCAAACGCATACAAAGCCCGAATCCAATGAGAAATACAACCTCTACAAGGATGGCCTGAAAATTTATACCACCATTAATTCTAAAATGCAGCGTTGCGCGGAGCAAGCAGTAGCTGAGCACCTGGGAGGAGAGCTTCAGGGCCAGTTCTTTCAACATTGGGATGGTGTTAAAGACGCCCCGTTTTATCGGTTGTCGAAAAAAGAAATTGAAAATAGCATGAATGGCGATAAAAGGCGTTCTGCGAGATACAATGTGCTCATAGGAAAAGAGTGTGGTAACTGCGGACGAAGAGGCAATTATGTAAGCGAGGTAAAGGTAAAGGACGTTAGGTACTATGAATGTTCTGCCAGTGACTGCGGCTATAAGAGTCTTGTTGTCGCCAGGGATTCAATTGACGTCATTTTTAATAGGCCAGTGAAAATGCGGGTATACTCAGTGAATGGGGAAATTGATACCCTGCTAAGCCCTATGGATTCAATTCGTTACTACAAGCACTTTTTACATGCAGGGTTTATGTCTATGGATCCCCATTCCGGACATGTAAAGGCTTGGGTTGGAGGCATTAACTACAAGCATTTTCAATATGATCATGTGAAGCTTTCCAAACGGCAGGTAGGCTCAACCTTTAAGCCTTTTGTTTATACAATGGCGATGGATGCAAAGTGGTCTCCATGCACTAAGATTGCCAATGTTCCAGTCACATTCGAGAAAGGGGAGTTTGGCATCCTCAAGTCGTGGACACCCAGAAACTCGGGCAGTGAATTCAACGGACTCATGCTCTCATTAAAGTTTGGATTGGCAAATTCAATAAATTCTATCACAGCATATATAATGAGGTGGTGTGGACCAGAGGCTGTTGCAACTTTGGCGAAGGACATGGGAATAAAAAGCCGTCTTGATCCCCAACCTTCACTGTGTCTCGGAACTTCAGATATTTCGGTGTATGAAATGGTTGGAGCATACAGCACTTTTGCCAATAAAGGTGTTTGGACGGAGCCTATCATAGTGACAAGGATTGAGGATAGCAAGGGCAATATTTTAGAGGAGTTTATTCCGAAAAGGAAAGAGGCAATGAGCGAAGAAACAGCGTCGCTAATGATTCACATGCTTAAAGGGGTTGTGGACGGGGTTTACGATGAAGAAGCTGAAAAGAAGGTTGGTACAGCCATACGCCTGAGATTCAAATACAAGCTGAGGGCTCCCATCGCCGCAAAGACGGGAACCACTCAAAACTACTCCGATGGATGGTTTATGGGTATTACCCCCAATTTGGTTTCAGGTGCGTGGGTAGGCTGTGAAGATAGAGCAGTACACTTTAGAAGAATGAGCTTAGGACAAGGTGCGAACATGGCCCTGCCGATTTGGGCTATTTATATGAAAAAGATATATGCTGATGGATCCTTGGGTTATACAGAACAAGATCGTTTCGACATCATCCCTGGAGAGAAAATGAACATAGAGATGAACTGCACTCGATATAACTCCATGCAAAACAGTGACCGGGGTGATAATCCAGACCCTTTCGATTAAATTTATTCAACCCCTATCTCAAAGCTGATGAACTCCTTAGTGCAGCAACTTTCCCTGGCGGGAGTGGACGATGATACAGCTAATCATCTGTCCAGGGAAATTGACAATGTTCTTGCAAGAGAGAATTTTGAAGCCGCCTGGTCACGCGTCTCAAGGGAAATTTTGAATCCTGACATGTCTTTTGACATTCATCAGGCAGCCTTTAATTATGTGTACAAGGGTTGGGAAGAAGAGCCGCCAAAACCAGTTTGGATTCCGACCGAAGCTGAAATAGCAAGAACAAACGCCTACCAATTCATTTCAGGGCTAGGTCTAAGCGACTTTCCCTCTCTACATGCATGGTCCAGTTCTAATTCAAAAGAATTTTGGGAGAAAACAACTGAGGTATTAGGCATTCAGTTCAGCCAGTCCTATGTTGACCTGTACACCTCCAAGGATGTTGAAAATCCGGATTGGTTCTCAGGAGGCATGCTGAATATAGCAGACAGTTGCTTCAATAGGGACAAAAACGACCTGGCGATTACATGTCAGAGCGAGCATGGCTCAATAGAGCGATGGACCTTTGAGGAACTCCAATCGCTAAGTAACAGAGTCGCCCAGGGATTAAGAGACCGAAACCTCGAAGTTGGAGATGCTGTGGCAGTTGACATGGTAATGACTGCTGAAGCGGTAGCAATTTATTTAGGCGCTGTGCTAGCGGGCTGTGCAGTTGTATCGATCCCTGATAGTCTGGCCCCAGATGAAATAGAGAAGCGTCTGAAAATATCGAAAGCAAAAGTGATGTTCACGCAGGATGTACTGCTGCGGGCAGGCAAGGAACTCCCGCTATATGAAAAGATTCTAAAGGCAAATCCGGCTTCTGTTGTGGTTCTTCCGGCTGGAAATGAAATTGTAGTTTCTTTGGAAGATGGTCATCAGCCATGGGAAGATTTCTTAAGCGACAAGGAAGATTTTCAGTCAGTGCAATGCGATCCGATGGACCACATCAACATATTGTTCTCAAGTGGAACTACAGGGGATCCCAAAGCGATCCCATGGAACCATACAACACCGATTAAATGTGCCTCTGATGGTTACTTTCATCATGACATCCATCATGGTGATGTAGTGGCGTGGCCAACGAACCTGGGATGGATGATGGGGCCTTGGCTCATCTTTGCCGCCTTTTTAAATAAGGCTTCAATAGCTCTCTACTATGGCGCTCCTTTGGGTAGGGAATTCGGTGAGTTTGTAAGAGATGCGGACGTGAATATGCTGGGGGTCGTACCAAGTATGGTTAAACACTGGAGAAATAGTGGAGCCTTAAAGGGGATTGATTGGACCGGCATTAACAACTTCAGTTCCACTGGAGAGAGCTCCAATGCCGATGACATGTTTTGGCTGATGGCAAAAGCAGGCTATAAACCGGTAATCGAGTATTGTGGCGGAACAGAAATCGGTGGGGGTTATTTATCAGGCTCAATGCTACAGGCTGCGGCACCGTCATTCTTTACCTCCCCAGCTATGGGCCTTGATCTTCACATAATGGATGAAGAAGGAAGAGAAACAGATCAGGGAGAGGTGTTTATTAGTGGATTGTCACTGGGTTTGTCGGTTGAGCTTCTCAACCAGAACCATCACAAAGTGTATTTTGAGGACACACCAAAAGCCGGGAATCAGAAATTAAGAAGGCATGGTGACGAAATAGAGATTACAAAATCGGGGTTTTACAGAACACACGGTCGTGTAGATGATACGATGAACCTTGGAGGAATAAAGGTCAGCTCTATTGAGATTGAAAGAACGCTCAATGCGCTGGATGAGGTTGCTGAAACGGCAGCTATTGCGGTGAGTGATCGCTCAGGAGGACCCAGCCGGCTGGTGGTTTACATGGTACTGAATTCTGAGGCATCTGTGAATTTAGAAGAAGCCAAGAAAACGATGCAAAAGCTAATTAGTGAGAAACTTAACCCATTGTTTAAAATTCACGATGTTGTTATAATAGAAAGCTTGCCCCGCACTGCATCTAATAAAGTGATGAGGAGGGTGTTAAGAAAGATGTTCCCGGACACCTCTAGTGCGCAATAAAAAGTAATTATGGATCAGAAGCCTCAGGTATTGTCGATCATTATCCCCGCCTATAACGAAGAGGCCACAATTAAAGCAATATTGGCCAGGATTGAATCAGTGGAATTGATCAATAGTATCAGAAAGGAGGTACTTGTAATTGATGACTGCTCAACGGATAATACATTATCTAAGATACAGGAATATCAACAAGCAAATCCTGACCTTACAATCAACATCATCCCATCTGATAAAAACGCGGGTAAAGGAGCGGCTATTCACAAGGGAATTGAATCTGCAACGGGTGATTTTATCGTAGTACAGGATGCGGACTTAGAATATGATCCACGAGAGTACAATGATCTGCTAAAACCTATTATTGAAGGCTTCGCGGATGTCGTTTATGGCTCCAGGTTCATGGGAAGTAACCCCCATCGTATATTGTTCTTCTGGCACTCACTAGGCAATCAATTTTTAACAGCTCTTTCAAATATGTTCTCAAATCTCAACCTAACGGACATGGAGACTTGTTATAAGATGTTCAGGTCCGACGTTCTAAAGCGCTTGACGCTTAGAGAAAAGCGATTTGGCTTTGAGCCAGAAGTTACCGCGAAGGTTGCAAAGGCGCCAGCCGTTAGAATTTATGAGGTGGGAATATCCTATTATGGAAGAACGTACGAAGAGGGCAAGAAAATCAGTTGGAAAGATGGGGTTTGGGCCATTTACTGTATTCTCAGATACAATCTTTTCAGATAGCCAGATTAAAATATGGCCTTTAAGATATTGGCGTAATCATCCCATCCCCATTCTGGTCCGTCCCAAGGAGGATTGTACAAAAAGCACATGTACATGTTAACATAAATGGCAAGACAGGCCAACGCTCCAACAGTTAGCTTTAGCAGCTTGCTGTTTAGCGATAATGCATGGTGAACGAAATATGCTAAGGGAATACTGAGCAAGGCGTAATATTCAATAAACGCACGATGCCCGTAAGCCGCCCCGAACCACCATGCCCACCAGCTTGAAAAGATGTAATATGTAATCAGCATAATTGTGATAATTGCATAGCTGCTATGGATACCTTTTCTTAGGGTAAAACACAATCCGGCCAAGGAAAGAATCATAATTGGATTGTAGATCAGCCATCCGTTTTGAGGACTGAACAACACTTTTAAAAGGGCTGGTGATGCCCAATTGAATCCCTGTCCGGCTACCCCATAGCTGTAAACTATATAATTACCGGTTACGGCATGCCAATATAGGAGCTGAGGAAGCAAACCAACAACAAAAGTTATACTCAGAAAGATTAACAGGCCTTTGTTTCTGAGAACCAATAGTAACCGGTCCTTTATATCGCCCAGGGAATTTGTATCAGCCAGCAGCAAGTATAAAGCGATGAGTAAGTTGCTGGGTCTTACCACGGCGATTACTCCTAGCGTTATTCCCAGAAACATTCCGGTTTTGAAATTTGGCTGAGACAAATAGGCATGTACTTGATAAATGAACCAGGAAAAAAGAAAGAGGGAGTATACATGTGACATCCCCGGCTCAAAAGACGTGTAATAAATTAGATTGGTTCCAAAGGTTAAACAAATGATGGTCAGCATTACTGCCAGAACATTAAAAGACTTGCTGAGTACCTTCATCATAAGAAAGGATGCCAGGGCGCCATAGAATGAGGCAGACACCACCACGCTATAGATATATGGCTCACTAAATCCTGTAGTTGGATAATCGGTGATGTAAGCAAACAAATGCGCCAATAAGAAAAATGGCAATTGCAAGAGGGCAACACCAATATGATATATGTTCAATGTATTCCCGTTGAGAAGCGGACCAGCATATGGGAGATTGTGCATATCGCCCTCAATGAAAAAGTAGGGCAAATATTGAAAGTACCCCATAGCATCGGAACTTATTATCAAATTTAGGTGCGATGCTGCCCGGGAATATGTAAACACAATGAGTGTAAGGAAAAACAGAATGACCGATGCAATAGCGAAAGCAGCATTCTTGTGCTTTATAGATATGCGAAGGTCGATCAAGGGCTGATGTGGTATTGAATGAAAGGGCAAACTGGTTCTAGCGGAATTTGTTTCAAACGCATGGCTTGCTTTAATACAGAAGCACTACATGCGGATATTTCCTTGTTTTGCTGCTTTGGCAGCTTTGATGTCCTCAGCCCGCCCTTTGGGGATCGCTTTGATAAGGCTTTTGGTATAATCTGTAGAAGGGTTGGCATAAATGTCGTCGGCATTGCCGATCTCTCGTATTTTGCCCTCCTTCATAACGATCATCCTATCAGACATAAACTTAACAACGCCAAGATCATGAGAAATAAAGATGTAAGTAAATCCATAATCTTCCCTCAACTCATTGAGTAAATTGAGCACCTGTGCCTGGATAGAAACATCGAGAGCAGATACGGACTCATCACAAATTATAAATTTTGGATTTAGCGCTATGGCCCTGGCGATACAGATTCTTTGCCTTTGACCCCCGGAAAACTCATGTGGATATCGATAGAAGTGCTGGGCATCCATCTTCACACGTTCTAATATTTCAATAACTCTCTCTTTTCTTTCTTTGGGGGATGCTAATATGCCATGTACGTTCATGGGTTCTATGATGGCCTCGCCAATGGTAATTCTGGGGTTAAGAGACGAATAAGGATCTTGGAATATTATCTGAACCTCTTTTCTTATACTTTTGAGTTCAGTTGTTGAGAGTTTCATGATATCTGTGTCGCGATAGATAATCTCTCCACTAATTGGCTCTTCCAGCCTCAAAATGGACCTGCCCAACGTAGTTTTGCCGCAACCTGATTCTCCAACCAATCCAAGTGTTTCACCAGGAAACAGATCGAAACTTACATCATCTACTGCTCTAACATAATCCTTTACCTTGCCGAAGAGACCTGCAGTTATTGGGAAGTATGTTTTTAGGTTTTTAATCTGCAGTATGGGCTCTTTCTTGTATAGGATTTCGTGTTTCTGCGTTCTCTCCTCATCAGACACAGTGAACTTGCTGATTACATCTTCAATGGTCTTGTCACCTTCCTTCACCTTTCCGGAACTATCTGTTTCCATGAAATCAGACACAGTGGGCAGCCAATGCAGCCGCCTGTTTAACGGAGGCCGACACGCCAAAAGTCCTTTGGTATATGGATGCTTTGGGTTTTCAAAGAGCTGTAATACTTCTCCTTGTTCAACGATCTTGCCCCTGTACATGACCACTACCCGATCTGCCAATTCTGCGATTACACCCAAATCATGTGTGATAAACAGGATACCCATGTCCTGCTCTTGTTGAAGCTCGATCATCAGGTCCAAAATGGTCTTCTGGACAGTAACATCCAATGCGGTCGTAGGCTCATCTGCTATTAAAATCCGCGGATCACAGGACATCGCCATGGCGATCATAACCCGCTGTTTTTGACCACCTGAAAGTTCATGCGGATATGCATTCAGTACACGGTTAGGGTCTGGAAGCTTAACCCGCTCAAAAAGGTCTAGGGTCATGGACTTAGCCAGGCTGGCCGAAACTTTTTGATGCAGGGTAATAGCTTCCATTACCTGATTGCCGCAGGTATAAACAGGATTTAGGGAGGTCATCGGCTCCTGAAAGATCATGGCGATCTCATTGCCTCGGTACCCCCGCATTTCTTTTTCTGAAACCCGCAAAAGGTCAACTGTTTCTCCGCTTCTGGCGTGGTAGATTATCTGACCTGCGACGACTCGTCCAGGCGGGGTGGTTATCAGCCGCATGATAGAGAGAGCGGTCACAGATTTACCCGAGCCAGATTCTCCTACTATGCCAATAGTCTCACCCTGTTTCAGGGAAAAACTGATATCATTCACCGCCGTGACAAGCTCCTCTTCAGTTTCGAACTGAGTAATCAGGTTCTTTATTTCCAGCAGATTTTGTCCCCCCATCTTAAATTCCTTTACCTTCCTTCTGTGAGCTTGCGATTTTGCCAATAGTTGTTCAAATAAGCCCTCCCCTAAAGCCCATTGTTGGTTATTCTCCCACGAATAACCTCAATCGCCTTCTGGATACGTTACCTTTAACTCAGGAAGCAATATGTTATCCTCGTCAATAAGTGATTGCCCTTTGAATTTTAATAAAAGCTGTACTATAGTCAAGACATCTTTTTGGCAATATTCCACTATGCGCTCCAAATTGTTTTCTTCCCAGTATACCCTGGCAACGTCACTTCCATCCATGTCATCTTTAGGCGTTGGGATGTTAAAAACATTAGCCAATAGTGCAAGCGAAGTATAGCTTTTAAAATCGCCGAATTTCCACAGTACCATTGTGTCCAGGTGCGCCACCTCCCATGGTTTCTTGCCAGCGGTATCTAGCATAGCCGGAAGCTTCAATCCATTGATCAGTATCCTTCGCGCCAAATAAGGAAAGTCAAATTCTTTGCCGTTGTGCGCACACAATAAGTGCTTGCCGTCATTATAGTGCTTGGAAACCAAAGAGATAAACTCCTCCAGCAGCTGTTTTTCATCGTGGCCGTAAAATGACTTTATCCGAAACTGTTTATCGCTACTGCCAGTGAATACCAGAAAGCCCACTGATATACAAATTATCTTGCCGAATTCAGCGTAGATGCCCGCTCTTCCATATAGCGACTCCGGGCTATCATCTTCGTTGCTCGCCAGAAAAGAAGCTTTTTTATCCCAGAACAACTTGAATTCATCTGGAACCTGACCATAGTCCTTATATGCCGGGACTGTTTCTATGTCAAGAAAGAGTATTTTATCGAGATGCGTATCCTGCAACATTACCTTAGCTTAACAAATATCCATTCGCGCACTGGCGTGTACCTTCCCATTCTTGGCAATTGCCACCCAGTGAAAAAGGGTTTCGGCGCTTGACTTACTCAACATAGTACACGAGAACTTCAGTACTTCATCATCTTTTAAGACCTTCAGGTCGTTTTCTAAGCTGGCAACCTGACTGTCGGGTTTAATAAACTCCAACAACCCAACGCCCCTAACTTCAGAGAGCTCATAGCCCAAATGGAGCTTGAAAACAGGATTTAAGTCGTTAATGTATAATGTATCTTGCTCGATGATGCACATCAAATCATTGGAGTAATTAAGTAAAGTGGTTAGGTTCTCTAGCCTGGCTGACTTCTCTTCTAATTGTTTTCGGTCCCTGTCAAGCTTGCGGTGTGTAGAAAACGCAGATTCATTTACAAGATAGGAGAGCAATACAATAACGCCGAAGGTGAAGAGTATAATGATGGAGGTGAAGCGCAACTCACCCTCTGGGGGAATGATTGAATCTGGCAAGCTGTCTTCACTCAACATTATGAGGATTGCAGTGACAAAAACAGTCACGGACCAGGCAGTTCCTTGCTTTTTACTTGTTGAAAACGCTGCGACTGGAATTGTGGCGAGTATGAATATTGCAGGACTTCTAAGTCCTCCGGTATACCATGTCAATATGAGGATGACCAAAAAGGTCATGATAATGATAAACCGATAGGTGATGTAAATCTTCTTGTGAACCCTATACAGCAAAAGGTTGGCGATGCTGGCTACTAAAAAGCCCGCTGTTATATTAATTAATGGATGGTCAAGTTTAAGAGCAAATTTGGATACAAGATAAACTACACCAAAAAATGCAACGATGACATAGCCAACCAGGTTGGTAACCCTGATTTGCCTTTCCAGTAAATCTTTATAAACGTATTTAGCCGGTGCCATTAACTTAATGATGTTCTTTAGGTCGTATACTACAATGCGTGCAAAAATAGGATTTTGGTTCGAATCATATTCGCATTGTGAGCTGAATACCTAAATAGGCCATAGTCATTAAGGGTAAGGAGTTCAGTTAAATGCTTTGTATGCTGCACCATATTCTTGTACATTTGCAGCCCCTAATTCACTAAACCTTGCCTATTCATGTATATCTCAAATTTAACGAGAATTTCTCATTCTTCATTAATTATTATCCTTGCCTGTGTGTTACTGTCCTGTGATCAGGACGGCAGCACTAATGAAGGCAGTAAGCAACAAAAGCCAAATAGAGACTACGACATGGATGCGACTGACCAGTATTCTTATGCACAGCCACATGAAGCAGTTGTTACCCATCTTGATCTTGACATCAAAGTGAATTTTGCGATCAAAAAAATCTCCGGAAGGGCCTCCTACCAAATCAATAACAAAACAGGGACAGACAAGATTTTCTTTGATACAAAGAACATAGACATTGAGAGTGTAACAATCGGCGAGGAGGAAACGACAACTGATTTTGCCCTGGTTGGGTACAAAGAGTTCTTAGGCAGGAAGCTGGAAATTTCAGTTTTACCTGGTACCGAGGTCGTTAATATTTATTACTCAACCAGGCCGGATGCTATTGCTTTGCAATGGCTAAATCCGCAGCAAACAGTCGAGAAGAACCACCCTTATTTGTATACTCAATCTGAACCTACGTATGCGCGTTCCTGGATTCCAACTCAAGACAGTCCGGGAATTAGATTCACTTATAGCGCCAGGGTAGAGGTTCCAAAAGAATTGATGGTGGTTATGAGCGCATCAAATCCGCAGGAGAAGAATACGGAAGGTATTTACCAATTTGAGATGAACCAACCGATACCTGCCTATTTATTGGCGATGGCTGTTGGAGACTTTACCTTTAAGTCTATAGGACCGAGATCAGGCGTGTATGCTGAGGCCTCGGTGGTTAATGCTGCTGCCGAGGAGTTTGGAGAACTTGAGGAAATGATGGACGCGGTCGAGAACCTATATGGCCCTTACCGCTGGGAGCGTTATGACCTCATAGTGCTGCCGCCTAGCTTTCCCTTTGGCGGGATGGAGAATCCGAGGATAACCTTCGCAACTCCTACTATTATTGCGGGTGACAGGTCATTGGTAAGTGTTGTTGCGCACGAGCTTGCGCACTCATGGTCAGGGAATTTAGTCACCGGTGCGACATGGAATGACTTCTGGATCAATGAGGGATTCACGGTGTACCTGGAGCGAAGGATTATGGAAGAGCTTTATGGGGCATCCTATACTAAAATGTTGCGCTTAATAGGATATCAGGATCTAGAGGCCACCATTGAGATGATGGGAGCAACCAGCCCAGACACTCATTTAAAATTACAGCTTAACGGAAGGGATCCCGATGAAGCCCTGGCTGATATTGCCTACGAAAAGGGCGCGCTGTTCCTTCAGGTTATTGAAGAGGCAGTAGGTCGTGACAAGTGGGACAATTATCTAAAAGGCTATTTTGACAAATTCGCATTTCAGGCTATGTCGACCGAGAAGTTTTTGGATTATATGAGGGAAGTAGTGATCAAAGGCGATACGGCATTGGCGAAGCAAATAAATATTGATGGATGGGTTTATGGGCCAGGATTGCCGGATAATTGCCCGGCCATTAGGTCTGAACGCTTTGAGGTGGTTGACGATGAAGTTGCCAAGTGGGTCGCTGGCGGTGATGCTGCAGGACTGGGTGCTGATGATTGGTCAACACATGAATGGCTGCATTTTTTGCGCCACTTGCCCAATGAGATAAGCAAGGAGAAGATGGCCGATTTGGACAAATCGTTTAACCTGAGCAACTCTAATAACTCCGAAATTATCGCCGCATGGTTTATTCATGTAATCAAGAATAACTACAATGTTGCTTATGGCAAACTGGAGGAATTTCTTGTAAGGGTAGGCAGAAGAAAATTCTT
>JYMV01029501.1_pt1 | contig 39845 bp, 43 predicted proteins | sample 338911 | NCBI WGS metagenome assembly JYMV01 (sample SAMN03354496, study PRJNA234377) | hydrothermal vent metagenome | biome: Deep sea; feature: Hydrothermal plumes at the Eastern Lau Spreading Center, Western Pacific Ocean; material: Seawater | place: Tonga | collected 2009 | depth 2000 m m | reverse complement strand
ACAGTGAGTTGGATGGATAGCTTCGCAGCAAATTCAGGATTTTTCAAGGGGGGGATTACGAAATGACTTCAGAAACTTTCTTGTTTTCTAGTGCCGCTTTGAGTTGATGATCCATGGCGACTTCGGCAAGATGCTTGGCGGCGCTGTTGAGTTCGTCAATGGCTTTTCGCAGCACGCGATGGTCGGATTGGCCTCGGGTGTCTCTGAGAACTTTTAGGGCTTGCTCTATCTGATTGCATTCGCTTTCTTCCAGCACGCCTTTCTCTTCAGCCAAAATTTTCACCGTCGCCTTTTCGAGTGCGTCCATTTCATTTCTGGCTTCGATGGCGAGACGTTCCGCTACGTCCGCTTCCGCAAACTTAATTGAATCTTGAATCATGCCTTCGACGGCGTCGTCAGTCAGGCCATAGGACGGCTTTACGTCAACGGATTGGGATTGGCCAGTCTGAAGATCGCGTGCTGCGACTTTGAGAATGCCGTTGGCATCGATCATGAAATTGACTTCAATTCGCGGAAACCCGGCCGGGGCGGGAGGCAATGGCAGATTAAATTGGGCGAGGGATCGATTGTCTTTCGCAAGTTCACGTTCGCCCTGCAGAACATGGATGACGACGGCGGTCTGGTTGTCGGCTGAGGTCGTATATACTTCTTTCGCTTGGGTTGGAATGGTGGTATTGCGTCGAATGAGCGAGTTGACGGTTCCACCAAGGCCCTCAATACCAAGCGAGAGGGGAGTGACATCCAGTAACAGCATGTCTTGCACTCCACCGGCGAGAATTCCTCCCTGAACTGCCGCTCCTAAGGCGACCACTTCGTCGGGGTTGATGTCGGTGTGGGGCACGCGCTTAAACGCTTTTTCGATCATCTGTCGGACGAGGGGAGTACGGGTTGCACCTCCCACCATGATAACGTTGTCGATCTCTGATGCGCTGAGACCTGCGTCGCTGAGCGCGAAGTGACAACGCACGACCGTGTCCGTCACTAGTTCTTTGATCAGGGCTTCGAAATCAGTCCGGTTCAGATCGCGTGTGTAGGTTCCTTTTTCTTCGGGAAGGGGAAGCGCAATCAATGTCGTCTCATCGGACGTAAGATGACATTTTGCGGCTTCGGCGGCGATGCGCATGTTTTGAATCAAGGCGACATGTTGGGTAACGTCGAGTTCGAATTGATTTTGAATTTCCTTGGCCATGAGCTGAACAATCTGTCGGTCGAAATCATCACCACCCAAATGGGTGTTGCCATTAGTCGCAAGGACCTCAAAGATCCCGTCTTTGAGTTTCAAGATCGAAATATCGAAGGTACCGCCACCGAGATCGTACACCGCAATCAATCCCTGTTGTTTCTGTTGCAATCCGTACGCGAGGGAAGCGGCGGTCGGCTCGTTGACGATTCGCGCGACGTGCAGCCCGGCAATGCGGCCCGCGTCTTTGGTAGCTTGCCGTTGTGCATCGTTAAAATATGCCGGAACAGTGATGACGGCCTGGGTGATGGGTTCTCCAAGAAAGGTCTCCGCACGTTTTTTCAGTTCTTTCAGGATCATGGCGGAAATTTCAGGAGGCGTAAATTCGTTGCTTCCAATTTGAACCGTCACGACGCTGTTTTGCTCGGCCAGCGTGTAGGGGAAGTATTGCAATTCATGGCGTAAGTCCTGGAGTCCAAGCCCCATGAAGCGCTTAATCGAATATACCGTTTTTTCGGCATTGGTGATGAGCTGTTCTTTAGCCGAGTCGCCGACGACGTATCCGGTTTCTAAAAATGAGACGATAGATGGGACGATCACCCGCCCTTCGGCGTTGGGGATAACCCGCGGCTGATCTCCCTCCATGTAGGCGACGAGGGAGTTTGTGGTGCCGAGATCAATGCCGACGATTCTGGACATTCCGTGAAAACCTCTGTGGTGGATTTACGTGACGGACCTGAGCGCGTTGATGTCGTTGAGCACGCGGGTGATATACGACTGATCTGATACCACGTTGCGAATCTGACTCAGGACAGCCGCTTTGTCTGTATCATTGGCCTGATCAGAGGCGAAACGATCCCATTCATGAGAGAGGTTCTGAAGACGTGCGGAGAGATGATTGTGCTTCTCCTCTAACAGCGTCTTCGATGCATCGAGTCTATCGCATGCGCCTGACATTTCTTTGCCATGGGGGTCGTCTGCCTGTTTAAACGCGATAATGTCGTCCTGAATGTCCATGAGTTCTTCAAATAGGTCTGCGGGTGGCGTTGCCGGTGTCGCTTTCCTGGTTCCAGCCTCGAGTTCCAGGAGATACTGCACCCGGCGGGTTGGATCTTTGAGCGTTCGGTAGGCGGTATTGAGCACCGCAGAATTTCCCAGGCTGATGGATTGCTCCATTGACGATTTGTTTTCGAAGAAGTCAGGATGAAAGGTTCGGCTGAGTCTATAGTAATGTGACTCAAGTAGATCGAGATCGGGGTTCAAGAGCCGGGGAATGCCAAAATATTCGAAGTAATCTCCTTCTTTGGAAAGGGGCTGGACCTTGACACATTGTTGACAATGGTAGGCGCCCCCGACTTCCGACTTACAGTCCCAACAGATACTGCTCGCAAGTGGAAGCGAGGGTTCACTTGACGGCGAAGGATTCTCCACAACCGCAGCTTTTCTCGGCATTTGGATTGATGAAGGTAAAGCCGGTCATCGCGATCTCTTTTTTATAGTCGAGGGTCGTGCCGTTCAGATAAATGGCACTCTTCGGATCGACCACGAGCTTGACTCCGCCGATCTCGTAGACGTTATCTTCGGTTGCAATGTCCTTGTCGAAGTTCATGGTGTAACTCAGGCCGGAACAGCCACCGCCTTTGACCCCAAGCCTGAAGGGTAGCGCTTCTGTCCCTTGAACCTGTTGCAGTCGCTTAATCTCCGTGACGGCGTTCTCAGTAAGCCCGACGACGGGCGTCGTTGTCTCCACGTGGCACCCTCCTTCGTTACTTTGCAGCCGTCGCCACTGGCACTTCTTTTTCGGCTTTTTTCCGGTAGTCGGAGATTGCCGCCTTGATGGCGTCTTCAGCTAGGACGGAGCAGTGAATTTTTACCGGTGGCAATGCCAGCTCTTTCACGATTTCGGTGTTCTTGATCTCGTATGCCTGCTCGACGGTTTTTCCCTTGAGCCATTCGGTGGCGAGACTCGAACTGGCGATGGCGCTCCCGCAGCCAAAGGTTTTGAACTTGGCGTCAACAATGACCTCATTCTCGACTTTGACTTGCAGTTTCATCACGTCGCCGCACTCGGGGGCTCCAACCATACCCGTGCCGACATTTTCTTCGTCCTTGGCAAAGCTGCCCATGTTGCGGGGGTTATTGTAATGATCGTTGACCTTGTCACTGTATGCCATTGGAATTCCTCCTTAAATTGAGCACACCGTTATCTAGTTTGCGGCCCATTGGACCGTTTTTAAGTCAATGCCTTCTTTCGCCATTTCATACAGCGGCGACATTTCGCGGAGTCGGTTGACGGTCTCAATGACCCGACCGAGCACGTAGTCGACCTCTTCTTCTGTATTGAACCGTCCCAGCCCGAAACGGATTGAGGAGTGGGCAAGGTCGGATCCAACACCAAGCGCACGCAATACGTATGAGGGTTCAAGGGTTGCCGATGTACACGCTGATCCGGATGACAGAGCAATGTCGTTGATGCCCATCAGCATGGCTTCACCTTCGACGTAGGCGAAGCTGATATTCAGATTGTGTGGCAGTCGTCGGGTCGGGTGGCCGTTGAGATAGACTTCATCCAATGCCTTGGTGATCCCAGCATGAAGACGATCGCGAAGCGCGGACAGCCGTGTGGCCTCACTTTCCATTTCGTGTTCACAAATTTCGCATGCTTTGCCGAATCCGACGATGAGCGGGACCGGCAACGTACCGGAACGGAAGCCTCGTTCATGTCCACCACCATCCAGCATTGGAGTGACCCGGGCCCGAGGTGCTTTGCGTCGAAGATAGAGCGCTCCGATGCCTTTGGGGCCATAGATCTTGTGGGCGGAAAAGGACATGAGATCAACCCCCAGGGCGGACACGTCAACTGGAATCTTTCCCACCCCCTGGGTTGCATCGCAATGAAAGAGGATTCCCTTCTCTTTGGCAATCTTTCCAATCTCAGCGATTGGATTGATCGTCCCGATCTCGTTGTTGGCAAGCATGATCGAAATCAGGATGGTTTTATCGGTGATGGCATTCCGCACATCATCCGGATTAACCAAACCATCCTTGTCCACGGAAAGGTAGGTCACTGCATGTCCGCGCTTCTCGAGGGCTTTCGCCGAATCGATAACCGCGCGATGTTCTGTTGTGGTGGTGATAATGTGGTCGCCTTTTTCACGGTACATCTCTGCCACGCCCTTGAGCGCGAGATTGTCTGATTCAGTGGCTCCGCTGGTGAAGATGATTTCTTTCGGATCGGCATGAATAAGTTGTGCAATCTGTTTTCTTGCTGTTTCTACCGCGTCCTCGGCCTCGAACCCGAAGGCATGATTCCGGCTCGCCGCGTTGCCGAATTTTTCCGTAAAGTACGGCAGCATGGTTTCCAAGACTCTCGGATCCACCGGCGTGGTCGAATGACTATCCATATAAATATGGCGCTTCATCGTGTTGCTCCTTCTGTCACGAAATGTGATTTAATAGCATCAATCGAAATGAGGGTGTTCTGCACTGCCATGTCCTCAATGGTCATGCTCTCAAGAAGCTGCACGATCGATGTTTGGATGAATTGGAGAGGCGTACGTATGTTGCAGGTTTCTTGTTGTTGACACTGCTCATCGGGTTCATGCATGCATTCGGTAATTCCGATCGGCCCTTCAATGGCACTGATGACGTCGGCAATCGTCACCGCTTTGCGGGATCGATAGCCGCCTTTGGGACCGTTTTGACTGATGACCAGACCATGTTTCGCCAAACGTTGAAGGACTTTCGCCAACAGCTCGACTGGGATATTGTATTGATGCGCGATTTCTTTCGTATTGATTGGGCGAGAAGGCGTCACGGATGCCATGTGCTGCATGGCGATTAGCCCATAATCGGTCTTTTTTGAGAGTTTCATCATGGTGGTGAGTTAAATAGGACCAAATTGATCGGCGACTAAAATGATCGTATACAGTTCTATCATCATGATGTTGCTTGTGTCAATATGAATTCTTGGGGGTAGAGACTGGGCCTTTTGGGGTAGCAAACACCATGGAATCTATCGAGCAGGAAATACAGATTGACACAGAGCAGGCGGAATCAGAGCCCGCCTACCAGGTCAAAATTGACCAGTTTGAAGGCCCTCTTCCCTTGCTTTTGGAGCAGGTGAAGAAAGAGATTCTCAATATTATTGATATTCGGATTTCCCACATTACCGAACAATACCTTCAACACCTGGAAGAGGCCAAGCAACCAAGTCTGACCGCGACGGGAGAGTTCTTGGTGCTTACCGCGACCTTGATCTATATCAAAACACGCCAACTTCTTCCCATGACTCCCGACACGCCTCCGCTGGAGATCGACGATGATCTTTTACCCTTTGGGGAAGATTCACCTCTCCTCGCTGAGTACCAACAGCTCAAGGAAGTCGCGCGGCAACTCGAAACATACCAGCACCAATGGAGGGAGGTGTATGGGTGGGATCGGCAGCCCCAGTCTCAGATAGGGACGAGCGATGACGAGGCGTCGGTATTAGAGGGCGTGACCCTCTACGACCTGTTTAATGCGTTTCAGGTCGTGATGAGTAAGACAACCAAACGGGTTTTCACGATCCGTCGAGACCCCTGGGAGGTCAAGGATGGGATCAATCTCATCCTGAAACAACTCACGGACAACGTGACGGTCACATTTTCGGATCTGTTTCCGATAGATGCAGATTTGGGGCTGGTTATCGTGGTGTTTTTGGGGTTATTGGAGTTGATTCGACGTGGACGAATCAGGGCGTTTCAAGAACCTGAACATGGCCCGATCCTGGTTTCCCTGACAACCTGACACCCACGGTGGAACGTTGGTCAAGGCACTGGTTGGCAATGTTATCCGCCTCGGCGTTTTGCTCCCGCGGGACCCACTCAAACTCTACTGGGATGTTGAGCTTTTGAACAATAGCGATTGCCTGGTTGTAAAATACTCTGAGGCGAGGCTCCTTTATTTTCCATGCGCCCGTCATCTGGTTGACGACTAACAACGAATCCATCCGAATGATCACCCGCCCGACAGCAAGGCCAGTCAGTAAGCCCACGCGGGGCGCTGGACCTTCCATGACCTCTTCGGTAAACTTCAGGGCACCCACAGCCCCCTGCCATTCCGCGGAATTATTTGTTCCTGAGCCGAGAAACATCCCCCCACGACCTACTTCTGTTTGGTCCGAGAGGCGGGCAATAACGCCATAACTTGATGGACCCGGGTTTCCCCGGCAGGCACCATCACAATAAAGTATAAAATCTAACTTTTTCAACCCCATGACCGCTACATAGCATACCGAGTTGCGGAGTTATCCACAACCTGTAGATGGCATGGTCCGCGGGTTACATAAATGATGTGTTGATCATGTGACATATATGTATTATATTCACTCAATTAGAAATATACAGTTACTCGATTTGGAGCATGCGATGATGATATTCAAGAGAGGCTTACAGCCCCATACGAAATTGACTAAGACAGTTGTAACTACGCATAAAACAAGCAGAAACGGAAAGCAAAAGATGAATGGTGCGGACCTGACGGCGGTTCTACACAATGCAAATCGCATTGGCGCTGGATTACGCACGAATAAGCGCCTTCCTATCAATGGTCCAGTGACGATCACCATGGCGTTCTCGGACAGGGATGGCGGAAAGGGTCAGGAAACATTGTCTGGAAAAGTCCAGTGGGTTAGGAATTACACCAACAGAGGCACGAAAGGGTATTTGCTGGGGGTGGCGTGGGACTCGATCCCCACGAAGGAGTCTAATCCCTGGTTATACGACTATCTAGATATCACCCTGCGGTCTTATTAAGACCTGCAAGCCCCCTTATTACAATATTAATAGAGAAAGTAACGTATAAATCATATCGGTACATGATTTATACGTGAATGCTACTGGTCTGCTGGCCTATACAGCGAATCTTGTCTGAACCTCCACAGGTGAATATATGAAAACGGGGCGAGTAACTCAGAAAAAATCCATACGAAAATCGCCATCAGCCGCGCGACGTGCCGCAACAGCGGGAACGAGAATTGAAAAAGATTCAATGGGTGAGATGCGCGTCCCTTCCACGGCCTACTATGGGGCACAGACAGCGCGAGCGATTGAAAATTTTCCTATCAGCGGGCTTCGATTTCCTCCCAGCTTTATTCGCATGCTGGGTCTCGTGAAGTGGGCGGCATCACAAGCGAATGGGGAACTTGGCGCCATCGACCCGCCGGTCAGCAAGGCCATCGGGGAAGCTGCAAAGGAGGTTGCGGCGAATAAATTAGATGCACATTTTCCCGTTGATATCTTCCAAACGGGGTCTGGTACATCGACGAATATGAACGCAAATGAAGTCATCGCGAATCGCGCGGCAGAAATCAGTCGAAAGAAGAAGTATCAAACCCGCAAGATCCATCCCAACGATCATGTTAACCATGGTCAATCCAGTAACGACGTCATTCCAACCACCATCCACCTCGCGGCAATCGACTCTATCGTGCACCGCCTTCTTCCCGGCCTTCGTCACCTGCATCGTGCGTTAGCGGAGAAGAGTCAAGCATTTTCCTCGGTAATCAAGATTGGCCGTACTCATCTTCAGGATGCAACCCCTATCGGGCTTGGACAGGAGTTCAGCGGATACGCACAGCAGATTCGACTTTCTATTTCTCGTGTGGAACACGTTATTCCGGTTCTGGGTGAGTTGGCGATTGGTGGGACTGCGGTTGGGACGGGCTTAAATACACACTCGGATTTTGCGCGACGAGTCATTGCACGACTGGTGTCTGAAACGGGTTTTCCGCTGACCGAAGCGCGAAATCATTTTGAAGCGCAAGGCGCTCAAGACGCATTGGTTGAAGCCAGCGGGGCGATGAAAACAGTGGCGGTGAGTGTGACGAAGATTGCAAACGACATTCGCTGGTTGGGCTCAGGCCCACGCTGTGGGCTCGGCGAAATCCGGCTTCCGGAAACTCAACCAGGGTCATCAATCATGCCGGGGAAGGTCAATCCGGTGATCTGTGAGTCGGTTCTACAAGTTGCGGCGCAGGTCATTGGGAACGACCTGAGTGTGACCATTGGGGGCCAAGCCAGTATTTTTGAGTTGAACATGATGATGCCCGTGATGGGCCACAATCTTCTTCAATCGATTGAACTCCTGGGGACGTCTGCAGAAAATCTTGCCAGCCGATGTATCGAAGGCATTGAAGCGGATGAAGAACGATGTCAGGCGCTGATTGAGCAGAGTTTGGCGATGTGTACGTCGTTAGCCCCTGAAATTGGCTATGATGCAGCGGCCGCATTGGCAAAAGAGGCATATCGAACTGGAAAGACCGTTCGAGAGGTTGGCATGGCCAGGAAAGTGTTGCCAAAAGAACGTCTTGACCACCTGCTGGATCCTGCCAAAATGACAAAACCACGCGGGAAAGCGAAGGGAGGCAATGGTCACCCCAGCACCCGTCGCCGAGCATGAAATGAGAAGTCAGCAGTCAAGATTGCATGCGACTACCTGTCGAACGCGACCATCCCATACGATCTTCGTGGCATGGGTTGTCGCGGGTTTCTTATGGCTGCCTCTGGGGTGCGCCAGCATGTTTGTGGCCCATCACGGGCATCATGATGATGCTGACTTGAACGGGACGCGTATGTCTCCGAGTGTTGCCGATCCCGCTCGACACGATAAGGCACAGAGCAATGACCAGGGTAGTATGGTATCAAGCGGATCGGACCCGTCGATCGCGGCACTGACGAAGGAGAACGAGTTTCTGCGAAGCGAACTCATTTCGGTGTGGCATACGCTTGCCCAGGCCGAACAGGCGCGCGCCAAAGATCAGGAAGCATCTCAACAGGCCATTGCAGATCTGCAGGAACAGGTTGATCGATTTCAGGTAGTCACGCTTGCCCAGGACGCGTTAGTGGAAAAGGCAGAACGGGCCCTTCAGGATCTCAATCGTTCTGTGACGCAGCAAGGCAAAATCATACAAGAACTTGGGAAGCGCTCCACGCGTGCAAACCCTGATCCTGTCCCAGCACCCCCTGTGGCAGGCATTCCTCGCGCACTCCCAACTGTCGATCTCAACACGGTCCCGGCAGCTGCTCTGGTGAGAGGGCTTTCTCTGACACGACAAGAGGCTGAGGAGATTATCAAGCATCGTCCCTATAAGCGAATCGGTGAACTGGTGAGTATGAATGTGATCCCGAAAGTGACGTTCGATCGTATTCGCAAACAGCTTGTGATCTCTACGCCACGCGAGTAGTCGTCATCGCAACTCCGTTTCTGCGCATTTTGACAACAATTCTTGCCGACTTCTACAATGGAGTCACACGAGCGACCTATGTCACTTCACAACGAAGATCAGCCGATTCAACGGCGGAGGCGGCCATCGTCTCTCTGGATTGTTGGGGTTTTCTGTCTCCTCCTGGTTGGAATAGGGTATGGCTATTTGATAACCGTGCAAGATCCCCAGCTCCGATTTAAAACGGCTATGGTGGAACAGGGGACCATTGCGCGGGTAGTGACCGCGACAGGAACGGTCGAACCGGTTCTTAGCGTCGAGGTCGGGAGCGAGGTTTCCGGGACCATCCAGAGCCTGCAGGCAGATTTTAATTCGATCGTCAACGCGGGAGACGTGATCGCCAGCATTGATCCAGAACCATTTCAGGCAAGACTTGAGCAGGAGCAAGCGAGATTGCTGAGTGCGAAAGCACGCTTAGCCCAAGCCGACGCCGAGTTATCACTCAAAAACAGAGATTTAATGCGTGCGAAAGCGCTTCTTGAGCAGGGCTTCATTTCACAGGCCGACTTGGATGTGGCACAGACTGAATATCAGAGTGCTGTCGCACAAGTCGATCTGAATCGGGCGTTGGTAAACCAGGCCACCGCGGCTGTCGATGTCGCACAATTTGACCTCAATCATACGGTCATCTATTCACCCGTCGATGGGACGGTGATTGATCGCAAGATCAACGCCGGTCAGACTGTGGCCGCAAGCTTTCAGACTCCTGCATTATTCGTCATTGCAGCGGATCTCACGCGTATGCGCGTGATCGCACATGTGGGTGAGGCGGATATCGCAGACGTTGGACAAGAACAGCCGGCTACCTTTCAGGTTGATGCGTATCCCGATCGGGAATTCAGCGGTCGCGTGACGCAAGTTAGGATTGCATCGAAGGCGGAAGACACGGTGGTGACCTATGACGTTGCCATTGATGTTGAGAACCCCGAGCTTCTCCTCAAGCCCGGCATGACCGCTGATGTGGCTATAGTGGTGGAGTCGGTCAGCAAGACGTTGATTATTCCGAATGTTGCCCTGCGATTTTCACCTCCTGCCGCATCGTCAACGGAAACGCAGACTCACGATGAAGCCATTGCCGAAACGGGAGGTGAGGAGACGCACTCCGATGCAAGCGGATCCAAATCACCGGCTCACCGATCGAGTGTCTGGATACTTAGCGCGGATGGAACACCGAGAAAGATAATGATGAGTGTCGGCCTGACAGATGATCGATTTTCCGAAATCAAGGATGGTTCGCTTAAACTGGGGGATCTGGTTCTCGTTGGCGTTGACCGTTCGGGTGAAGAAGAAAGTAGCAAGAAGCTGCCCCCATGGTTTCGGTAGATTGAAGGTAACTACTCAGGTCACTCCCCTTTTGCCGCATGCCGGCCTTGCTGTGGTGCTCGAATCCTCACGTATGTCCATATATGCTCCGGTTCTGCGCTCCTCGCGCTTTGCCCCCTGGGCCAAAATAGAAGCAACCTGAGTAGTTAGGATGGAAGCTCAAATCGTCTGTCAGGGCCTGTGGAAAACATATCAACTTGATCACGGTGAAGTTCACGCGCTCTCCGATGTGTCGTTACAGGTCGAATCTGGTGAGTTTGTCGTAATTCAAGGGGCATCAGGGTCAGGAAAATCATCCCTCCTCAATATCGTAAGCTGTCTTGATACGCCGACCAAGGGCACCTATTCCCTTGAGGGAGTGGAGGTCCGTGGGCATTCTGCTGACGAACTCGCTGAAATTCGAAACCGCCGAATCGGCTTTATTTTTCAGAACTTTAACCTGCTTCCACGAACCAGCAGTCTCGAAAACATCCAGCTCCCGCTTCTCTACGCCGGGCTTCCATCTCAGGAGCAGGAATGTCGCGCAATCGACGCGCTCGAGCGAGTCGGCTTGAGCGGGCGAGACAAGCACTCCCCGTCCCAGCTTTCGGGTGGACAACAACAACGCGTGGCGATCGCGCGTGCCCTGGTCATGAATCCTTCCATTATTCTGGCAGACGAGCCAACGGGGAACCTTGATAGCAAATCGGGGATCGAGATCGTGGAACTCTTGCAACGTCTCAATGAAGAAGGGATCACTATCATTCTTGTGACGCACGAACGGGACATCGCCGCATGTGCGAAACGGCAAATTTCGATGAAGGATGGGAAAATCCAAGCCGATACGACAATAGTGGGTGTTTCTGCATAAACATGTTTCGAATGATGTTCATCATGGCCTTGCGGGTTTTAGTCCGCCACCGCCTTCGGGCGGGGTTGACGATGCTTGGCGTCATTATTGGGGTTGGCTCGGTGATAGCGATGGTGAGCATCGGACAGGGAGCCGCCGCGCTCATGCAAGACCGAATATCCAGTCTAGGGTCAAATGTCATCATGATCTTCCGTGGGCACGCGAAGGTACGAGGGGTTCGAAAGGTGCGACCAACGATTACAGTGAGTGATGCGGAAGCGATACTTCGTGATGTTCCCAGCCTTAGTGCTGTCGCCTACACCAAGCGCGGCGATATTCAGGTGGTCCACGGGGGGAAAAACTGGTCGACCCGTGTCGCTGGCGTGACTCCGTCGTACCTCGAAGTACGTGACTGGCCGCTGGTGAGAGGGTCGCCTCTGACCCCAAAAGATTTGGAGTCGGCGGCAAAGGTGGCGGTGTTGGGTCACACGGTGGTGAAAAATCTTTTTGATCCAGGGGTCGATCCGGTGGGTGCAATCCTGCGGCTCAACAAGGTCCCGTTCACTGTGATTGGTGTGCTTGCTCCGAAGGGCAGTTCCGCATGGGGAAACGATCAGGATGATCGGATCTTGATCCCGTTCACCACCGCGGAGCGAAAAGTCTTGGGAACCAAGCAGATGGGGACCGTTGGAGCCATATTCGTATCGGCCAAGCAGTATGATCAGTTGCCACAGGCGGTGAAGTCGGTCACCGCTGTTCTAAGAAAAGAGCATCATCTCGAAGACGGTGAAGACGATGATTTCTATATTCGGACGCAGATGGATATTGCCGAAACGCGTCAGGAATCCGCTGATGCGATGATGTTCTTATTGTTTGCCGTCGCGTCAATTTCTCTGTTGGTCGGGGGTATCGGGATAATGAACACGCTGTTGGTTTCAGTCACCGAACGGACGAGAGAGATCGGCATTCGTATGGCCGTCGGAGCCAAGCGATGTCAGATTATGTCCCAGTTTCTCGTTGAATCAGTCGTCCTAAGCCTAGTGGGTGGCGTGATCGGAATCGGAGTAGGCGTTGCCGCCGCCAAACTTACCACCGCATTGGCTGGATGGCCGACCATTATTTCTCCTGTGTTTTTAGTTCTTGCCTTCGTCTTTTCCGCATCCGTCGGGGTGGTGTTCGGACTCTATCCAGCGCACAAAGCCTCGCGGTTAAACCCTATCGACGCCCTGCGATATGAGTAGACCCTACAGTTGCCCATCTGCGGCGAGCCGGTGAACTTCATTAATCCGTTTGGACTCGACACGATCACGCCCTAAGAGGCCTCCTCATGGAATGCCGAGTGTGTCGTCGAGAAACGCGATCACATCGCTCCAGTATGGATCTCTGACTTCGAAGAACAACCGGTGCCCATCACCAATAATGGCATCCTCTGTGATGTCATTGACTCTCACAAGATGGTGACTGCCACTTGTTGTCGTAATCTCGACAGTATCGCCCACGTTCAGGGTACTCTCGATGCTCAAGGGGTGCGGATCGATGGGTATCTTCGTCGCGCAGCCCACGGAAAACACAAGGATCACCATCCCGATACCGAATTGCCTCCATAGCTCTGCCCTCATCACATGCCTACTCTTGGTGATGATCCGCATCGGGTAGGCTGACGGGATCGCGCATTTCACCGTTCCAGCGTTACTTCGACGATTTCCTGCGCGGCAACTTCCGCGTAATTCCCTGCCGTTCCAATCTTTCAGGTGGTCTTCAAGGACCTTCTGGATGTAGTCATTCATGGGCATGCGCTACGGGCATCACGATATCGATAGCCTCGATCAGGGTGGTGCTGTCACACTTCTGTCACATTTGGAAGCCGCAGACCGCTTAGAGCAGTACGAGGGAGCGTAAGTTGTTGAATTCATTGGTGGCGGTGGATGGTTTCGAACCCCCGGCCAGCGGTTTATGAGTAGATTTGAATGGAATTTTATAACCCATTGATTTGAGGATGGTATCTCGCTTTATCTTCCCGCTCAGTGGATTATACGCATTGTATAGATCACATCTATTGCTATATTTCATATCCTTTCAGACATTTTCTGTTACAGGTTTGTCGCAGTCAACTACGTAAGAGCGACGCAAGCCTGCTTGTCGCTGGCTGGAGAAATGTCCCCCTGATGCAACTAGATTCCATCCTTGGAATCTCTGAGCACTTTCGCGTCCTTTTTCTCGAGGGCTTTAGGAAAGGCAAGCAGAGCATTCGGATGGCGTTCAGCAATATTCCCAACGTGGTAGTTATGGCATGATATACACATGTCTCCAGCTTTTTCGGCCACATGACAAGTCACACAAAGGGACTTCTCTATATGGTTAAAGCTGCTTGCGAAGGTTTGAGGGTCGTTGTCTTCGTACCCTGCCATCACATCTGCTTCTGAATTCAGAACATGACAAGCGTAACAGCCCCTGTCCCTAACAAGGCTCAAGTGTGGCGAATGGACGAAGGTCGTGAACTTCTGCACATTTGGCACCGGCTGTGCTGTGTGCCACTTCACTTGGGCTTTTTCCGCTCGACTATCCACACTGTGGCATTTCATACAGACCCCTGGCGCTTTAGCGCCTGAGAGCGTCGAAAATATCTCGTTCACGACATCCGAAGTAGCTGGCTGCTCTGCCAAAGGCGAGAGATCGATCCAGCCACGAATGAACTCATCGGCATGACCGGTCGGACGGAACAGGATGGAAAAGTCCGCATCCTGTCGATACCACCCACCCATCTTGACCCACCGTTCGCGATCTTGATCTTTACCCATATTTAGATCTAGCTCTTGCATATCAGACATAGGTACCATTGCATGGGCTCTGTGACTTAGCACTTCGGTCGATAATTTTGGCAACCATTCTTGCTGCGCTGCTTGGATAACCTCAATGGGAATATGTCCTGTCAAATTCCCGAGTTTGCTATTGCTGTATGGCTCATTCGCTATCTTGCTGAGCCGCGAAACGTAAGCTTCTTGTCCTTTAGAGACCATATCGTAGAACAGCCCCTTTATCGCCCATATAATCTGAGCGATAGCGGCAAGTTCTTCCTCGGTGGCATCTGATAAATCGGTGAATTCGTCAAAGTCACCGACCGTTTCCAGGTAGTCAACGATAGTCCCATCGGTGTACAATAGAAGCTTCATGAAGGGGGTCAGGCCTTGTTCGACATTGTAGTCAGCGGGCCATTCTCCGACCGAGATCCCTTGCTCTGTTAGTACGTCAACATCCAATCCTGGAAGTCTGAAAAAAGGGATGCCTCGTGCCCCTGCCAGACCCTCTCCCTCAATCTGGTGTACATGGCATGCAGCACATGTCGCATCAAATGATCCCACCCGCATGGTTTCGCCAAGCTGATCCATCATATGGCAGGCCGTGCAAGTGGTCGGGGCCTCATCCTTGAAATCGCCAAGAAAGTGCTTCGCGAGATGGGAATTATGATCAAAGGCTATTTGCGTACGGCGCTCAGTGGGATAGCTGGAAAACTGTGGATGCCCCTTCGTCAAACTCGAAAACTTTATGATGTGGCAAGTTTGGCAACGCTGGTTATCCATAGTCATCAGTTTGAAGTCTCTACCATGATGTTCTGAGTGACACCTTGCGCAAGGCACCTCGCTACCTTCCGTGTACAAGGTCCCTGGAAGCCAGTCTGATGATGCTAATAAAACCGGGGTCTTCTCAGAGAACGGAGCCTCTTTCAAGCGTTCTGTGATCGAGGTCAAGGCTTCAGTGGACCGACCATGAGCCTGCAATGGCTGCTCTCCAACTTGATGGCAGCTCAGGCAAAGTTTGCTTCCTTTAGCCTTCGACTCTGAAGCATAGATCGATGCCACCCAACTGATTGGTCCTTCGTGGGCCGCAGCATGACAAGAGGCACAGTCCTTACCTATAGCACCGTGATTTATGGATAGCTCACCTGGGGAAAAAAACTCTTGCGCATCTGAACCGAAGAGGACAAGGAGTGATGCCCCAATTGTGAAAGCAACCGTCCAGACCGTGGCAATTCCTCGCTTGGCTCGAAGACTCCTGCTGGGCTGACACTTGGGTATGTGTACGGAGCAGGTACCATTCGGAAGGGGGCCCTGGGTACATTTCCCCTTGCGGTCGGAAGAGCGGGTACAAGACCACCGATCGCCATCCTTTAGTGGGAGGCATTCTGTGGTCGCCAGACATTGCCCGTTCTTGTCAGGGCCAATGTGACAAGCCCAACCCTCGGCAGCCCATCCACAAACCCAGTTCTGGGTTGGTCGTTCATATTGACTGTTCTTGAATCCATAATCCTGTAACTTCATGGTTAGGAACTACTCTCCCTGTACGCCGACGCGAGAGCTCCGTGAATCAGTGAGAGGATTAAAAGGCTGTAGCTCAGGGGAATGTGGATAAAGAGCCAATATTTGAGCACCAGCTGGTGCGCATTGTGATAATCCAGGTCATCTTTGGCCAAAATAAGAGTTCCAATTTCTTGAGCAATTTTCCGTTCGCTCTCATTGAAATAGCGATCTTGCGATTGCAGTTTGGTCAACAATTCATCACGAGGGCGATGAGACCCTATCAGATGCCAGAAAAAATTCTTGGGTCCTTCCAAAAAAGGTATCACCTGATTTGTCAAGACACGTCGGCTGGAGAAATCGGCAATCGTTGTGGAACCCATCTCCGCAGCTGAGCGCACGAGAAGGTCTTCGACGTCCTCACGAAGATGCTTTCGCATCGCTGGAATTCTCTCAAAAATGACCTCTCTACCCCTCATTGCAAGTCGCCGTGAATACCATCTCGTCAATCCAATTCCTGTAATTCCGCTCCCAGCAACCACCACGTAAAGCAGCGCGAGCGTTCCCTCAATCCAACCATTGGGGACATGCAGCCCAATATGAATAGCGAACAGGACAAGAGTGAGATATCCCATGTAAATATGAAATTGCAACCAGCTGGATGAAGTTCCTAAGGGCAGGAAAGGCAACTTTTTTCGGACATTGTAGCTAGCCAAAGCCAACAGGACAAAGAATAGAAGCCAGCCAGAGAAGAACACCGTGCGATACAGGGTTACAGAGTAGGCGAAGTGGATTCCGACGATCAGAATAGAAAGAGCACCGCAGATGACAAGATTGCGCCATCGGCGAGATGCAAAGGAGGTCACTAATTGGGTCCGTTCGATAGCGAAAATAAATCTGACATATCTATCCGCTGTAAGGCGTCGTGGGGACATGCGCGTTGGCAAGCCGGCCCACCCAGCTGGTCCACACAAAGATCACACTTCGTAGCTTTCAAAATGGGAGCGTGGGTGCGCTCGTCGAGAATTAGGTGTCCGTTCTCATCGCGAATGTCAACCATCTGAATGTTGTCATACGGACAGCTATTCGCACAGGTGCTACAACCTACACAAGTGGTGTCGTCGATGACAACGTGCCCGTGAAACCCCTCACGGTGGATTGCCCCTGTAGGACATCCAATGAGACAAACAGGATCGACGCAATGCATACACGCATTGGCTATCAAATACTTGCCATCCCGCTTGCCATGCCGGGTGAAACGGGGATTATTTTCGTGAGCGGTAGCACAGGCACGCACGCAATCATCACAGCCAGTACAGCGATCGAGATTGATCATCATGGTGGACGTGCCGTTGATAAACCGCTCATCCACAAGGAATTCCAGGAAGTCTGGATCAATTCTCCTTTCGTGTTCCCGATCCCTTTGCACGGGAACATGCCTGGTATTCGAGGGGACAAGCGGTCGGAGTTGCGCAGATGGTAAAGAGGGAAGCACCAAAGATTCAATCACGTGAGTTGGTACCAAGAGAATGTCCACGTATCCAATAGCACGCAGCGTGTGCTTAAGGGATATCCGGGCTTCGCTTTGCCAATTATGCTCGATTTCTTCAAGGCCGTAGATCTTGCCTCGACCAAGGTAAGTGAGCGTGCGGTGTCCGTGCCCGAACTGCTGACTCAACCGTACGAATCCAGAGCGAATCAGAATTAATCCATTGGGATAGTGCCCTTCTTCCGCAATAATCGGCTCGTGATCCAGGCGTTCCGCCGCACTGCGACTCATGATTGCCTTATACGGACCATACCAGTCGAAATCCCCATAGCTCTGGAATTCAACTTGATTAGCCACCTCTTCCAACTGCTCCAACGTCAGGTGCTGGAAGAGCGGCGTTTGTAGAAGGTGGACTTTCAGGTTCCTTTCACGATAGCGAGCGTCAATATCTTCCTTCAACCGCTGATCAAAGAGGCGTAAGCGCCTTAGTCCTTGCCAGCGAATTTCCAAAAGCTCTGTCTCTTGGTCAGCAACAATAGTGGCGGTCCGGGCAACGCGACCAAGTGCAGAGATTTCTCCAAACAGGTCTCCCACTTCTATTCGGTTGGTTTCATACTCCCCCAGAATTACGGGGAGGTCTTGCAAAAACACATGAGCATTCCCCGCTTTGTCATATCTGGTTTTGACCCGGGAAACCCCTGTATCTGGCGAAAGAGTGCGTTCTTCCGGCTGCGTGGGATTGCGCCATAACTGGGCGATGGCATTGAACAAACCTTTTCTCCGAGGCTCTTTTCGGCCCAAGATCGACTTTGGTAGATTGAGGAAAACCTGGACTGATCCGGACATGATAAAGTATGCAGAGTTTCCATAATCGCCTTCTCGCACCATAATGTCCCCCGCTCGGTACCGAAGAATGCGAGTGTCATTCAGCAGGATCTCTCGTAACGGAGCGTGGGAAGGAAATTTCGCCGGGTCCATATGGCTGAAAGGAGGGAATGTTAAAACTCTATCGACATCCTCTTCACTCGTTTCATGACTAAACGGCATATCCAAACGAGCAGGACGTTGGATGCGTACATTCAGTGTCATAGCATCGTACCCCCTATCTAAATTTATCGATCCTATTTTCCAGGCGGAGCTTTCCCGGGTTTTCCTTTGTACTTATCGGCTGTGGGAAGTACCTTGTCTATTGCTGCCCACTCGCTTCCGTCGTAGTTATTCGCTACCTTTTGAGCGACAGCCCGAATTTTGTCGGCTGCTGGCGTAATCTGGGCTTCTTGGTTGGCGCCCAACTTGACCTTTGCAGCAATGGCCAACATTTCCTTAAGTTCAGAAATTGTGACGAGCCCATGAATTTTTTTTAATTTACCCATTGCTTTCCCAACGCGCTTCACCATCGCCTCCAAGAATGCACCTTTCTCGGTGGCCTTGGACAGGGCACGGAGGCTGTACTCCAAGTCAAGTGACGCTCCAACCACGTATAACATCCGTTTACGCTCAGACGAAGCTTCCGTGTTCTTTTTTCCTCCCGAGCTGAAAAAATTATGGCGGACTTCGCCTTGCGACCACGCTACGAGATCAAATTCGCTCCCTGCTTTATGTCCTCCTACGTTGACCAGATGCTCGTTTGGTATCGTGTGACATTGGAAGCAGTTCGCCGCTAATCGGTAGAGTTCAGGAGGTCGGATCATGCCGGAGGCCTTTATCGCTGCCAAGCGTTTAGCCTTGTGTTCAGGGGTTTCCATCTCACGTGTGACTGTCTTACCCCCATAATCACTGTGCACTTTAAGCCAATCCTTCGCGGGACCATGACAGGACTCACAACTAATTCCAACAATCGCCTTGCTCTTCCCTTTCTTGATGCCCGAGGTGAAGTGGCAATTCAAACACGCGCTGTCCTTTTTCATGCGTTTGACGCCCAGCTTTTCTGCGACCTCCTTGGCCTCTTTCTTACGCGGCAATTCTTTAAAGCTCCTGGAATGTTTGGTTTCTCTCCAGGTGTGCACCTCAGCCTTATGGCATTCGCCACATTCCTTCGGTCCCACGATTTTCTTGGGATCTTTTTCAGGCATGGCATTGGATTCAACACCCGATCCCGCCGCCAATAAAAGGACGATGGCTCCAATGGCAAGTCCTACCCATCCTAGCCATGATTGACCCCGTTCCTTGACTTGGTTCATGTTTTACTCCTCCATTTAGACCATTGCGGCAATTCGCTTCCTACTCGTTCAGGGATTTCCTGCGCGAATCCGTCATGCATCTAGCGTCACATGCCCTTTTGGTATGGCTATGCAAGGGAAGCAAGAGCCGGCCTCGGGTGCAACACCAGGCTCAGTCATGTAGGTGACGTCCCCTGCTTTAATTGCAGTGAGACATGTCCCGCAACTGCCAGCACGGCAGCCGAAGTCAATTTGGACAGCGTTCCCTTCAGCAAGCTCTAACAGCGAACCGTGCTTTTGATCCCATTGGCATCGTTTCCCTGTTTTCGAGAAAAAGACTTTAACTTCCGTTGCATCAGCTAGTTGTGGTGGTGGCGAGGCAGTCTTTTTTACCGTAGCCGAGCCAAAGGCTTCAAAAAAGATCTTGTCCTCTGGAATCCCCCACACCTTAAGTTGCTTGGTCAACGAGTCCATCATCGCCGGTGGCCCACAGAGGAAGAACTCATAATTGTTAGACGGTAATAGGCCTCGTAGCAAGTCCACGCTGACCCGTCCCGAATGATCGTAATCCTCCCCAATCACATCCGCGTCAGAAGGTTGGCTATAGCATACATGCACGTGCACATTGTGATATTGGCGATTCAGTTGGGCAAGATGATCCTTCATAATATGCTCGGTACCATTGGATACCCCATAGAATAACCATACCTCACGGGTTGTAGCAGCACCCTCAGTAATACTGTTGAGCATGCTGAGAAGGGGTGTGATGCCTACACCACCCGCAACAAACGCAACTGGAGCGGCGCTTGTCAGATCGAGAAAAAACTTTCCGCTCGGCGCTTTGACGTCGAGGATATCACCTTCCTGGAGATGATTGTGAAAGTACGAGGAGACCAATCCTGCCGGCACATCTGGGTTATCGCTTGGTGAGAGTTCCCGTTTAATGGTGATGCGGTAATAGTCTGATTGAGTGGGGCTGTCGGAGAGGGAATAACATCGCACTACCGGTTTTGTGGTGTCGGGAATATGAAGCTTAAAGACTAAGTGTTGGCCAGGTTGGAAGCGAGGTAGCGGCTTTCGATCATGAGGTGCAAGGTAGAATGAATAGACATCGTGACATTCACGTACTTTTTGCCGAACCACGAATTTTCGGAACCCTCCCCAAAATCGTTTTTCGTCTTCCTGCCCAACTTTAAGTGTTCTGGCAGCTTCTACCCGACAGCGCAACAACTCTAGCGCTAGAGTGCGTCGTTGTCGTTCATAGGTCACACGATGCCATGTAGAAACCAAGAATAGGACTACTTGAGCCAAGAGGGCGCCAATAATTATTACGCCAATGGTCTGTACTATCACTGCCACGAGCTTAAGCCCTGAGATAGGAGGGGCATCTTTGCGCTCCAATCAAAAAGTTTGCAAAAGAGAATCAGGCGGCGACGTTTCGAGCAACCAGCAGCCCATCAAAATGTATATGGTGCCCCGAGCGATACGTCGGCCGTCAACTCAAACTGTTTCACGTGAAGGTGGCTGGTTGGCAATTAAATAGGACCCTCGAGTATGCTGGCGGCTTAAAAGTGCTTTTGGCTGCTACTCCCGGCACGGCCCTTAGCAATCAATAGCACCTTCTATTTTCAAAACTTCATGAGTAATTCGAGGCGGGCACCATAGCTTAGATTGCGATCTTCCTGCTTTTCACCAAAGAAATCAACTCGTGGGATAAAATGGTGGCCGATTGCATGTTGATAACGTGCCGCCGCAGCAATGGCGCCTCGGTTAGACAATGGAGTTCCAGTGACCGTATTCTTGCGGCCTCCTACTTCCATCACAAGCTGCCGACGGCCGCCATGGAAAAACATTTGATGTCCCAAGCTTCCGCCTGCCGAGTCATCAGCCTGGTTGCTTAGTACAGGTCTAAAACGCCCAAGCCCTACGGCTTCAAACAAGATACCAGTCCGGCCTAATGGTCCCCCTTGATCAGGGCCACGAATCGCTGAGGAGAACTGATCAATCCCCCAGTATCCATTGAGATAAACGAGATTGTGGGTGCGTGGTGGTGTAAAGGAAACCTGGCCAGATAACAGTGTTCCTCGGCTCGTTTGTTGCGTCTCTAGATCCGAGGGTATTGATGTATTAACCGCCAAAGTCGTATTGAAAAACCCAAATCGCTGAACTCCTTGAATTCCTGCGAAGTACGCGTCACCTGTCACATCACCCGACTCGATGTACACTAGATCTACGGAAATTGTGCTGAAAGGAAAATCTGTTTCAGTAAACAAACCGAATAGCTGTGCTTCGCGATCGAGGCGATTATCGTCTCGGTATATGTTGTCCCAGCCGTAGAGGGCAGTGAGGCGGGCATTCGATGTTCCTGGAAGCTGGAGGTTGTTGCGGACCAAGCCGACGGCGTCAGTATTTCCAAGCCCGCCGGTGCTTATTAAGAGACCTTCCTGGAAAAGTAGTGGTTGACGACCGACGGAAAACCCGATATCCAGTGCCCTAGTGTCGCCTTCGTCTAGGCCAGGGAATATCTCGCCAAAATCTCCTTCAAAGAACAATGTTCTTACCACAGCGTTGAGCTCATCCTCAAAATCTTTCTCTGGCTCAAAGAGATTCCCACTGAATCGATTATCACGATCCAGGGGACGAAATGCGACGAGGATGCGTTCCGTACCCGATAACTTCAGATTGCCGAAAATGTCGAGGCGATTAGCCCATTCGGATGTACGAGTGTCATCGGGCATTTCACCACCCGCCATAAAACCACGCTCAAATGTTTGTACCGCCGTTCGGTATTCCCCGAATACCCATAGGGACGGCCGCCAGACGGCACCAGTCGGGAGTGTGAATTCTGGACCGAGTGCGCCGGAGTCTAAAAACCTATCCCCAAATTCCAAGAACAACCGGGGCCTTTGGGGAACTTCTTCAATCTGAAGAGGTAGGGATTCGTCGGACAACCGACTTGCTGATTCGTCCTTTGATTCTTCCTGATGCTTGTTGTCGTCTTCGCTTGTTGCACCGCTCGCTTGCGACTCTGCATGAAAGGCGCTGACCTCTCCCACCCCCAAAACCGGAACAGCCGCGAATAACAAGCAGGCGTACACGGCAACAAGGAAATGTACTGATGCCCGGTTATTCATGGGTCTTGGTTGTTAATTAGAGAGACGGTATGGACGCAAAGCCCTGGTTAATATTGGTTCTTGTGAACATCATGAACATCAAAGGCTATATCACGCTCCCATAGCACCACATGTCCAGCTAACACCCCATCCGCAACTTTCCTAGGGCTCATGCCGTAGTCAAAGCCAACATCTTTGATCTCGTTGATCAAATTGACCGGCACCATACCGACAATCAACTCAATATGAGCTTTGTAAGGTCCCCTCAGGGTCAACGCTAACCCTTCCACCTCATATGTCGCCCACCGACTGCCGTTGGGTTCGATCATCATCCGATGTTTTCGCACATTGACTGGGCGTCCGATTAACACATTGGACTGTGTTAAAGGACGCAAAAATGGTAGCGGATCAAATGATGTGTTGACGGATAATACCTGCTCGCTCTCACTTCCACGGAGATTTCGTGTAATAAATTTAGACTGAAGATTGAACAGATATCGATCAAGAGGCAGTTCACCGTTGTGCACGTAAACAGAGTGAATATCCCGCAGATCTCCGTTTGGGTCGGCATCTCCAGATTTGAAAACAGAGGTGCCATCCCGATCCGAAACCGTGACGCGCAGATAGACAAGACGCTCGGCGTCAAAGCCCGTAGGCACGCCGTGTCCATCCGTCCCACTTTTCACCTGCACTCGGAAACGGAGACCATCTCCATCCGCCTGATCAGTCACGATCTTGCCAAGTCGGAACCCTTCCTGCAACACCTTTTTCCTTTGCAAACCATACTCATCTAATAATGCAAACTGATCGTCAAGAATTTCACGAGCATCATAGCGGTCGTCTGTAGAAGACCATCGATCTGGAAACGCGTCATCGTCAGGATCCTGGTCTTCAAACTCGTCTGTTCCCCAACCAGCCTGATGATCGAAGGCTAGCCATTCCCGAATAGTCGCGAATTCCGCAGCGTCTATATTGTGCGGGAAAATCCCGGGATGTATGACAGAATGGTCGGGCCCAGGGAACATGTGATTGGTGCGTTTCCTAGATCTGGTTTCTACCCCACCCACTCGGGCGGCAGATGCATGAACATAGCCCGATGACTTTCCCGGCTTCCGACCCATATGGCAGTCCTGACAGGTGATTCCCTGCCTGGCAGCTGGCGAGGTCTTATATTCGCTGAAGGCTTCTTCCAGCCGGAACCCGTTAAGCAAGTTTACGTCATGGCATGAACCGCAGAATCCCGGTTCGCTCAGCGACGGAAAAAGTTTCACCTCACCGTGGATGGCTCGTCCGACTTCGCCGCGTTCTGGATTGACCTGATACTCGTCACTTCCTAACACACGCTTGAGCTCCTCGTTGCCTTTGGGGCCATACACTGGGTCAAATAGGTCGCCTTCTACAATCTTGAGGCGTCCACTCTCTTTCCCGTAGGCTTGATCAACTCGATGGCAGACGACGCACGTGATGCCTTCACGAGAAGTAGGATGTCGGTCGATGTTGCTCATAAATAGGGGTTCCCCCAAATTCATTCCTACTTGAGTATGACAGCGAATGCAGAAGTCCCCATTGGTACCGTTGGTGAGCTTAAGAATGGTGCCGTGCATCGCGTTGAACACCGGGCTCATCTGCGCATATGCATGAGGAGAAACCGACCACTCTCGGTAATGATCCGCATGACATGTTTGACACGTTGAGGCTGATGGGTAACGGTTTTCCAAGAATAATTTTTCATGGGCAGCTTCGGCTGATTCTTCTAGAGTTTCTGAAGATTCCTCCTGAGATAACGCCATATCGATATATGCGAAGCACAGCACCCCTATCAGAAGCAAAACCAAGGGAATCCCAATGCGCCTGGAAAGCACTATCAAACTTGTAAATGCCATTGGCAACCTCCCTGAAAATCAGGACCGAAAGACAGTTTTAGTTATTTTTGGCAATAAATTATGAGCGTCTTCTTTTTTAAAATCAAGTTATGGCGTTGTTGCATAATTCTAAAACCCACTACACTTTCGACCGTTTGTGTATGCTCAGAGAATCCTCTCTGACACCGCCTCCGTCTATTCGATAGGTCAGAAATCCAGGGAACCAGCGGGCCGTGGTGCCCGCCTCGCGATCAATGACGCGCCAACTATACCCGATAACAGTAGGCATTCTCCGAGCTTTAGCCTGTGCACGAAAAAAATTACGCTTGATCAGGGCCGAGTGGAGTCCATAGCATCAATATGAAGAAGGAAGCTCAACTCCATTAAGACAGCAGACCTGGAAGAAGCGAGGAAAGGTTTGTTTGCCAACAAGCTTACCCTTCAAAGGGTCAACCGATATATGGCTAGGTTGCCGTGTAAGCTGAACCTGGCGGTTCGTGCTGGTAAATTGCACGGCAACCTAGTGACGAAGCTGAAAATGTATAAGGAGCCTCAAGGGAAAACGAGATTTCTCTCACCCGAGGAGGAGTCCAAGGTAATGGCCGCACTAGGTCCCATATATGGCCATTGGGTGGGGTTGGCCATTCACACGGGTATGAGACAGGCGGAGCAGTTTTCATTCTGATGGGAGAATGTTGATCTGGAGCGCAGGATCAATACGCTACCAGTACTTCTATGCACGTAGCTGGATGCCTGCAGTGCAGGAGGGAGGGATTGAGTGGATAACGTGGCATGATCTACGCCATACGTTCGCGTCTCGCCTGGCTATGAGTAGTGCGACTGAGGAGACGATAGCCGCCCTCATGCGCCATAGTAGTAGTGCATTGGTAAAGCGATATGCACATTTTTCGCCGTCGTATCTCCAGGAAGCCGTTGAATGGGTATCGAGCTTTGGTCGGGCCACGAACTCAGCAGAACGTGCGCCGCAAGAAGACCCGATTTCAATCCTAACCGTGACTGAGACCAGAATAGCAGGGGATCAGGAGAAGGTGGACGTTGCGTAAACCGTTGAAAAGATTGGTGGCGGTGGAGGGTTTCGAACCCCCGGCCCGCGGCTTATGAGTCCGCTGCTCTACCAACTGAGCTACACCGCCAACCGGTGTGTGGGTCGTATGTCAGGCTGTACCAAGCGGGTCTGAGTGTATGACATTTCAGGTAGGCAGGCAAGCCTCATAACAACACGCGTGTGTTGGGTTTTTCCTTGATATTGCGTGCGTTGACAAAGATATTTTGAGTCCGATACACTCGCGCCCTGTTGCTGAATCCTTTGGGTCCCATCGTCTAGCTTGGCCTAGGACGGTGCCCTCTCAAGGCACAAACACGGGTTCGAATCCCGTTGGGACCACCAAGCTTTTCAATGGGTTTCAGCAAACGACCCGCAGTCCCCTCCACCCATTCGAATCCCGTTTTTCAAGTATACGCTGGGAGTGCCAGGGTAGAACGATCATCTGGTGTCAGGAGCACAACACAGGTGGGTGGCTCAGGTGAGTGTGTGATTGGTGAAGGTCAGTGTCTTGGTCACGACCTGTCCATTTTCATACGAAATGACACGTCGTGTTGCGGGTAAATCGGCGGACCCAAGTCGAATGTGGGTATCGGTGGTGCTTTCCACGTTTCGGAGACTGCCATCCTTGGGCGATGAATAATAGACGGTGTACTTCATCGTCAGGTTCTTGCCTTCCGGTGTGACGGCGCTCTCTTCTACGTTAATGGTAAACGCGATGTGTTGCATGGTGCGGTTGATTTGCGTGATGCGATTGCCGTTCAATCGATATGAGGAACTGGAATTATCTCCATGAATACGAAGCTGTTGTCCAAAGGGGTGGTCGGTGCTGCCTTCGAGTGTGAGCGCAAACTTCCCATCGGACTCGTCAAAGGTTCGGTATGCACGATGGACGACGATCATGCCAATGGTTCCCTCAACGGATTTTTGAAGGTCGGCATCGGGGAGAGAGACTGAGACTTCTTTCGCACTGTTGACCGTCACGGTTCCTTGCACCTTCTTCCCATTCGTATTGACTTCCAGATCGGCGGTAAATCCACCAAAGTCTGCTGGCCATCGGGCGGTGTTTTCAAACGCCTTTTGCAGTAGTGCTCGTGCGGCAGGGTCATTCTGGATGGCGGCTTTTGATGCCTCCTGAGTGGTTTGTGGCATATGTTCCTCCTTGTGATTGTGAACGCGCTATTTCGATTTTAATGATACCATACGGTTTTGTATGATCAACGTCCTCTACTTCGTCAAACGATTCGTTACCCAGCTCCGCAGAAATCGGCTGGACAAGCTGGTCGCGGTCATTCTTATCACCCTTCTGATTGGGGTCGTAGGGATGAGCTATTTCGAACCCTCGTTGTCAGTGGCTGACGCGCTGTGGTGGTCGGTGGTCACCATCACAACAGTCGGGTATGGAGATATTTCCCCCGCATCGCCCGGTGGGCGAATGGTGGGTGTTCTCCTCATGGTATTTGGAATTGGTTTTCTCGGAATGTTCACGGCCACGATGGCCACGATTTTTATTGAAAATAGATTTTTGGAGGGCAAGGGAGTGAAACCCGTCAAAGTGGAACAGCACATGCTCATCTGTGGATGGAATTATAAAGCTGAGCGAATCGTGGCTGAGCTTCGCGCCGACCGGAAGGCAGCACACAGCCCCATCGTAGTGATTGCGGAGTTCCAGGAAAAGCCGGTGGTTGATGACGATGACCTCTATTTCGTCAATGGGGTCGTGAACAAAGACACCCTCTCGCGGGCCAACAGTCAGCATGCATTTGCCGCGATTCTTCTTGCGGATGAGCGGATTGAGCACCATGTCAGGGACGCCAAGACGATTCTGGACACGCTTACCATCAAAACCATCAATCCGGATCTCTATGCCTGTGTCGAACTCGTTGACCGGAGCAATATGGAACATTGTAAACGTGCCAAAGCCGACGAAATTATCGTCACCGGAGAACTCAGTACCAATCTTCTTGTACAGGCGGCGCTTGATCATGGTGTGACGCAAGTCATCACGGAATTGGTCACGAATCGTATCGGGAATGATATCTTTAAGATTACACCGCCGCGCGATCTGATCGGGAGGACGTTCCTTGACGTCATGACCACGCTGAAGCGCGATCGCAATCTTATTACCCTCGCGATTGAACGAACTCCTGAAGGTCGATTTCTTGCGAACCCATCGAATAACTGTATAATTACCGACAGCGATAACCTGGTGGTCATTGGTACCGAACGGCTCGAAGACGATGACGCCCAACAATCTACGAGGAAAAAATGGTGGAATATTTTGAAAACGTAAAAGGGTTTGTGTTGGACATGGGGTATGCCATTGCCGAGGAAAGTCCCCAAGAACAACTGGTGGTCATCAATGATGAAGAGAAGGGCATTAAGAATCTTATTATTGATTGTGAAGATCCCATTGTCGTGCTTGAACAACTCATCATGAAAGCACCCAAGAATCCTGGCGATCTGTACAAGCGTCTCTTGCAGATGAATCGCACGCTTGTCCATGGGGCTTTTGTGTTGGATGAGACGGGAGAAACGATTTTGTTTCGCGATACCCTACGCCTTGAGAACCTCGACCGTAACGAGCTGGAAGGTTCCATTGAGGCGCTGAGTCTTGCCCTCGCCGAAAACGCCGAGGAACTCTTGGCCGGCGCGAAAGCGTAACACGCCGACAATTAGACTAGAACGGAGGACGGAATGGGTGTATTTCAACGGATGTTTAAAATTGGGCAATCGCAGGCCCATGCGGCGCTCGATAATCTTGAAGATCCCATTCGTATGACGGAACAGGGCATCCGTGACCTCAAAAAGGATCTTCAGGACAGCATGAAGAGTTTGGCCGAGGTCAAATCAATTGCCATCCGCATGAAGAAAGAGGCCGAGGAAAATAAGGGGCGTGCGGTGGAGTATGAGCGGAAGGCCATGCTGTTGTTGCAGAAGATGCAAAAAGGGGAATTATCGCAGGAAGAGGCTGATCGGCTGGCGTTGGAGGTTCTCAAGCGAAAAGAGGAAGCGAGCGCAAATGCCGTGCGACAAATGAAGGAATGGGAAGCGCAGGACAAGTTGGCCGCGCAACTGCAATCGAAAATTGGGAAACTCAAATCAACCGTGACGGGATATGAAAACGATCTGGTGACGTTGCGGGCACGAGCGCGTACGGCAGCGTCGACGAAAAAGATCAATGCACAGCTTGCCAAGGTGGACTCATCCGGCACATTGGTGATGCTCGAAAAGATGAAAAACAAGGTGGAAGAGGATGAGTCATTAGCACAGGCCTATGGCGACATGGCCGAGGCGGACAAGAGCGTTGATGATGAGATCAATGCCGCGTTGGTAGGGTCGACGCATCCGTCGTCGGATTCTCTTGCCTCGATGAAAGCCAAGCTGGGCATCACCTGATTCCGGGTGCATATCCGGTGGGGCTCTTCGATCGGTGGCGTAAAGACAAGGATTCAGAGGACTCGACCGATCCTCTCCACGACCTCACCCTTTCCAAGCTCACAGTTGGATATCTTGTTGATTTTGACCTCAAGACATGGGAGGTCAAAAGCTATAGCACCTACGACTTCGATGGTGATCGAGCCGAAGAGTGGGAACTTGATTGTGGTGACGATCAATGTTTTCTGGAACGTGTTGAGGATGATGAGGTCGAGTGGGCGATCACCAGAAAGATCGCTCTTTCCGATATCACGGAAGGTGTGAGAAAACACATCAGAGAGCATGACGACCCGCCACAGGAACTTACCCTCTCCGGGCAGTGTTTTTCGGCGGAGGGAGGCGGCGCTGGGTACTATTACAAGGATGGGAAGGGGAGTGGAGATCAAATGATTTATTGGGATTACGTCGACTCCTCCGGTGAGCAAATGTTGACCATTGAGCAGTGGGGAGAGGATGAGTTTGAGGCTTCTACAGGAAAATATGTTCAAGAGTATGAATTCACCAACATTCTTCCACGACTGATGAATTAGCCGAGGTTCTCATGTCGACACCCGCAAAAAAATCTGTGTTCTTTCTGTGTACTGGAAATTCCTGCAGAAGCCAGATGGCAGAAGGGTTTTTACGCCACCTGGCAAGAGACCGCTATGAGGTTTCAAGTGCCGGGACGCATCCGATGGGTTTGCACAGTCGTGCGGTAGAAACAATGCAGGACATCAACATTGATATCTCCGATCAACGCTCTCAATCCATCGATGAGTTTGAGGGCGTCTCGTTTGACTATGTGGTGACGGTTTGCGATCGCGCCAAGGAGTCGTGCCCAACCACTCCGGTAGGCGGAACTAGAACACATTGGAGTATTGATGATCCGACCAGCGTGATTGGGTCGGGTGATCAGCGACAGGCTGAATTCGAGCGGGTTCGCGACATCATCGGCGAGCGGGTCAAGCAGTTCATTCAAAAGGACAGTAACAAAACGTAGGCATGCGCACTATGTAATTTCGACCTTAATCTCTCCGTCTTCCACCTTTACCTTGTAGCATTTCACTCCCTTTCCAGGCTGTGTGAGACACGCGCCGGTTTTGGCGTCAAAGTGCCAGGCGTGCCAGGGACACTCGATGATACCGTCCTTCAATGTGCCCAGACCTAAAGGGCCACCTTGATGTATGCAATCGTTGTCGATCACGTGATACGTGCCGTCGATGTTGGAGATCGCGTACTCGTGGTCGCCGTCACTTGCGGTAATGACCGATCCCGGTTCACTCACCTCTTCGACCGACGCGATACGTATAAAACGAGCCATTATCCCTCCTGTAGAAAAAAGTAATATGATTGACTGATGAACCGGCGGATCACGGTTATGGAATGATAACCGGAGCGCTGTTCTGTTCGTTGTCCGTTTTGGATCCGGTCGAAGTTCCACACTGCGCGCAAAAATACTCGTACAGATTGCCAGTAGGAAGGACAAGAAGCAACCGCTCGCGTGCAGGCGTGGCCTGACGACACTTCGGGCAGAACAGCAATGATGCCCGGAGTGCACCAAATTGTGACTCAGGCTCTGGTCGCTGCCGTGGCGCGCGTTTACCCATCGCACGAGCCCACGATTTTTTAGGAGGATCAGAATTCACGCGCGAGATAGTAACGAACTGGTTCGGGAGGGGTCAAGGGTCGTTAGCATTCACTCCCCAAGCAGCTGAATCACGATTTCTCGCGTTCGTGGGCGGGTGTCGAAGTCTATGATGACGATTTGTTGCCAGGTTCCTAGGGTCATGGCGCCGTCATTAAATGGGATGGTTACCGATGGCCCTTGCAGTTGTCCTCGTAGGTGACTGTGGGCGTTGTCTTCGCCTGGGTTTTGGGTGTTGTGTTGCAGGGTGGGATCTGCCGGGATTAACCTTTCCATAAAAGCTTTGGTGTCGGCGCGAATTCCTGGCTCGTCCTCGATGATCATGACGGCGGCCGTCGTGTGTTTGACGAACACGGTGAGAATGCCGGCTTTGAGTCCGGATTGACTCAGGATCGTCTGAATTTGTGACGTGACGTTTTCAACCTGGGTGTCCCCGGTCATGTTGAGACTGATGCTGGAAGTCGTAACGGCCATCAGTGGCTTCGCATGGCAGCGAGCTTCTGTAAAGCCGTCCGTTCGTGGGTCGTGATCGGAACGCCTCGCGCTTGAACGATCACCTGATCGAATGCGCCCTCTGCTGCGAGGGAGACTAACGCGTTCATGACTGCGGCACTGATGATGCGGTCGCCATGCAATGTCTCGAGGTAGTCGATGGCCTCATGAACGGTCTCCTTATCACGGCAATAATAATCGCGTCCACGCTGACGATTGTTGTGGGCTTCAAACTGTTCGCATGCGACCAACGTTTCACCGAGTTGCCTGATCCATGGCGCATCGTTAGCGAGTTTCTCAGGATAATAATAGTACAGGGTCACGCGTGTCATCCATGGTACCCACTGAACTCCGAGTGATTCCAGTTCGGGTTTGACCTCACGAAGACGGCGATTCATTCTTCGCGCAAATCCCAGTCGCATCTCTACTTGCTCTCGTGCCCACGCATCCATGGGAATTCCGGCTGATTCAAGATCATTTCCATAGTACTTGAGAAATGATTCGGTTTCTCGACCATATGTTGTCTCCGGATATGCAGCTCGCCATTCACGTGGGCGGGTTGGAACATCATGTTCACGCGCCCACGACCAAATACGTCCGAAAAGCTTGCGATCCAAGCCGGCTCGTCCGAGATCATGCAGGAGACAGGCGATTTGGAATCGCCTCGCCTTGTCTGGTGCATGACCGAGGCGGAGTGCAATTGCGGCTGACATACGTGCGGTGCGGAGAGCGTGTTGGCGGTCATACCCTCGAATAGTGTGTCCTGGCCGCATGGGATGCGGATAGTCGTAGAACCGAAGTAGCGATGCTGCAAGGCTTTGCGAGACGAGCAGGGGAGCTTTGTCAGCCGTCACGGTTGATTTAGACCTTGGTTTTTGAACCCGTTGAGACATGTTACCCGCTGCTGACAAAGGGGAGGGAGGCGTTGGTTGCTGGTTGAGGAACACCGTTCTCAAAAAGGACGGAGTGCAAGGCATGTGCGGGGACTTTTTGCCCTGGGGTAATGATGCCAACCAAATTCAACGGATCTGTCGCAGAAATGTTGAAACGTTCCGGAACGCCATTGCCGGAACGCCGAACGGCGCGCAGCGACTCCACTGCTTCCGCAAGGGCGAACTGCTCGCCCGTAAACCCCCTGATAAAACATCCGCCTCGGATTTCGCCTTCCGATTCTAGACGGCGATATTGAACCAACAGATTCCACCATGGAATTGCGAGTGATTCGCGCGGTAGCAAGTCACGAAAGACCACGCCGTAGCGGCGAAGCAATTGGCGCGCGATATGCTCGGTGTGGTTCTCAGTTTCATCTTGTGAATGAGATCTGAGCAGTGACCATCGACCGACGCTTTGTCTTGGCCGGCCAACTCTGAGTCTGAACGTCGCTCGGAGATCCGAAGCGATCTCGAAACCAATCAGCGATTATGGGATGAAAGCGCGAGAGCGGCATCGGCGTTCAGTGGGCTCTGCTACTGTACTTAGGCGTCACCGCGGCGCAGATTTTACGTGGTCAGATCGTCGACATCAGGCCGATTGGGGATCGCGTTTGCGTCTCTTGAAGAACCCCCAGCAGGAGCGACCGATTTGGGCAATAACGTAGACGGAGAGTCCAATGAGAAAGGTGTGGATGGCGGTGTGATTCCAATCCCAGGTGTCCGGGGAATGCAAAATCATACCCAGCGCGATGTGGGCTCCCGCGCCCATCGACACCGCAAAGATGATCCACTCGCGGAAGACTGTTTTCTTCTTTCCAGATTCGTCGATTGCCATTAGCCGCCCGAAGCCCGTTCGACGTGGCCGCCGAATTTCTGTCGCATCGCAGAGAGAATTTTTTCTGAGAAGGTGTGTTCTTTGCGTGATCGGAAGCGGGCAAACAGCGACGCGGCGAGAACATCTGCCGGAACGGCTTCTTCAATCGCCGCGTTGATGGTCCATCTTCCTTCGCCGGAATCCTGCACGAAGCCGGTGTAGTTCGACAAATCCGGATTCTCGATCAGCGCCATCGCGGTCAGGTCTAACAGCCAGGAACTGACGACGCTGCCTCGCCGCCACACCTCCGCGATGTCGGCAAGATTCAGATCGAAGCGGCAGGCTTCGTCGACTTCTGTTGAGTTGGCATTGCGCATGATGTCAAAGCCCTCACCATAGGCTTGCATGATGCCGTATTCAATGCCGTTGTGAACCATTTTCACGAAGTGGCCTGCGCCGGGAGGGCCACAATGGAGATACCCGTCTTCAGCGGTGCCGCCAACCTTTTCTCGTCCGGGCGTGCGTTCAATCTCTCCTCGCCCGGGGGCGAGGGTTTTGAAAATGGGGTCGAGGATGGTGAACGCGTCCTTGGAGGCGCCGATCATCATGCAATAGCCGCGATCGAGCCCCCACACACCGCCGCTGGTGCCGACATCAACGTAGTGGATGCCCTTTGCTTTCAGCGCATTGGCACGCCGTACGTCGTCTTTGAACATGGAATTCCCACCATCGATAATGATATCGCCTTTTCCGAGCAACGAGCCCAGTTGTGTCACCACACCTTCGGTGATCTCGCCGGCGGGGAGCATGACCCATACGGCTTTGGGGCTTGAGAGTTTGCTGACCAGGTCTTCAACTGACGACGCACCGACGGCGCCCATGCCGGCATATTTTTTGACCGCATCTTCGTCCGTTGCGTAGACGACCATCTTGTGTCCATCGCGCATACAGCGTTCGGTCATGTTTCCACCCATGCGGCCAAGCCCAATCATGCCCAGTTGCATTGTTGTTCTCCTTCCCTCCATAGGTCGATTAGTTTAATGCTTCTTCGAAGGTGCGTTTTAGGGTCGCTAAACCTGCTGGCACGTCTTTGCCGAGGTGAACCCTCAGTGCGCGTCGGCCGCGTTCTGACAGGACTTGAAAATCTCCCCGCGCTTGCGCGGCTTTGACGGTGCCGAAGGTATAGGTCTGGTCGGGGACCTTGAGGTCATTGGCGTCATCACAGGTGACCTGCACAAACACCCCTGAGTTTGGACCTCCTTTATATAGTTGCCCGGTGGAATGAAGGAAGCGGGGTCCGTACTCCAGACAGGTGGCGACTTTTTTCGTGTCACGGATCAGGTGGCGAATAGTGTCGAGTGGTTTATGGTGTGTTTCGTTCATCTGGATATATGCCAGAAGACCGAAGTAGTCGCCTGCCTTGGTCGTACTCAGGTGCGCCTTGAGATATCCCAACAGGGTTTTGTCATTTCCCGCAATTTCTCCTAGGGCTTTGGCGTTGCGCGCGTCGGTAAAAACCTTGATCCCCGCATCTTCAAACACGGGCGTCTCTGGCGGCAACGATCCGGTCTTTTCGTATTCCGTCGTGAGGGCGCGGGTGGCGAGTTTGCTTGCTTCTACATCCGGCTGGTTAAACGCGTTGATGCCGAGAACGGCGCCAGCCACTGCCGTGGCCATTTCCCACCGGAACATTTCCGACCCGAGCTGATAGCGGTCATCGAGAGCAATGCGTACGATCGGATGTTCGGCGGCTTGCAATTGGTTGATGGCTGTGTCCTGTTGCGTATCTTTGTCGCCGGCGAGTGTGATGTACACGAAGAGTCGGTCGTTTCCATAGACGTCGGGAGGTCCGCACTGCTCCCGGTCGATAGGAATGGTTCCCTTGCCCTCTTTGCCTGTGGACTCGGCCAGCAACTGCTCTAACCATCCTCCAAAGGCACTGAGTGCAGGAGACGTCACAATCGTCAACTTGTCCCGTCCCGCGTTTGCACACACGCCGATGATGGTGCCTAACATGACGGCTGGGTTGTACTTGGGGGCGATCGTGGGGCCGCACCGTTCCATCATGTTCTTCGCGTATGTGAGCAGCTTGCGAATGTCCATGCCCATGCCGGCAGCGGGAATCATGCCGAAATTGGACAATGCGGAATAGCGGCCGCCGATACTGGGGACGCCGTGAAAGATCACATCAAACTGGTCTCGTTCTGCCACGGCTTGCATGTTCGATCCCGGATCTGTCACCGCGATGAAGTGCGTGCCAACGTTGTTGGGTTTGACCACGTGTTTGATACGATCGAAGAAATACTGCTTCAGAATGTTCGGCTCTAACGTGGACCCGGATTTGCTCGCGACGATAACTTTCGTGTGTGCGAGATCGAGGGACGCTTCCACGGCTGCAATCTGACCCGGATCGGTGGAATCGAGTATGTGCAACTTTGGAGCCCCAGCCTTGGTGGAAAAGGTGCGTGTAAACACTTCCGGGCATAGGCTTGATCCACCCATGCCGAGCAACAGGATGTGGGTGAATCCCGCCTGAGCAATGGCATGGCCGGCCTGTTCGAGGGTGTCGATATGTTCGAGCTGGTCGGTGACAATATCGAGCCAGCCAAGCCAACTGCCTTCGTCCGTTCCCGTCCAGAGTGAGGGGTCTTTGGCCCATAGCTTTTCCACCTTCCTGTCTGTGATCCACGAGGCAAGCGATGTTTGTACGGCGGTCTCGAGTGTGTCTGGAAGGTGTACGTTCATGGTCTTACCCCTTTGTGTGCTTCGCTTCGATTGCCATGACTTTGCCTAAGCGGCGCGCGTGGCGTTCTTCTGCGGTGTACCGTGCGGAAACAAAGGCTTGGGCGATTTCTCTGGCAGGCTCCTGGCCCAAAATGCGGGCTCCCATACACAAGACGTTCATATCATCGTGCTCGACACCCTGATGTGCGGAATAGTGATCGTGACACAGTCCGGCACGAATGCCGGGAAACTTATTTGCCGCGACGGTGACACCGACACCGCTGCCGCACAGGATAATGCCACGGTCCGCATTTCCGGATCGCACTGCCTCACACGCAGGTGTGGCGATGTCGGGATAATCAACTGGAGGATCTGCGCTGTACGTACCGAGGTCGGTCACCTCGTGGCCAGCAGTCGTCAGATCTGCGACCAAAATGGCCTTGAGTGGAAAACCGGCATGGTCGGCGGCGATCGCAATTTTCAACCCTGCACGTGCTCCTTCACAATAAGAGATTAGGATTTTGGATTATAGACGGTTGTGTCTGGGAATGCAGCGACCCAGGCAAAACAGAAGGTGCGGCGTGCGGGAAGAGGGGTGAGGCGTGTGCCCTTCAGGGGGCCATCCGTTGCTTCTCCTGCCAGGTTCCATGTCGATCGCGTCTGGTAATCTTTAAACGCCTCTTGCTCAAGAAAAAAGGACAAGGTGGTGGACTCGGCAGTCGCATCAAATGCCGCGCCGGATGGACCCGCATTGTCTGAGAAGATCACGACGAGCGTGCCGCCGACGGTGTCATTGACGATTTCGTGAAAATTAAAAATGCGAGTGGGGTAGGCGCGGGCATCACCGTTTTCCACAAAGCCCAAGACGAGATCATCGTTCTTGAGCCATGACGCGTCTTGCGCCGTACCATACTGCGGGTTGGTCAGTGGGGGAATCCGATCCTTGAGTGATGCAATGAGTTCTGATGATGCCTGAGTGAGCGGGATGACACCTCCAGGGAAGTCATCGCGGACGATATGGTCAAGCGGAACACTGTGAATGCCCATGTCCGTCGCAAAGGTTGGCGGAACCTGGATGGTACAGATCACGACCAAAGTACAGGCGTACCGGCACATTGTGGGATAGATCATCATTCGCGTGGGTGTTCTCGTATGATACGATGCGAAATATTACGCAAGCGTAACAGGAAGGCTTCGTTTCTATCAATATAATTGTGCTTCCCTCTGAACGTGTGAATTGAGACGCTATGGGTCAGTATGTTCGGTCGCTGTTATTCGTGTTGGGTCAGGCACTCTCGACGCTCGTTTTTGCTCCATTCTGTCTCGTCGTATTCCCGCTACCATTCTTGTGGCGCTATCGGTTCTTTACCCAATGGAATCGCTTCAACCTGTGGTGGCTTGAGATGACGTGCGGAATCCATTATGAGGTGATTGGGAGAGAGAATATTCCAGCAACCAATGCGATTGTCTTGTGCAAGCATCAGTCAGCCTGGGAAACATTGGCCTTGCCGCTGTGTTTGCCACCTCTGGCGCTTGTGATCAAGCGAGAACTGTTGTGGATTCCTCTCTTCGGCTGGGGATTGGCTCTTCTCGAACCAATTGCCATCGATCGCCTAGCTTCCCGCAAGGCCATCTATCAGTTACTGGCCCAAGGACGTAAGCGGTTGGAGGCTGGTCGATGGGTTGTTGTGTTTCCGGAAGGCACACGCGTTGCGGTAGGCTCCAAGGGCACCTATGCGCTTGGAGGGGCATTGCTTGCCGAGCGAACGGGGTGTCCGGTGGTTCCGGTCGCTCATAACGCGGGGGAGTGTTGGCCTCGTCGTCAGTTCTTGAAACGCCCTGGGACGATCCAATTGACGTTCGGCCCGGTGATTGAATCAACGGGAAAGTCTGCCGCAGAAATTAACGCGTTGGCGGAATCGTGGATTGAAAAGACGGTTGGTGAAATGAGCCATCAAGGAGCCCTATGCTCGTAGATACCCACACCCATATACATGACCCGCGTTTTGACGCCGATCGTGAGGCAGTCATTAAGCGTGCGCGCACGACCGGTGTTGACGTGATGATCACGGTCGGCACGGATCTGGCCACCAGCCGCGCGGCCATCGCGCTTGCCAAACAACACTCATTCATTTACGCCACGGTGGGCGTCCATCCACATGAAGTGAAAGATCTGACCTCGGAGATATTGGCGGAGTTGCGCGTGTTGGCAGAACACCCTCGTGTTGTGGCCTATGGAGAAATTGGATTGGACTACTACTACGATCACTCACCGCGCGACATCCAGCGTGAGCGATTTAAAGATCAGCTCAGCATTGCGCGCACCTTGGATCTCCCGGTGGTCATTCATACCCGTGATGCTCAAGAAGACACGCTCGCTATTCTCAAAGAGGACTGGAAGGACCGCCCTGGGGTCTTCCATTGCTTCACGGGAAATCCGGTCTATGCAACTCAGGCGTTGCAGCTCGGATTCATGGTTTCATTTTCAGGCATTGTCACGTTTCCCAAGGCAACCGAGCTGCGGGAAGCGGTGAGAGTTGTTCCGCTTGATCGACTGCTCATCGAAACCGATTGTCCATATTTGGCCCCGATTCCACATCGTGGAAAACGCAATGAGCCATCATATCTACCTGCTGTTGCGAAGACCATTGCGGCTGAAAAATCTCCCACATCGCTGGATGAGATAGCTCGAGTATCGTCAGACAATGCGAAACGACTGTTTGGCATTGCTGTGCAGGGGTGACCATGCGCCGTAAATACTTGGCTTTTGATATCGAAACGGCGAAGATCCTGCCAGAGGTCGCGGGCGATCTGTTGGCACATCGCCCTCTAGGCATCTGTTGTGCCGCAACGCTCGCAGCGGATGAAGACGAACCTCAGCGGTTTTATTCCGTGGAATCTGATGGAACTCCCTCGCCACAGATGAATCGCGCGGATCTATCAACGTTTGTTGATTTTCTGATCGAAAAAACGCAGGCCGGCTACACGATTGTCACACACAACGGATTAGGCTTTGACTTCGATGTTCTCGCGGAAGAGTCGAATCGGCTGGAGGATTGCAAGCAGCTTGCTCTGAGTCATGTTGACATGATGTTTCATCTCTTCTGCGCAAAGGGATTCGGGGTTGGCCTGAATGCCGCTGCAAAAGCCTTAGGCCTCAGCAAACCAGCTGATGTCGACGGATCAGTGGCGCCCCAACTCTGGAAGGACGGCGATTACCAAACTGTTCTCAATTACGTTGGCCAAGACTGTCGCCTCACAATGGAGGTTGCTGTGACGAGTGAAGATCAGTGTGCATTCCGGTGGATCACGCGAAAGGGATCAATTGCTAGATTCGACATTCCCTCTGGATGGCTCACCGTTCAAGAAGCGATAGGGCTACCGGATCCGGATACATCGTGGATGGATAATCCGTGGCCGCGATCGAAGTTTACGCGTTGGCTTGATCACGTGCAGCCTCTATAATTAGGGCTAGAATTGCTGCAAGCGGCGGTTCCGTAATCGTTCTTTCTTCGTAAGTTTTCTCGGGTTGCCTTTTTTCTTTCCGGTTGGTTTCCCGCCCCGGTGTGGCTCGGCAGGGGCGTTTAATGCGGCTTCATCTTTGATTTGGTGTCGTGTTGGGTTGCTTGATGTCTGGCGAAGGCGTTGTTCAAATTCTTGAGCACTAATGGTGAAGTTTCCCTGGTTGCGCGCGTAGTCGCTGATTTCGCGATCTGATGACACCACAACAGCAGTCGTCCCGTACTCGACGCAGAGTCGCTGGATGACTTGGTCGGCACGTTCGCCGAGTTTGGAAAAGATAACCGTAATGCCGGCTATGCTCTGCTGTCCCTCGCAGGGATCGCCAGACTTCCACCCGTCGAACACCACTATGAGTTGATGGCGTCTTCGTGTCGCGTATCGTCCGAGTTCGTGAATGAGCTGTGTGCGCTCCTGCTCCATGTCAGCTCGGATCGGTCCGCGCACTCCGAGAAGATTATAACCGTCTATGATGAGTTTCTGTGACACGCCTTTGTAGGGTAGAGAGGCTAGATTTTTGTTGTCAAGGGCATGGTTTTTTCGTCAGAATCATGACGACACCTCACTCTTCAGCTCGCCGCCATGAACGCAATCGCAGCGTCTGTGCGCTGGTTTTCTTCTTTGCTGACTTGACTTTTCTTGTTTGCTAGGCATAGATTATCTGGATTTTTGGTATTTTTCTGAACATCAAACGTAAAAGTCCATGATTACAATGGGTTGTATACTATC
>JYMV01053293.1_pt1 | contig 39894 bp, 32 predicted proteins | sample 338911 | NCBI WGS metagenome assembly JYMV01 (sample SAMN03354496, study PRJNA234377) | hydrothermal vent metagenome | biome: Deep sea; feature: Hydrothermal plumes at the Eastern Lau Spreading Center, Western Pacific Ocean; material: Seawater | place: Tonga | collected 2009 | depth 2000 m m | reverse complement strand
TGAACGAGGTAAGAGTAAGTAGTTGACATAATGAAAGTGTGACCTCTGGTGTGACTAAAAGTGTCAAACCACTCTCAAAATGTATCAAACAGGTTTGGAAATCCTTACCAGTAAAGGATTCAAAAAGTAAATGGTGGAGGTGGCGGGAATCGAACCCGCGTCCGAAAGCATCTCAATACAGGCTACTACATGCTTAGCACAAGCTTTAATGCTTCGCCTTTGGTAACTCCCTTGTGCAGGATCTACTCTAGGCTATCTCAGATTAAATCTCGTTTTCCTTCTCCTGAGAATAGAAGAAAAACATAGCCCGTTGATCGACGTTTTGTTGACTCGACGGGCCGCAAATCAACAAAACGAGCCGCATTAAGCGGCTAGAGCCAATTCTGTATCGGCAGTTAAATCTTGTTCCGTCAATTTAACGAGGCCTACGGAATCCTCGGCATGCAACCTCTACTTCGTCTACCTTCGTCGAAACCTGGACACCCCCATATTCAAATTATCGTGCTAAAAGCGAAGATCTTTAAATCAATTCTTTATATAATCACGTATCATGCGCTGATCAGTTTGTTTCTTTAAATCCTGGCGTTTGTCGTAATCACGTTTCCCACGTGCCAGCGCTATTTCAACTTTAACCTTGCCTTTGTCAAAATATGCCTTGGTTGGAACAATAGTTATACCTGAAGTTCTAGTTTTGCCATCGAGTTTCCTTATTTCTTTCCGATGCAGAAGCAATTTCCGTACACGCTTAGGAGCATGGTTTTCGACCGTGCTATGATTATATGGTCCGATATGAGCGTCCACTAAAAAAGCTTCGCCACCTTCCAACCTAACGTAGCTATCTGTTAGTGTAAACCCCCCATTCCGAATTGACTTTACCTCCGTTCCTGTTAGAGAAATGCCTGCTTCATGACGCTCCATTAGATGATAATCATGGCGTGCTTTTCTATTTACAGTTACAACTTTGGAATTAGCTGATTCGACTTTATTCCACTTCACAATCACCTAAATGATAGCATAAGCAGACAAATCTCGCAATAAAGAATCCCATACTTCTTTGATTAATTTGAGTTCCTATGGCAGTGAGTTGCCTAGATGATTCTAACTTTGTTGACATAAAAATCTGTTTTTTTACCACTGACCGAATCCATCGGAAGTCCGGTCAGTGGCAATCTCAACATTCCGCTCTATCACTTGTCAGCTTTGACATCGTCGGTAAAACTGAATCCTATACCGATAAAAGGACCAGTCAACAGCACCAACGCAGTCCCGAGGAAAAACTAGCGCTTCCGCACCATGCTCAGTCAGTGTGTGAAAAAACCAGATCCCCTTTGACTTGTCTTAGCCGACACCTGGTTTGCCTCAGCAGAGAAATATGTGCTTGGTCAAACTGGATCTGGACCAGAACTTTATCTTTCCCTTTAAAAAACATCGTAAATAGCAATGGCAAGCAACAAGGTCACTATCAAAGAGTGGACACGCTGTCGATCACATCAGGCACTGTTCGGGCAGTCTACCTGGAAGAGGTTTCCTTCTCATTATTGCTTAGCATAGGGGTCTTCACAAACAAAGACAATTCTATGGGAAACCTCTACTAGGTTACTGGCCATGGCAACCAAATGAGAACCCACTACCAAAAACGGTGGAAGATTGCAGAGTATCACCAGCCAGTCAAACAAAATGCCTCACTAGATAAGAGTCCAGCCAAAACCAAGACTACCCAAACTAATCACTTGTTTGCAGCGCTTTGGACCTTTGCCAAGCTGGAGAGGCTGAAACAAGACACTACTGAAAATCACTGAGCCTTGACGGCTAAGCTCTATTGCCAAGCACTCAAGCTTGTAAGCGCTCCTTTACACCTTGCCGTGTAACATAAGCTAGTATCATATTAAGGCAAGTTTGATTTTAACCTAAAGTAAAACTGAAATATTGTGTTTTCTTTAGCTAAGAATTTACAATGTTCTCGTCTTCGTTTAAAACACAGGTTCCAGGTACCACTACATGATATTAATCTACACATCCAACAAATACGATAGGAGTTGATCCGCCTCACAAAAATCGGGGATAATAATATCCGCACCTGCATGAATTAGACGTTGACGTTTATCGGCATTCATGTCATAAACGTTGTTTTCTTTTGTTACAACACCAACTGCGATTGCATTCACTGACTTTGCATTTTGAATTTCAACGTAACCATCACCAACAATCAGCAACTCACTTCCGTTTAAATCGAAATCTGACAGAATTTTTTGAATTACCATTTCCTTTGAAAACTTCTCAAATTCGCGAAGGGCGCCAAAAATCCCTCCATCAAAATATTCAGCCACGCCCAGAAGTTCTGCTTCATGCTTGACGAATTCAATGTCAGTTCCACTAGCAAGATAGCATTTAATATTATATGCAGTAAGTTTCTGCAGGAATTCAAGCGACATAGGAACGCGCAGATCATTACTCTGAATATCTTGATTCTCAAGTTTGGCAATTCGGTCATTGACGATTGGTAATAACCTGACATTATACATATCCTTATAATCAAGCGGTTCTTTGGAAATCCCCCCCCTTTTCTGAACCTCCTCACAAAGTTGCATCATCTGATATATCGTTTGCTTCCCGGTCAGCTGGTCAACAAACTTAACTACAGTTGACTCAAGTTGTTGGAGGGATTCGCTGGTCGGAGTTTCCATCAGAATATCAATCATCATCGGAACCATCACGTTCTGCCAGCCGTCACGAATGAGAGAAATTGTTCCGTCAAAATCTAAGACAGCATGATGAACCTTACCCCTTTCTATTCGATTAAGTATTTCGATCGAAGTACTATTTCCAAGAATGCCGTTTGTTTCCATATTCATCCAAAACGTATTTATGAGTTTAGTCGACTGTCCACCACAATTTTTGGCAGTTTTTCTAAGTTTCTCTGTATAATTAATATTATGAATCAACAACTTTTGATAATTGCTAGGATCACCTGTTCAAACTGATGATTAACTTTAAGCTTTCACTCTAGCAGTCGTTTTAGATGACCTTCCATATTCTCATCTTCCCCGTCCACCATCTACTCGGCAAGTTTCATTTATCTGCACACCGAAACTTCAAAGCGCGCGTTTGCCTGACCTTGACCAGTTGGAGGCTACTAAGTCCCAAAGCTGGCAGACTTTGACCTGTAGATGCAATGCCAGAGTGTGATCTCCAGCATATCAAATGCCTAACGGATGTCATCGATGACTTCAGGATAGACATTACACCCTCCATTAAGTCCCTACGGCTTCCATACTCAAGGCTGGAAGATAAAGGGTTTCATTGCCTTGAAATACAACTATTTGACCTTTTGCTTCCACAATATGCTACATCAGTTTCCCAATGTCACCGCTACTATCTTTGACACCAACAATATTTTCGATTTGTGCCAATCTCCCCATCGACTCTGGAGTAATCCACCATGCTACTACCCAAGTTGAGCGGTGGATTCGAGTGTATCATATCCTGAAATCCCAGATCAGGCAAGTTGATGTTCCTGATGACCCACTGCGCATCTTGGCTAGAGGCCGGATGCCAGAAATAAAGATCATAAGAGATCGTGGTGTTCTCTATTTTATCCACTCCTGTTATATAGGCGTAATTGGGAGGGAACAGTACACCTTGTCGCAGGTCGGTCTGGCCATGCCACATGCAGTGGGCAAATTGCTGCTTCCCGGGATCTTACGTAGGTTTTCGCTATTAGTATTGCAGTTACCATCTTGGCCTTTGAAAGCCAAGATGGTACCGTGATAGTTGACGGTCAGATGATTGTGTGGGTACCCGTGGGCAAAAGGACCACCTCTGACCCGTCGGTACGAAATCGTACAATCATTCGGTTACCATCAGATTTGAACTAGTGCCGGCTAAGTAGTATTTGCTATCCCCAGCCACGGTAGAGGAGGCCAAGTCTACTTACCTGATTGCATCATGCAATTCCCTGTTCCTCGAAAGTGTCGACGTCAAGCGACAGCAATGAGTTCCCGCGTACATTGTAAATAATCCTCACTTTCACGCTTCCTCTATTACGCCCGCGGACTGATGGACAGCCCAATCAAAATCTTCCCGCTCCAGAGATTCCCAGAAAACAGGCCCAAAGTCCAACCGCATCTTAGGCTTGACGAATTGCATCCCGTATCAGCTCAATTAAGTGGAGTGGTTCTTTTCCTGTACCATGCTTAATCTGCTCACGACAGGAGACACCCGAGACTGCCACTTCAAAGTCTCCTGTCTTGGATCTGATTTGGTTGAAAAGACGGAGTTCCCCAATCTTCATTGATAGATCGTAATGTTCGGCTTCGTAACCGAACGAACCTGCCATGCCGCAACAACTGGAGTCAATCACCTCAACATTGTAACCTGATGGAAGATCCAACACTTTGAACGATGGTTGGATACCAACTAGTGCTCGTTGATGGCAATGTCCGTGGAGAAGAATCTCTTTTGGATTCTCTGTGAAATTTAGATCTAGTTCATCCTTCTCATGGCAATTCAGCATAAACTCCTCAATCATAAAGGTGTTTTCGGCCACTAGTTTTGATTCGTCGCCGGGAATCAGATCGACATAATCGTCGGTCAATGCTGAAATGCAACTGGGCTCGCAACCAATAATTGGGATACCTTGTTCAACATAGGGTAACAGGCAATCAATATTATATTGGGCATTTTCAATAGCTTGCCTAATCATGCCCTTCGATATCATGGGACGACCACAGCATTTCTTCTGAGATAGGATGATGTCAAAACCCGCCGCCTCCAACACTTCAACTGCAGCTTTTCCAACCTGCGGATAGTTATAGTTCATGAAAGTGTCATGAAAGAGAACCACTGTCTTCGATCTAGGCAGTTTTTCCGTTTCAGTATGACGATTGGTAAACCATTTCTCGAAAGTCTGACGGACGAAATTTGGCAGTGACCTGCGTTGATCAATACCAAATAGCTTTGCCACCATCCATTTGGAAATCTCTGTATTCATCAACCAGTTCGATATTGGTGCAAACGCCGAACCAATAGCACTCAATTGGGCAATATTACCAAACAGCAAGTTTCGCAGTGGCTGACTATGCTGATCATAATATTGGGCTAAAAATTCGTACTTAATCTTGGCCATATCCACGTTGGAAGGACATTCCGACTTACAAGCTTTACACTCCAAGCAAAGATCCAAAACCTCAAAGAGTGATTTGTTCTTAAAATGATCATGTGGTAATTTGCCAGAGATGATGTTCCTGAGTGCGTTGGCGCGTCCACGAGTGCTGTGCTTCTCTTCTCGTGTTCCCACGAAGGACGGGCACATGGTCCCGGTCAGCGTCTTTCGGCAGGCACCTACACCGTTGCACATTTCAATGGCGCGATCAAATCCACCCTGACTAGAGAAGTCGAAATAAGTGTCAATCTGAATGGTGTTATATTTGGGGCCGAACCGAAGATTTTCCGTCATTGGTGGAGCGTCCACAATTTTCCCTGGATTCATAATCCCTGTCGGATCAAAGGCCTGTTTGATCTGTCGAAAGGCCTGATAGATCTGTGAACCGAACATACTTTCGATCCATTCGCTGCGCACGTATCCATCACCATGCTCACCACTCATGGCACCGCCCAGTTCCATCAATAGATCTCGAACCTGACTGGCAATGGAGTGCATCTTTTGAATGTCTGATTCAGATTTAAGATTAATCACTGGACGATTATGCAACAACCCAACACTAGCGTGGGCATAATAAGCCGCGGTTGTATCGTGGTCCTCGACGATCTTGGCAAAACGGCGAATATATTCCGGTAAATGCTCAATCGGTACAGCAGCATCCTCCACGAACCCGACCGGTTTATGGTCGCCTTTCATGCCCATTAGCAGACCGAGTCCAGCCTTCCGTGTCTCCCAGACTCTGGCCTTCTGGTCAACGGACAAGCATCGGATGAAAGCGTATCCTAACCCAAACGATTTCATCCGATGCTCCAGAACGTCGAGCTGATCTAAAAGTTCCTCTTCCATTTCACCATAGAACTCAACCACCAGAATTGCGCCAGGATCGCCTTGAATGAAGTTGCTAACTCGCGAAAATTCAAGAGATTCTTTAGTCATTCTGATGATAGTGTCGTCTATCAACTCAACGGCAGTTGGATGGCATTCAAGAATCGGCTGAATTGCCTCCACCGCTTTGATCAGGGTTTCGAAATGAATGACATTAAGTGCTGTCATCTTCGGTGTTGGTACCAGGTTAATTTTAGCCTCAGTCACGGTAGCCAAGGTACCTTCCGAACCCACAATTATCTTGGCCAGATTGAATGGCCGCTCGTTATCACAACCGTCTCTCCGATATGGTGTGACCTCTTTTGATCCGGCATTTGGTATAAACTCATCTAGATTATAGCCTGCCACCCGCCTCAGAATTCGTGGATATCTTGAGCGAATTTCTTCTTTGTTCTCGTCAGCCAGACGACAGATCTCACGGTAGATATGGGCTTCTGTGGTATTGCCCTCTTTTTTTTCCTTCAGTTCGGCTAGTGAGATTGGTTCAGCCGCAATCTCCTCACCATTGGAAAGGATTAGATCAAGCGACATTACATGATCGATTGTTTTCCCATAGATCACCGAATGGGATCCAGCTGAGTTATTTCCAATAGTACCTCCAACGTTGGCACGGCTACTGGTAGCCACATCTGGGGCATACATCAAGCCGTGAGACTTTAAGTGGTGATTCAGTTCATCCAGCACAATGCCGGGTTGAACTCTCGCCCAGCGCTCTTCCGCATTGACTTCGACAATCCCGTTCATATACTTGGACATGTCAATGACAACGGCTTCCCCAACGGCTTGTCCAGCCAAACTGGTCCCTCCGCCACGCGGTAGAACTGGCACATTTTGATCGTAACAGACTTGAATTGTCCTCAGCACGTCCACCTTATGATGTGGAATGACCACACCAATGGGGGTAATCTGATAAAGACTGGCATCCGTACTATAAAGGGCTTGGGAATACGAATCAAATCGAACTTCTCCTTCGATCTGCTTAGATAAGAGTTTTTGAAGTGAATTGTTCATATAAATCCTTTGATTTACTATTTTCGAGCAAGTTGTTCAATATCCCGAAAATGTGCATCGCAGTACCACATTTCTCCATTGTGCACGGTTAGTCCGTGGACTTTGTCTGGTGTTTCACACGAATGACATCATAGACACGATCATCCTTTGTACCTATTAAGCTGACAGTACCGATCGATATATCTGCTACCCATAGACGGTCATCTGTCTATCCACTCCAATCTGTACAACCTCGTAACCTGTGCACCCTCAATTCCTTCTCTCGATGCTGTAACTTCTGCCCCGGGAGAGTCATATTTTCCGATGGTTTCTCCCGCTTCTAGGCCCGGTTTGGCAAGCTTGAGTTCACAGCTTGATGCGATCCACAGGTGCCTTCCTCTCAGAGTAATACCACTGGAATGCTCAGTATCAGTTTGGTCTTCAAACGGTATCTCGCCGGTCACCCAGCCCAGTTTGTAGACTTTGAGGTCTACTTGGTCAATATACCACAATCCTTTCTCAGCAACTTGTAGTTCGTTAGGCTGAGGCCCTGAGCTCTTGAATTGGTTTTTCACTATCGTAATCTCTCTTGGCATGATCAAAAACCCTCTCAGCTTTAGGAAAGTATCCACCACATTCTATAGTCTCCCACCTCATGTAGTCAATAAAATCCAGCTTTGTTGATTGATCAAGCCATTTGAATTGGTCTCTTAATATTATATATAATAACCAGTCAATCTGGCAGACAAAAATCCGCATTTGAGTTGATTCACTTATGAGGCTTCAGTATATAAATTGGTTGTGGTTAATGATCCTGTTTCTTCTTTTACCTGTTGGCATGATAAGGGGTAATGACGACGAGGTCGAATTGCCGAAGAACATTGTTTGGAGGAAGGATAAGGCTGAGATGGTCTTGATTCTGGCTGGCAGTTTTGAAATGGGAAACCATTGGTTAGATACCGCGAATCTGCGGGATGCTCAGCCCATCCATAGCGTGCAACTGGATGTCTTCTACATGGACACCCATGAGGTGACTGTTGAACAGTACAAAAAATTTATTCAGCAGACAGGCTTCAATCCATATTTAATTGGTGCGGGGCAAGTATCTGCCGCCGCATTCTGGAAGTATATTAATCTAGTTTCAAGCACGGACAACCATCCGATGACGATGGTCTCCTGGCACGATGCCATGATGTACGCGCAATGGGCAGGAAAAAGGTTGCCAACCGAAGCAGAATGGGAATACGCTGCACGTGGAGGTCTTGGTGAACAACGCTACCTTTGGGGTAACAGCAAGCCTGATGGAAGTCAATGCAATCTTTCAGACCAAAAGGTAAAAGAATTGGTGGAAACGTCAAGTATCGAAGAAACACACATCATGGCGGAACTAGACCTGGACGATGGTTATGCTACAGCAGCTCCGGTCAAAAGTTTTCCACCCAATGGTTATGGTTTATATGACATGTCGGGAAATGTAGCAGAATGGTACCTTGATGCCTACCAAAAAAAAATTTACAGCTACAGCCCCACAAAAAACCCAATCGCACAATATATGGACATCGAAAGCCTCCTCAGGAGCTTTCAAGCTGTACATACAAAACGTGTAGTACGTGGTGGTGGATGGGGGAGCATTGGTGAATCACTCCGTGTGGATCATCGTATGTCTTTCGAACCAGACGGTGTTGAGCTCTTCCTTGGTTTTCGTTGTGTGAAAGCGATTGACAAAGTTGCCAATAAATCCTCTATACCATGACAGGCCAGATCCTTGTAGAGTTGAATAAAAGAAGCCCGACATTAGAGTCCTACCAACGATAGACTCCAAGTTAAGGTAATGCCTTTTTGAACTACTGTAGTCTGTAAAAGCCTATTAATCCGGTTAGTTTAGCATTGTTGTAGAGTTACTTCTCTTTGTAGAACAAGTTGCATAGCTCTATCAAGTGCTTCTGCCGGTTTTCCAATTCAACCAAGACTACCAAATCAAACCAATTCAGCTTCCGATTTTGTGGTCAATTGCAACGAAATTATTTGGTAATTTTGAGATTTATGTGCTAACTTTGAAATATCGAAAGCGCAAATATCGGCTAGTCGAATTGAATATTGTTTCTTAATCTACGAGTCTAGAAGCTAGGGGGGAAAAGTAAATTATATGTCATCAAATAACCTTCTTCGCGTTGGTATTGTTGGGGCGGGTTGGGCTGCAGAAGGTCATGCATTTGCCTATGACCGGTGTGTGGAGACGAAAATTGTGGCCATCTGCAATCGAACACAATCAACCGTTGAAAAAGTAGCAAAACGCTTTCAAATTCCGAATATCTTTTCCGATTATCAACAGATGTTGCAGGAAGATCTGGACATCGTAGCTATAACAACTCCTGCCCATACGCATTGCCGAATTGCGGTGGATGCTTTGAACGCTGGAGCGCACGTTATCTGTGAAAAGCCAATGACACTGAACGCCGAAGAGGCTCTCAAAATGTATCAAGTGGCGGAACAGAGGAATCTAAAAACAGCTATCGCCTTTAATTGGCGGTACACTCCCGAATTCATTCATCTCAGGAAACTTATCAATGATGGGTATATTGGTGAGGTTCAGGAGATACACGCCCATTGGCTTCGCGGATTGTCAAAAGAAGTAGCTGTCGGCTGGTTTACCCGATTGGAACAGGGGGGAGGATTTCTGGCCAATGGCGGATCACACGAAATTGATAGAGTACGCTGTCTTCTCGGACGTGAACCGAAACGGGTTTGTGGTAAAACTATTCATTCACTAAAACATGGATATGTGGTTCCCAATAAAGATTATTTTCTTGATCGATTGGCATGGAAACCAGAAAAAAATGAACCAATTGATACCTATCGAACCGAAGAGATTACTGCAGATGTGGGATACTACTTTCTAGCCGATTTTGGAAGCACTGGGAACGACGAAAACGAGATTATGGCGGTTTTCAGGTCTGGATCAGCTAGAGGGAGAGGTCCTCGCAGCATCGAAGTTTTTGGGAGCAATGGCTCTTTAGTTTTAGAAGGTAACCGGTTATTGGGATGCCCTCTGGAAAAACAGGAGTTTGTGCCTATTCATCCACCTGTTAATTCCAGTGATTTGGCCTCAAACCAGCTAGAATTGTTGAACTATCTTTGGACTGAAATGGTGGAAGATTTTATTAGATCTATCCATCAGTCCGAGACAACCGTTCCAACTTTCTATGATGGCCTAAAAGGTCAGCAGGTTATCGACGCAGTAAGGCTTTCTGGGCAGGAAAACAAATGGATACAACTCACTTAAAGCACCAAAGTTCGGTCAATACGATGATCGATTGAATTTTTAGGGATATAGAGAATAATCCTGAAAGGAAGACAAAGTCGTGGGAAACAAATACGCCATGTTGGAGGAGGAAAAATATTTTTTCGATCTGACCGGATACCTGATTGTTCGACATGCATTAGCGTCAGAAGAGGTTAGTGAATGTAATAAAACAATAGATCGATATGTGGATAAAATCCAATCTAGATCGATTGAAAACGGGGGACTAGCCGGCAGATCCGAAACGCTTCATGGTTAATCCGGACGGCTAGAGTTGACAGGAATGTTAGGATGGCCGGTTCCCCACCGTGAAGCGTTTCGGAAACTTCTGGTTCATCCAGTTGTTGTATCCTGCTTGAACGTTTTATCTGGAAAAGGGTTCCGGCTTGATCATGGCCCCTTGATGATCGGAGCCATGGAGGGTACAGAAGGCCATCTTCTGCATGGTGCAGGCGAACCATTCAGCCAATCAGTTTGGTATCATCAGCAGAATGGAAGGATATATTGTAGGGGGATAACCGTTGCTTGGCAACTTTACGATGTAAATGAAGGTGATGGCGGATTTGTTGTCGTGCCGGGAAGTCACAAATCACGATTCCGTATGCCCGAAGGAGTGCGGACAGTTGACGATGATATGGGTTTGGTAGTACAACCTGTCATGGAAGCCGGTGATGTTTTATTTTTGGCGGAGACAGCTACGCATGGAACACTTCCTTGGAAAGGAATAAGGAGAAAGAAGATCAATTCTGTATAAATATGCTTCACGCGCGGTTGCTCGAGCGACTGGACATTTATATACACCGGAAGAACGCTATGATGAATGGACGAAAGAGTTGACTGCTGAACAGCATTCATTGCTCTATGGACCGGGACACCATACTGGAGGTAAGAAACGGTATGCCCTTGAATCGGATGGTAAACAGGTACGACTTGCTAATCAGGCTTTTGACTACTGTCGGGACAAGTTTTCGACTGCTCCAGCCGGACGAGTGGCGAAAGGTTCTAAAGCTCTGGCAGGAACAGGCCGGCTGGAAATGCATGGCCTGATGTAGTTACCTGGACCTTACTGCCACCCGTTCCGACAAATGATCGCTCATCCGGCTATTGTGCTGAGATTGAATATGATGTGTGGCAAGCGTTTTCGGCTTGATCACGGTCCATTGATCATTTCTGGGGTTGAAGGAACAGAAGGGTTGACACTACATGGTCAAGGAGAACCACATAATCCCTGCGTGGCCTACCATCAGCAGAATGATACCACTTACTGTGGTGGGGTCACCGTTAGTTGGCAGTTAAGCGATGTAAACCAGGGAGATGGTGGGTTTGTCTGTGTACCGGGGAGTCATAAATCGAGGCAACGTATGCCTGCTGGCGTCAGGACTTGTGATAACGATCTAGGGTTGGTCACGCAGCCGGTTATGAAAGCTGGCGACGTGCTTTTCTTTATGGGCGGAGCGCAAACACATGGAACACATCCTTGGCAGAGCCAAACCCCACGCAGATCTGTGTTGATTAAATATGCTTCCCAGAGTTCTGTCCGTGGAGTTCCGTCTAAAGATTTATATAAGCCTGAGGTATGGTGGGGGGAAGATCTCGTAGCAGATATGACCGAAGAGCAACGTGCGGTTATGTATGGGCCAGGAGTCCATCACGGCGGACTAGTGAAACCATTAATGGTAGAGGAAGACGGAACTGTTCGCATTGATCATTGCGACTAAACTTGTAGTCTACGCCGGGATTTAGCGCCAATGAATTGTCTTACCAACATAGGGGGACTCTGAAAAAAGCATTGGAATTCTTGGTAGTTTCTATCTTTCTTCATAACCAATAGGTTCCGGGAAGTATGATTTACCGAACGTCATGTCTGAGTAGACGCCATCAGGGATAGTCAACGGATCTCCCATACGGAATTTGTCGATGACCTCTAGGTCCAATTGGATACCTAACCCTGGTGCATGACTTAATTGTAACTCTCCATCTTCAATCTGCAGTGGTTCGACTAGCAGTTCGTTGACAAAAGGGTTGTTCATCTGATCAACTTCAACGGTGATACCATTGGGCGCAGCTGACACCATATGTGCATTAGCTATGATGGCGACAGCGTCGTTCCAGGAATGGGTTGCAACTCCTAGGCCGGATTCTTCCGCCATTTTAGCTATTTTCCATGCTTCACTAATCCCTCCACACCGTGAAGCATCTGGCTGAACAATGTCTAACGCTTTAGCCCGAATCATCTCACGAAACCCCTGTAGGCCAAACTCATTTTCGCCGCCCGCAATCGGAACTCTTACAACTTGACGTAGTGCAGTGTAGGAATCGATATCCTCTGGTGCAAAAGGTTCTTCGTACCAAAAAACTTTCTGTTCCTTCAGAAAATCCCCCATTCTACAAGCAAGTTCAAAATGATACCGCATTGAAGCATCGACAATCACATCGTGATCCATACCGATTGCTTTTCTGACAGCTAGAATGGCCGAGGTATCATATTCTTCGCTACGAGCCAATCGCATCTTGACTCTCCGAAACCCTTTCTCGATATACTGACCTGCTTCTTCGGCCAGCTTCTCAACCTCTTTCCAAAGTAGTCCGCTGGCATAGGCCGGACAGGTTTTTCGTTCACCACCAAGAAGTTCCCAAACGGGCTTCTCAACCGACTTACCCCGAAGATCCCAAAGTGCAGTATCCACACCACCTAAAGTTGACATCGCCACACCTTTGCGGCCATACCACAACGTCAAACCGTACATTTTCTTCCACAGCTCTTCCACATTACGCGGATCTTCTCCAATCAGTAGCGGGTTAAGTTGATCGCGAATGATGAGATGGATCAAAGATGGGTGTGAATAGACAGAACCAATTCCGACATGATTCGTATCGGTATGAACCAGAATTAGTGTTGTCAGACGGTTGGTACAAATGCCACCCGCATATTGGAATCTATCATTTTCAGGATATTGGTAAAGTAAATTGATGTCTTCAATACGTTCGATTTTCATGTTTTATTAGATTATCCTCGTTAAATTAAATTGGGTTCAAGATTTTCCGACAGAACCCATTAATTTCGATTTTAAGATTCGTCCTCTACAACCAAATCGGTTAGCAGTGCCTCCATAATGTATTTTCCAAAAAATAAAACTTACGATCAGGATTCCATAACACCCGTTTCCCTTCATGCTCTGTCAGGCTGCTATAAGTTCTGATCTCTGCCGTCTGTTTAGCTCCAACAATTAACTCCAGTTCCGATCATCGTTTACCATGACAACTATGTGTGGTGACGGTATGGTTATCGTCATGATCTTCGCAAACTACTCTGGTTCCAGATTGTGAGTAATTCACCGATCTTTAGAGCAGGAAAAACTAGGAAGTGCTTGTTATCACCATCGATCAGATTTTCATCTTTGGGGAAGTGAGATGAAAGGGGCAAATACAATACAATGTTCAGCTGGTTCCGACGCTAATCATCTTGTTGAAAGTTAGTGTTCGTCAATTCCTGTTTTCCTATAGACATAAATTTTCAAGGAGATAATCGGGGGTGACTTTCAATTGTTATTATGAATGATTATTAGTAGCCACGCCAACGGTTTAACCTATTCCAAATCGGATTGGTCTCATCTTGAACCAAATTGTATCATGGTTTTAGTTCAGGTAAAATAGATGCTTTAAGTATTTGCGTTGACAGCTTACGCGATCCGTCATAGAATCAAAGAATAATGGATCTGCCAAATTCACATCATCTTGACCTTCTACAACCATGGTTAGATAATCAACTGGGTACCTCAATCGATTCTGCCAGTGCCGATCCGGTATCGGTATATAGCACACCTCCGCGTCAGAAAGATCAAAGCGGTCTATGGGCTATTAGGGTTGGAGAGAAAGGAGTCATTACCACTCGATTAGAGTGGCTTAACGCACTTAAACTGTCAATTGCTGATTTGTCTGCCGGCCAGTTGTTTTCTACCTTTGGCGCTTACGAGCTTTCTCGGATTACATTAGCTGATGGAGTTGGGGTGTGGGGACCGAGTTGGTTACTTGTTGGCGACAGTGGTTCTTTTCAACCGGTAAGTGACGATCGTCCCATCCAGCTTGAAGCTGATGAAATCTCGCGACACGCTGATCCTGATCTTTTCTGGCATTGTTTTCCTGACCAAGTTATTAGCGGGTTTGCCATTTTTGAGGTTGGCCAACTTGTGGCTTTGGCTTCAGTTAGTCTGGTGAGCAATGAAATTTGGGAGATTGGTATAGATGTTGTGCCTAAAGCTAAAGGTCGTGGCTTAGGTCGGGCAGTGGTAAGTGCGGCTGGTCAATGGACACTTTCGCACAGTCGGCTGATTTATGCTACTACAGCAGCTTGGAATGTTCCCTCTGCTCGTCTGCTCCGTTCTGTTGGTCTGAAATACGTGGCTAGTATCATGACAGGCATTGCGGGGCCGTTTCGTGTGCCCCCACAGCCTTTGGGATATCCATGTCGGGGAGTGGATATCTACAATTACTATCCGGATTGGGCAATGAACAAGGGAATTCTCTCTGCAAGCGGATTAGACTGAGAAATGCCTGGGCATAACCATACAGATCAACTGGAAGTAACCATCGTTATGTGCTCTGTTCATCCGGTGACATGACGTGTTAGAGGGACACCATATTGTTGACACCAATCCCTGAGAGGATTGGAACCGCCATCCACCTGAAAAGTTTTTACATCGTCGTAAGACTCTCCCACTAGGTAACGTTCTAAAGGATTCAATTTCTCTACAAATTTCTGTTCCTGTTGCCGAAAATCCATGGGCATGATCCAACGATATCCGTAACCTATCATCACAGCTTTTCGAATACGGTTCGTCAGGTTTGCCGCACCAGCATGCCAAGTCCGATTTTCGAAAATTAGACAGTCTCCGGGATGAAGCGATGGTTCAACAGCACTCACTGGATCCACCTGATCAGCCGGGATCTCCATCGGTTCTTTTAATTGATTGCTACCAGGCGCAACCATTGTTGCTCCAGAGTTAGGTTGGCTTAGATCGGTCAAGTAGTAGGCACATTTCAACACAATTCGTGGGATACTGTAATGCCCAAGGTCATTCATCGCCTGATAATAGTCTCTGTGCCAGCCTGGCGAACGGCGTGTGGGTGGGGTTCCCAGTATTTCGGGCGATTTATAAATCAGGTGTGAAGTCATCAGATGCAGATTTGCGCCCAGTAGTTGAACTACCAGAGGGAGAATAGTAGGATGTGTGATCAACGGTATAAAGGAGTCATCTAAGGTAACGCAATTGCGGAACCCATCATAACGTCCATCTTCGCGTTGCTGTCGGTTTGTAATTAGGTCACTATCAATCAGTCTGTCTCCGGCTGCCGTCAGTTTGGCAATAATTTCTTCTCTAATAGCTTGGCGAATAATCAGAAAACCTTTTTGGTCAAATTGTTTTTGTTGTTCTGTGGTAATGGGTACAAACTCTATCATAAGGCGGATTCCCTTTTAGTCGTATAATTTGTTGGCGAATAATTTTAAAAGTCCCACTCGTTTGACCAGAACCCCCAATCGAGGGTTTCCCCACCACAATAGACGATATAATCGGGTAACAGTTGCATATCCAGATGGCTGCCCCAGGTAACGGCATCTGGGCTGACTCCTCCGTGAATGGCCACGTAGCGGTGCGGATGATCGGGATGTGGAAAGACAGCCAAAATCGCTACTCGGTCCCCGGTATAAGACTTTCCACCAATATGGATTGCCTGATTAGAAAAAGTCAAAGGTAATTTTCCCTCCCATGCAGCTAGAACAGCGTTGGAAGCGTAAGTGCCATATAGTAGTAGATTCTTCTCTTGCAGATGGGTGTCATTCAGTTCGGTATCAGGAACAACAGGGATCTCCACTTCGTTTTCCCCCATAATCCCACCACGATGGACACCTCCATTTCGTGTGCGGAAGTACGTAGCTGCGTTGTCTGCTACCCAGGTATTGAAAAACTTTTCTTCTTTTGTGCCGATTGTACCGGGTACCAGCAATAACCCATCATAAAACAGATCGCTGATCGGCCCGGTGTTTTGGGGCCTTTTTTGACCGAACAGATTAAATGGGCCTATTGTCCAGTCTCCTCGTTGATCTCGTTGAAACTGTTCTTGTTTTTGCAGATCAACCGACTCGATAATATGACCGTCAAGTGACAGATCAATAAGATGCTGGTGGTCGATAGGACCGATAGAGAGGGTACGTACGTTTTCCGTCTGCACCTGCAGAACACTATCTGCCAGTTTCGCCTCGACCAGACCACGTTGGCCATAAACTTCTAATTGATCAATGGTTACCCAATACGACTGGTTATGACGCAAACTGTAGGTTGCCAGCGAAACCTGCTTGGGATAGCGCTCTTTTCTTTGTTCCAGTAACCAGGCAGTGGTCTGTTTCCATATCTCCAGAGTTTGACAACCGTGGCCGGTTTCCGGCACTTCAGTGTATTTGTGCGTATAACCGAGGGTAGCTAACTTCTTAGCCATCTGCCGGGAATGCTCGACTGGTACGCCACCACCAACGGCACGATCCCACTCGCCATGAACTATCCAGACTGGCGTATGGCGCAGATTCTCAACCGTGAAAGCAGCCGACCTCGATTTCCATGATGCTTCCTCCCACTGGTGCATATGGAAGGTCAATCCTCCCGGTTTTTCCCATAGCTGATGATCACAGTATCCACAAAACGGCACCGCTCCAGCGAAAAGGTCGGGATAGTGGGAGATCAGGTACCAGGTGGCCGCCCCACCCATCGATGCGCCGGTAACAGTAATGCGGTTGTGATCAATAGCATAGATGGTGGCAATATGCTCGATAGCTTCTAGAACATCAATTTCGCCATAGTTCTGGTAGACAGATCCGTTGCCTCTGCCTGTAGGCCGAAGTGCTACACAGGCAGAGCCGTGTTCCTGTGCCATATTGATGAGGGTCTCGGTTCGGGCCACAGCAGCCGAGAGATTTCCCCAGGCACCGGGGCTGATTTCTACAATTAGTGGTTTTGGATCGTCACTGGTATCGGTGGCACAAACCGCGTATGGGTATAGTTTATCATCCACCTTCGACTTAAAATACTGTAGTTGTCCAACCGGTTTCACGCTAATATCTCCTGATTCAGTCACTAACACCCATTTTAGCAGGGACGGATCTTTTGAGCAATGCATTCTAAAGGTCACCGCGATTCGTGACATCTTTTCTGGTTGACGTTGACCAGCAGTTCGGTATAATGGTAAAAATCTGCAATATCGATGACTTAAATAATAATAAAAACGAGATTTATCCAAATTTAACGTGTTGGATCAGAGGAATCGCGATGCCTCAACGACTTGTTTATTTCAATGGAGAGTTTATTCCTGAAAGTGAAGCGCGAATCTCCATTTTCGATTGTGCGGTGATGTTCGGCGACATGGTTTTTGAGATGACGCGATCCTTCAACCAGGAACCGTATCGCCTGCGCCAACATCTGGATCGACTCTACGGGTCGATGCGCTACGTGGAAATCGATTGTGGGTTAACGATTGACCAGATGGAAGATGTAACTCATCAAACGATTAAGGCCAATCTGCCTGCCTTGGACAATCTCGACTTTCAAATCATGCATGATGTCACTCGCGGTGGACTGTCGCTCTATGAAAACATCATCAGAGAAGGAACAGCTCCCATTGTTTCGATCAACATCTTTCCTCTTGTTCGTCACATCGGTAGTCTGGCCAGCCAATATCAGACAGGGTCGCATTTTGTTGTTACACCACAGCAATCAGTGCCTTCCCGCTATATTGATCCGAAGGCCAAGAACAGAAGTCGAATTTTCTATAAAATTGCTGATCTTCAAGCTAACCGAATGGAAGAAGGTGCCATGGCCCTTTTGACTGATGAACATGGATTCATTACCGAAGGAACAGGCAACAATTTCTTTATGGTTCGAGACGGAGAGGTCTTCACACCCAAACCCCATAATATTCTGAGAGGTGTCTCGCGGCAGGCTTGCTTGGAACTGTTGGTCAAAGAAAATATACCTGTTCATCAGGCCAACATTGAACCTTATGATGTGCGTTCAGCTGATGAGGCTTGGTGGAGTAGCACCACCATCTGTATGATGCCCGTCACACAATTTAACTTTCAGCCTGTTGGCGATGGCAAGCCGGGACCTGTTTATCACAGAATTATCGAAGCTTGGTCGGCAGAGGTGGGTATCAATATTCCTGCCCAGGCGGAAAGATATGCCGAGTTGGCGAAAACATGGGTGCCGTGAGGAAATGACAATATCATGCCAACTATGAGGTTGGCAAAAAACAGGAGGAATATCAGTGGAATATCGGAGTCTCGGTCGAACCGGAACTAAGGTCAGCATGTTGTGTTTGGGATGCTTAATGTTTGGTGGTAAAACCGACGAGTCAGATTCGATGGATATTATTGACCGAGCTATCGACGCCGGCATCAATTTTTTGGACACGGCCAATACGTACGTTCGTGGCGTTAGCGAGGAGATGGTTGGCAAGGCACTTCAGCGTAACGGAAAACGCTCGCGTATTGTGCTGGCTACCAAGGCCCACTTCCGCATGGATGATGATGATCCCAATGCGCAAGGTAACAGCCGACGTCATATCATAGAACAGTGCGAGGCATCTTTGCGACGGCTACAAACTGATTATATCGATCTCTATCAGATCCACCGACCCAGTTCAGAGGTGCCAATTGACGAAACACTTAGAGCCTTGGACAATCTAATTCAGGCTGGCAAAGTCCGTTACATCGGGAGCAGTACCTTTGCCGCTTGGCAAATCATGGAATCGTTGTGGGTATCGAAAGAACTGGGGGTCAATCGTTTCATCTGTGAACAACCGCCATACCATTTGCTGGATCGACGTATCGAACGAGAATTGGTGCCGATGGCGCAAACCTATGGACTAGCGCTGATTCCTTGGTCCCCGATGGCGGGAGGATTCTTGACTGGAAAGTACCAGCGCAACCAAGAACACCCAGCAGATGCACGATACTCGAACGCAGACCAGAAATCAGATTTGTTTTCGGATACAGCTTATGATCTGTTGGAGACGGTAACCGCTATAGCTAGTGAGAAAGGATGTACGCCTGGTCAGTTGGCGTTGGCTTGGTGCGCACAGCAACCGGGAATTACCAGTCCTATTGTCGGCATTCGAACCATGGAACAGCTAGAGCAGAATCTGGGTGCAGTTGAGGTCGAGATTACTGATCAGGATCGGACACAAATTGATGAGACTTCGCTTCCCGGCCGGGTGATTGTTCCCTATTATCAGGCGGACTTCGGTCCGCATTCGTTTCGCTGGTAAGGATCAGGGAAATGTCTAGGCAAGACCGACCTAATGTATTAGTGATAATGACCGATCAGCAAAAAGCAACCGCCAGTCATCTTTACGGCAACACGTTTTGTCAGACGCCGTACATGGAACGGTTGGCCCAAGAGGGTGTTCTGTTTGAACACGCTATTACGCCGCACCCGTTGTGTGCACCAGCTCGAGTCTCATTTTGGACCTCGCAGTTCCCCCATTCGCATGGTGCCAGACGAAATCAGACGTTGATGCCGTCCGATGCCATCCATGCCTTCCAAATCTGGAAAGAGGCGGATTATCAGATCGGCTTGATCGGCAAAAACCACTGTTTTGAAAGTTCGAATGACTTGGCCTTGTTCGATACCTGGTGCGAAATCTCGCATGGTGGATTGACCCCGAATCCTGCCTGCCGGGGGATGGAGTGGTTTCGTCCAATTGAAGGTGTCCATGCCGCCCATCAACTCCGACGGTCCATGAAGCCACAAAACCCACGTTTCAGTTACTCCGTGTCGGATTACCCGCTAGAAGATTATTCCACCGGCCTGATAGCGGGCCAAACCGTCCGTTTCCTAGAACAACATCGGGATGACCCCTTTGCCCTGTGGGTCTCTTTTCCTGACCCACACGAACCATGGGTGGCACCGGAACAATATGCCGCCATGTTCCCACCGGAGAAGATAGATCTGCCGCCTTGGTCAGAGGATGAGTTTGATCAACGCACCCCCGAACGCAACCGTGTTCTGTACCAGATGCTCAATGTGACAGAGGATGACCTGGACGATGTGTATGGTTTAATGGCCGTCTATTACGGAATGGTACGTTTCATTGATGATGGACTCGGGCAGATCCTTGACGCTTTGGAAGCGCTTGATCTGAGGGGAAATACGATTGTCGTTTTTTGTTCGGATCACGGCGATTTCATGGGTGAACACCGGATGCAGTGCAAAGGCGGCGTCTTCTACGATTGTCTGACGCGGGTACCGTTGATCGTTTCTTGTCCGGGTGAGATTGCCGCAGGTCTTAGGGACGACAGCATGGTGAACCTAATCGACATCGTACCCACGTTGTTGCGACTTCAGGGGATCGGGGTGCCACCAACTATGCAGGGACAGCCACTTCCAACGGTTACCTCGACACCACCACGGGAAACAGCTTTTTCTGAGTATGGTGCCGGTGGGCCACCCTTTCGTCTATCAGATCTGGAACAGTTATCCCGACCATGGGGGAGACAGACATTGATGCAGTCTTTGCAATGGCGAGAAGCAGAAGGTCGTCGTAAAATGGTACGAACACGGGAGTGGAAATACGTGCACGACCCCATGGGGGATCAGGACGAACTTTACAATTTGGTCAACGATCCATGGGAATTGAAGAACGTGGTTGACCTATCTCCAAACCAAGAAATTGTGGCTAAACTTAGATTACGGTTGGCAGATTGGAGCGTGATGGTAGAGGACGCCAAGCCTGTACCATTGCCAAAATGAATCCTCAACCAACAAAAAAACAAAGGAATTGGATCAAATGCAACTTTCCTCTCAACAGCTTTCGTTTATGGATACTTTTGGGTATCTCCACCTGTCTGGATTACTGGACGATCGGATTGACCGTATTGTCGAGGAATTCGAACTTGTCTGGGCCAATCATGGCAGTGGGCATAGCGGACACACCCACGATGGAACCGCCCGTTCTTGTATCGTGCCATTCATTGATCAGAACGAGTATCTTTCCAGTTTGATCGACGATCCACGGATCGATGGCATCTTTGTTAGCTTGCTGGGTGACGATTACAACTATCTTGGCAGTGACGGTAATTACTACGTCGGTGATACAGGATGGCACTCAGATGGTGGCTGGCCGCGTCCGATTGTCTACTATAAACTAGCACTTTATCTCGATGTGTTGGCACAGGATACCGGTGCCATTCGAGTTATTCCCGGCAGTCACAAGTACGGTGATCAATACGCTGAATCGTTGCAGGAGCATATCAGAAACTCGGATCAGAATTGGGGTGTTTCTGGCAGTCGAGTACCGGCTATGGCAGTCGAAACCACGCCAGGTGATGTGATTGTGTTTCACCAAGGTACCAAACACAGCAGTTGGGGGGGTGGTAATCACAGACGTATGTTCACTATCAATTGCTCGCCACGGCACACTGAAGATCAACTTCCGATATTGCGAGACGAAATTAGTGCCTTCGCTCGCTTCTGGGTCGATTCGGTTTACGGTGAAGCCATGTTGCAAAATGCGTCCCCGCAACGAATGCGTCATCTGGAACAGGCGCTGGCCAATCAGGATCACTTAGCTGAAATCTCCCGTCAATCACGTCAGGAAATGGTTGAACCGTCGAGAGGTTAATTGATAGGAACGGTGATACAGAGCGACTGTTTTGATGACGCATTCGTTGCGGGGACGCATTTTGCTGTTGTCCTAGTCCCAACATTTTTGCCAAAATGCTGTGATTATCTAACTTGATGGGACAAAAGTTACACCGCAGTTTCCTAAGATAACCGTAGTGATATAGTGCCAACAAGCAAGTGTACCAAGCAAACCTGCATAAACTGTGCGTCCGTGGGTGCGCGTGTCGACAAAACCGGGGTAACAATGACGCCTTCTGTACCTATTGTTTCTCTGGCAGGCGTATCTACTCAACCCTGACCAGCAAATGCGCCATCCCTCAGATGATTGAGGCGGGAGGTGGCTCCATTATTAATGTTTCTTCTGTGGTTGCCCTCGGGCGGGTTGGAGAACCAACATTTCCTATGCCGCGGCCAAAGGTGGCGTTAACGCGACCACCAGAAATATGGTTGTTCACCACGGACGGGATAATATTCGTGTTAACGCTATTACGCTGGGACACATTTACGCTTTACTGGTAGATCATATCTCGGATGAGGCACGTAACTTGTGTCGTCGAGCAGGGCCTTTAGACACAGAAGGCTCTGCTTGGGATGTGGCTTGGGTAGCACTGTTTTTAGCTAGCAATGAATCGCGTTGGATTTCAGGTGTCGTTCTGCCAGTTGATGCCGGAACATTAGTAGCCTCACCTCTTTCGATTTTGCCTCATCTGCAACAAGAAAATCAGGAAGGTGATCTGTGTGAAAATACTAGCGGCTAACCAAAATTCGCAAAAATTACCGATATGGGGGATGATAGCTATAAACGAGCAAGTAGAATTTGTTACCATGAACGATCGAGAGAAGTACCTCTTCGATCTTCAAGGTTTTTTGGTGGTCAGGGATTTTCTCTCAAATACTGAGGTTTCCGTCCTCAACCAGGCCATTGATGCCAATCCAGATAAACGCTTTGAACATCCAAGGGCAGATTTGGATGGAACGCCACTCGACGGTGAGTTTGGACCTTTCTGGCATTACGATGGCATGCTAACTTGGCCAGATCCCTGGTGTCAGCCTTTCCGCCATCTACTTGCGCATCCCAAGGTTATTCCATACCTCAACACCTTGCTGGGTCGAGGCTGGAAACTGGATCATTCCGTTGATATTCTTACTGCCACAACCGGATGTCAAGGAATGGGCATTCATGGCTCGGGCAACGTCACATTCAATGGTTCTCGCTTCTACGCTTACCAGAACAATAGGATGCGATGTGGGTTAATCGTCTGTGAATACTACCTGACTGACGTCAATCCTGGTGATGGTGGGTTATGTGTAATTCCTGGCAGCCACAAAGCCAATTTCCCCTGTCCTGACGACATTCGGATGTGGGAAACCAACCAGGAGATTGTCTTCAACATTCCGGCGAAGGCAGGAGATTTGGTCATCTTCAACGAAACGACAAGCCATGGTGTTCTGCCTTGGCGTGCAGCGCACGAGAGACGTGTGGCATTCTACCGTTATACACCGAAGTACCTTCACTATGCCGGTGGAGTGTACCAGATGCAGATGCCGGAATGGGTTTCCGAATTGACCGAAGCCCAGCAAGCGGTGTTGGAACCCCCGTATATCTACAATCGCCCGTTGATCGAAACCGACGGCGAAACTTTGGTACGGCCCCGACGAGAAGGGGAATGAGACAGCGCATACTCGAGAACATATGACTGGTGCTAGCGTTAAGGAGCTGTTTCAGATTTACGTCGTGGACAGGAATCGATTCAGCACGTTACTCAGCAAGCGTGAGATGTTATTCTCGAAATTGTTCCATGGCAGGCTACCGCAGAAGGTGATGGAACCAGTAGAAAACACGGCACCTCCTTGGGGGGTCTGAAAATAAACCATGTCTGCCCGAATTAGCTTCTCCTCTTCTTCCCCCGGCCAATTGGTGATATGTGTCAATAGCTCTTCAGGTACCAAGACAAAGCTTGACTGATGATTTTCGGACCGAGCAACAACCCAGACATCATCAGGTGTACCTAAGCGTGTGTCCGCACGGTCGAGTTCGAAACCAGCGGCACCACCTCCGCTGAGCCCAAAATCACCCAGTATCTCATCTTCGATACCGTCGAAGAGCCAAGAAACTTGCGGGTCTTTCGATTCGGGGGTTCGGCGGTAATAGGATCCTTCGAATTTTCCCTGGGCGGAAAAACCGATTCCCACCAGTTTCTGCGGGGGCCGACCGTTTCGCCTCCACAAGCCTCCGTAAGCGCCATCAAAGGCATGGTAGTATTCGCCTGGCTCTGCCGCCCAAGCTCGAATCCCGCTCTCGGCACGGCGAATCTCAATCATTCCCGGTGTTTGCGTCGAAAGTGCCACTCGCCAGTAGAAACCGTTGCCGCCCAGATAGATCAAACGACCACCTTGGTCTCGGTAGCCCTGTAAGGCGTTGAGGGTTTCCCGCGTGTGATATTCGGGATGAGATCCGGTACATACCACGGGATAGTCTCTGATACTGTCCAAACCTTCCTGATGCAGTTCTTGGTCGGTAATCAGATCGTAATGGTATCCTTTAGTTTCAAGCCAAGCAATCAAATGAGAATCGGCCTGAAGGTGCCGCAATCCGGATCCCTCGCCTTCCCCAAACGTCAAATATCCTGGACGCAAATTCATCAATGGCCGCTGGTGTGAGGCAAAGCAGATCCCGCTTCCATCGCTGTGGAAATTGTAGGTGGAAAGTCCATATTGCGGGTAGTCAACTGGATTGTGCGGATAGGCTCCCCAATCCCGAATTCGATCCCGCCAACTATCCTGAAAATCCGGACGGGCATGGTTACCATATACGGTGTAGGTGTAGGTCGAAATCAGAAGACACAGATTGGCAGTCCGTTTTCCTCGTGGAGGGAGCACAAAAAAAGGAATTTTGTCTTGGTGTTCTCCACACTCTAGCTTGACAGCATAGATCCCGCTAGGTAAATCCTCAGGAACCGTGAATCGAAAATCGGTTTGCCATTTGAAGTCATAGATATCGTCGTCGTGAAAATGAATAGCTCCATATTCATCAGGCGCGTGTCGCCAACACATCTCACGGCCTGTCCAGTTGGAACCAGTCATGGCACGTGTTGGCATATTGATCAGTTCTCCGTGCAACCTATTGGGACCGATGTCGATGATCCTGGAAGTTGGCATTTTCTGTGAAAAGTCCCAGTGTGCTACCCATCCCGGTGACGGGTTTCCATCGAAGGATTGTTTCATCTCATCCTCTGACAGAGCATGATTGAAAACTCCCGGTGCTTCAAGTTTTCCGTTGAAATGTTCCTTTGCTTTGTTGCCTGCCTGAGCAGCGATACCCAGGCAACAATCTGCGCTAGCCGGTTGAAAAGAGTAATTGTCTCGTCGGGCGACTGTGTTTCCTCCTTTCTGGCTGGTAGTGATGATCGATTGTCCTGCTTGTAGCATCCCAGAACTGGAATCAAAACTCATCCATACTTGGTACCAGTTTCTTTCTTTCAAGCTTGTATTCAGGCAGAGTTGATTCAATCGTTGTCCGTCCCCTACCATGGCAGTCAGTTGACCTTCCTGATTAATTTTAAGGGCAAATCCACATTTTTCATCTTCATTCAGGCTGGAGATGATGACCTGTTGTCCCTTCAGAGGCGTCGTCGGCCAGATTTTTGCATAAACAGTGAAGCTTACCAACTGGTTCAGCGGTGTTGGGTTTGAAACTAAGCCGTAGGATCCGGGGAAAAATTCCTGCTTCCGAGAAGGATATTCCTCGGCGAAATTCCCGTTGATGTCCTGCTCGATTGTTCCCGGCCCCTTCGAGTTCGGATCAGCACAAATGATCCGTATGAGACTAGCGCAATACGGTTGGTCGAGACTGCAACTGATTTTGAATTCCAGTGATTCACCGGGCCGAACTGAGAGCTGGTCGGTGTAACCGATCAATGGTATGTTTTTTTCTTTGTTCATTAGATCCCTCTTTCAGAGTTAATCGCTTCAGAATTATCATCTTCTGGATGATATGAGTGCATCCCAATTATAGTCGACAGGGTTAAAATCTCCAAAAGTGAGAATCAGCTTGTTCTAGAAAGCTAAAAGAAATGACTATTAGTAGATGATGAACGAAAGTGAATTAAAGCACCATTTACTACCTCATCTGGGGCCTTTTATCTCAAGTATTCCTTAGACGGTTTTTGGGTTTCATTGTCAACTCTCTAACCTCCTCGCAGCAATTTTTTATGTCTGTTGTAATTTTCTTCCACCTTTGATATGCTGAACTTATGGCATTTTTCAATTAAAGGAGCGGGTTATGCCTGCGGAAAAGGTAGCGGGAACGTCGAATATTCTGTTTATGATGGTCGATCAAATGCGAGCCGATTATATGGGGTGTGCGGGGAATCCATGGATTCAAACGCCGGGGTTGGATCGCTTGGCGGCAGAGGGCACGCGGTTTTCGCAGTGTGTAACACCAGTGCCAGTATGTATGGCAGCGCGGCATTCCTTTATGACAGGTTTGCGGTGTGCAACGCACAGTCGGTTTGCAAACAATGTGCCAAATCCAGATCCTTTGCATTATACATTGATGCAGTTGCTAGGGTTTGTAGGATATCGTACCCAAGCGATCGGCAAGATGCATTTTCGTCCGGTTCGGCGCCACCATGGATTCCACCGGATGGAATTGATGGAGGAGATTCCGGATTATCAGCAAGACGATGAGTATTTGATGTATTTGAAGGCAAAGGGATATGGGCACAAGCGAGAGGTGCACGGTGTGCGCAACCTGCTCTACCATCTGCCGCAAGTATCAGTGATTCCGGAAGAGCATCATGGTAGTACGTGGGTGGCGGATCGCACTATTGACTTTTTGCGCTACAATCGTGATAAGCCGTTTTTCTGCTGGTCGAGCTGGATCGCGCCCCATCCACCATGGAATCCTCCAGAGCCGTTTGCAAGTATGTATGAAAGTGAGGATATGCCGTTGCCGATCAATTACGACCGAGATATTGAGACCATTCCGCCGCAGAAGCGTGGGATGGTGAATTTTGCGGATATGGGGTACGCGCCATCCGAGCGTTTGCAGCGAGTGAAGGCGCTTTATAGTGGGAACATCAGTTTGATTGACAAGGGAATAGGGCGAATTTTAAGAGCGCTGGATGAATTGGGTCTGGCGGAGAATACGTTGGTGGTATTTGCATCGGATCACGGTGAAATGCTGGGCGATCATGGACAGTGGCAGAAGAACAGCCCATTTGAGGCGAGCGTGCGGGTGCCTATGCTGGCGCGCTTGCCCAGTCGATTTGCCGCTGGCGCAGTGAATGAAGATCTGGTGAGTTTGCTGGATCTCATGCCGACGATGCTAGAATTGGCCGAGGTGGATTACCCTGGCCAACCAGCGCTACTGGGCACTTCCCTGTTGGGATGCGAAGGCGGTGGGTTGGCGCAGAAGCGAGAAGATTATGTGGTTGAGATCGGGCATGGGGCGAGTCGATGGCTTTCCCTTCGCGGGCATAGATGGAAATACAATTACTGGATGGCCGATGGTTGGGAGGAGTTGCTTGACTTGGACAATGATCCGCAAGAGTTGAATAATTTGTTGCTGGGTAAAGTGAATGCTGAAGATAGCCGGCGTGCGGATGCGATGAAGGCCAAGTTGACTGCTTGGGAAGTGGCCCACGGATTTGAGGATTCTCTGGATGAAAATGGGGTACTGAGAAACTTTGGACGTCCCCCAACTGACCATACGAAGATGGGGACGAATGGTCAGTTCCCACGATGGGTGGCACGTTTGCCTGACGATGAACGCGCAGTAATGGAGAGTCGAGGAGAGACAGTGCTCAATGCGATTCGAAAGGAAGATACCTTTATGCTTGAAGAGATTAACCTGAAGGCGTTTAAAGAAAATGGAGGGAGTCTGGCGGGCACGCCACAGCAACGGTTACTGGATGAGGTAGAGTGATAGACCGTAGAAATCCACAGAAAATCTGACCGCATCGGTCTTGCTACTGCACTAAAGACACGAGTAAACCAATGTTAGATGTATTCGGTTAAACAGAACTTTATTAGGCTTAAGATTGAGCCTTTTAGGACTTCATATCTTCACATGTCTTCAGGGTACTCAGGTACTTCCTTTATCTCCATTTGGAACGTATGTCTTCGGTTTCTCCCGATTTGCCATCTCCCCTGGCAAGTTACTTATGGATCTATGCATTGGGAAAACAAGATAAAGTCTAATTGAGGGGGAATAAAATATTACTCGGTAGAATTCTGCAGTGTTCTACCTGGCAACATCATAGTATGACTATTGATAACCACCTTTGAAAGCAAACTCGAAACAACGCTCATCGAAGGTTTAGAATATTGTATTCAGATGATCGGCGATTTTCTTCCCTAGTTCCGTTGTACTCAACTGTCCTCCAAGATCCGGGGTTCCAACATCTGGTGTCTCCATTACTTGGCGTACCGCAGCCTCTATCAGGTTTGCCGCGTGTTCAGTTCGTTGGTCATGATAGCGTTGACCTAGCCATTTCAGCATCATGGAGACTGAGAGGATAGTCCCAACCGGGTTCGCAATACCTTGACCAGCTATATCCGGTGCAGTACCGTGCGAAGGCTGGAATACGGCGGTATCCTCACCAATATCTGCCGAAGGAGCCATCCCCATTCCACCCACTAAACCCGCAGCCAGATCGGAGAGAATATCTCCGTACATATTTTCGGTAACGATGACATCGTACGTGTCAGGTCGCTGTACCAGATACAATGTCATCGCATCAATATAAGCATAATCACGTGTGATTTCTGGATAATCTTGCGCAATTTGGTCGTAGATACTCCGAAAGAAAGCCATTGACTTAAAAATGTTAGCTTTGTCAACGCAAGTTACCTTCATTGGAGATTTGTTCCGCTCTTTTGCCAGTTTGAAGGCGTATTTTACAATGCGTTCTGTTCCAGATCTAGTGATGACCATCGAATCAACTGCTACTTGCCCACGTAATTCAATTCCAGCATTCATAGAGGCAAAAAGCCCTTCCACGTTCTCACGCAGAATCACCAGATCGATATTACCCGTATCCATCCCTTTCAATGGTGTGTGATTTGGATGATACAGATAAATTGGGCGAACTCCAGCATATAGATCTAATTTAAATCGCAGATCAACCTGCGGTCTCATTTCAGTACCATCAGGCCAGCGCACATCTGGAAGTCCCATCGCACCGAGAAGTATGGCTTCTGCTCGACGGCATCCTTCCAGAGTTGATTCAGGCAATGGATCACCCTGATCCAAATAGCATTGTGCTCCGCACGGATATTGTATGAAGTGACAAATCTGACCAATATGATTCTCCACCGTTTCAATAATACGAATCGATTCATCCACAACTTCAGGTCCAATTCCATCACCCTTCAAAACGGCAATTTGATAAACACGGTTTTCCAAAGTACTTCTCTCCAATTTGTACTAAATCCATTTTTATTCTATGGTTACCGCCAAATCCAACAGGGGCGTACGAATGAAACTTTAATGAGCTCTCCTTTTGCAAATCTATGCCAAAGATCAACATTTATCTATGTTTCCATTCCGGAAACTAGTCCAACCTTTTTGAAAAAAGATTTTTTTAACGGCGTGTTAATCTTCCATTGGGTCGGTACAGACTGAAATCCATCTTCGTAATCATTCTGACCAGGATCAAAATATCCCCATGAGCAATAGCTACTTATTGCTGCCAGCATATTATTTTTCGGCAGATCAAATTTGAAGTGGTCATCCTCATTAATCATGATAGGTTTAGGCGTGTAGACAGGCAACTGTCTGACTTGATCTACCATTTGGGAAATACGGTCGGGATCCTTCACACCGTTTCCATGCATTAAGACATAATCCGCAACTTGCACAACGTTCGATTTAGCTACAGTTCCTCCACCATAACTGGTACTGACTAGCAATCGGTTAGATCCCTCTGTTCGCTCAATAACATGAGAGATCAATTCGTGAACCCGTTCCGGCTGAAGAATCTGGTGATTATATCGAACGTTACATTCGTTATTGATTTCCAACAGAACGTGTTGGTAGCGGTGACCAAGAATCCAGTCAATGGTATTGTCCAAAGCTTTAATTACAGTTGACTCATCAAGAAGCCGCTGATCCTGACCGAAGTAGAAAACTCCCAAATTGACGACCATGCCAAGTTCATCAGCCCGATCCATGATTTTCTCCAAGCGATTCATATAATCCAGACGTAACATGCCGTCTTCTGTTACGGCAGAATTATGCCATGGTTGATTTTTAGAATATCCTTCCGGACTGCCACCCTGTAAATTGATGTTAAAGCAAAGTAATCCATAAGCTCGCCAATCCGGCATTGCATCCAAAAACTCCTGCGTGTTGCGTTCCGGATCCCATTTACCTGTGTCGGGATAGACCCAGCGGTCAGCAGTTTCTGGGTTCAGGTCGTCAAAAATCCCTTGTACCATTCGGGAATTGAGGAGTAAACCTTCAATTTTTTTGCCTTGCCATACTCTACCTTCGTATGTTGGTTTATTATTGATGAAAAACATATCTCCTTTGATTGATATAACTGTTTTCCCCATATAATCTCCTGATTCAAAGTTAATGGATAAGCCTCTGATTTCAACTTTCTTTGATTATATTGAAGTGAAACGATTCTTCAAGATTTCTTACTGTTTTTCTTAAAAACCCGAGACTCTTGGCGATCCAATATCAACAGCGAATGCGAGCGCGTCAAAGTTCTGTTGCATTAGCCGGAATCGTATCTCTCTGTAGTCTGAATTAGTCCATAGATTATCAAACTCACCAGGGTCATGTTCCAAATCAAATAATTCACCGAGTTCATGTCCATGATAGTTGATTAACTTATACCGCTGATCCCGAATCATCGTCGCGTATGACTCAGTCCCAGATAAGACTTTGCAGTATTCTGATCTTACAGAATCACGATGGTAATCGGCGTTAGTTGAGCCTGTCAAGATCGGCAGGAGAGATTGTCCTTGCATCGTCTCTGGAATTGGCAGATCGGCAATTTCTAATAGCGTCGGCACAATATCAACAAGTTCCACTAACGCGCTGCTCTGCAAACCTTGCTTGAATTGATCTGGATAAGACAGAATTAACGGTACACGTACTAGGGCTTCATAGAAACGGCAACCTTTCAGGCGAAGGCCGTGATCCCCTGTCATATCACCATGATCAGAGGTGAAAACGACGATAGTGTTATTTCGCTGACCCGTTTCATCGAGTGCTTGCAGAATTCGTCCAACATTTTGATCAATAAGTTCAATCATGGCCCAGTACTGTGCTTGATATAGTTTTCCGTTAAAGTCTGCTGGATCGATTGATTCAGTCTGAAACCTGATGTCAGACAAACAGCGTTGCGCTTCAATATCAGACGCTTGAAAAAGAGGACCGGGTAACGATTCGAGATCGAACCGATCTACATATTCCTGTGGTGCATCAAACGGTGCGTGCGGATCAAAGCAATTAAAGCTAAATAACCATGGAGTATGGCGAGACTGGGTGATGAAATCAATAGCTCGGTTTGCGCACCAAGTTGTCTGATGACATTCCACTGGAATATAACCATGCTGATCCATTAGTTCTTTGTAATCGTAACCCTGGTTCTTAAGCCAATCAATGTAAGCATGACCCTCAGGCCAGTCATCACCTGGATGGTGAGACCAATCAAAAACACGATAACCATCATTAACTCTGGGTTCAATTCGTCCTTGCGCGCCCGATAGGTGGAATTTACCAGCCAAACCACAATCATAACCAGCATCAGCCAAGGTTTTGGTAATCAGTGGGGCGGCATCATCCCAAACTTCATTGCCATTGATACATCCATGAACAGTAGAAGGATACATTCCAGTTAGGAAACTAGCTCGGCTAGGAGTACATATTGGAGACTGACAATGCGCGTGTGTAAAGGCAACCCCAGTTTCCACGAGACTATCAATATTAGGTGTTTGAATATGTGGATTACCGAGGGCGCGGATGGTATCGTACCTTTGTTGGTCGGTACATAGCCACAGGATGTTCGGTAGTTGCTGGTCTTTTTTCATCCGATTCTTTTCCTTAATTTGTTGATTTATTGCTAACTTTGTTGATTCCATCAACCGGGAAATTAGATTAAGCAGTTGATAAAATCTGTGTCACTGATATAAGTAGCTAATGCATCTAGATCCAATTGGACGCTCAGTCCTGGCGTATCCGGAATAGGAAGCATGCCATCTTCATCTAATGACCATGGTTGGGCTACTATTCCGTCGACATAGGGGGAGTTGGCAATATATTCAACTAGATCCGTTTCTGCGAAAGCTGAAGCCAGTTGCAGATCTGTTGCTAAGCCGACAGCTGTGTTCCAACCGTGCGGAATGAACTTGACACCATGCTCCTGTGCCATCCAGGCAATACGGCGCGATTCAGTAATACCCCCAACTTTGGTGACATCCGGTTGTACAATGTCGAATGCTCCTTCTTCTAACCAAGGTTGGAAAGATTGGCGGCGGGTCAGTACTTCTCCTCCTGCAATTGGCAGAGGGGCTGTTTGTCGAAGCAAGGCATAATCTTTGAGCGCATCCGGTTTTAAGGGTTCTTCAAACCAATAGACATCGTATTCAGCCAGCATGTGTGCCGTTTGAACCGCCCATTTATATCCTTGTGACCAGAAAGCATCGCTGCCTCCCGCATCAACCATCAGCCAATCGTTTGGACCAATGGTTTCCCGTGCAGTGGATACGATGGCTTCGTCAACTTGGCTACTTTCACGCCCAAACTGCCCCCATCCGATTTTGAAAGCTCGGAATCCATTTTCTTTGAATTGGATGAGTTTATCCCTCAATTTAGCAGGTTCTTCTATTAGTAACGAAGCATAAGGTTTTACTCGATCCCTAAATCTCCCGCCGAGTAACCGTCCCACGGGTTGTTGTGTCGCTTGACCAAGCAGATCCCAAAGAGCGATATCGATTCCACTAATGGTATGGGTGATGGATCCGCCTCTGCCAAGCCAGAACATGTTCTGGCGAAGTTTTTCTGTTACTCGTTCTGGTTCTAAAGCATTTTCATTTTGGTAAAGCGGTTTAAGAACTGATAGTGAAGCCTCAACAAGCTGATGGTTGGTGAAGACCGATCCTAAACCAATTAAGCCTTCATCTGTCACAACAGCAATCAAGGTGTGAACACAGTCATCCTGCTCAAGCTCATCACTCCATCCACCTTCCGGAGTCCCACCATATAAGCCGGCGGATCGAATTTCCTTAATTCTCATTTGGTATCCTTCTGACAACAAATTTACTCAGCCAAAACTTCAGATGGATAGTGTTGACCAATGATCTCTGTGAGCATCTCCAAATCATGAGATCCTCCTTTAGCCCCCCGAATGATATTTCGATCAACTGTCCAGTGATCCCGATACCAGCAGCAGTTTTCGAACATATCGTTGAGACCTCTCATACGCTCAACGAGCATATCCTGGTAATGTTTGAGTTGAGTCCTACTGGATGGATTGTCTGCAAGGTTGGTCAGTTGATATGGATCGGTGGTATTATTGAAGAGGTATTCTTTTCCGTCCTTTCGATAAACAGCGTAGGTATAACGTTTGTCTCTCAATGCGCGCCACTCTGTTCCGTTCCGCCAAGCAGCAGTTGTGCCCATACCTTGTAGAAATGCAGCATCTGGCTCAAAGCCTGATCGACCATAAGCACTATGACTCAAGTTATTGCCTTCTGCTTCTGATGGGACAGGCAAATCCATTAGAGATAGGATTGTCGGCATGATGTCTGGTGTGTTCAGACAGGTATCGGTTGTTGATTCAGGGGGGATTTCTCCCGACCACCTGACCAGAAATGGGACACGGCAAGCTTCTTCATAGAAAATATTTTTGGCACATCTGCCATGTGATCCAAACATTTCGCCGTGATCCGAAGTGAACACCAAAATTGTATCTTCAACAATCCCAAGTTGTTCAATAGCTTCCACGATTTTGCCGAGATTCCAGTCAATGTTCGCTGTTTGTGCATAGTATCCATGCATGTCGTCCTTAAGTCTGTTGGCGTAATCGTCTCCCATGTTACCCCAAGTATCAGCATATGGATCTTGTCCAGCAGAATAATTCGGACGGAATGGTATGTCGACATCTTTAAATACATCTGCGTATTCAGCAGGAACATTTTCCGAATGCCACGGGTCATGGGGAGGTCCCCAAGAAAGAAATAAGGCAAAGGGATCATCTTTTAGGTAGACGTCCTTGATAAACTCAATTGCCATTTCTGTTTGTGCATTGGGTTCATAATCTTTGTATGGAATTGGTTGGCATGTATTATTAAAGTAGGAGGCATTGTAAGAATTGTGATTGAAGTTATAGCCCGCCCAGTATCCATCGAAGCCAAGCCGATACGGACTAGGAGGTACGAAGGCATTTCGGGCTTTGTCATGGTTACCTAATTCGTTTGCCCAAAGATGCCATTTGCCGATATAGGCGGTTTGATAATTGTGGTCAGTTAATACGTGTCCAAAACACTGGTGATTGGGACTCAATCGAAGTTCGTTGATGACCAGGCCGTGGCTGCTTTGATATTTTCCTGTTAAAAGTGAAGCTCGATACGGAGCGCAAACAGGCGAACAGGAAGTTGCGTTGATAAAACTGATTCCTTGGTTTGCCAGTCGATCCATGTTTGGAGTTTGAGCAAATGGATCTCCGGCAAATCCGCAGGCTTGGTACCGAAGTTGATCAGCAAAAAGATAGATCAGGTTTGGTCTTTTTTTGATCATGGTATCCTGCATAGAAATGCCTTATAGTTGTGAGTTCCATTGTCCTTGCTGATACATCTCGGAGTTTAGTATGCCGTCACTGAAATGTCAAGACCGATAGTTATTATCTTTCAGGATGCATTTGCAGATAACTGGGTTTTTATGTCTATTTTTATTGGCAAAATTAAACAATCGGAAGCTTAATGGAGCAACGAAATTTAGGTGCAGTTATGAATTAGCCGCAATTTTAAAATAATTCTTGAGAAATAATTAACATTCATGTGAAAATTCTAACCAATGTTTTACCACTCAAAATTAAATCAATGTAGGAATAATATCGTAATGAAAAGTACCAATTTGATTTTCAGGATAGTAGTGTTGTTCGTTGTTTTATCCATTGCAAGTCCGTTATTTGCTAAGTTGCAAAGCGACGACTTTAATGGTTCCAAGCTGGGTACTATCTGGAAAATCGATAATCCGAAAAAAGCTAAATGGGAAGTTAATAATGGTAACCTGAAGGTCGTCGGCGGTATCAATGCAAATGTCTGGGGCGGTGCTGACGCAACATTTTACTATCAGGAGACTGACCAAAAATCATTTGACGTTGAAACAACAGTGGTTGTTGATTATGCCAAAGGAAGTACGGTAACAGGGATCCTTATTCTATCAGAGACAACCAAGGATAAGGGAGGTCGTAACCCGGAATGGATCACCCTTAAGCTTTGGGGTCGCGGTGGTGGTGACAATAATGCTGTGTTACAGTATCAGCGTCGGGAAGACGATGGCCTTGAAGGGCTTGTTGGCACACAACCGGATTACATACCCCCTGCCGGCATCATTCCGATTTCACTCCGCGTAAAGCGCGACGGAAACACCTATGAGTCTTGGTTTAAGCCAAATGCCAAAGGCGACTGGGTTTCAGTAGGTAAGGTCGATTATGTGCTTAATGACCCTCTCAAGGTTGGTATTTATGCAGGTATTGCTGAAGATGCAGAGGCAGATGGGAGGAAACTAACGGCTGAATTCGATTATTTCCACGAAGCTTCTTCTAAGTCAACCTCCGTTAATCCCAAGAATCGACTTGCCATCAAGTGGGGCGAAATTAAGAACAAATAGGGTTCAGGATTCTAATTTTATTAAAAGCGTAGTTACCTGTTCGTAACTGCGCTTTTAATTTTTCAAGGAGAATAACTAATGAAAATGAACGCATTTTATTTTTCTGTGTGTGTCCTTGTGTGTCTGTTGACACCCAGAATCCACGCAGCTGAATCACTCGGTGATCCATTTGAAGGAAACAAACTCCAAAATAAAAATTGGAAATGGTCTGACGAGCCAAAAGAATGGGATATTGGTAAAACAAAACCAGGTTGGCTCTATATTAAAGGAGAAAGGAACCGAAATTTATGGGGCGATGATACGACCAATCGTCTTTATCAGGAACATAAAGGCGATTTTGACATAGCCACTCACTTGATTATGGATTATAAAGATGCATCTACGGTTATGGGACCGGCTGCTTATTCATCTAAGATCAAAGATCGAAAAGACCGTCCTGGAGAGTGGGTTACACTGAAACTCTGGGGACGTGGTGGCGGTGATAAAAATGCCGTAATCCAGTATCAGAAACGGGAATTCGATGGAGGAGAAGGGTTGGTAGGCACACACCCTGGTTTTTTGGATCCAATGGGTGAAATAGATCTTCACATGCGTATGAAACGTAACGGGAACACTTTTACCGCTTGGTGGAAACGCAAGACAAAGGACAAATGGGAAAAGGTAGGTGAAACTGAACACAAGTTCCCTGATCCTATTGAAGTGAGTATCTACTCCGGTATTGCTGATGCTGGCGGAGAGATGGATTCATACTACGAATATGTTGAAGATTTAACGAATCCGTTTTCCGTTTCTGCTGGAGAAAAATTATCTGTCATTTGGGGATCTCTGAAACAGTTGAAATGAGGTTGAGGCGTTATTTCTGTTTCATTGGCGCTTGCTGGCTTCTCCTTGTGTCTTCGTTCTGTGATGCCGACCAAGTTAGGGCGCCATCAAACTCAGTGGTCAGGTCTGTGCTGGATACAATAGAATGGATCGGAATACCGGCTGGCGAATTTATCATGGGATCGACGGAAGAACATATAGAAGACTTTTATCAAGAATCCAAACTCCGAAGTTCGATGCTGGAACTCCCCGCTTTTGAAGCGGAAACACCACAACATAAAGTATATCTTTCTGCCTACCAAATTTCTCGACACGAAATTACTAATGCCCAATATCGTGTCTTTATTAACCAGACTAAGCGCCCTAAACCACGCGGTTACAAAGGAGAAAACATATGGGCGAATTCAATTTTAAATGCTGACAATCAACCAGTTGTTGGTGTAACTTGGTTTGACGCCTATGCCTTTGCTGACTGGATAGGCGGCAGTCTTCCCACTGAAGCGCAGTGGGAACGTGCCGCCCGAGGAACTGGCGGTTTGATCTATCCATGGGGAAACTTCCCTCCAACTCGCAAGACTGCTAATTTCGCCCGACATTTGAACCAGCCATCCGTGGTTGGTCAGTTTCCAGACGGGGCATCTGCTGAGGGAGTAGATGACTTAGCCGGAAATGTTTGGGAGTGGTGTCTTGATCAATACGTCCCTGATTTTTATCAAGAGGTTTCAAGTCCAGATCCAGCCAATTTCCGGCATAAGAATGTTCTGACCGATCGTGTTATCAGAGGAGGTTCTTGGGATTACGGCCGCGTATTTATTCGTTCCGCCCTCCGATTCAAACTCTATCCTCTTGATTCCACCAATAATATTGGTTTCAGAATTGTTCGAAAAATTAATTCTGAAACGGATCAATGATTAAATTCCTCAGGAAACAGACGCATTGTTCATTCGTATTTTTCCTCGTAATTTGCTTGTTTCCCTTATTGTGTATGCTAACACAAGCTGATGTCTCTTTTCGCGACGTAACAATGGAAATGGGTATTGACTTTAAGCATTTCAATGATTTCTCACCTGCGCACCGTTTGGTTGAAACGATGGGTAGTGGCGGTGCACTCTTCGACTTTGACAGGGACGGGGACTTAGATATCTACCTTGTGCAAGGTAACTCACTTACTGATCCCAACCCGAATCTGACTAATCGTCTTTATCGTAATGATGGCCAGACCTTTACTGATGTCACAGCAGATACAGGTTGCGGTGATTCGGGTTATGGAATGGGGGTAGTAGCTGCCGACTATAATGGAGATGGTTATCAGGATCTCTATGTTACCAATCTAGGACCTAACGTTTTGTATCGTAACAACGGTGATGATACTTTTACAGACGTAACAACTGATGCAGGAGTCAAATGCGATCTACTTAGCACCAGTGCAGCCTTTGCCGACATTGATCAGGATGGGGATTTAGACCTCTACGTTTGTAATTACGTTGGATACTCGCTAGATAGCGATATTCCCTGCTACTATCAAGATATGCGAATCTATTGTGGCCCGAATGATTATCAGGGCATTGGAGACACCCTATATCGCAATAACGACGATGGGACATTTACCGATATCACTCGGGTTAGCGGAACATACATCCCAAACACACGTGGATTAGGTGTTGTCTTCACTGATCTGAATGACGATGGTTTATTGGATATCTATGTTGCCAACGATATGAATCCAAACGCACTTTTTGTCAATCAGGGAAATGGCAAATTTATCGAAGAGGGAACACGTCGCGGTTGTGCTTATAATGCTGATGGCATTGCTAATGGTTCGATGGGTATTGATGCCCAGGATTTCGATAATGATGGCGACATTGACCTCTGGATGACAAATTTTTCACTCGAAGCTAATTGTTTAATGGTAAATGATGGCGACGGATATTTTGACGATTTTACCTTCGATCTTGATTTGGCTAAACCTTCATTCCACTTGCTTGGGTTTGGAACACTGTTCACAGATTACGACAACAATGGTTGGAAAGATCTAATTGTTGGAAACGGACATATCTGGGATAATGTATACCTGATTGACCCCTCAATGAGTTATTCTCAACCACTTCAGATCTTTGCTAATTTTAAAGGACAGTTTCAAGACAAAACAGACCAAATAGGATTAGATCAAAACCAATATGTGGTTCGTGGTCTGATTCGTGGAGATATTGATAACGACGGCGATGTTGATTTAGTACTGTGCCAATCCAATCGACGCGTAGTTGTACTTCGAAATGAAGTTGGCAATCGGCAATCCTGGATAGTTTTTCGGCTGATCGGGAAAGGTAAAAATACAGATGCGATTGGTTCCAGAGTTCAGTTGACAACGAATGGAATAACTCAAACAAGCGAGGTGATTTGTGGTGCCAGCTATCTGGTTGGAAACGATATGCGACTCCATTTTGGGCTTGACGATGCCGATATAATCGAGAAAGTTACTATTCGATGGGCCGACGGCACGTTACAGACACTCAAAGATATTTCTGTCAGACAGATACTTACAGTCACTCAAAAGCAACTTTAAAACAATGGCTAAGGATTATTTAACGATTTGACCAATTCCTTCTTTGACATGAATGATTGTATCCAATTCGACATTTTCAAGCCTGTCAATTTTTCCACTTGGCCATAAAACCTCTAGACGATTTATCTGATCTAAATCCTTCCCAAGGCCAAAGTGAACACGCAGATCATTTTGAGACATATAGCTGGAACTGCTACGTACCTCTGAAATCAATTCTTGGTTTTTAAGAATTATTTTTACTTTAGCACCGATACCATCACGATTGCTTCCCGATGTGGGCTGAGATCCTGTGGTTTTGACTATCAGCCAATGGTTATCTGTTTTACTGTCGTTTCTCAGTAGAGTTGGCTGATCATGTGCGTTACTGATCAGGATATCTATATCCCCGTCGTTGTCATAATCTCCAAAGGCAACACCACGACTGACCTTTAAATCTTCTGACATATGGTTAGTTCTGACGAAGCTTCCCTGCCCATCATTTATTAGCAGATGATTGGGTTGCTTGTAGGAAGAACCAGTATCATATTGCGCGATTATGTCTTGTATGTGACCGTTAGCTACAAACAAATCTCGAAAGCCATCATTATTCAAATCGACTAGACCGGTTCCCCAACCGACATATGGTAATGTATATCCCAATCCGATTGAAAA
>JYMV01006615.1_pt1 | contig 40045 bp, 42 predicted proteins | sample 338911 | NCBI WGS metagenome assembly JYMV01 (sample SAMN03354496, study PRJNA234377) | hydrothermal vent metagenome | biome: Deep sea; feature: Hydrothermal plumes at the Eastern Lau Spreading Center, Western Pacific Ocean; material: Seawater | place: Tonga | collected 2009 | depth 2000 m m | reverse complement strand
AAAAACCCGTCTTGTAGAAGACGGGTCGAAAACGCTTATTCAGCGCCGGAGGAGTTCTGACTGCGGGTGCCAACCCGCCCTTACCAAAAACAACGGCCTGCACAAAGATGGGTTGAATCACTGCGGTGGGCCTTTGCTTTGGATAAAGCAAGGTTAGTGCCAAGTTCATCCTCTGGCCGAAAAAGCGTAGTTAAACCAAAAGAAATTCAGGCGGTTACGGATAAGTGTCAGGCTCCCGCCATGTCTCAGGACCGACCGAAGGAGAGCAAAAACTGACGGGATTCAGTCAACAAGTGGCGATAGGAACCCGCTGCACGTCAATTCTCCAACGCCAACCGCGACGCGCGTCGAGCCTCGCGCCGCCGCAACCAGCCACTCGCGCCCGCCGCGGTGAGAATACACCAGACCGCAAACAACGCCCCAGGCAACGCCGTCTCAGGACCAAAATGTTCGAGCGCCAGCGCCACACCCAACCCCGCATTTTGCATCCCGATTTCAATCGAAAGCGTCAAGCGATGACGACGGTCAAAGCCATAAAGGCGCGCGAGGAACCAGCCGAGTAGATAGCCACAGGCATTAATCGACACCACCAGCGCAAACAACGACGGACCAACGGAGCCAATACGCTCGTGATTGGCCGCCACTGCATAACTGCAGATGATAACGATGGCGACCGACGCAACCGCAGGCGCGATGTCCCGTGCGAGCGCGATGCGGGCGCCGAGTATTCGGTGCAACAGCATGCCGGCCAACAACGGAGCCAGTACCATCCATAAAATGGTTTGCATCATCGGCCAAAATGGAATGGGTAAAAATGCACCACCCAACCATTCCACCAACGTCGGCGTCAGCAGCGGCGACAACAGCGTTGCCACCGTGGTCAGCGCGATGGAGTACGCGACCGCGCCACCGGCCAGATAGACAATCACATTGCTTGCCATCGCACCGGGGGCACAGCCCACGATAATAATGCCCAATGCCAACTCCGGCGACAGATCCGAATACCACGCGCACGCAAAACTCAGTACCGGCATCACACTATATTGCGTCAACACCCCCAGACCAATCTGACTAGGATGTTTGAGTGTATCGCTCAGCTCCGGCGGCTCAAGCACCAAACCCAGAGCGAACATGGTGGCGGCAAAAAAATACAGAAAGCTGCTTTTGAACACCAGAAACAATGGCGGGTGCCAATAGGCGAGCAGCGCACCGATCAGCGTCAGCGGCGCCAAGCCATTAGCCAACAGACGTAAGACCAACACGAATTCAGACCGCTAGCAGCAACCGGAACCGTTCGACGGCGAACAACAGTCACCCGTATCCGCAGATGCCGATGCACAGTCGATCATATCGTCTGCAAAGGGGCCGCTCGTCAACGCGGCGAAACTCTCGCTATCGATAAGGGTGCGCTGACCGCGCATAAACGTCGCACCGCTATCCAGTTCGATACAGGCATAGGGGCCACGATACATCACCTCATGAGTTGCCTGCCCGGATGCCAACACGGGCTTTCCGGCGGTCAACGTAACCGCGCGAAACTCGATTCCCGACACCACTTGCCACGGCGCGTTGTCCCACTTGTCGAAGGCCGCACCCACAAAGCCTGCATCGGCAAAGGCCGTTAGAAACTCCTGCTCTTGAAAGGCGCCCGAGATACAACCACTCCACAGATCCGAGTCGGCCTTCAGGTCGTCCGATACGTACTTGTCTGAGACGATGTCGGAAATTGCCACTCGACCACCCGGACGCAGCACTCGAAATATTTCGGCGATCATTTGTTGGCGGTCGCTCTCACGAACCAGATTTAACACACAATTGGAAATAACCAGATCGACCGTTGCATCAGCGACCAGCGGTGCCGAGCGACGCTGTTCTGACTTATGTTCCTCCAGTGCAATCAAATCATTGGCGTCTTTTACCGCATGTTGCGACAGCCATTGTTCGGTGTCTTTAAGGTCGAGCGCCAAATCCTGAATAAAACCTTTGACAAACCGGACCCGATCGCCACCCAGCTTCCGTGCCATATCGCTCTGATGCCGACGGGCCAAATCCAGCATGTCGTCATTCATATCCACACCGATGACGCTGCCCTCGGCACCAACCAACTGCGCGGCCATATAACAAATCTTGCCGCCGCCACTACCGAGATCCAGCACTGTGTCGCCGTCTCTGACATAACGCGACGGGTCCCCACAACCGTAGTCGCGCTCGATGATTTCAGCGGGCAGCAGCTTTAACAGCCCGGCATCATAATCGACCGGGCAACAGAGCGCCTCTTCCCGTTGTTGTGCGCCCTCGCTATAGCGATTCAGCACCCCTTGCGTCTGATCACATGAATCCATCTCAAAACCTCGCGACTAAATCCCACCGCGCTCACGCGCCGCCATGCGAAGATTATACCCCAGCAATAGTTTCGAAAATGTGGGCTAGTTGGACTGGCAGCGGTTGCGGCCAGATTTTTTTGCCTGATAAAGCGCCTTATCAGCCCGATTGAACAAGTCTTCGGGCCCGTCGTGATCATGCCATTCAGAATAACCGCAGGACGCGGTGATGGTTAAACTGTGGTCACCGGAGCGAAACCCGGTCGCCTCAATACTGGAGCGAATCTTCTCCGCCACTGCGACAGCATCGTTAACCGTGGTACCGGCCAACAACACAACGAACTCCTCACCACCGTAACGCGCGACAAAGTCGGTCTCACGCAGACAAGATGACAGGGTCGAAGCGATGGATTGCAACACCGTATCACCGGCGCTGTGGCCCAGGCGATCGTTCACCTCCTTGAAGAGATCAACATCCCAGACCATTAACGTCAGAGGTTCGCCGAACCGGCTCCAGAGCCCAAACTCCTGAACGATTCTTTCGTCATAGGCAAGACGGTTGGGTACCGAGGTCAGGCCATCGCGAAGCGCACGATCCTGAATGGTATCCATATGTTGTTTCAATTTGGAGCTCTCGTCCTCTAACGAGCTTAGCCGACCGGACAAGGCATGGACCTGATTCTCCGCCTGCTTGCGTAACACGTCCTGACGCTGGCGGTGGCCCGCCATACGATCATGAATGGAGTCTATGCGCGCACTCACCGCCTCCTTGAGCTGTGCCATGTCATTAGCACCGTCAATATTACTCGCGATGGCCTGAATCTCCTGATCTAGGCAGAGATCAAATTCCTCGCTACTGTCAAACCCCTGTCCGCTGCTATCGCTCACACCGGTTAACTCACCATCCAACACCGATAAGCCACTGGTCACAGATTCCAGGAACGACTGAATCTCGCGGCGCTCCTCAACCAGCTTCGATTGCATCTCCGCGACCAACCCGACGGTGCCATCCAACACCGCCGACCATGCACTATTCAGCTCCACGTCATCTTCTACTTGTTGCTTAAGGCCATCCGCTTTGTCGTTTAACTCAGGGGGCAATAGCAGCTTATCCAGAACGTCGGCGAGTTGCTGTCGGGCCGCGTCGCTGCCCTGCTTGTCTTGATCCGGTTTCGATGACACCGCACCGAACAAACGACCAAACATACCTTTACTGGATTTAATCTCGGGTACGGTCGCCTCACGGGCATACAGTTCCGCCAGCTCTTCCAGACAGGTTTGCGCTGATTGACTGTCGGCGGCAACCAACTTTGAGCGCAGCGCCCTTGCCGTGGATGTCGCCGACGCTGGTAATGGCAAAAGATCGAGCAGGCGAAACAAAAAATCATTATCAGAGTCATTGACGGATGTCGGCACAGTGGCAGTGTCAACTTCGTCGTTGTGCAACAGTGAGTCTGATAGTTCATCGAGACGGTCGGCGACCGCAGCGATACCCGAACCCTTGCGCACCAACTCACGAATTTCCTTCAGAGTCGAGTCCAGCGCTGGATCAAAGCCCGAACTCGCCATGGTAAGACGCAGGATGATGCGACTCAGACTGGTCTCAGTCTTGGCCCAAGCGGCCTCTAACCCTTGTAGGCGTTGAATGTCTTCGGGAGAAGCTGTACTTACTGTGGCTGCTGAAGGCATCGATTTCACGGGCCTATATCCATTCAGGGTTAATTGAGAGCATTAACGCAATATAACGGCCATTGCGGCGACGTCTTTAGGCGCGGGCAATTAGATTTTATCGCGCAGTTTTGGCCAAAGAGCTCGGTAACACGACCTCGACCGCCACCGGAAGATGGTCTGATAAGGGGTAGTTTGGTACCCAGGTATGCTCCACTTGGAGGTTTTCGGAGATCAAAATATGGTCAATCGCGTGCTGTGGACGCCAGCTTGGAAACGTCTTCATACCCGCCGTCGGCCCGCGCAGATGGCCAGAGACTAACAGCGGCCGAATCTCGGCACTGTCGATGCTGCAATTGAGATCGCCGAGCACGATCACATTCGGGTAATCCTGAATTATTTCAGCGACAAACGCCGTCTGACGTTCTCGACCTCGCCGGCTCAATGACAGATGCAACACGCAGACGCGAAGCGATTCCTGCTCCACGCCATAGCTTGCGATCAATACACCTCGCCCCGGCATACCCGGAAGCTTGTGATCCGTTATTGACGCGGGACGAACGCGACTGAGCAGGGCATTACTATTCTGTGCCAGCTTGCCTAGATTGCGATTAGTTTGGCGGTGCCAAAAATGAAAACCCGCCTTGCGCGCAAGATACTCGGTTTGATCAACAAAGCCTGAGCGCAGGCTGCCACCATCCACCTCCTGCAAACCAACCACATCAAAGCCCGCTAAAAACATGGCAATGCGATCAAGATTACCGGTGCGATTGGAGGAAGGCAGAACGTGACGCCAGCTACGGGTGAGATAGTGGCGAAACTGCCCGCTATCAATACCCACTTGAATATTGTAACTGGCCACCCGAATACGGCGCTTCGGAAAGGTACCGGGGGCGGCCACCTCAAGCGGTGGCGGGTTTTGTGTTGAACGATTGAAAGCAGACACCAGGCGCGACACCCCATTGCGAGCAAACATCCGCAATGGTCCATGACTCACTACAGATTCTGGGCTGTAATGTCGGCGGGGCCCCGTCATTCTTTAGTTCCCGGCCTCGTCATCAGTATCACCTATCGGCAACTGCCGCGGCAGTTGTCGACAACGCCTTTCGTTCCAGATCGACCAGATGATCAATCGTCTCAATCATCCTGTCGTACGACTTGGTCATGCCAGCGGTGGTCTGATACTTACCGTTGATAATAATGCTTGGCACACCGGTCACGCCCCACTTGCGTGCAAAATCGGCCCCACGCGTCATCGTCAGCCGCACCGAAAATGAGTCATAGGCACTGGAGAATGCCTTTGCCGTCACGCCCGCCTTGTCGACAAAAAAATCGCTGATCGATTGCTTATCTGGAAACCTCTTGCGTTCGACATGGATCGCATGAAACAGGGGTTCATGAATTTTGTCTTCAACCCCCAGAACCTTGGCCGCTAAATAGGCATTACCCAATAGCGCCCACGCGGGATTTAGCGCCGCCGGTAACCGAATAAATTCGACATCGTCGGCTTTGGTTTTTAGCCACTCTTGAACATGCGGCTCAAACTGGAAACAGTGTGGGCACTTGTACCAAAACAATTCGATGACCTGAATTTTGTCTTGCTCCATGGGTTGGGCTGGCTCAATCAGCGTGTAATCCACTCCCTCCGTGACAGATTTTGTCGGTGTCTGGGCAACCGCCCCGAAGGAGGCAAGCGAAAACATCAGTATTCCGGCTAACAACTTGTTCATAATAAATAGATCCTCAAATCGTTTGTGCTTAGAACTCGCCGAGTAACTAAAGTTCACCGTAGGAATGCAGGCCCGACAAGAACATGTTGACACCCAAAAATGCAAACAGGGTAACGAACAACCCAGCCACAGACCACCACGCCATCGGTGTACCACGCCAGCCCTTGGTCAGACGCATATGTAACCATGCTGCATAGTTTAGCCACACGATGAGTGCCCAGGTTTCTTTTGGATCCCACGACCAGTAGCCACCCCAAGCCTCTGCCGCCCACATCGCACCAAGAATCGTGGCGATGGTAAAAAATGCAAAACCAAGGGCGATCGATCGATACATCAAATTGTCGAGTATGTCGAGCGCAGGCAAACGCCCTGACTGATTCGGGGTCTCGCTACGTACCTTGAACAAATAGGCGACACCCACCATCGCCGCCAACGAAAATGCCCCATAGCCAATAAAATTGGCCGGCACATGAATCTTCATCCAGTAACTCTGCAACGCGGGCACCAGCGGCTGGATCTCATCCGCGTGTCGGTCAAAGGTGTACCAAAGAATAAAACCAACCGCGGCACTGATCACAAGCAACGCGAACCCTCCCAACGCACGGGTTCCTAAACGCTGTTCATAATACAGATACAGCAATGCGGTGATGACTGAAAATAAAATAAAGACTTCATATAGATTACTGACCGGGATATGGCCTATGTCCGCGCCGAGGAGATAAGACTCCCACCAACGCACCATTAAGCCGACCAGTCCCATGGTTACCGCCAACCAGGTCATCGCAGATGCGACTTTACCGGTAAATTCAGAACGCCCGAGCATCGCAATAAAATAGGTGGGGGTAGCCAACACAAACAGTGCGCTCATCCACATAACCGCGGACTGGCTTGAAATAAGAAACCTGAGAAAGAAATTGGATTCCGCATTGACGAGTGCGCCGCCGTAACTGAAGATAGCCAAGAACGCCATTGTCGCGACCGCCAACAACAAAGGCCGCACCGGCTTCCATGTCCAACCCAACCACACCGTTGCCACCGCAACCCCGACCAGAATGCCCTGCTCATAGCTATCCATCCACGGTGAATACCGGGACAGGGCATAGCCGGCGCCACCGATCAACATCAGCGCCCAAGCCCAGTCAAACCAACCCAGCGTCTTTATCAACGAGGGGGGGCTTAGTTGATCCTGCATGTCATTGGTCGTAGTTGACATAATTAATCTGCCTTTGTGTCTGTTGGATCACTCAATCTCTGTTTCAGGGTAGCGGCCATCTGCTCAAACTCTGACGCATATTCAAACGTATGTCGAGCACTGGTGCCCGCAATCAATAGTCTAGTCCTTTGAGGATTCTCTGGGTTGGGCTCGATCCACACCCAAGCGCGCCGATGCGGCATGTAAAACATCAAAAATACGCCAATTATCAACAATATACAGCCCAAATATACCACAGCCTTACCCGGTGCCCGGGCAATCTGTAATCCGGTTGCCTGCACGTGTTCAAAACTTTCCAACTGCATAAACACGGGCGCACCGTAGAAAGGCAGCGACTCCAGCGCCGTCACCGCGTCCTCGAAAAATTGGTACTCGTCGTCACTCAACTCGCGCTCGGCATCACCGCCTTCCTCCAAAACCGTCTGTCGATACAGCAAGCCCAGAATATGACGCAACACACTGACGTAGACCGTCTGAACTTGCTCACGCTGATCTTCCGGCACGGTGTTTTCCAAATGAGAGAACGCCTGATTGAACCCACCCTCCACAAATTGCGTCAACATTCGACTCATACCCTGCACGATCTCATCCTGCTTGGCATGGTTCATCGTGCCGGACACACTCATCACATCAGTGATCGCGGTACGCGCGGCCAACGTTACCTTGTCACGGTCATGCAGATTCTGCAGGTATTTCATGAATCGATTGATACTAAAATTATGGTCTGCCGGAATATGTAAATATCGAAATGGCTCGCCGACCGTTTCGCGAACACCACTAAGAAAGAAACGACGCCCATCGCGTAACACAGGGATTTGATAATTTTCGTACTCGACGGCCTGACCGGTTTCGTCGCGCATCTTGAAAATGAAATTGGGCCCGTAATTTTCAAACTTCTTGCCCGAGGTATCCCCTTCCTGCACCGGGTTCACATTGAACAGACGGAAATCGGATATCTCCATGGTCATCACGCCGCTTGTCATCGGCAATTCAACATCGCTATTAACCGCGCCATTGACTACAACGGGCTCGACCGGAAAGCCCTCCAGTGGCCAAGCCCTCATCGTCAGTTTCGACCCGCCATCACCAAAACTGGACTGATAGATGTGGTAACCGTTGTATACCGCCGGGTGGTTGACCGAAATAGTATGGCGTTCCGACGTCTTGCTAACCGGGTCGCTAATAATCAAATCAGATTCGAATGATTTTGGTTGCCCGGAGACATAGTGTTCAACCCGAAAATCTTCCACCTCCACAATAAACGGGAGTTCCTGCACCAAATAGCCTTCACCCAAACGCACAAAAGCAAGATTGGCCTGACGTCCTTCCGGAATCGTGACGCTGGCGCGAAACGAACCGTGCTCACGCGAGAGACGACTTTCCTCCGGCACCTGTGATGCCGGGATGTCGCGAGTCTCAATCTTTAGATCACCGTACTGGGCCGCAAACTTGAGCGCTGAGTTACCATCCACCAGGCCGCCGATCAAGATAATCACAATGGCCGAATGGGTGAACACATAACCAAGACGACCGGTGGAGCCGCGCATCGAAGCGAGCAGCGTGTGATTGGCATGCTCCGACACGCGTGCCCGATACTTGTTTGCGTCCAATACTTTCCGTGCAACCTCACTGGCCTGTTGCACAGAAACCATCGCATCCCATTCGAGCTTATGCTGAAACGTACGTAGTGACTTGTGTTGGACGTGTTCACGAAAATGCCACATATCGCGTAACATCTTCGGCGCATTACGCCACAGACAAATGCTGGTTGATGACACCAGAAAGGCGAGGATGAACACGAACCAGCCAGCGCTGTAGACATCGTAAAGCCCCAGTCCTGAAAACACATCAAACCAGAACGGACCAAACTTGAGCAGGTAGTCGGTGTACGGCTGATTCTGTTGCAGCACGGTGCCGATCACCGAGGCAACGGCCAATGTCACCAACAGCGTGATCGCCAAATTCATGGTGCCAAGAAACTCGACCAGTCTGCTGGGTGCGCTGGTGACGTTGCGTTCGGTAGGGGATGGGGTTGACATCAGAACGATCTTACCCCGATAAAATGTAACTGTTGTAATGGTATGGCAGGGGTGACCCCGGCTATACGATGTGAATTAATGCAAACCGGCAATGAACTCCGAAACGGCCTTGACCTCAGCCTTGCTCATGCGTTGCGCAATATCGCGCATCATGCCCGCGGCATCGTTGCTGCGTACACCCGAGGCAAAATCACTCAGCGCCTTCGCGGTATACGTCGCGTGTTGCCCAGCCAACAACGGGAAACCCGCTTCACGGTTACCCAAACCATTGGGACCATGACAAGCCATGCATGCGGGGACCATGGATTCGGCATTGCCGCCGCGGTAGAGACGCCCACCCGCATCCGCCAACTCCTGACTGGTGGCCTGACCGGTGGACACGTTCTGTGCGGAAAAATACGCGCCCAGATCCAGCATGTCCTGCTCGCTCAGCGGTGCAGCCATTGGCCCCATGGTAGCATCGGAGCGCTTTTTACCTGACTTCATATCCGCCAACTGTGCGGCGATATAACTTTCATGCTGGCCGGCCAACTTGGGCCATGCGGGATTGCTGCTAACCCCTGCGGGGCCATGACAACCGGCACAAACACCCGCCTTGGACTCACCTGCGGAGATATCACCTGCTGCGTGAGCAACCGACGACCATGCAAAGCCTACAAATAGAAGTGTAAACAGATTCTGTTTCATGGTGGCTTTCCTGCCAAGATCCTCACGAAGCCTTGTTGGCTCAGTTATGTAAGATCTTACAACTCCGCAAAATACGCCGCCAAATTAGCGATGTCCGCATCGGACAACGAACCCACCATGGCCTTCATGGTTGGGTCGTTACGCGCGCCCGATTTATAATCGTTAATCGCCTTGGCCAGATAAGCTTCCTTTTGCCCCGCCAGATTCGGATACATAGGCGCTATGCTGACGCCATTGGCGCCGTGACAACCGGCACACATCGCGGCCTTGCCCTTGCCAGCGGCGGCGTCACCTGCCATAACCGCACCACTCATAACTGATAGAATGCCTGCGGCAGCGATGGAAATAATTTGGGTTTTCATGATTAGTATTCTCCTGCTGGAAACAAACCTTGGCGCATCGCGTGCCCCAAGTAAAATCGTGTTAAAACAGTGGCCTTTATACCAATACGGCCGCCTTTGGGCAAATCCTGAGACCATATACTGATAACAACTAGCCGAATGAATAGCCTCTATCACAATGCCCACTTTCTGCTTAGCGTACCCAACCGCAAGTCTGCCCCCGCTGACGAGGGGATCGAGGTTGCCTTTGCCGGCCGCTCTAATTCTGGAAAATCCAGCGCAATCAATACGATAACGCGGCAAACCGGGTTAGCCCGAACCAGCAAGACTCCCGGGCGTACCCAACATATCGTGTTTTTTGAACTCGATGCCTCGCGACGTCTGGTCGACTTGCCTGGTTATGGCTATGCCTCAGCACCCAAGGCACTGCAGCGGGAGTGGGCCAAGGCGCTCGAGGACTACATGGAAAACCGTGCGTGCCTGCGCGGCATTGTGATGATGATGGATATCCGACGCCCGTTTACCGATCTCGACATGGGTATGTTGGAGTGGTGCGAGTTTATCCGGCGACCGGTCCACATCCTTTTGACCAAAGCGGATAAACTGAAGCCAAATCCTGGCCGTCAAACCTTCCGCGACGTCTGCGACACCGTTGACGAGTTCGAAATGGATGTCAGCGTGCAGTTATTTTCTTCGCTGAAGAAAATCGGTGTAAAAGAGGCTCACAGGGCCCTCGATAGCTGGTTTTGTGGGGAAACTGAGGGCGTTGCAGCAGAAAAATAAAAAATGCCCCGGTCTCAAGAGGGGAGAGGAACCGGGGCACCCAAAATTCCGGCTTGGGGAAACCGAAATTTCACCCATTCAGGGGAATGAACGGGACACACCAAAGCAGGTATGTACAGACTAAGACAGGGGCTTAGAGGAAAAGTTCCATCAACCGTGAGCCTGCCCCCACGTGTCGCCAACATCCGCATCCACCACCAATGGAACATCCAGACTAGCTGCCGCGGCCATGCGCTCACACAGGCCTCGACTCACCTGCTCCACCGCCGACGCCTCAACTTCCAACACCAATTCGTCGTGTACCTGCATGATCATTGTCGCCGGCACTTGATCACCGCATAACCATTCATCCACCACAATCATTGCGCGCTTGATGATGTCCGCGGCAGTACCCTGCATCGGCGCATTGATCGCCGTGCGCTCGGCATACTGACGGCGTTGCCCATTGCGTGAATTGATATCGGGCAGATACAGGCGTCGCCCAAACAGGGTCTCGACATACCCTTGTTCACGCGCGCGTTCACGTGTCTCGTCCATGAAGGTTCGCACCCCCGGGTAACGGGAAAAATACAAATCCACATAGTCCTGAGCCTCACCGCGGGTGATGCCCAATTGCCGCGCAAGACCAAACGCGGACATGCCATAAATCAAACCAAAGTTAATCGCCTTGGCCGAACGACGTTCATCGCTGGTCACCGCCTCCAGACTCAAACCAAACACCTCGGCGGCGGTTGCGCGATGAATATCGGCGCCCTCGGAAAACGCTCGCAGCAGACCTGCGTCCCGTGACAGGTGCGCCATAATGCGTAATTCAATCTGCGAATAATCAGCCGCAACTAACTTAAACCCCTCGGGCGCGATAAAGGCCTCGCGAATCCGCTTGCCCTCTTTGCTGCGAATGGGGATGTTCTGTAAGTTGGGATCCGACGACGATAACCTGCCGGTTGCTGCAACCGCCTGATGGTAAGACGTATGCACGCGCCCGGTGTCTGCATCAATCTGCTGCGGCAACTTGTCGGTATAGGTTGACTTGAGTTTACTCAAACTTCGATACTCAAGAATCAATCGCGGCAATGGATAGTCCAGCGCCAACTCCTGCAATACGGCCTCGGCGGTGGACGGTTGGCCCTTCGGGGTTTTTTTCAATACCGGCAAGCCCTGTTTCTCAAACAGGATTTCCTGAATCTGTTTTGGCGAGTTAATGTTAAACGGGCCATCGGCCGCGGCAAAGGCCTCGATTTCAATTTCACCCATGCGCAGCGCAAGCTCCGTGCTCTGCTGCGCCAACAGGTCTCGATCGACCAGTACGCCATTACGTTCCATGCGCGATAACACCGGCACCAGCGGCATTTCTATATCTCGATACAACCCCACCAGTGCAGGTAATTCGTCAAGTCGGGGTTGCAATGTCTGATGCAATCGCAGGGTTACGTCGGCATCTTCTGCCGCATACGGCGCTGCGGTTTCAACCGGGACCTGATTAAAGGTCAACTGTTTTGCACCTTTGCCGGCAACGTCCTCAAAATGAATCGTGTTGTGTGCTAGGTACTTCAATGCCAGCGAGTCCATGTCATGTCGCGTAGCCGTGCTGTCCAGAACATAAGACTCAAGCATCGTGTCGTAACGCACGCCGCGCAGAGTGATACCGTGATTGGCCAGCACACTCATGTCGTACTTCAAGTTCTGCCCAACCTTGGCCTGCGACTCATCTTCCAATAGTGGCTTAAGCTGTTGCAACACCGAGTCTAGATCAAGCTGGTCTGGCGCGCCCGCATAGTCGTGCGCCAACGGTACGTAGGCTGCCTCGCCCGGTGTCACCGAAAACGACACCCCTACAATCCGCGCCTGCATGTAATCAAGACTGGTGGTTTCGGTGTCAAACGCAAACACGTCTGCCGATTGCAGTCGGGCCATCCATTCGTCAAGCAGCGCTTGGGTATCAATGGTGATGTAATTCGCCTGCGCCGTTGTTGTCTCGTGGTCATCTGTGGCGACGCCGTCTTTTTGATCCAACAACTCTGATAACCAGGTCTTAAATTCCATCCGGGCAAACCCTTCACTGAGCGCCGCGGTATCGGGTTTGCCCAGTTTTAGGTCATCCAGACTCTGTTCCAGTTCAACATTGAGTCGTATGGTCACAAGATCCTTGGACAGGGGAAGCTGATCCAGCGAGGCACGCAGATTCTCACCGATCTTGCCATTCACCGCATCGGCGTGCTCTATAATCGCATCCAGTGAATCGTATTCTGCCAGCCACTTGACCGCCGTCTTGGGCCCGACCTTGGGCACGCCCGGTATGTTATCTGACGTGTCACCCACCAACGTCAAATAGTCGATAATTTGATCGGGCCGCACGCCAAATTTTTCCTCGACTCCGTCGGCATCCATCATTGTGTTGGTCATGGTGTTAACCAAGGTCACGTCGTCGTTGACCAACTGCGCCATGTCCTTGTCGCCGGTCGAAATCAGGGTTTTCATACCTGCATTGCTGGCACTCGTGGCCAAGGTACCGATGACGTCGTCTGCCTCAACCCCCGGCACACGGATCAATGGCATACCCAAAGCCTCAACTAACTCATGCAAGGGCTCAATCTGGCTGCGCAGATCGTCCGGCATGGGTGGCCGGTTGGCCTTGTATTCGGGGTAGAGATCATTTCGAAAGGTCTTTCCCGGCGCATCAAAAATGATCGCCAGATGTTCACAATTGTGCTCATCGCAAAGACGTTTGAGCATATTGATCACCCCGTACACCGCACCGGTCGGCTGGCCGTTGGAATTCGTAAGCGGCGGCATCGCATGATAGGCGCGGTACAGGTACGAAGAACCATCGACCAATACCAGCGTCTTGTCCGTGATTGTTGTCATAGTGCAGAAACCAAATAAAGTGGATCGACCGGGTGCAACAGTCGAAAATCAGAGGGAATTATGTCGCAGACGACGCGATTATGCTAAAAAGGTCGTATCTCAATCGTTTCTCAAAGAATCAACATGAACCCGGACCCAAATACGCCGAATCCCCGCCTGATGCCGGTCAATGATCGTCAACTGACGCGAGAATCCTGGAAGATTTTCCAAATCATGGCTGAATTTGTCGAGGGATTTGAACGGCTCGCGCCGATTCGCCCGTCGGTGAGTATTTTTGGCTCGGCACGCACACCGGAAGACCATCCCTACTACCAACTCACCGAACAAATCGCGCGCAAGCTTTCGGATGCGGGTTTCTCCGTCGTCAGCGGTGGTGGGCCCGGGATTATGGAAGCGGCGAATAAAGGCGCCAAGGACGGAAAGTCGCCGAGCATCGGCCTAAATATCGAACTGCCAGACGAACAGGGCGGTAACGGCTATCAGGACATTTCCCTGAGTTTTCGTCACTTTTTCTCCCGTAAGGTGATGTTCGTAAAATATGCGTCCGCCTATGTCGTGGCTCCCGGTGGCTTCGGCACCCTCGATGAGATGGCTGAGATTTTGACGCTGGTGCAGACGGGCAAGACGCGTCGCATTCCGATTATTCTGGTGGGCAGCGACTTTTGGAAGGGCCTGATCGATTGGTTCCGCCATACCTTGGTCAAAGAAGGTACGATAAGCGCGGAAGATCTGGATCTGTTTACCATCGTTGACGACCCCGACACCGTCGTCGAAACCATCTTTGATCACTACGAACATCGCGGCTTCGAACCTTCCGAGGCCGAAGAAGCCATACTTCTCGAACTGTAGACAGGATTTTGCACCGATGCGCACAACCATCGCCCTTGCCTTTAGCTTTGTCGTATTCCCCAATCTGGTCGCCGCAGAAGCACCGCCACCGCTTCCAGATTCAACCCCGCCATCGGCGGTCGATTACTCGGACCCACAGGCACTGCCAGAGTCCGATGTGCGCATTTATCGCAAGGAACGGGAGACCATTGAGGAGTACAGCGTTTCCGGCAGGGTCTACATGTTGCGCGTGACCCCGGCGGTGGGCGCCCCCTATTATCTGATTGACCACGACGGTGACGGCACACTCGAGTCACGAACCTTCAGCCCCGCGAAGCCGGGCATGCTCATTCCGCAATGGATCCTGTTTAGCTGGTAACGGCTATTCTCGAATTGGTTTTCCGATGTCTGTCTTTACAGCGGTTTCACACAGTGAGCTCGAACAATTTCTGCGGCGTTACGATGTCGGTGATCTCGTCGAGCATCATGGCATCAGCACCGGTGTCGAAAACACCAACTACTTCGTTACCACCTCACAAAACAACTATGTGCTGACGCTGTTCGAGCATCTCAACAACCAAGAGCTACCGTTCTATCTCGACTTCATGGCATTTATGTCGGAACACGATGTGCCATCGGCGCACCCAATTGCCGATACGCAGGGCCACTATCTGCGACAGGTATGCGGCAAACCGGCCGCGCTAATACAGAAGCTGCCGGGGGCCAGCATCCTCGATCCCAGCGCTCAAAACTGCTATACGCTGGGTCAAATGCTGGGTAAGCTCCACTGCGTTAGCAAAGACTTTCCACAACAGCGTGACAATGTCTGCGGCCCGCATTGGTGGCGCACAACCATACAAAGTCTCGACCCTCATCTATCCGCTGGCGAGCTGAAACTGGTTCATAGCGAAATCGAGTATCAGGCCAGCTTTCGCAACACCCATCTACCTACCGGCGTTATCCACGCCGACCTGTTTCGCGATAACGTGCTGTTTCTCGGAGCCGACATCACCGGCATGATCGATTTCTACCAAGCCTGTACCGACGTGCTGATTTACGACCTCGCCATCAGTGTCAATGACTGGTGCAGCCTCGACGACGGGCAACTCGACAACACCAAGGCACAACAAATGATTGCGGGGTATCATGCCAAGCGGCCGCTCGGCGACGCCGAAAAACAAGCATGGCCCGTGATGCTGCGTGCCGGAGCTTTGCGCTTTTGGCTATCACGTCTGCGCGACTTGCATTTCCCTCGCGAGGGTGAAGTCACCCATACCAAGAACCCTGCTGAATACCAAAACATCCTTACCCAGCGCATCGAACAGCACAACCACCTGAATGCCCACTGGCCCGGCGACCTTATTTCCTGACAACCGATGGCCGACCTGCTGCAATCCTTCGTCACTCGTGTTGACCAGATAACCGAATGGTTTGGTCGTACCGTGTCGTGGCTTACGGTTGCGATGGTGGTAGTGACCTTTGTGATTGTGGTGGTGCGCTATGTGTTTAACGCCGGGTCCATTGCAGTACAGGAATCCGTCACCTACATGCACGCACTGGTGTTCTTGATCGGCTCGGCCTACACCCTAAAACACGCCGGTCATGTTCGTGTGGATATTTTCTATCGCCCGGCGTCCGCACGCATCAAAGCCTGGGTCGATTTGTTCGGTGCGTTTTTTCTGTTAATCCCGGTCTGCGGTTTCATCGGCTGGGCCAGCTGGGACTATGTCAGCGCATCCTGGAGTCTGCATGAGGGCTCACGAGAAGCCGGGGGATTACCGGGCGTCTTTCTCCTCAAGAGCAGTATCTTGTTAATGGCGGCACTACTGATTTTACAGGCGCTCGCTGAATCCTGCCGTAGTATCCTCCAACTGCGCGACGCTCGGAACTGAGCATGGAGTGGATTTCACTGATCATGTTTTTGGTAACTTGTGCAGTCCTGCTCGCCGGTTACCCTGTGGCCTTTTCTCTGGCAGGTACGGCACTGGCTTTCGCCACCCTAGGCTCAGTCACTGGGGCCTTTGATCCCAGCTTTCTGGAAGCACTACCCAATCGCCTGTTCGGTATCATGACGAATCAAACGTTGATTGCGGTGCCCCTGTTTGTGTTCATGGGCATCACACTGGAAAAATCGCGTATCGCCGAAAGCCTGCTCGACACTATGGCTTTGTTGTTTCGGGGTACACCGGGTGGTCTGGGAATCTCGGTGATGCTGATCGGTATGTTGTTGGCCGCCAGTACCGGTATTGTTGGCGCAACCGTGGTTACCATGGGACTTTTGTCACTGCCGACCATGATGCGCCACCGATACGATCCTAGCATCGCAACCGGCGCCATCTGCGCATCCGGCACACTGGGTCAGATCATTCCCCCGTCTATTGTCTTGGTGTTACTCGGGGATGTGTTGTCGTCGGCCTACCAACAGGCGCAACTCGACATGGGCATCTTTTCACCCAAGACTGTTTCGGTGGGTGATTTATTTGTTGGGGCATTGATCCCGGGGCTGTTGCTGGTCTTCGGCTACATCATGTATCTGGCGATCACCGCCAGACTGCGTCCGGAAACCATGCCGGCAGCGCACGACGCCATGAACCTGTCTCACGCCGAACTACTGCGCCGTACCGCCGTGGTATTGGCGCCACCCCTGTTGCTGATCCTTGCAGTACTCGGCTCAATTATGGGGGGTCTCGCAACACCAACCGAAGCCGCGTCGGTGGGTGGCATGGGCGCGTTACTACTAGCGGCATCGCGCGGTGCGCTAAACCTGAATTGTTTGCGCGACATCATGCGATCGTCAACCCGCATCACCAGCATGGTGTTTCTAATTCTTATCGGTGCGTCGTTGTTCTCGCTGGTGTTTCGGGGTTATGGCGGCGACGATCTGGTGACCGACCTGTTGACCGATTTACCCGGCGGCACATTCGGTGCGGTACTGGTGGTGATGCTGGTCATGTTTGTACTCGGCTTCGTACTCGACTTTATCGAAATAACCTTTGTCGTGGTACCGATCGTCGGACCTATTCTGTTGGCCATGGGATTAGATCCGATCTGGCTCGGTGTAATGATTGCGATCAACTTGCAGACTTCCTTCCTCACCCCACCGTTTGGTTTTGCGCTGTTTTATTTACGCGGTGTCGCACCGAAAGAAATTACCACGGGGCAGATCTATCGTGGGGTGATTCCATTTATTGGCATCCAGCTTGTGATGCTGTGTTTGCTTGCGATTTGGCCTCAGCTTGCCACTTGGTTACCGGGGATTGTGTATGGGTCCTAGCTAATAACGAAGACGAGTGGCTTACCAGAAGGGTTCGCAGCGGGTCCACCCTACTGCTCGGAACAACTAAACTTTGGGAGCCAACAACTCTATCTTGTAGCCATCCGGATCTTCAACAAACGCAATTACCGTCGCGCCCGATTTCATCGGTCCTGCCTCTCGCACAATATTTCCGCCCGCCGCGCGGATATCATCGCAGGCCTTGTACACATCCTCGACCTCGATGGCGATGTGTCCGAAGGCATTACCCAAGTCGTAGCGCTCGGTATCCCAGTTATGGGTTAGTTCGATGGCTGTGTTGCTCGACTCGTCACCGTAACCAACAAAGGCCAGAGTAAACTTTCCTTCGGGGTAGTCTTTCTGGCGTAACAATTGCATTCCCAGCACATCGGTATAAAACGCGATTGAGCGTTGCAGGTCGCCGACTCGAATCATGGTATGCAGCATTCTCATTGTGTCTTCTCCAGCACTGTAAATTGGTCGATACGATCCACAATCAATCGGCACATAGGGCTCACCACCCATCACGATACCTAGTCAAACGCGGCTTCAGTGGAGGACACGATATGAACATCGCGCTGTGGGAACGGGAAGGTAATACCTTTTTCATTGAATGCGTTCCACACCAACAGATTTATATCCGAACGCACACTGGCAACGCCTGCCTGAGGGTCTTTAATCCAGATGCGCAATTGAAGATTAATGCCATTATCACCAAATCCAATCAGACGGGCCTGCGGTTCCGGATCCGATAACACCCTTGGCTGCGAGGTTGCCGCATCAACCATTATTTGCATCGCCTCTTCCGGATTATCGTTGTAGCTAATCTGCACTTCGATTTTTACCCGCACTTGGCGGTCGGTAAAACTCCAATTGGTCACTTCTGATGTGATCAAGTTTTCATTCGGAATCAGCGTCTCCACGCCATCGCGATCCCGCACCACGACATAGCGAGCACGGAGTGATTGCACCCAACCAAAGCGGTCGCCGACCGTTATCACGTCGCCCGGACGAATCGAACGGTCAAACAGCAAAATAAAGCCGCTGACGAAGTTACTGGCAATACGCTGCAGGCCAAAGCCGAGACCAACACCCAGAGCGCCGCCGAAAATACTCAACGCGGTTAAATCAATGCCAACACTGTCAAGGGCAATCAGCCCTGCAACAGTAAACAGAATCAGCTTGGTAAATTTGCTCAAACCAACACGCATACTCACGCTAATGTGAGGCGACTTGCGCAGACGGTGCTCAATGATTGATGAAAGCCAGCCGGCGGCTAACATAAATCCGCCGATCGCGATAACCAGATTGGCCACGGAAAGAACTGAGACGCGGACCTCGCCGACCTGCATGCCGAGGCTATCCATGACGTCGATCAACGCCGGCAGCCAGCCCAACAAGTGCATCGCCACAATCACCCAGACCGTGGTACCAATAATGCCTTCCCATGCGCGCATGGCCGGACTGGGTGCAAAACTCCGCCGCAAAACATAGACGACAATACGCACCAGCGCCAGTGACAACAGTAGGGGAGCAAATATTTCCAACAAACCCGTGGGTTGTTCAAAGGCTTGCAACAATGCGCTTCCGATCACCACCGTCAGCAACATAGATAGAGGGAATACGAGGCGCAGCGTACCGCGCAGAGTGACACGCCCAAAACCTCGCTTCTCAGATGCGCCGAGACGAACTGCAACATAGCGCCCATACGCCGCATTAATGCTAATGGCGGCTATAACGGCGACAACAACGACCGTTAGCTGCAACAAACCGCTCGTCGTCAGTAACGCAGCCAGCCAAGATTGGGCTTCGGTTGTCAGTGTCTGAACAATATCTTTCACGGCCTACCCCTCCGTCGATCTTGATACGCCGGAGTATGCAGGAATCCGCGCGTTAAAAGCCAGCACTCGAACGCAATCAGGCAGGAGGCCCTTGCGATTGGCCTTGGTGAAAACAGCTAGTGGCTTTGGTCTTTGGCTCGCGGCTTGGCTTTATTAACGCGAATGTTGCGCCCATGTAACGCGCTCTCATTCAGCGCCTGAATAGCCTCCGATGCAGCTTCACCATCATCCATCTCGACAAAACCGAAGCCCTTGGAATGCCCGCTGAACTTGTCCATGATGATGCTCGCACTGGTCACATCGCCAAACTCGTTAAAGGCGTCCTTCAGATCATCTTCGGTTAAAGAATAAGGAAGATTACCAACATATATATTCATCTAGTAACTCAAGTATAGTCGTGTGTTGATCGGACTATCGCTAACAGAAAACCAACACAAAAATTATCTGCCTGCGCCCGCAAGGCCCCAGCCCTACAGAATTAATTTCAAGAAATCAGATTACTCTCTCGCCCATCACAATTCCACGTAAAGTATCGCGCGTTGAAATCACCGGCTACTGATCTGGACGTTCCACCACCTGCGCCAATCCGTCCAACCCCTGCTCAAACATGTTACCGATCATAGTATCCATCATTAACGCAAAATAGGCGCCTATCAACGGGACGTTCATGTTTCCGCGCATTGACCAGGTCACGCGGGTACCAAAATCATCAGCGGCGTAGTCGACCCGCGCCTTCGCAACATGTTTGCCGCCATCGAATGACAGATCATACGCGATGCCGGTTCGCGCCGAGCTCTCGGTAAACACGATGGAACCACCCCCCTCCTGACTCGTCCAGCGCTGCGTTGCGCCAACACCCGTGGTTATATCCCCCAACTTGATCACAATACCCGGATCGTTTTGCTTCCACGACGTCCATTGTCCCCACTCGCGCAAATCACCGACAAAGACATGGATCTCTGGTGCAGCGGCATGGATCACGCGGGAACGTGACACCTCATAGTGTGACGACAAAATAAAGCCGACAACGATAAAGGTCAGCGACAGCAGGCTGACCGCCCATATGAATTTCTTCATGATTCCTTACCTGATCACCGCGCTAAACAATGTCTTGTAACACCGCTTCCATCTGCTGCTCCGATGCCGGCAACTGAAGGACCTTCTGCAACGGAAAAATATCCTGCAACTTGTCGACATAGCGGATCTCCGACTTGGTCGCCAATACGACGACTTTGGCATCCGGCGAATATCTCTGCATACTAAACAGCATGACATCCAGGTTACTGATATTCACGCCCGCGTAATTATTGGCGTATCCATATTCAAACACACAGATGACGATGTCGGGTGCCTGGGCTTTTATAAGGGCCATTGCCTTTCGCATAGACCCCACCCGCTGCTCCTCCAACCCCATTCGCTGATACAAGCCCGAGAAATTCGGGTGCATGGGAGAGTCCATCACGGACAGCAGCATAAGATCGCGCGCTACAGCGTAATCACTTGGCCGGGTGAGTTACCCGCCAGCGCCGCATACAAGCCAGGAAAGCAGCCAACAACCTCGACACCGTGCGTATCATTCTCAAGTTGCGGCAATATCACCTTGCCTCGCTTAAATAAGACGGTATGACCCTGCGATGAAAAGATGTATGCAATTGTCATGGCTAATATTTACCTTGTGTATTTTATTAATACAACGGCCATTGAAGTATCAGCGGCGCACGCACGAGAGAGGCAGAGCAAAGTCTCGTAGACTCGCGTTTTGATGATTTAAACTGCTGCGGCAGGGATTAAAAAACCCGGTGCGATCACTCAGTGCGGCTGGTGATCTCAAGCAGGTGGTAACCAAACTGGGTTTTAACCGGCCCATGTACCACGTTAACCTCACCGCTGAACACAACCTGATCAAATTCCGGAACCATCTGTCCAGGGCCAAACTCACCCAGAGCCCCGCCTTGAGCGGATGACGGGCAACTCGAATGCTCTTTGGCGGCCTCGCCAAAATCCAATCCTGCGCTGATTTTGTCTTTTATTTCATTACATTTTTCTTCGCTATCCACAAGGATATGTCTTGCACTTGCTGTTGCCATTGTTCTGCTCCAAATTGAATTTTCTACGGAAAATAAATCGGCTTATCGCCAACCTGCCACGGTAGATATTTTTTCATCACACCGACAAAACCATCTGATTGCAGCAGGCCATCAAGCCACGCCTGCAGCGCAGCATACGGGGTTTGACCAAACCACACCTTGTCACAATGCGCATATTGTCGCACAAACGGAACTATCGCAATGTCCGCGTAAGACAGCGAATTGCCGATCAAATACGTATGTTTGTTTAATCGCTGATCAAGCTCAAGCAAAAAACTCTCGCCCGACGCACGATGCTGCTCCATTGATTGCTCCGGGAAGCGTTCGTGGTATTTGTAACGATCCAGACAACTCTTAAACTCACCGTCGTTGTGATCGATCAGCGCATCGGCCGCCACAACCTGTTGCGGTGCATCCTGCATGAGCCAGTCATCGGGGTCACTTGTCTCCAGCGCCCACATCAATATATCGCGACTCTCATCCAGAACCTCGCCGTTGGACAAAACCAGCACCGGCACCGTGCCTTTTTTCGATACTTCCAACATGGAGGCCGGTTTATCACCGAGCTTTATCTCGCGTAGTTCGCTAACGATACCGCTATAAAGCAACCCCATCCGCGCGCGCATCGCATACGGACAGCGTCGAAACGAATACAAAACCGAAGAGCAGATCGCAGATACTCGGCGCTATTAAAAAAGATCGTAACTAGATTGTTGGCGCTACGTTGACGCCAAACCGATGGTCAAGATAAGCGATGATGTCGTTCGACTCATACATCCATCGAGTCCCGCCATCCTCATCAATCCGCAAACAAGGGACCTTGATCGCGCCACCATCGCGCAACAACTCCTGTCGATGAGTTGCATCGTGCTGAGCATCTCTAATCTCGAGAGGAAGATTCAGTCGACGCAAAGCGCGGCGCGTCTTGACACAGAAAGGACAGGCATAGAACTGATACAGCGAAAGCCCTCGCAAAGCATCCTCTACCGCGCCTTGCTCGCCGCCCTCGCGTTGCATTTTTTTCGGTCGAGTAAGGAAATCGATAAAAATGATCACCCGACCAAGCCCTTCGCGTACCGCCCTCACCAACATGCTTTACTCTCTGTGTTAAACGATGTTTTGGCCACCCCAAAACAACTCACTGAAGTGTTGATTCTACCCTCTCATCGAATAAACTTAAATGTCTATTTATATCAACTGGTTATAGCCACCCATGTCGGGCGACCATGGAACTCTCTGGCGCCTAAACCTTTGTCATCCCTATGCCGCTAACCAAGGACAGGCGCAGCAATCTCACGGGCGGGGCAACACGCATGGGCATGGACACCAATCGATTATTACTGGAACTGGAACAAACGATTCGAACACTCAATCGTGAAATCATTAATCCAGAAATCCCCTCACTAACGCTGGACGGGTTATGCCCTGTCATGTGCATGGTCGCCACCACACGCGCCGCTTACCTGAATGAACTATTCCACACCGCAACCGAAGTGGGTCGCAACATGCCGTCAACCGAACAGGTCACCAAGCTAAGAGCCTTGCGTGAAACCTACGAAGAAATGGTGAGTGGTGCACAGGCATTGGAAACCGCTATCCAACGCGGCTATCTCGATGTCAGCGAGGGCAGAAAAAAACAAGCTTCCTAAAGGATCTATGCCGACCGCGTATTCATATACGCCTGTTCAGATAGGCCATGCCAGGCAATCGCCTGCTCTCTAAACTCCCGATACGACTCGTATACCCGTTTTGAAAACGGGTCACGCTCCGCGATTTCTTTAACCACGTCGCCGGACAGTCGTCGCAACTCCGCCAACACATCTTCAGGGAAACGACGCACATCGACCTTGTGTTCCTCAACCAAGGTCTTTAGCGCAGCGTTGTTTCGATAGGTGTATTCCGCCAGCATATCCTGATTCACCACCTTGCAGGCGTTCATCACGATCGACTTAAGATCCTCTGACAACAGCGCAAACGCCTGCTTGTTAATCAAGGCCTCCAACGTGGTGCCGGGTTCATGCCAACCGGGGTAGTAATAATGTTTGGCAATTTTGTAAAAACCAAACGCCAAGTCATTGTAGGGCCCCACCCACTCGGTGGCATCGATCGCACCGGATTGAAGTGAGGTAAAAATTTCTCCGCCGGGCAAGCTGACAGGCGTGCCGCCCGCACGTTTGAGTACTTCACCACCGAGACCCGGAATGCGCATCTTCAGGCCCTGAAGGTCGGCCAGTGAATTAATTTCCTTATTAAACCAGCCACCCATCTGCACGCCAGTGTTTCCGGCCGCCGCTGGGATCAAATCAAACTGATCGTAAAACTCGCCCCACAATTCCAGACCACCGGCGTGATACAACCAACCATTCATTTCCTGCGCCGTCAGGCCAAACGGAACCGCTGCAAAAAACTGCGTTGCCTCGTGTTTTCCCTTCCAATAGTACGCGGCACCATGGCCCATCTCGGCCGTGCCTCGCGACACGGCATCGAACACCTCAAACGCCGGCACCAGTTCCTTCGCCCCATACACCTTGACCTGAAGACGACCGGCACTCATTTCGGTGATCAGGGCAGCCAGATTGTTGGCCCCCGTGCCCAGACCCGGGAAATTTTTCGGCCACGTCGTCACCATTTTCCAATGTACGGTTTCAGTCGGTTTCGCGGCAACACTTTCGACAGCACCAGTCTCGGTCTTACCACAGGCGGTCAACAATCCGGCGCTCGCGGCGACCCCGGCTTTGGAAATAAAATCACGACGTTTCATACTGAATGAACCCCTAAATACCCAAGAAATACCGGCCTGATAACGAATCAATCACAGGCCACTACAGTGGCTGTAGATTGGCGTAAGACAACACCAGCCATTTACGACCAGCGCCGGCGAAGTTTACCTGCACGCGTGCCGAACTACCCTGTCCTTCGTGGTCGAGCACCACACCTTCGCCAAACTTCGCATGCGCCACGCGTTGGCCCAAATGAAAGCCACCCTCAGCCGGAACATCGTCTGGTTTGATCGATGTGTTGAAGGTAACTGGTCGCGTCACATTGACCCGAGCACGAACCTCGCGCACGAATTCGTTCGGTACCTCACGCAAAAACCGGGATGGACCCGGGAACGTCTCGCGCCCGTAAATCCGGCGACTCTCGGCATAGCTTATGGTTAACTCACGCATGGCGCGCGTCATGCCCACATAACAAAGCCGCCTTTCCTCCTCCAGACGTCCGGCTTCTTCAACCGAACGCTGGTGTGGGAACAAGCCTTCTTCCAAGCCACACATAAATACGACGGGAAATTCCAACCCCTTGGCCGAATGCAGGGTCATCAGCTGCACACAGTCTTCAAATTCCGACCCCTGCGATTCACCCGCTTCCAATGCCGCGTGCGACAGGAACTCGCTCAACTCGTCGAGATCGACATCTTCGTCATGCTCAAACTGACGCGCGGCATTCACCAGCTCTTGCAGGTTTTCGATGCGCGCAAGACCCTTCTCGCCCTTTTCCTTTTTATAGTGATCTTCCAGCCGACTGGCGCTGACCGCATTGTCGACACACTCCGCCAACGGCAACCCTCGATTACCTTCCTCCAGATCATCCACCAAGCGCAAAAATCCGATCAATGCATTACCTGCGCGCGCGGTAAGTTCTGTGCCGCCAACCAGTTCCACGGCGGCCTGCCACATGGACAACTCTCGATCGCGCGCTCGTTCTCGCACCATGTCGACGGTACGATTACCGATACCTCGAGTGGGTGTGTTAACGACGCGCTCAAAGGACGGGTCATCATTACGATTCGCCGATAAACGTAGATAGGCAAGCGAATCCTTGATCTCAACACGATCAAAAAACCGCATGCCGCCGTAAACCCGATACGGAATTGCACTATTCATCAGCCGCTCTTCAAACAACCGCGACTGTGCGTTGGAGCGATACAGAATCGCCACTTCACTGCGCACCCCACCATCGTCTATCCATTTCTGGATGCGTTGAATTACAAAGCGCGCCTCATCCTGCTCATTAAAGGCCGCATACAATTGTATCGGCTCACCTTCCCCAGCACTGGTCCAGAGATTCTTGCCGAGCCGGTCGGTGTTATTTTCAATCAGCGCGTTGGCTGCCGATAAAATATTTCCCGTCGAACGATAGTTTTGTTCCAACCGAATGAGTTGATGATCCGGAAAGTGCTTGCGGAAGGAGTGGATGTTCTCAACCTTTGCCCCACGCCAACCGTAGATCGACTGATCGTCATCGCCGACGATAAACGGCACACCCTGTTCACCTACCAGCAACCGTATCCATGCGTACTGAATCGCATTGGTATCCTGAAACTCATCCACCAAAATGTGGCTAAAGCGTTGCTGATAATGCGCCAACAACTGCGGATGATCGCGCCACAACTCGTGTGCGCGCAACAAAATCTCTGCGAAGTCGATAACGCCCGCGCGCTCACAGGCCTTTTCATAGTCGGCGTATAACTGAATCATTTGTCGCCGCGTTGGATCGCCACCGTCATCGAGATGGCTTGGACGAAGCCCTTCATCCTTGCGCGCATTGATGAAACCGCGCACGGCCTGTGGCTGCCAATGCGCATCATCGAGGTTGTGCGATTTTATGAGCCGTTTGACCACGCGCAACTGGTCCTCGGAATCGAGGATCTGAAAACTCTGCGGCAAACCCGCCTCTTGCCAATGTGCGCGCAGCAGTCGATGCGCCAGGCCATGGAACGTACCAACCCACATGCCACGCACCGATCCGCCGAGCAGTTGCTCGATTCGCCCACGCATCTCAGCGGCGGCTTTGTTGGTGAAGGTCACCGCAATCACACCGTAGGGTGATACCCCCTCGTGCTGCACCAGCCATGCAATGCGATGCACCAATACGCGTGTCTTGCCACTACCCGCCCCCGCCAGGACCAGCATCGGCTGAGGTGGCGCAGACACCGCCGCGCGTTGGGCGTCGTTCAATGGGGCAAGCAACGGAGAAGTAGACATCCGGTGATTCTAGCATCGGTACAGCCCCCATTGCCTGCCGCGTTAACATCCCGAGCCGGGGCAATCACTTATCTGAAGTGTGGTTTTAATATATCGGGAAATCAGGGAAAATAGGCCGCTTCGCTTGTTTCTGGCTTCCTAAAAAATGACTTACACCGTTATCTTGCAGCCCAGCGGCCACCGCTATGAGCTGGATTCTGGCGAGACCGTACTCGACGGCGCGCTGCGGCACGGCCTGATTCTGCCCTATGGCTGTCGCGATGGTGCCTGTGGCTCCTGCGCCGGCAAGCTGATTAGCGGTACGATTGATTACCCTGGGGATGCACCGTCCGGCTTGGCGGATATCGACCGCAACACCCATGCCCTGTTTTGCTCAGCCGTCGCCACTTCCGATATTGTTATTGAGGTACGCGAAGTGGTGCAGTCTGGTGACATACAGCCGCACAAGTTTCCTTGCCGGGTGGCCAAGATCGATCATTTGGCGAATGACGTTATTCGTTTGTATTTGAAATTACCCTCAAGCGAGCGCCTGCAGTTTCTCGCCGGCCAGTATATTGATTTTCTGTTACGCGATGGTCGCCGTCGTGCCTTTTCGATTGCCAACGCGCCGCACAACGACGAATTCATTGAACTGCATATTCGCCATGTCGATGGTGGGGAATTCACCGGCTTCGTGTTTGAGCAAATGAAGGAAAAGGCCATCCAACGCATTGAAGGGCCGTTTGGTTCGTTCTTTCTGCGTGAAGACACCGATCGCCCGGTTGTATTGATGGGCGGTGGTACCGGCTTCGCGCCACTCAAGGGCATCATAGAACACGCCCTCCAATTAGACGTACAGCGTCCGATGCATCTGTTTTGGGGAGTTCGTACACGCGCCGATCTGTATCTGCCCGATCTTCCGCCGGCATGGGCAAACGACCACGATGGATTTCTCTACACCCCGGTTTTATCAGAACCCGAAGGCAATGATTGGACCGGCGCCACTGGCTGGGTTCATGAATCTGTTGCCGCCGCCTACCCTGATCTCCGTGGCCACGACGTTTATATGAGTGGACCCCCCCCAATGATTGAAGCGGCAAAGACCCTGTTCTTTGCATTGGGGTTGCCTGATGATCGCTTATTCTACGACTCGTTCGAGTACGCCGCCGATAGCCAAAAAGACTAGCCCAGGTTTTTCCGGCCTAGTTCAGCTTATCGTCCTTCCGGTATTTCGTACCCTGGATCCGGGCGCTACTCAATTCCTGCTCTTTATCCAGCCAGATTCTGCTGTGCGACCCCCGTTGGCCATGAATCGGCCAACTAACGTCGCTATATTATAAGTTTCTAATATGGTGTATCATCTGTCCCCTTTTCCCATCAAAGGCTCGGGTCATGTCCTCTGACGATAGTTCTTCCGGTTTTGACAGCTTTGGGCTGTCCAAACCCCTACTCAAGGCGCTGAGCGAAAACGGCTATGAAACGCCGTCACCGATTCAGCAGCGGTGCATACCCGAGCTGCTGAACGGCAAAGACATTATTGGCCAAGCCCAGACCGGCACGGGTAAAACGGCAGCCTTTGCATTGCCGCTGCTGGACAGGATCGATACCAAGAAAAATCATCCCCAACTTCTAGTGCTGGCGCCCACACGAGAGCTCGCCATTCAAGTTGCCGAAGCCATCCAATCATACGCCCGCCACATGAAGGGCTTTCATGTACTGCCAATCTACGGCGGCCAGGCATACGGCCTACAATTGCGACCGCTTAAACGTGGCGTGCATGTGGTGGTCGGAACCCCCGGGCGGGTCATGGACCATATCAAACGCGGCACCTTGAACCTCGAAGGGCTAAACGGACTGGTATTGGACGAGGCCGATGAAATGTTGCGCATGGGCTTTATCGATGACGTTAAATGGGTCATGGATAAACTGCCCGAGGAACGCCAGATCGCGTTGTTCTCCGCGACCATGCCCAGTCAGATCCAGCGCGTGGCCGAACAGTTTTTGAATAAACCCGTCGTCGTTAAAATCAAAAGCAAGACCACAACCGCCAATACCATTCGCCAGCGCTACTGGCAGGTGTCTGGTGTACACAAACTTGACGCATTAACACGCATCTTGGAAGTCGAGTCATTCGATGCCTTGTTGATTTTTGTACGCACAAAAACCGCCACGGTCGAGCTCGCTGAAAAACTGCTTGCCCGAGGTTTCGCCGCAGAAGCCATCAACGGCGACATACCGCAGAGGACTCGTGAGCGCACCATCAATCAACTCAAACGTGGATCGATCGATATCCTAGTCGCCACGGATGTTGCCGCGCGTGGACTTGATGTTGAACGAATCAGTCTCGTCATCAACTATGATATTCCGTACGACCCGGAAACCTATGTGCACCGAATCGGCCGTACGGGTCGCGCCGGACGATCGGGTGATGCCATCCTGTTTGTCGCGCCGCGCGAACGGCGCTTGTTAAAGACCATCGAGAAAGTCTCTCGTCACACGATCGAGCCCATGCAGTTGCCGTCAGCCAAAGACATTAACCAGCAACGCGTTAACTCGTTCAAGCAGAAAATCACCGATGTTCTGAGCAACCAGAATGTAGGTACGTTTGAAAAGCTGATTTCTGAGTATCACGACGAAACCGGGACGGAACCGCTGCAGATCGCCGCCGCCCTCGCGCATATGGCGCAGGGCAGCGAGCCACTTTTGGTGTCCGACAAGCAACCACCGGCAAAGAAACGCGAAACCGGTCGTGATCGCGACCGTGAGCCGTCGTTTGATAAAAAGGATCGGATATTTCGAAAGAAAGAGCCCGATGCGGGTCGCAAGCCGACCCCTGAGACGGCACCGGAATCCAAACGCGGGGCGGAGGAGTCCATTCGCACCAAACCCAATTCGCTAAAAGAGTTTCCTGACATAGAGATGTGTCGTTACCGAGTTGATATTGGCCGCGTCGACAACGTCAAACCGGGCAATCTGGTTGGCGCCATCGCGAACGAAGCCGAGATCGATAGTTGCTATATCGGCACCATCGACATCTACGATGATTGCTCCACCATTGATCTGCCATCCGGTATGCCAAAAGAAACGCTGAGTGCTCTTAGAAAAACTCGGGTTTGCGGAAAACGCCTTAACCTATCGGAGTTGAGTAGCCCAAAGAAAAAAACCATCCTGAGCATGCGCAAAGGAAAAATAGCGGCCGCCCGACCCGACAAAAAGCCACATCCAAAACAACGCAAAGACAAGGCCAAAAGAACCTCGCGCAAAAAAACTGAGCGGAACACCTGATCAATCAACCACCCATGAAAAAGGGGCGAGACCTAATGGCCTCGCCCCTTTTTTTAGGCCTGCTATGTGCAGACCAAATCGCGATTAATAATTACAGCGCGACGATGTTCTCTGCCTGAGGACCTTTCTGACCCTGAGTAACAGTGAACTCAACTTTCTGACCTTCGGTAAGGGTTTTGAAACCTGAACCGGAGATAGCGCTGAAATGAACAAATACGTCGGGACCAGACTCTTGCTCAATGAAGCCAAAACCTTTTGATTCGTTGAACCATTTAACGGTGCCAGTAGTAGTAGACATAAACTTTCCTAATATATTTCAAGAGTAATGTAAGCCTTCAATGTAACAAGGCCGTTTGGCTGGAAATGTTGCTATTACTTATGAAGAACAGGACGAGGTACATAAAACTAGACATCGAAATGGTGCATAAATATAAAGCTTACTTTCAAGCTACTTTGGATTATATACCGCTTTACCCACTAGTCAACGACTAATGGACACCAAATTCGATCCCTCTCCCGGCTATAAAATGGCCATTTCTCCCAGTTTATCCCTAGAATAAACTGCGCCTCTAGGCTAATTCCCACAATGTTTTCTGGTATCCCGAGTTAAACCTGCATCAGGTACGTGCATAATATACAGACCCCCGCAGTCCAACGGCGCGCCCCTGAACCACCTAATGCCGCCTATATCAGACCGAGATTCGTTGTATTGCCGACCCACAATACCGTGTTGCCGGGATGCTCGTTCAGTAAACGACGCGTGATTTCAACTGAATCGCCTCAGTCGCGCGGTGGAGCGGCGTCGATCTGGAGGCGTTTGAGTTAATTGCAACGTGGATCATTCCGCTGGACACTGCGAATCAAGAAATCAGGTATCGGCAGTGGATCGCAACCGTGCCCCTCCTCACAAATAAAATCCCATTGAGGTTTTGCTTTCTGGTGACACGCGACACAACTACCGCCAAATTTATTTTTTACCCGAGTGGTACCGCGAACCTTTATTTTCGAGCCTTCATCGGAAACATCCAGCTCAAAGAATTCCCAATCATTGGTCTTTGTGCTCCACCCCTTGAAATGTTTAATCATTACTTCAGTAGGGATCAACTGCACTATGGAGCCTGGTGGATATGGTGCCCCTTCCGGCTGCATCGCAGCGGCAACCGTATCATCTAGTTTATCCAGGAGGTTACCAACAAAGAAACCGCGCACAGGGTGCATCTTTTCCAAACATACAAAAGTATCCTCGGTCACCAGAATTTCTTTATTGGGATCAGGTGAATCTTGCTGCACGGGAGATGGCGATTTTTCATCCTCGTTAGTTATCATGCAGCCACCACATGTTAGTAAACATGAACAAAATAGCAATGCTATATACTTTGTATAACCGTGTTTAGCCATCAACTGTTTCCTTCTTTTCTGAAGGGGATATATAACCATACGCCAGCTCCAGAATAGAGAAATTATTGATCAATTTCATGACTGGCTGAACAAGTAATTTTTTATTACAGAACGTCTGCTTTGGGTCGTTTGCGGATATTTAGCGGTGATTTCAGCGATATACCAAAACGACCGATTCAGGTCCCGCTGGTCTCACCAGAAACCCATAACGTTTCAGCTCAGCGGAAATTTACAGGCCGATGAGGCTTGGCGTAGCCAAAGTAAATGGCTGTAAATTTCCGCTGGAGCGTATGGTTATGTTCTTGCATCCCAAAGAGCGCTGTCTAAAAGTTTGGTTCAGAAACCATACTTATCGCTTATTGGCTTTCTTTTGCTTTTTTTCATTACGCCTTTCTTTCAATGTTTTTTCAGGTTTCTTTTTACCTGCTTTTCTTGCATCTTGCCCTTTAGCCATAATCCTCTCCTCGCTACTTGTTGAGTATTAAACGCCCTTAACCAGATTGCACCTAGAACATAACGTACGAGTTCAGTGGCTGCAGCGAAGCGAAGGTCACGCTTGAACGAATGGTTATACCCCAACAACGTTGGGCATATACCACTTTTTTATCCAACTCTTATATATGTTAGTGCGATACCACTATGCAAGCTTGCGATAAGCACCAAGACCACCAGCAATAAATTTTACGTTAGTGTAGCCCATGCTTCTTAGTGTATCTGCCGACAGTGCCCCACGATTAAAAGCATTGCAGTAGCAAATGATTGAGGTATCAAGACCTGGAATTGCGCCTTCTACAAGCATCTCCAATTTGCCGCGACTAATGTTTATCGAACCCTCGATATGGTCTGCGTCATGTTCTTCCTTGTCTCGGATATCCAGCGCAATAGCGCCTTTAGCCAGCAATGCATCGACGTCTTCAGGCAATACCCCCTCTACATGGGAGCGTGCTGTATCAGCAAGTTTCTGAAATTTTTCTGTATAGGCCATTTTAATCTCTCTTTAGGACGGGGAAGAAATGGGGCGGAGGGATTATTATTTAACCACATTCTGTAATTGATCAAAATTTAATCCCTCCGTCCCCTTTTATTCAATACTATATTTCTTCGTTAAAAAGCAACTTCCAAGCCGCTTTGTACGCGATAATTTCCTGGGTTTCTTTGGGAAAATTTCCGATAAACTCTCGTAGCTTTTGGCTATTCCTTCCTACGTGATCCACTCGATCACCACCAATATCAAGTGCGGCCACAAATCTATAGGGATAATCATTTATGAGGTCTAGCCACGCTTGTTTGACACGGCCTGAGCTTTTCCAGACCGTTGAATGATGCTCGTCGCTATCTGGGTAGATAGAACCGGCATCACCAAAAGCAAGATCAAAGTAGATATTCGGAAATTCCTCGATCAGTTTTCGTACATAGTCTGGACCATAGCTTTTGGCACGACTGGAATACCTTATTTGCGCTAAATGACACCATATAACCTTGGCCCCTGGGTATTTAGACAACATGGTTTCAAGTGGCTGAAGCAGGTTGTCTTCAATCTCATAATGAATCTGGAAGCTAATACCTGACTGTTGTGAATATTCAAACAACATATGCCCCGCATCAGAATCAATAGGGATAGTGACATCCCGGTATGTTTCGTCCCTTCGATATTGTCGAGGGGACATATAGTGTCGAAATTCGAACTCCCCCATCATGGGATAATTGTCTTCCTCTACCTTTGAGATTGTTTTCTCGACAAATGCTTCGGGTTCCTCAGAAAAAACCGGGTAAATACCCGCTGTTGAAGCAGGTATATATCGAGCTGGATCGACCGCTACTGCGCGCCTGGCAGCATCGTTCCATAATTTCCCCTTTTTATTGTATTTTTTCTTTCCGACAGCAGGCGAAAAAGCAGTCAAAGCAACCCCGTTTTCATCCATGTTTTCTGCATATTCTTCTGCATCTACCTTTCCAGGTGAGAAACTCGACTCGATATCAATAATCGGCAACTGACCATCTTCAATAATTGCAAATATCCGCTTCTTCCAAAGAGGTTTCAGGGAATTCCAATCAAATGGCACATCTGCTTTTGGATGTGTGCCTATACGGATAGATTCTGGCAATGGACTAAATTCTGCCGCATAGCTTGGCGAGAAAATCAGGAGAGCCAAAATTGTTAATAATGCTTTCATATTTTATTTCGGGGTATGTCTAATGTTTGAGTTAACCGGCGCGAGGCTTTTTTCGCGTCTGGTTGAACGACTTGTTATGTAAATAATAAAGAAAAACAACCTACTTTCGAACAGATTTTAAGCTAGTAAACTAAAAAATCCGCGAGAACATAATCCGGCACCCGTATTTTCAATCAATAATGCTACGAAAACCCCAAGAGTGTTAGTCTTATCTGAAGAAATAAAAAAGAGGATCTAACATGACGAACAATGAAAATAACTCGAGCGAGGAGTGCTGCGGTCCTGTCGATCCTTCGATGATTAGCCCGGTGATGCGCAATGTCTACATTTATATTAGCGATACCTTACTGAAAGAAGGCAGGATGCCATCACTTGAAGAAGTCGCGGGGAAGACAAAACAACCGCTGGAGGTCATCAAACAGGTGCTCGATGGATTCGAGGGAGTTGCCGGGATCTATCGTGATCCGTTTTTCAATAATGTCATTGCCTTTTATCCGGTGTCTGCGATTCCAACCATTCATAAAATCGTACGTCCAGATGGGGGGCGTATCGCATATTCGCCTTGCGCCATGGACGCTCTGACGCTTGCACCGACCTTAGAGCGTAAGTTGGACATTAAATCAGCGTGTAGATACTGTGACCATGAGATTTTAATTAACTATAATGATGATGGCAGCAAAATTATAGGGCACACGCCTGACGATATCTGGATATGGATCGAGGATCGTATCCCAAGTGACGCGCCTTACTATCTAGTCGTGTGCATCAACACTAATTTCTTCTGTTGCAAGGAACACCTTGATCAATGGCGTGCTGAAGAGACAATCACCCATAGCGGAAAACCCTACAGCCTAAGTGAAGCATTTGCCGCATTTGACCTTTGGTGTACATACAAAATGTATAAATTAGTCGTCGAGGGACGTCCCTGGGGTGGTAAAGCACTTGATCAGATCTGATAAGCCCGCTCGATTCAGTCATTAGTGACTCACATAACGTTTGAGTTAACCGGCCATTTATACAGAACAGAGTGAAACGACGCGGCGTATAAAACGGTCAGGTTGAATGACTTGTTATACATTTATTTCATCAAATTTTTCTTTCATTGTAGGATTCCCGCGTGTTAACTTTTTGATGGTTAAATCATCTGCTTTATTATTGGCCAAGCGTAAGTTATTTTCTGATGACAACAGAGCATCTTTTGTTTTTTGAAGATGGCTGATGGTTTTATCAATTTCATCAATAGCTGTATTAAATTTACGGCTAGCTAAGTCAAAGTTATGAGCAAACCCCTTTTTAAACACATTAACTTTTTCTTCGAAATTGGTGATATCTATGCTTTGATTTCTCATTAAGTTTAATTCCGCTTTATACTCCATAGAATTCATCGCGGCATTTCTAAGTAGTGTGATAATCGGAATAAAAAATTGTGGTCTTATTACATACATTTTCTCAAACTTATGAGAAACATCAACTATTCCAGTATTGTAGAACTCATTTTCCGACTCCAAAAGCGAAACTAAAACTGCATATTCACAATCCTTTTCTTTACGATCTTTATCTAGTTTTGCAAAGAAATCCTCATTTCTTTTTTTAGTTGCCGTTTCATCATTCTCATTTTTCATCTCGAACATAATAGAAATTATTTCATTTCCTGCATCATCAGTTTCTTTATATATATAATCACCTTTATTTCCACCACTTGAATCGTTATCTTTTTCAAAATAAGAATTTTGAAAAGCTGTTGCTCGCAGTTTATTGAACTCAACTTCACAATGTTGTTCCAAAGTTTCGCCAACCATTTTTGTTGAAAGTTTCTGCTTAAAGTCTTTTAGACGATCTATTTCATCATCTTTCATTTTTATGGTTTCATCTTTTACAATGAGTTTATTGGTAAACTGTTCCTTAATCGATTTTTCAAGTAATTGTGTTTCAGTTTCTTTAATTTTTAAATCATTAGCGAGGTTGTCACGTTCTTTCTCTATTATCTTGATTGCTTCAGATACCTCTAATTTCTTTTCTGTCTCTGAATTTTGAATTTTAGATTTCATTTCAGAGATTTCTAATTCTTTTTCCGCTAATATTTTAGCAAGTTCGTTGCTGCTTTCAGCTTTTAACTCTATTAATTCCTTATCTTTTTTTGTTAGTTTTTCTTGTAAAGAATTTTTAATATTAGCTTCTGCGAGTTTAACTGCACTATCTTTTTCATTTTCTGCAAGGGCCAATCGATTTGTTAGTTCTTTTTCAAATTGATGGTCACGAACTTGTTTAAGGATATCAGCAAAGCCGGCTTCATCTACTTTAAAAGCTTTTTTACAATTCGGACAAATAATTTCATTCATATTTTTATTCCTTTACTTCTTTTACCACTAGAGTCGCCCAGATTCTTTTTTATGTATAACGACCAAGCTGTGCGGCGCAAACGAAGCGTAGTGTAGTTTGCGCCCGAACGAGCGCCTTGTTAGGCATTTAAATCAAGTTGATTCTTCATCTTTGGACAGAGAGATCCCCATGGCCTGTGCCCGCTTTTTCCACATGAGTCGTGCGTAGTGTTGCATGTCGGCTATCTTGTCGCTTTCATCCATTATCTCTAGCCCGAGCAAGGTTTCCAGGATATCTTCCATGGTGATAATGCCCTCCATACCTCCATATTCATCGAGGATCACCATGATGTGCGCACGCTGGTGCAGCACTTCGTTAAACGCGTCAGATAATGAGGTTTTGTCTGATAATGCATGCAGATCACGTCGATAGGTTTCCAGGGTGCTGTCCGTATTGTTGCGCGCCTGTGCCAGCAACAGATCATCCTTGAGCACAAAGCCGGTGAACATTTCGTCGTTTTCGACATAAACCGGAATGCGCGAGAAACGTGAGTCATAGTGTTTATCGAAATACTCGTAAATCGTCAGCGATTCGGGCAATGAAAACACCACAGGACGCGGTGTCATTACGTCGGTGACTATTGCTTCGTGCAACAGGAACATGTTTTTCAGGATGCGTGATTCCTGCTCTTCCAGCTGCCCTTCCTGCTCACCGAGGTTGGCCATGGCGGCAAACTCTTTGCGGTTGAAGCCTTCAATTTTTTTATCTTGCGAAACCCCTCGCGTCAACAACTCAGACAGCATGACAAATGGGTACAGCACCCGTATCAGGAATTTGAGCCCGTGCGCTGTTACGCCTGCCAACGCGCGCCAGTAAGTTGCGCCTAATGTTTTAGGGATAATTTCTGAAAATACCAGGATCATCAGCGTCAAGAGTGCAGATACCAGACCCACCCAGTTGCCGCCAAACACCACGGTCGCCTGTGCACCAACACCGACGGCACCCACAGTGTGGGCTACGGTGTTAAGTGTCAGAATCGCAGCCAGCGGTTTGTTGATATCACCTTTTAGCTCATGCAATAGTGAACCCGAACTTTTTCCCTCCTGTTCAAGTACGCTGATATAAGCCGTAGTGACACTGAGCAGCACCGCTTCTGCAATAGAGCACAAAAACGAAAAGAGCAAGGCGATAGTCACATAAACGATAAGTAAGGTCATGTTGGCAAGTTAATTAATAATGTAAAGGGATCTGATTCATTCAATAGTATTGGTTGCCTAACGCTATCAATAAGCGGCGCCTCTGTTTGCGTCCGCTTGATTTAATTGTTAGCCGATATTACCGCTGTCACTAAAAGTTGTCACGTTCAACTTCTTGGTAGACAAAATTTATTACACGACCCATTTCGGTAAAGTTATTCCAATCTTTATACTCTGACAGGTCATTAATAACCTGGTTTTTCATCTCATGATCTACGAGACCTTGGTTGTAATATTTCGTTACTGAAGAATGGAGCTTTTCCAGAAAACGTAGAGAGGAATCAGGTACTTCACGACCACCACTGCGGCCGTGGCCAGGAATAAAAACTTCGAACTGCCCATTCAGCATCGTTTTTATGGCGGTGATCGTCCCCTTGAAACTCGCATCCTGCGGTACGTCCGAATTGGGAACACGCTTGGCTGCCACGATGTCACCAAAAAACAACCCTTTGTCATCGACGACCTCGATCATAAGATCATGATCGGTGTGCGCGTGGCCAGTATGGTGAATTCTTAGTGTCACGCCGTCCAATGTCAGTTCCTCTCCGCCTTTGAGGCCGATGTTAGGACCGACGACCTTAGTGCCCGCAACCGCCCCCTTGGTCATACCCATGAAGAGATTGATCCAGTCGTCGCCCTCTTTGGCGCTAACTCGCTCGATCATGCGCACGTGTGCATAGATAGGCACCTTGGGATAGACCTCGCGGACACCATGATTTCCGAGCCAGTGATCACCGTGTACGTGGGTGTTAAACACGGCGATGACCGGCTTGTCCGAAACCTTGCGTACCTTTTTCAACAGCTGCTTGCCAATTTCTACACTGCTGCCAGGGTCAACAATAACGATACCATTATTGGTCAGGATAGCCGCCGGATTATTCATGAACCCCCTGCTTTTGGGACTTGGGAGTTCCTGAGTTCCATGAACAACGTAAATGTGCTTGCTGACGCGATCTAGCGGGTAATGCTCAATGGAGGAAGGCGGCTGTGAGTCATGTGCACGCGACACGTTCATCACTACGAGCAGCGCGAAGGTTAGCGTTAAATACCGGCGCATTGCGTCTCTCCTGTATCTAGGGGATTCTTATCGACTAACGTTTCAGCTCAGCGGCCATTTATAGCGTGGTGAGGCTTGGCGTAGCCAAACGAAGTGCGCTGTAAATTTGTCCGCTGCAGCGCCTTGTTATGTGTTTTTAAATACATTTAGTAAAAAGGGCTCGGCCCCACTTAAATCACAAATCCCCTTTATTTCTTATCTCCAAAAATATCATCAGGTATCAAAGTATAGAATTTGGGCGCATAAGTTAAAACCGCACCTTGGAGCACACCAAGATTCCTCCATGTATCAGTAAGTTGTGCTAAGAGTGATTCGTTGTTTAAGTCTTGCTTTAACGCCTCTAATATCGGTATTAAAGGTTTTATACTGGGTTCCTTGGCGTATTTGTTTAACATCTGAATTGCGTTATCAATAACCGCGATGTCCAAGCTCTCTGCAGCACTTTTCATATTTATTTTTTACCCGTTTCTATTAAAGTAAAGGGGAGTAGCCCCCTTTTATCTTTGCTTTTCTTCTATTGCACCTAACGCCCCACTAAGCTGTGGTTTTTTTACTAATTCGCACAAACTTAAACTCCGGATCAATGCGGTGGGACTCGATTGATTTTTGATGATTAATACTAATTAGCTGGTGAGTAGCTTGTCCAGCTCACCACTGCTATCCAACTCTCTTAGATCAGTCAATCCGCCAATGTGCTGATCATTTATGAATATCTGCGGTATGCCCTTATGCCCGCAACGCTCGATCATCGTATCTTTTTCGAGTGGCATCAGATCTAGCAGGTATTCTTCATATTGAATACCCTTCGCTTGCAGAAACTCCCTGGCATCGATGCAGTGTCTGCAAAAACTGGTGGCGTATATTTCAACCCTGGCGCCCATAAGCTGTGTGCTCACCCTAAATGTATCTTCAGATTTGTTATTCGAAAGCGTCAGACTCGATTGACTTCTCCCGATTCACTTTTCTAACCCGATCAAGAACTCCGCCCTCTTGAGCTTTACACATAACGGTTGAATTAAGCGGCGCGGTTTACCGCGTCCGGCCCCGAAGGGGCGAACTTGAATGACTTGTTATGTGTTGATTGAAGCCTGTCATCGGCAAGCACCAAGCAGATGCTTTTCGTCAAACATGGGCCGACTTAGGCTCCCACGTTCATTTATTTGCTCTAGCGCTTAAGTCGGCCCATGCCGAACACGGCAACCGATCCACTCAGAAGCAGCCAGAGTGCGGGCGGCAATGGAACGGGGTTCGAGCTCATAGTCCATGTCACTGGCGGATCCCCAGCGTAAGACTCTGCCATGGTCAATGAAACAGGGGAGGTACCCACAGACAGCTGATCGACTACTGCCACAACATGCCCATCCCCGTCATCGATCAGGGAAATAAAACCCAAGTCCAGTTCAACCCAATACTCCGAGAGATAATACTCTACTACCCCAATCCCATATATATTATCTCCAACACTAGAATTACCGTAGTCAAGCCCTGCGCAATAACCTGGATTGACGTCGCAGTCATACTCGGGCGGTATATAAGCAGAAAAATAAGACGTTGACCCAACCCCACCGTCTGTCGTTACTTTCGATGGTTTTGGAGAAGATGACGCAATTTCCCTTCCGATAGGCGGAAACCTGATTATCTATCTTAACCACCACACTATCGATACCCCTGCGACTATTGGATTGTTTGTTGGCGAGGCGAGCGGAGCTGCCCCTCCTGTATTTGGTGATATCGTCGTTCTAACGCCAGACGGTGGGGTTGGGTCAACGTCTTATTTTTCTGCTTATATACCGCCCGAGGATGACTGCGACGTCAATCCAGGTTATTGCGCAGGGCTTGACTACGGCAATTCTAGTGTTGGAGATAATATATATGGGATTGGGGTAGTAGAGTATGATCTCTCGGAGTATTGGGT